>Ga0068866_10000942_pt1 | contig 12788 bp, 9 predicted proteins | sample KBSMisM22_FD_66587 | JGI IMG/M metagenome (GOLD analysis project Ga0068866, IMG submission 66587) | Miscanthus rhizosphere microbial communities from Kellogg Biological Station, Michigan, USA - KBS Miscanthus M2-2 | ecosystem: Host-associated > Plants > Roots > Rhizosphere > Soil ... | reverse complement strand
GATCGAGGCTCTCGCGGCGCAAATCCAGGTGCGATGCGCCCTGAATAATCCCAAACAGGGCTTGCCGGTCGCGGGAGCTGGCGGCTTGCGCTACTTCAAACGCATCTTTTGACCTCCTGGCCCAACGCAACGTTAATTCGAGACTCTGGCGCGCTGCTTCATGAGTGGCTTCACCGGGCGCGCATTCATCAAAAGCCATCGCAATCTCGGCCCCCAGCACCGCCTGCACTTCCATCGAGACTTCTGGTGAAAGAAAGCAAAGAGCTCCGTCGATGTGCGAACGAAATTCTGTGCCTTCTTCCGTGATCTTGCGCAGCGCGCCGAGGCTCCAAACCTGAAAACCGCCCGAGTCGGTGAGCATGGGCCGCTCCCAGCCGATAAATTTGTGCAGCCCGCCGCACGCCCGTATGGTTTCAATCCCCGGCCGCAACCAAAGGTGATAGGTGTTCCCTAGAATGATGCGCGCGTCAAGCTCAGTCTCGAGGGCTTCAAACCGGGTTCCCTTCACCGTGCCGGCCGTGCCGACTGGCATGAAGACAGGCGTTTCGATCACGCCGCGGCGGGTCGTGAGGATCGCTGACCGGGCATTGCCTTCGCTCGCGACGACTTTGAAATCCAAGCTCATGACTAAAGATCAACCGCCCGTTATCGGAAGCGCTTCCGAGTCTTATGCCGTTCGATAATCCTGATCGGTGTGGCAAAGAAACCAAATTCATCCCGCAGACGATTTTCCAAATGCCGCAAGAACGAGAAGTGCAGTCCCGCTTTACCGCCTGAAGTGAAGACTACAAAGGTTGGGGGCCGCACGCTGATTTGCGTGAGGTACTGGACGTGCAGCCGAGCTCCTTTATGAGTTCTGGCCGGGGTAATCCCGGACCGTTGCTTGATTTCCCGCTCGAAAAAATCATTCAAGCGCGACGTCGGCACGCGAATATTGCGGGCCGTGTTGGCTTGGATTGCCAGCGGCAGCAGCTTTTGCAATCGCTGCCCGGAAAGCGCCGAGGCAGTAACAATCTCCGCCCAGCTCAGAAATTTCATCTGGTCGCGTACTTTGCGTTCAAACGCCGAGACGGTTCCCGTCAGTTTGCCCTCGACCGCATCCCACTTATTCAGCACCAGAATGACCGAGCAGCCGGCTTCGACCGCATAACCCGCTATCGCCGCATCCAGGGCCATGATCCCTTCGGCTGCGTCGAGCACCACGAAAGCGACGTCGGCGCGTTCCAGGCTCTTGCGAGCCATGATTACAGAAAGCTTTTCAGCCATCGCCCGGGTCTTGCCCTTGCGCCGAATGCCAGCCGTGTCGATCAGACGGAAGGTTTGCTCAGAAGTCTCCAACAAGGTATCCACGGCATCGCGCGTCGTGCCCGCAACCGGCGAAACGATGGCCCGCTCTTCGCCCAACAGCCGATTCAGCAGGGACGACTTGCCTACATTTGGCCGCCCGATAATGGAGAGCTGAAGTTCTCTGGGTTGATCTGCGGCACCTGTCCCACTCTCCATGACGGTGGGACTACTGCTCCGCTCGCGCAAGTCTTCGGCCACCGCGTCAAGCATCTCGCCAATACCGTTACCGTGCTCGGCTGAGATCGGGAAAACATCGGCGAACCCAAAGCGGTGAAACTCGCCCGCGTCGCTCTCCCAGCTCACCGCATCTGTTTTGTTCGCTGCTACAACCACCCGCTTGCCGGTTCCGCGCAGCAGCAGTGCCAGCTCTTCATCGAGCGAGGTCACGCCGTTGCGAGTGTCTACGACCCAGATGAGCGCTTTGGCTTCATCGATAGCAAAACCGGCCTGCTTAAAAATATTGGCCGGAATGATCGCTTCGTCATCGGGCACGATGCCGCCCGTATCAACCAGCGCGAAAGGCTGGCCATTCCATTCGGCCTGGCCATAGATGCGATCCCGCGTGATACCGGGCTCGTCACCGACAATCGATCGGCGCTCGCCAATCAATCGATTGAACAAGGTCGACTTGCCCACGTTGGGACGTCCGACAATGGCGACGAGCGGCAGCCCTTTTTCTTTGCGATCTCTCAGCGACATTTGTTCTGATGGGATTTCGGAATTCTCCTTGATATTACTCTGCCGAGGCGTATTATGCGGAACAGGCATTGATTTTACCGTCCCGCGCTCAGCCACGAGGAAGCAATGAAACTATCTCTAGTGGCCCTTCTGGTTCTTCTTTCATTCACTTCGATTTCAGCTCAAAGACTGCCCGAGTGGTATCGAGTCTATTCTTTCGAGGAGAGCAAAATCGAAATGAACACCGACAATCTTGTAATAGGTGGCGACATTGTACGCGCCAAGTTTCGGTGGACCTTCGATCAACCTGAGCCCCTCGTCGCTAATTCCAGCGTCAGATTTAAGAGCCGTCTTGAGACTATCGAATTCAGGTGTACCGACCACCTGTACCGCTATTACGAAGTGAGCGTGGTCGGCACAACTGGGACAATAATCCAGTCACAACTAATGAGCCCTCCGTACCGCTGGCAACGGATAGGTTTTGGCAGCATCATCGAGAGTCTGGCCAAACCCGCGTGCGATTTGGTTGCACACCGCCTCGATCTGGACGCGACGGACAGCGCGCGCCTGGCGAAAGAGAAATCAGACAAAATTGACAAATTCGCTTTATCAATCAAACAGACACTCGAGAGATCGAGAGATTTCAAGAACATAGTGGACAGTTTTTTTGTGAGTGATTTCATCGAGCGGTATCTCAGAGATGATGACAACTGGTTTTACAACCTGGACCACAGCACCGCGACTCGAGCGACTCCGGCTGAACTGCGAAAGTTTTACGTTGCCTTGATCAATGCCGGCTACCTAACTGCGCTTTACGCGATCAGCCACACACCTTCGGATGATGATCAGACAATCGAAAACAAAGACGTTTCTGAGGACGAACTAATTCCTCAGGATGTTCATAAACTCGTTGACAGCCATCCCTACACTCTCACCTACAAAACAAAAGCAGGCGGCTACGATTATTTGGCTGAAAATATTGACAGCCTGACGCGAATGCGCAGCTACACTGACTTGCTTGAAAGGGTGGCGATATTGATGAGGAAACATCTCGCGGACATGAAACCCGAAGCCTCCACGGCAGAAAATCTGTTGGCTGCTCCCTACCTGAAGTTTCGAGATTGTGAACGACAATGTCTGGGGCTACCCAAAGGGACGAGAATTTACGAGATGACACTATCGCCTATCCGCGTCGAGTTCGCTGAGATCAATGGTGAATTGAAAATAATCTCGGCGACTGACAGTTCGCACTGAGAGTGATACCGCCGCTAGGATTTCCGCTTCTTTCTGTTTTACTATGCCGCTATCTCGCAATAGATCTCAGAAAGCCAAAACTACATGTCTGAAGTAAATCCTAATGTGTCCTATGAAATTCGAGTATCAGCCGGCAAGACCGGAGCTGATCCTAACCAGCCTGACTGGGAAGTAGCTGAGCTGGAAAACGGCGTCGTGGTAGATACCGCCGATATTTATGACAACCTGACCTACGCCGAAGCGCAACAGATCGCCGGCATGTGGACCAAGAAAAAAGAAGAAGCCGAAGGCGTGGCGGCCGACTAGCAAATTGATCAGCGTTCGTGGCGCCGGACCACGAAAGCACACGAACGGACAGCGAATGCCTCAAAATCCTCTCGTGTTCTTTCGTGGTTAATTTGCCGAACGACTAACATGCCGCAGGACTCATTCACCAAAGCTACCGTCGATCCAAACCCGATTCGTCAATTCGAGACCTGGTTTCAGGAATTGCCCTCGCAAGGTCTGAATCAACAGGATTCGATTTCGATGACGCTGGCGACAGCCACCGCCGACGGTCGCCCCACCGCGCGCATCGTGCTGATGAAGAGCTTCGATGATCGCGGCTTTGTCTTTTACACCAACTACGACAGCCGCAAGGGAAACGAGCTGGCGCAAAATGGCCGCGCTTGCCTGCTTTTTTACTGGTCGCCGGTGTGGCGGCAGGTGCGCATCGAAGGAAACATCGAGAAGGTCGCCGAAGCCGAGTCCGACGAGTACTTTCATTCACGCCCGCTGGGCAGCCGGATAGGCGCGTGGGCCTCCAACCAAAGCCGCACAGTTGAAAATCGAGCGGCGCTGGAAAACCGCTTCGAAGAATTCGGATTGAAGTTCGGAGATAATGTGCCGCGCCCGCCGCACTGGGGCGGTTATCGCGTCAAGCCGGAGACAATCGAGTTCTGGCAGGGCCAGGAAAATCGGATGCACGACCGGCTGCGTTACACATTGCAACCCAACGGCAGTTGGTTGATCGAAAGACTGGCGCCGTGAGGCGGCAAAGGGCAAAGAGCAGAGGGCTAAGAGCAAAGTCTCTTGAAGCGTAAGCGTCCTCGCCTGTATCCGTATACCCGGCAACCTTGCACTTCGCTATTTGTAGTTCGCACTTCGCACTTCGCTCTTTGCACTTCGCTCTTTGCTCTTTGCCCTTTGCTCCTTGCCCTTTGCTTTTTGCCCTAAAGGCTCGGGTTCTCAGCTACGAAGTTCACCAGCGCTTCAACATAATCAGGAAATCTTGGGCAATGTATGCCGTGCGGCTCGAGCAACTCGCGCGCGACCGTGGTGTCATAGGTCTGCTCGAGAAAGAAATAAGGCACCGCTGAATGAGGCAGTCCGGTAATCCTCGGCGCGAACGGCAACATCAGTACTGGGTAGACGATGCGAGTCGGCACCGTCGCCAGAGAATCTCGCCCACGAATTACCTTCGAGATCTCATTAAAAAGTCCCTGGGTCGTCAGCGGCGCGGGATCCGCCAGCTGCACCGTTGCGCCCACCGCGCGTTCGTCTTTAGCCAGCGCCGCTATCGCTTCAATAACAAAATCAACCGGCACCAGATTCAGACAGACGTCCCGATTGCCGATGTTCAGCAGCGTCAGCCCACCTGGCCATTTGCGCAGATAATGGATCAAATAATAGATGCCGTCATATTTCGCTGTTTCGCCGGTCTTTGAATCTCCGCACACCACGGCCGGCCGGTAAATAGTGATCGGTAATTCCGATTTCAATGAATTAACTTCCAGTTCAGCGAGGTACTTGGTTTCCTCGTAGTGATTGCGAAAACCTTCGTCGTGATGCAGCTCAGTCTCTTTGATCACGCCTTCGCGTTTGCCCGCGACATAGCAGGTGGAGATGTGATGATAGCGTTTCAGGTTGGGGACGGATTTCGCAAACATGGTCACGTTCAACGTGCCTTCAACGTTGACGTGACTGGCGACGCCCGCGTCGACCGCCAGATCGTAAATCGCGGCCAGGTGAAAAATCGTGGTGGTTTCCCGCCGCGCTAATTCCAAATCAACCGACCAAATGCCGAGGTCAGGTTGAGTGATATCACCTTCGACAATGCGGAACCGATCGGATGACGCGCCGGTTTCAAGTCCAATCTGCTGCACCGCCGTGGTGGCGGCCTCAACAAAAGCCGGTTGCGTCAACAGAATGAAGCGCGCACCCTCGACTGCCAGGCGTTTGACCAGACGGGTGGCCAGAAAACCCGGAAACCCCGTTATGAAGACCGTCTCATTAAATGACATGAGCATTCATTGAAATAACTGTTCGATCCTGATGGCCACGTCTCAAGTATAATCCAACCTCTTCAATACGATTCACTGCCTAACCTAACCGGCATGCAACGGTACTCTTTGATGCCGACCCTGGTTGAAAGGTCTTCTCATGATGATCACAAAACTTTTGCGTGTGCGCCGCGGGTTGCTGGCAATGGTTCTGATTACGGCGGCGTTGACGCTGCCGCACTCGATCCGGATCAGTGTCGCCCAAAACCAACGCGACTGCCCCGTCAAAGTGACCCTGTTGCAGGTAAACGATGTCTATCAGTTTGCCCCCGTAGATGGCGGAAAAAATGGCGGGCTGGGGCGGGTGCTCAGTTTGCGCAAGCAGGTGCTGAGTGAATCACCAAACACGATCTTTCTGCTCGCCGGCGATACTATCTCGCCTTCAATCGAATCGAACACGTACAAAGGCAGCCAGATGATCGAAGCCTGGAATTTGATCGGGCTCGACTATGCGACCTTTGGTAATCATGAATTCGATTTTGGACCCGAAGTACTGCAGCAGCGCGTCGCCGAATCAAAGTTCAAGTGGTTGGCGGCGAACGTGACCGACAAAACAACGGGCAAACTGTTCGCCGACACGCCTGAATTCATCGTCCGCGAATTCGACGGGGTGAAAATAGGCTTCTTCGGTATCGTGCTGCGCGAGACACTAAAGAGCTCACGGCCCGGACCTAACATCGACATCGGCGATCCTTGCACGACCGCGGCGCGGGTCGTCCCGAAGATGCGCGCAGCCGGCGCGCAGGTGATCGTGGCCCTCACCCATCTGACACTAAGCGAGGACAAGCAGCTGGCGCGATGTTCAGATGTGGACGTGATTATCGGTGGTCACGAACACACTTTACAGGAATCGTTGTCCGGCCGTTCGCTCATCTTGAAAATGACTTCGGACGCGCGCGAGGTCGGCCGCATTGATCTGAATATTTCCCGCACCGACGGCAAGCTGAAAAGCATTGACTGGAAGGTGATGCCGGTTACCGATCAGATCCCGGAGGACACGGCCTTTGCTCCTTTGAACGAGAAGTATGGCCCGTTGCTCAAGAGCCTGGAAGAACTCGTGGGCCGGACCAGCGTCGAATTAAATATGAAGAGCGAAGAGGTACGCACCCGCGAAACAAACGTCGCCGATTTTGTCGCCGACTCGTTTCGTGCCGCGACCGGCGCTGACGTTGCTCTGGTAAACGGCGGCTCGATTCGCGCCGACACAACCATTGCCCCGGGCGTGCTGACCCGCCGGAACGTGCTTTCGATTCTGCCCTTCAACAATAAGGTGGTGAAGATTCATGTGACCGGCGCGGTGCTGCGTCAGGCGCTTGAATTTGGCGTGGCCAGCCTGGGCGTAAGTGAAGAACAGCCGGGCCGATTCCCGCAGGTGTCGGGGATTCGCTTTACCTACGACACCCGACTCGCGCCGGGCGCGCGGATAACGACCATCACGGTGAATGGAAAACCGCTCAACGATCGCGCCACCTATACTCTGGCGGCGGCCGCGTTCATAGCCGGCGGCGGCGACGGCTATGACATGCTCAAGACTGCGAAAGTTTTGGTGGGCCCAGATAAAGCGCCGGCGGAATCAGACATCCTGCTGAAGGCAATTTCTGCCGCACCAGCGATCGCGCCGCAAACGGATGGCCGCATTGCGCGCGTGGATGTTGCAAAAGACCAGGGCTCTTGTCGTTAAGAAAACCTCGGCGCTCTTTTGCCTTAAAAGTTTTGAACACCCCTGAAGATCCACCTTCTCATTCACACCGGGCTTTAGCCCGGTGACTAGCGCCAGTGACTGGATCAAGAAACCGTTTCAACGGCATTGATATGCTTGACTACGCAAAGGGGAGTTTTCGGCCGCGGCATCTCTGTTGAGCAGGTTGGAACGAGCGTCCAGAACGAACTGTCTTTCTCCCTCTCCCATTGGGAGAGGGCCGGGGTGAGGGTCTAGCGCAATCTATTTTTTATTTTCCTTCACCGCGGCTGATCACCGGGCTCAAGCCCGGTGTGAATGAAATTTAGTATCTCGAACTTTTGAGGCAAAGGCCCTCGGCGCTCTTCTGCCTCACCTTAGTTTTTCCCTCGTGTGCGGTTCATGATTCCTTGTCGCGCATTAGATGAGCACTGAAACGAATTTCTTTGACATGTCTGGTCAAAAAGATTACGGTTCGCGCCGTTGCACCGCTTTCCGACCTTATTACCCCAGTGAGGAAAAACATGAATACGAAGGCCCCCTACGCCAAATTACTTTTGGTTTTGTTGGTGCTGGCCGCAGTTGGCGGCAGCATTTTCTTCTGCTCACAATCGAAGGCCAGGGCCCGCTCCGCGCAGGACGACAAAGGTACGATCGTGGCCCGTCTCAAAGATTACGATCCGCGGCGCGAGGGTTTCGGCTTTCGCAATTACGGGCGTGACCATGACAACGAAAGTGACCTCGACGCGGGCGACCTGATCAAACTGTTCGGCCCCGACGGCGTCTGTCAGAGCGGCAGCACCGCCGAAGATTGTGTGCTCTACGAGCCCGCGGAGGAATGGCTGCAACAGCAATTCAAGATGCTGGCGAACGGGCATTGTGATGGTTTGGCAATTATTAGTCTGCGTTTCTGGCTGGGACTTCCGTTCGAAGGCCGGACGACACCGGCAAACTGGCAATCCGGCGCGGAACATGTGTCCAGTCTTACTCACACCCAGGATATTTCGAACTACGTGGCTTACATTCATGTGATGCAAGCCCTTTCTGAGATTTACACACTGCGCAGAGAGGCGATCAAAAACAAGCCTTCGGGAATTCTGCACATGCTGATCGACTCAATGAAAGATGACGCCGAGGACAGACTGGAACTGCTGATTTATTTGAAGGTGGATGGACGACTTACCCGGGGACACGCGATCACGCCCTACGCAATCGAAGACATGGGCGACGGCGATTACCGGATTCATGTTTATGACAGCAATTTTCCGAACCAGGGCAAGTTCGTAGAAATGAATGCGAAGGAAGAAACCTGGCGTTATCACACCGCCAGCGATCCCAGCCAGACGGCGAATGACTATTACGGTGACGCCGATTCTCACTCGATCACGGTCCAGAACCTGAACGCGCGCGAATACGAAAGCTATGGCTGTCCGTTCTGCTCAGATGGTAATGAACAGGCTAAGTTAAACCACGCCCGCGGCAAGAAACCAAAGGAAGACAAAGTCGTCTTTACCATGGACGGCGAAGGCGAATACATAATCACCGATCCGACCGGAAAGCGGATCGGCTACGATTTTGCTCGCAACAACTTCGTCAACGAGGTTCCCGACGCCGACGTCATTCCGAGCATGGGCGGATTGGACAAGAAAGTGCCCGCACAATATCACCTGCCACGTCTGCAGTCGGCGACCAAGCCTTACACCATCACGGTCGGCGGCAAAGGCATCAACAAGGAAGTTGACGCGGATATGGAGATGACCGGTCCGGGATTTCTGGTCGGCTTCGAAGGTCTGCTGGTTGATCCCGGCGAGACGATGTCAATGACAATTAATCCCAACGGTCGCGAGCTTTCGTTTACCGCCAGCCAGGACGGCGAAACACCGAGCGTGTTCATCACTATTGCCACCGGCCGCAAATCGCCAAGCTACGAATTCGAGATCGGCGGCATCAAGCTGGCCGCGGGCAAAACGGTCACCCTGAAACTCGATCTCGAAAAGCAGAAGTTGTTTTTCCAGGACAACGATCCGGATCGCGATCCCTACGATGTCTTCGTGACGCGGACCAACCCGAATGGCACCCGGGACTTTTACGAACACGACAATCTGGATCTGGCCAAAAAGTCGGACAACTACGAAATGGATTTCAGTAAATGGACCGCCGAAGGCCATATGTGTTTCGAGGAAGACGACGAAGGCAATGGCTTTGACGATGAAGACTGCACCGAAGAAGCTAACGAGAAGAAACCGACTGCGAAACCAAGCGGCGCCCTGGTCTATTTCCGGCCGGATCACCCGCTTACCTGGCTGCTGCGCCAATAACGCGGGCCCTGCCGGAATCAACTGATCGATGTACACAGCATGTCTTATTTCAGCTTGGCTCGTCTTCGGCGTGATTGTGGCAGGCAATGGAAACATGGCGGTGGTCCAGGATCCGACCGGTAGTCGCGGCGCCCCGCCGGTAAAAAGGAATGTGCAGATCTCGCTCGATGTCGATGCCGGTGTGCTAATCGAGAACTGGGAAGGAAAGCGGCTGGGCGTGGATTTCAAGACCGGAAAAGCTCTGGATGAAATCGCGGGCGCCCGCGTCATCACCCACGAAACCTCATCAACTTTTGTTCTTCCCTTTGATAAGTCCGGAAAGTTCTATCAACTGTCGATCACCGTCAAATCGGAATGCACTGCCAACCTCAGCATGACCGGACCGGGATTTGTGACTGGCTTTCACAATCTCTCGCTCAGGCCGCGGGAGATACAGAAACTGGGCCTGGCATCAAATGGCGCGGCGCTTACGTTCACCTCCAGCCGCGCCGGGTCGGGGCCACAGATTTTTTTGACAGCACAGTCGGCACGTGACCAGCCGAGTTACCGGTTCGAGGTCACCACGGCCTCGCTCGACACGGGCAAAACCGTGTCAGTCAGTACCGACATGATTGGCGGCCGGCTGCTTTTCAACGCCGACGACACGAACAAGGTTCAGTTCAGCGTCATGATGCGACGGACAAATCCCGGCGGCATCAGAGGGACCTATCAGCACCACGATATCTCGTTCGCGCGCACCAACCGCTACGCGATGAAGTTCACTTCCTGGGACGGTAAGGGTGAACTCTGTTTTTACGATCTGTGTGATGGATGTGAAAAAGAGCCCTGCACCAAACTGAAAAACGAAAGCCTGAAATAGAAGGAGCGGCAAAAATTGCCGCTCCCCGTTTTTATTCCGCTTGATACGGTGTTAACTCGTCCGGTAGAGGCTGCCACCTTCAACAGTCCATAGTTTTCCATTGATCGTCGTGAGGATGGTGGTTTCACCATAGTCATCACCGAGCTTCGTCGCGACTCCATCCTTGTCCACTTTGTAGAGAACGCCGGTTTTGTCGATCATAAAGATGAAGTTCGCCGTGCCCTCCATCGCATTGACCCTGGCAAAGTCGCCTTCCTTCCCGATTTGCCGCCAGTTCAGTGAGCTCGGATCAGTTTCATAGAGAGTGCCCTTCTCGATCGTGTAAAGCTTGCCGCCCATCTCCGTCAGCAGCGTCGCACCCTCGAAACCGCCTTTATCCAACAGCGTGTGAGCCCCACTCTTGTCAGTTTTCCAGAGCGATCCATCCGGTTCGATGGAATACAGCATGCCGTTCAAGCCGACGAAATCAACAGCCCGGGCCCATTCGCCTTCCTTCCCGACCTGTTCCCACTTCGCGCTGGCGGGATCGTTCTTATAAAGAGTCCCCTCCTCAATCGACCAAAGCATGTGGTCCATTCCTTCGAGGTTTTGCAGTTTCTCGAACGATCCCTTTCCACCAATCTGGGTGGGGCTTCCGTTCGCGGGATCAATTTTGAAAAGCGAGCCATCTTTTTGCACGCTCCAGAGCATGCCGTCCATGGCCACCATGTCGACGGAATCTCTCCAATCACCTTCTTTTCCAACCAGTTCCCACTTGCCGGTCACCGTCACCACCTGGCTCGGAGTGGCAGTGCTGGTGCTGCTCGAGGCCCTGCTGGCGGGACTGGTTGATGGTGTCGGGGTAGCGGGAGCACTGGTCTTGCTACCGCAGCCACCGAGCAGGAGCATCATGCTGAGCAAAAGCGTCGCGAGAATAATGTTTCGGTTCATTCGTTTTCTCCTTAATAGGTAGAGATTGTTCCGCGCCCTCCGGGGCCGTGCGGTAAAAAAAGTGATTTGAACAACGTCGTCTCACCCGAAAGAGTGAATTGCGACTTCAATCACCAGACAAATCTAAAGTTGCGCAGACGGGCGAGTGCGTCCGGTTTTTTCGGCGGGCTCTTTTCGTTCGGTTCCTCACTGCATTGTTCATCATCGAACCCGTCACCCTCGTCATCCTCTTCGAAGCATATGTCGCCCTTTCCGTCCCACTTGCTGAAGTCCATTTCGTAGTTATCGGTCTTCTTTGCCAGATCGAGGTCGTGATGCTCGTAAAAATTCCGCGTGCCGTCCGGATTCACCCGAGTCACGCGCACATCGTAGGCGTCTCTTTTGGAATCGTTGTCCTTGAAAAACAGCTTTTGCTTTTCGATATCCAGCTTCAAGGTGACGGTCTTCCCCGGACTCAGTTTGATCCCGCCGATCGCAAAGAAATAACTTGGGTGTTTTCGTCCTTTTTCATAAGTGATGAAGACGTTCGGTGTCTCAGCATCGGTGCTGGCGGTAAAGCTGAGCTCGCGTCCATCAGGAGTCGCGGTCATGGTCAGCGACTCGCCCGGATCGAGCATGATGTCCCGAAAGCCGACGACAAAACCCGGCCCCTCTACGTAAAGATCCGCGTCGACTTCCTTTTTCAGCGAGCGGCCGGACATAGTAATCGAGTAAGGCCTATTTGAATTGGACAGCGGCAGGCTGATATCCGGAGGCGTATCCTTGCGCAGCCCGCCCTTATCGAAAACGACCTTCGCCCCCGCAATCTCGCTCACGAATTTATTGGTTTTGAAATCGAAGCCGACGCGCTTTCCGGCAGCATCGCTGATCAGGAAGTCGCCTTCGCCATCCATCAAAAATCCGACATACCTGGTGGGCGGAGCGGCCGGGCGGGAGGCGTGATGTCTTTCGCCTGACGAGTCCTCGTCGCCGCAAAACGGACAGGTAAAAGAGTCCGCCTCGCGCAGCGACTCGGGAGTAATCTCGAGCGAGTGCGTGTTCGCGTCGCCGTGATAATCGCTTTCCGACTCGTTCGGATTACTGGCCGTGCGATAGGACCACGTCTCGTCCTTCTTGTTAACCGTCAGGTATTTCGTCTCGCCCGGATAGTTGTTGTCATACAGGTGTATGCGAAAAACATCATCGCCCATGTCTTCGACGGCAAACGGCGTGACGGCATGTCCTTCAACTCGCCTTCCTTCTTTGAAATTATAAAAACCGAGGGCCGCGGCCTTGCCTTCTTTGAAATGCGAGATCAAGAGATCGAGTACTTCACCCGGTGTCTTTGAAGCGATTTCGCGGGTCGGTCCGGAAACTTCATCGAGATATTGGGTAATGAAATAATGGGCGATGTAGTTGCGCAG
>Ga0068866_10000907_pt1 | contig 13006 bp, 12 predicted proteins | sample KBSMisM22_FD_66587 | JGI IMG/M metagenome (GOLD analysis project Ga0068866, IMG submission 66587) | Miscanthus rhizosphere microbial communities from Kellogg Biological Station, Michigan, USA - KBS Miscanthus M2-2 | ecosystem: Host-associated > Plants > Roots > Rhizosphere > Soil ... | reverse complement strand
CCACGAGCGCATTGATCAACTCTTCGGTCCCCTGGTAATGGACGTTATCGTCGCCTGAGCCATGCACCACCAGCAGGTTTCCCTGCAGCTGCCCCGCAAATGTCACCGGCGAACTCTGCTTGTATTCGTCCGGATGATCCTGGGGCAGGCCGCAATAACGTTCCTGGTAAATCGTATCGTAGTAGCGAATGTCCGGCACCGGCGCCACCGACATGCCGGTGCGGTAGAGGTCGGGATGACGAAACATTGCATTCAACGTTGAAGAGCCGCCGCCACTCCAGCCCCAAATGCCGATTCGCGCCGGGTCGACGAACGGCCATTTGATGATCGCTTTCACGGCGTCCGCCTGGTCCTGTGAATTCACGACACCCATTTTGCGATAGATGATCTTGCGCCAGGCGCGTCCGCGTGGAGCCGGCGTGCCGCGATTGTCAACGCTCATGACGATATAGCCCTGCTGCGCCAACATCGTATGCCAGATAAACGTTGAACCGCCCCAGCTGTCCAGCACCGTCTGCGACCACGGTTCACCGTACACATAGAACAGTACCGGGTATTTCTTTTGCGGATCGAAATCGGGCGGCTTGATCATCCAGCCGTCCAACTGCGTTCCGCCACCAATATCGACGCGAAAGAATTCCGCGGCAGTTTGCTTGAGCTTCGCCAGCTGATCGCGTAAGGCACGATTGTCGATCAACGTCCGCACGTTCGTGTGTTGAGGCAGCCGCGCGATCTCGATCAGCGGTGGTTGCTGAAACCTTTCATAGGTGTGGATGACGAAATCGCCGCGCTCGGGAAATAAATAGTGGTGAATGCCCGGTTGATTCGCGGGCGTTAATCGCTCGGGTTTGGCGCTCCCGTCCAAACGCGAACGAAAGAGATAACGCTGCGTTGCATTGTCAGGCGAGGCTGAGTAGTAGATCCAACCGCCTGCGGCATCGACTTTCTCGACGCCCATCACATCAAAGTCGCCAATCGTAATGTTGCGAACATCCCGGCCATCACGAGAGATCGAATAAATGTGTCGCCAGCCATCGCGTTCGCTGGCCCAGAGAAAACGCTTGCCGCCGTCAATCCACTCGACATCTCCGCGGGCCAGGCCGCGCTTGTCCCAATCAAGTTCGCCCCACGCGACATCTACCCAGGTCTCGTCCTTCTCAGTCAGGATGGTACGGACGCGGCCGGTCTTGATGTCGCCGAGCATGACGGCGTTTGAATTCTGCAGGCGGTTCAGCTGTTGGATAATGACTTCATTCGAGTTGGCCGCCCATTCCATGCGCGGCAGATAGTTGTTGCGCGCGTCACCTTGAATTTCAAACCAGCGCGTCGGACCGCCGCCGGCGCTGACCACGCCGACCCGCGCGGCCGAATTCATCTCACCGGCCTTCGGGTAAGGGAACGAGGTAATTACCGGATAAAGGCCGGCCGTATTATTAATCAGCTGAAATTCTTTGACGCCTTCCGAATTTAGTTGCCAGTAAGCGATCTGAGCGCCGTCAGGACTCCAGCGCCAGCCGTCGCGGCAGAACAGTTCTTCTTCATAGACCCAATCGAATGTGCCATTCACCAGGTGGAGGGTTCCGTCAGAGGTCAGCTGCGTAATTTTGTCGTCCGCAAGATTCTGCACGTAGATGTTGTTCTCGCGCACATAACCGACACGGGCGCCGTCCGGCGAGAATTTGGCGAACATCAGGGTGGAAGGTTTGGCGTCTCCACCCAGCTTCAGCAGCTTTCCGGTTTTCAGATTGATGACCCAGTAGTCGCCGCGCGTGTTACTGCGCCAGACCCGTTCGGAGTTAGTGAAGAGCAACAGATTCTGCCCGTCAGCGCTGAGATCGAATTCTTCGATCACCAGCGGCGCCGAAGCTCCGGGCGGCACAAGTTTGTCCGCCGCTACCAGCACACTTTTTGTTCCCGACGCCGCGTCATAGCGGACCAATTCTGGTGCGCGCGCGTTGGCGGTTGATGGTTCGAGCACCAGGTAGCCCGTACCGTCAGTTTGCCAATGGACCGCGTCCAGTCGCTCGGCGCGATAAGTGAAGGTCGTATCAACGGTCAGTAGCTCCGTTCCGGTTTGCTGGCCGAGGGCCGTGACCGTGACGAGCAACAAAAGGAACAGAACGGCGATTCGTTGCAGCTGATTTGTTCCTACCATTCTTAAATCAACGAAGCTTGGTTTTCTCATGAGTTATGAACAGAGATTACGTTGCGGAAAATTCTTGGGCAGATCGAAAAGCAGGATAGCACATTGCGATGGCGCCTCGGTTCATAGCCGGTTAGACAGTATTGCCCTAATTTGATTTTCTCTGTGAAGGCTCTGTGGTTCCTCCGTGTCTCTTTGATGAATGTTTCTGAGCGTATTTTCACCACAGAGGCACGGAGAACCACAGAGTGCCACAGAGATTCCTAAATTAGGGCACGACCGGTTGGACGAATCGGTCCGTTAGCCATGGCCGAATCTTTTTTTCACCTGATGTCGATTTTGCCGTTCGCCATTCGACATACTTTTGAAAAGCAATTTTATCAACCTACTAAGCAGGAAAGAGGAGAGACATGACTACGAATAATACGAACACGATCCGACTTCACCGAGTACTCAACGCAACGCCTGAGCGAATATACCGGGCATTCATTGATGCCAGCGCCATGGCCAAATGGCTTCCGCCCAATGGGTTCACGGGCGAGGTCCATCATCTCGATGCGAAAGTTGGCGGCAGTTATAAAATGTCGTTTACCAATTTTACGACCGGCAAGAGTCACTCGTTTGGCGGAGAGTTTCTGGAACTGAAGCCGCACGAGCGCATTGTTTACACCGATAAATTCGACGACCCAAATCTGCCGGGAGAAATGCGAACGACCGTCAGCTTGAGCCAGGTATCAGTAGGGACCGAGTTGAACATCGTGCAGGAGGGCGTGCCGGCCGTCATTCCCGCTGAGGCGTGCTATTTGGGCTGGCAGCAATCGTTAACGCTGCTGGCGAAACTCGTCGAGGCAGAAATACCTGATCAGATGTGATCACCAAATGCACCCGCCGGCTACCGCAGGCGGTCCTGACATGACGGGCCGCGCTTTCAACGCGTCGCCCGTACGGAATCGAAAATTACCTGAGTCTGGCGGGCGGCCACCAGTTGTTGCAGCCGGTCTTCTTCCATTCCAGCGATGCGTCCGAGAATTACGAGCGAGCTATCGGCGTGAGTGGGGCTGCGCCAAATTGCCATTTCGATTAGCGAATCCAGCGCGCGGGCCCGTAGTAGTTTCAGCAACTTCTGATCGCGGCCTCGAGTCAGGAAGGACAGCAGCCTTGCCGCCTTGTTGCGGTCTAACCAAATACCAGAGCTGACCATGTCGACAAAGCCTGCCGCGGGTATCTTTTTCGCTGCTTGAGGATTGGAACCGGCGAGTACCGCCAGCGCCCGCGTGGCTTCATTTCGCACGCCCTCATCAGGATCGCGACTGGCTTTCGTTAGGGCGGCAATTTGCTCCTTCGATTGTCGCGCATAACCGAGCGCAGACGCGGCCACCGAGCGTTCATGCGGATCGGTCGAAGTGGCCAGGACGCGCCGCAGCAACACTGCATGGTCCAACGCCCATTCTCTAACGGCTAGCTGTTTAGTTCGCAGTGGGCCATACAGCGACAAGGCATATCCATTCGAGTCGTCTTCTGCAGGCTGAATTCTTATCGCTTCAGCGGTCAAATCGTTCACTTCCTGCGAGAGACTAATGATTTCGCGGGGCAGGTGGGCTGACCCTCGCGGCGCCGCATTGAGGCGAAAATTGCGAAAGGAACTGCCCGGCAAGCCAATGAAGATCATCACGTCGCCATGATTGTCGCAGCAGACTGCAACTACGTCCGTCGGGACGAGGCCGCTGCTGCGCGTCACGGCCGATGAAATTATCTCCCTGACGTGCTTGAGCTGTGCGTCCGAAACGTTTGAGCCTTCACTGAGCGGGAGAGATTTCCGAATCGCGGCGATATCGAGACCGTGGCTGCCGAAGAATTCAATCTCACCAATTTGAAACGGCTTGTCCTGCGCTGTGTACGGCACGACGTGCAGCAGCACGATTAGACAGGCCGCGAATTGAGTTCGAAATCTCATCGGCGAAGACGATAAGAGACTTGCGTTGACGACGCAAGATGGCATGAAGTCTGTGTCAAATGATGAAGTCAGAACCGGGAGCGGTAGCGACCGGGTCGATCGCTTGTTCGAAAGCGCCGACAGTTCGGCGCACTCCAAAAAAATCCTGGGCGCGGATGAACGCAGATAGACGCGGATCAGAACAACACCGTCGTGTCATTCATGCGGGTTTTTCGATCTGTGTGAATCAGTTAATCCGCGGCTAATAACTCGCAAACTTAAGGCGCACTATTGCCGTAAGCGTCGCTCAATTTGCGGAAATGATAGCCGACGGCGGCCAGCCGCAGGGAATCGGCGAACTGCGCGCGGTGCCGAATGAGAGCCGTTACAAAGAACCGCCAGAATTCTTTCCGCTCGCGATCGATGACCCCCAGCCGAACCAGAATTTTCGTGAGTGCGGTCAGACCGCCCACCACGGTGTAGCCAGGCTTGGTATGAGAATGAGACTGAGTCGTGCGTCGCAGCGAGTCGAGCACCCGCTGGTAGTACTCGCGAGGTCCGTAGATCGTGCGCATGATTGTTTGATAACCCCGAATCAGGAGCGCGGGGTCCATGCGAGTCTTGAAGTTAAATGTGCAGACCGTGTTGTTGCCGGACGCTTCGCCAAACAGTCGCCCTTCGCGGTCCAATCTTTTCCACAGCTGCGTATCCGGCAAGGCGTTGAGTAACCCAACCATGGCGAGGGGAATCGCGCTGCGGCGAATAAAGTCGATCTGCCGTTCGAAGATGTCCTCGGGATCGTTATCAAACCCCACGATGAAACCGGCCATGACCTCGATCCCGTACCGCTGAATGGTTTGGACCTGTTCGAGCAGATTGCCGCGATTCTGGGACTTCTGCGCTTCGTGCAAACTCTCCTCGACGGGAGTTTCGATACCCAGGAAGACACGGTGAAAGCCGGCGTCGCGCATGTTCGCGAGCAGTGGTTCATCGTCAGCCAGGTTTATGCTCGACTCGGTGAGCAACTCAAAAGGATAACCATTCTCTTTTTGCCAGCGCGCAAGTTCCGGAAGCAGCAGGCGCACGTTTTTCTTATTGCCGATGAAATTATCGTCGACGATGAAAACGGTGCCGCGCCAGCCGAGGGCTTTGAGCGCGTCAAACTCGGCAATCATTTGCTGGTTGCTCTTGGTGCGGGGGACCCGCCCGTAAATTTCGATGATGTCGCAAAACTCGCACGAGAACGGACAGCCGCGTGAGTACTGTACGGACATCGCGCTGTAACGCTTGAGATTCGCGAGGCCAAAGTCCGCAATCGGCGTGGTCGCGAGCGCCGGCCGTTCGGCGGCCTGATAAATGTGCTTGGTTTCGCCTCGGGCCAGATCATCAACAAACTGCGGCAGCGTCTGTTCGGCTTCGCCACGAAAAATGTGATCGGCGTCCGGCAATTCTTCCACGGTGCTGGTGACGTATGGACCGCCGAGAACGACTTTCTTACCGCGCGCTTTCGCCAGGCGAACGACGTCTCTGAGCGATTCTTTCTGGACCAGCATCGCGGTGGCAAAGACCATGTCCGCCCAATCAAGGTCCGACGTTTTTAGCCGTTCCACGTTAAGGTCGACCAGTCGCCGTTCCCACGATTTCGGCAGCAACGAGGAAACTGTCAACAGGCCCAACGGTGGAAATGCGCAACGCTTGCCTTCGAAGGGCAGGGCGTGCCGGAAGCTCCAATAGGTATCGGGAAATTCAGGATTGACTAAGAGTATTTTCATTTTTGGCCTCCGCACGGTCCTCTGAAATTTACGCTTCAGAGAAAGCGGCAGTTTCAATAAAGAACCAACCGCAATTTTGGTCTGCCGTTTTATCGGTAACGATAGGTGATGCGGCCCCGGGTCAAATCATAGGGAGACATTTCGACACTAACGCGATCGCCCACCAGAATCCGGATGCGATGTTTGCGCATCTTGCCTGAAATAGCCGCCAGGACAACGTGGCTGCTGTTGTCGAGTTGAACTTTGAAAAAAGCGTTGGGCTGCTTGTCAATAATCGTGCCCTCAGCCGGAATTAGGTCGTCTTTTGCCAATTGATTCTCCTCGAAAAATATTTAATCTTCCTGATAGTGGTCGACCATACTTCTTTGCAAAGCAACGGGTAATTTTTTCCAAGTTGCCGGGGTTAGGTCCTTCGCTGTGATTTGAGAGTTCACCACGCGACCCACGCGCCATTCACTTAGAGCTTCGTCAAAGACCCAACGATAGTAAGGGCCATCTTCGCGACGGCAGTAGAATACGTCGTGGTCGCTGATGTTATCAGTGATTGTTTGGTTAACGTAAACTCTGAGACCGTTCATCTATATGAGTTTCGAAGCGCCGAACACCACCACCAGCGCCACGGTTATACCTACAACCAAGTGAAGCCAGCTCAGTGCCAGCCGGTGGCAATTTGAGCATTTTACCTGCCATAGCGGCAAAACAGTTCCGCAGTGCGAGCACGACCAGATAATCTTCGGCATCATTTACCTAGAACTACGCCTGCGCATTTCCCATGGAAGGGTTTCGCCTGGGTTTGCGCTTGACGACCAGTCGCCACATGTCGGTCGTCGAATCAAAGCGCGTGCGCTTGATCGCTCGGGCCAGGCCGACGAATTGCAAAACGCGAATCCCCCACCAATTGAAATCGATCTCGTACCACTTCAATCCATGGCGAGCGGAGGTCGGATGGGCGTGATGATTGTTATGCCAGCCTTCGCCAAACGTCAGCAGCGCCACCCACCAGCTGTTCCGAGAATCCTCGCCCGTCTCAAAGCGCCGCCGTCCCCACATGTGGGTGGCGGAATTTACCAGCCATGTGGCATGCAGCGCCAGCGTGACGCGAAGAAAAACACCCCACAGGAGCACGCTCCAACCGCCAAACGCAAACAGCGCTATGCTGACCACGGCCAGCGGAACGTAATAGTAGCGATTCAGCCAGCGGTAATAGCGGTCTTTAGTCACATCAGGTGCGTAGCGTTCCATCGTGGCGTCGTCGTAATCCTGTGCCGTGCCACGCAGTATCCAACCGACATGGGCCCACCAGCCGCCGTCGCGCGGACTGTGCGGATCTCCCAGGCGATCTGTATGCGCGTGGTGGATACGATGAGTAACCACCCACTGAATAGGTCCGCCCTCGAGCGCCATAGTGCCGCAGGTAACCAGAAAGTATTCAACCAGTTTCGGCACTCGATACCCGCGATGGGTTAGCAGGCGATGCCACCCCATGCCGATGCCGAGGCTGCCCGCTACCCAGTAAAGAACAACCGCGGAGATCAGGGCGGGCCAGCTCCAAAAGAACAATGCCGCGATTGCCGCGACGTGAGCGATAAGCAGAAAAATTGCGGTTCCCCAATTCCAATCCGTTCTCTCGTTTTTTGATCCCAATAGATTCTTCATTCCAACCCTATGACCTAATTAGCAGCCGCCGCACGATTCTCTTCGCCGGCAGCCATGAGTTTGATCTTCTTCAATTCCACTCGCTGAAACCCAAAGAAAGTAGCCATCTGGATAATCTGATTCTGACTTACGAAATCTTTTGGATCAGCGCAGAACTTTTCAATTCCCGGAGCGAATTCGCGGCAACTCATGCCTTTCGGAATGTTTAGTCCGAGCTTGCATTTACCATCTTGCGTATGGTGCAAACAGAATTCACAGACAATCATTCGTCATTCAGCTCCCGCTGGAAATGGCCGATTACGACTCGGCCTTTTGCGTTCCGTTTACGGGAAAGCTGTCGATTGCCTGGGTTTCACTCTCGTACAGCGTGAATACGGCGAACAAATTTGTGGCCTGCATCAATTGACGGATGGCCGGCCCCAGATTGAAAAGTTTCAGCTCTCCGCCGCTGTCCCGCACCGCGACAAACGCTGAAACCAGTTCGCCAAGGCTTTTCGCCCCCAGTGAACTGACTCCGTCAAGATTAAGCAGGATGTTTGTTTGTCCGGCAGCCACCAGAGACGCCGCGGCGTTTGCCAGGGGCACGCTGCTGCCGCCGAACCGCAGCCTAATTCTCAATTGCGCATCGGCATCCAAAATCGTAACAGGCCCGACACGTCGCTCCTTGAAGCCGAGTACGTTCGAGTTCGGTTTGCTAATCACGCAGACAATCGTGCCGGCATCGATAATGCCGCAGATATTTCAGCCGTTGGCTTCAGGTAATCTGGAGAATTCCAGAAGAGCTGAGGACGGAGTTAGCCGAAACTCAATCTATTGATTACACTACACGCGCGTTCACTATATGTCAAACACGAAATATATTTCGTTGATTAAATATTGGACACCTGCGAGATATATGTATATGCTGGCAGTGGCTCAGCAGAAAAGGTGCAATGATCCAAATTCAAATCGATCACTTATTGAAAGCCCGTGGACGGTCTTTTTACTGGCTGGCGAAAGAAACCGGCGTCAGTCACACAACGCTCTGGCGACTGAAAAAAGACAAAGCTCAGGGGATTACGTTCAATACCCTCGAAGCGATTTGTCGCATACTGAAGTGCACTCCCGGCGATGTGCTGAAAATGAGTCGCGGGACAAGCTCTAAGTCCCGGCGTTAATTCCATCCCGGCTTTCGCTGCGATAGCGTAGAGTTCTATGGCCGAAGCAAACCGGCGAGCACGGCCGTGTTTGCCGGGACCAATTCTTCCGGTCGGCCTGATCCGCTCGCCTGGCGCGGACCTGAATGCTCCAACTCTAATTCAACCTGCTCGTTCCGAACCCACTCGCACTACATTTGACGATGCACGGGCACCTCTGCCGGCATTTAAACCCCGCGCGAAAACGTCAACGATGTTCCGGTCGCCCAGGCTTGCGATGGCTTGCGCCCTCGCCTAGGAATGGGCATGAATCAGCCGTCGCATGCGGTCAGCGAACAACACATCCATTTTCTGCGGCTCGATGATGGCCGTGACCTCGCCCTCGCCGAACGTCGGATGGATCAGGGTTTGTCCCTTCCGATAAGTTCGCGCGCGGTCGTAAGCGGCGCCGACTTTCGTCGAAGGCCGGGGCGCCGTACCACTGCGGTAAGGCACGCGTGAACCACAAATCGGGCAACTCACGCGCGAGACCTTTCCGCTTTTTGTGATCAAAGCAACCACGTGACCTCGTTCTTCTTTACAGGTGAGGCACATCTGCTCGACCCGATCCCCAATTTTGAAAGTTGGTTTGGCTTCCATAAGCTGCTCCTTGTTCTTGATTTATTGTATGCCGCTATCTTCGGCGTCGCGGACTGAACGAGCGCACCGTGCTACGGGCGGTTCGCGCAATCGGCGTAAATGATTTGGCAATTGGTGTCTGTGCGCCGCCAAAGCCTTCGAGTACCACACGCTTGACAGCCTGGCCCGTAAGCCGTTCGATCGCCCGCATCGACAATTCATCGACGGGCGCAACGATAGTAATCGCTTTGCCCTGATTGCCGGCGCGGCCGGTGCGGCCAACGCGGTGCACGTAATCTTCGGGTGCGGCCGGTACGTCGTAATTGATGACGTGCGAGACCGAATCGACGTCAATGCCGCGCGCGGCAATGTCGGTCGCTACCAACACGCGCGCGCGCCCGTCGCTGAATTCACGCAGGGCTGCTTCGCGCTGTGGTTGCGAGCGATCGGCGTGAATGCGATTCACGCTGTGATCGCGCGCTTTCAAAATATGCGAAAGGCGTTCGGCGCCGCGCCGGGTGCGCGTGAATACGAGCACGCGCTCAAATTCATCGCCTTCTTTTTCCAGCAACTCAATCAAGAGCGCCGTCTTTGAATGCTGTTCCACCTGGTAAGCAGTCTGCTCGACCATGGTGGCCGCCTGGCCGCGTTGATTCACTTCGATCAACTCTGGTTCCTTCATGGTTGAACGAGCCAGTTGTTCGATGCCCGCCGACATGGTGGCCGAAAACAGGAGCGTCTGCCGTTTGGTAGGCAGCATTGCCAGCACGCGCCGAATAGCCGGGAGAAATCCCATGTCCAGCATGCGATCGGCTTCGTCCAAAACCAGCACTTCGATAGTTGAAAGATTGACGGCTCCGCGCTCGGTAAGATCGAGCAGGCGTCCAGGCGTAGCGATCAAAACGCTCGCGCCGCGCCGCAGCTCGCTGATTTGGGTGCGGATGTTCGCGCCGCCGATCGCAATTACCGATGCGTTGCCTTTGACGCGGTTAAGCTCGCCATAATTCTTTTGAATTTGCAGCGCCAACTCACGCGTAGGCGCAAGCACAAGCACGCGAAGGCCCGGTCTCGAGCGTTCGCTGATCTTTTGAATAATGGGAAGTAGAAATGCGGCCGTCTTGCCGGTGCCGGTTTCGGCACAGCCGATTACGTCTCGGCCGCTGAGGATGACAGGAATTGCCTGTCGCTGAATTGGTGTCGGTTCGTTGTATCCGAGAGACTTGCAGGCGCTCAGTTGCGCGGGCGCAAGTCCCAGTTGAGAAAAATCCATAAACTCCTTTTGATGTGGCGACGATCGTCGCCGATGTTGTCGAGGGTCAGCACATTCTGTTGTCTTCGCCATGGGCAAGCCGATTGGCGACCGCGGGGAAGACGAACAGAGTGCTCACTGTGCGCTGGTCCTTACCAGCGCGGTTCGCGATTACCGCCGCCGTAGCCGCCGCCGCCGCCGTTGCGACCGCCGCCGCCGCCGCGATTACCACCAAAGCCTCCGCGGTTTCCGCCAAAGCCGCCACGTCCGCCGCCGCCGCCGCCGCGATTTTCGCGGGGCTTGGCTTCGTTGACTTTCAGTGCTCGGCCGCCGACTTCTTTGCCATTGAGTTGCTCGATGGCTGCGTTTGCTTCTTCCGGCGAAGACATTTCGACGAAGGCGAACCCACGCGAACGGCCGGTCATGCGGTCTTCGACCACACTCGCTGATTCAACCGTGCCGGCTTGAGCAAAAAGCTCTTGAAGTTCCTGGCTGGTGGTTTGGAAAGCGAGATTTCCAACGTAAAGTTTAGTTGACATACAGATATACCTTTCCTCTTTAGGAATGTAAAAGAAGCTGCGAACGGATTGGCTTCGGCGAAACGGTAGCGGTCGAAGGACCTGGTTCGGATGCTCTTTAAGCAGAGCGGCTTCGAAGATTTAGTAGCGAGCCTGCTCTCGAACCATCCAGACGTCCGGCGCTAATCGTTTTATGCGCGGGGCGCATCACCGTTGATGCGCGAGAGAAGGATTAACCGCAGCCATAATGCCTGAGTTGCCCCAAAGTTGCAAGCGAAGTGCCACGCCGTTTGTGTCTCGTCGTCGTTTTACTGAGGAAATAGGGAAGGACTCATAGGACGCGGGCTAAAAGGTGACCGGTCGGTAAGTCCCGGACCTGCCCCGCAGCTGCTAGGCAGACCAGTCCTATGAGACGCCTACAGCCACGCCCGCCGGTGTAAAAACTGACAGTTGTTTTAGTTCACCGCTTTGATAGGCTGATTGTGCGCAAATAGATTCGAAAGCTTCATCACTACGTGCAAAGCATATGGACTGGCAGGTATGCGAGAGCCGCAAAAAACGCGAGCGGCCTATCACCAACATAGAACCAGCGCGCGCTTTTGTGAGTGTCGCTACGGCAAGAGATCGCTGCCAGTCGGTAATTCCGGCAGCAGCTTTCATGGTGGTCTTCGCATTTTCTTGTGCGGCCCAAACAACGCCAGAGCCAAAACAGTTCTGGCCGGATCTAAATGTGACCTTCGACCTTGGAAAGAACACCAAGCTGCAAACAAGTCTCGAAAAGCATGATGCCGAGGATGAAGCGAACCAGCAATGGAAGTTTGGTGCAACCGTCAGCCATCGCAGGCGGAGAATCGTCACGCCGCGAGCCGATCCCGACGAGGAGAACAAATACAACCTGGTAATTGGCGCCGGCTATGAATTCATCAGGACCGGGGAAGGGAGCTCGGCGAAAAACGAGCAGCGACTGCTGCTGCAAGTCTCGCCCAAATATAACGTCGGGCCCGGTTTGCTTATCCAGGATCGCAATCGTGTCGAGTTCCGCTGGAAATCAGGCACCTACGATTTCAGGTATCGCAACAAGCTCAGCATTGACAGGCCCTTCAAAATCAAGCGGGTGAGCTTCATTCCTTATGCCACCGGCGAGTTGTTCTGGGATCGCAATCATCATTCGTGGAATGAAAATCAGTACGCGTTCGGAGTTCAGTGGCCTTATAAGAAGAGCTTCCGCCTGGATACCTATTACCTGCGCCAGAACTGCACGACCTGTAGTTTGAATCCGGTGAATGTATTCGGATTAACGCTCAACTTCTTCGTGCGCTCGCTAAGACGACATTAGTTTTCAACGAGGTCAATCGCGTACGTGAACCTGTTCACTCTCAATTTGGAACTCGGATCCTGTAGATTCGTTGACCCCGACACGCGCGTGCATCTCCGGGAGGTTGGTCATGCCCTTGTGGGTGTATGAAATTTCTCCGTTGTACCTGGCCCTGCTGATGTTTATGGCCATCGAGTTGATTTCTTTGGCCGGACTGTTCCTGGTGCGCTGGTTTGTATTACCACATTTGCATCTGCACGACGGAGTCAACGACGCAATTAGCGGCACCGTTCAGGCAATCGGAGTGTTCTATGGAATTACCGTGGGACTGATTGCGATTGGTGTCTGGACTACGCATTCAAATGCGGCGGATAGCGTTTCGAGAGAGGCTGCCGCCATCGGCGCGCTCTATCGTGATTCAAGTGGCTACCCATCCCCACAGCGTGAGCGACTGCAGGCGGGTCTGCGCGATTACACTCATGCCGTGATCGAGCAGGCGTGGCCGGAACAGCGGAAAGGCCGCATTCTGGATGTGGGTACACAAATTCTCAATCAGTATCAAAAAGATCTCTTCACCTTTAAACCTGCTGATGCCAGCGAAGCCGCGCTCCATGTAGAAGCCCTGCGGGCTTACAGCCTTCTCATCAATGAACGTCGCTTGCGCAT
>Ga0068866_10000906_pt1 | contig 13012 bp, 11 predicted proteins | sample KBSMisM22_FD_66587 | JGI IMG/M metagenome (GOLD analysis project Ga0068866, IMG submission 66587) | Miscanthus rhizosphere microbial communities from Kellogg Biological Station, Michigan, USA - KBS Miscanthus M2-2 | ecosystem: Host-associated > Plants > Roots > Rhizosphere > Soil ... | reverse complement strand
CGCCGGGTCGAGATCGGCATGGTCGGCATCAACGTGCCGATCCCGGTGCCGATGGCGTGGCACGGCTTCGGCGGCTGGAAGTCGAGCATGTTCGGCGACACCCACGCCTATGGCGAGGAAGGCGTTCGCTTCTACACGCGCCAGAAGTCGGTGATGCAGCGCTGGCCGGCGTCGACGCCGAAGGGCGCCGAGTTCACGATGCCGACGTCGAAGTAGCGCCGTAGCCCGCGTCCGATCGTCCGCTCGGCGCGGCGCGATCAGCGGAAGACGTATTTGGCCCTCAGGCTGAAGAAGCGTCCGACGGCGCTGTGGTATGCCGGATCGAACGCCGTCGCGTAGCTGCGAGCGAAGCGCTCGTCGAACGGCGCCTGGACGTTGCCGATGTTGTTGACGACGAAGCCGATCTCGAACTTCGGGTCGACGTAGCCGAGGAAGAGGTCGAACGTCGACCACGAGGAGATGCCGCAGAGCGCCGGCGTCGTCGTCGCGTACGGGCAGCTCGGGTCCGAGCCGGTGAAGGCGCGCTGGTAGCTGGCGGTGTAGTTCCAGGTCAGCGACGAGCGCCACGGCCCGCGATCGAGGCTCAAGGCGACGCGCGCGCGCGACTTCGGCTGCTCGTAAAAGCCCGCCCAGTCGACGAGCGGAGATCCCGGCGTCTGCGCGACCCAGTAGTGCGGCAGCCACTCGTAGCTGCCGTCGATGCCGACTCGGCCGACGTCGGCGATCGTCTTCCTGGCGTGCGCACTCACGTCGATGCCCCAGACGCGCGACTCGGCGAGGTTCGTGTACTGCACGTTCAATTGCTGGAGCGTGCCGTCCGGATTGCGGACAACGTAGCCGGGATAGTCGGCTTCGTGGTCGAGCAGGAACGCCGGATCGATGAAGTCGATCTGGTCGTGGCGCCGGATGCTGAAGGCGTCGACCGTGAACGAAGTGTCGCGCCAAGGCTCGAAGACGATGCCCGCGGTCGCGCTCCACGCGCGCTCGGGCTTGAGAGCGGGATTGCCGCTCGAGATCGCCGGAACGAATTTCTCGCAGTTCGGGTTCGCCCGGTCGAGCGCCGGGCACAACTGCGGATCGCGAACGATGGCAAAGCCCGGTACCTGCTGCTGCGACGATTCCGAGAGCGACGGCGCGCGAAACGCCGACGAGTAGGTCGCGCGCAACGCGAGGTTCGGCGCAGCCTTCCACTTGATGCCGAACTTCGGGTTCACGGTCGAGCCGAAGTCGCTGTAGTGGTCCCAGCGCGCTGCGAGAGACGCCTCGACGTCCGGCGCGAGCGGCAGCGCGAGCTCGCCGTACGCCGATGCCACCGTGCGGCTCGCCGCCGCCGTCGGAACGAAGATCTGGCTGATCTCGCCCGCACCGGTGAGCGGATCGGGCTGCATGTCGAAGCGCTCGCGCCGCAGCTCGGCGCCGATCGCGAGCTGCACCGGTCCGGCGGGAAGCGTGTAGACCTCGCGCGCGCCGCGAGCGTCGATCGATGCAGTCGACGTCCGCCCGATGTCGACGAGCTGCGGATACAGGCGCGCCATCAGCGCCGGGTCGTTCGCCGCCGGATCGGCGAAGCGAAACGTCGGCGACGCGCGGCCGTTGGCGTCGAGGATCTCGCCCGTGAGGACGGCGTCGTGGATCGGGCCGATCGTCGTCGTTCGCGTGTGCGAGTGCGACCAGAGCACGGCACTTTCCAGGTCCCAGCCGGCGCGGGCGCCGCGCACGCCGAGGACGATGCGCTGGGTGTCCGTCGTCGGCGTGACGACAAGCGGCTGGTCGGCGAAGCGCGTGCGCAGCGCGACCTCGTTGCCGGTCGGATTCTGCGGATGCCCGGCCGGCAGGCGGATGAAAGGCTCCGCCAGGGTGCCGAGACTGAACAGCGTGACGGTCCCGCCAAGGCTGTAGTGCTGGCCGGCGAAGACGTTGCGGCTGAACGTCGCGTCGCCGAACACCTCGAAACCGCTGCTGCCGAGCGCCGCGCTGCCGGCGACGAAGAGCGCGTCACGCCGGGAGCGGACGACGGCGTCGGAATCGCGCGTCGGGTCGTAGAGGCATTGGCCCGGGCCCGGCGACGCGGCGTCGCCGATCGTCGCGCACGATGCGAGCGGCTGCAGGAAGGTCCGGTTGTCGATCGTGTACAGGTTGCCCGGGTACGAGTTCGTCGATCGCAGGTCGGAGAACAGGCCGAACCCGCGCAGGTCACCGCTTTGCGTGTGCCAGCGCGCGCTCGCCTTGACCGCATCCTGGTCGACGTGCGAGAGGGTCGCGAACACGTTGTAGCCGTCGGCGCCGCGATCGCCGAAGCCGGCGGTCGCGCTCGCCCGGCGCTCGGTCGCATCGCCGTGGCTCGACATGCCGAGACCAGCGGCGACCTCGATGCCGCGGTAGCTCCGGCGCAGGATGATGTTGACGACGCCGGCGACCGCGTCCGAGCCGTAGATCGCCGAGGCGCCGTCGAGCAGCACCTCGACCCGCTCGATCGCGCCGACGGGAATCTGGTTGATGTCGACGAAGGTCGCCTTGCCGGTGAAGCCGAAAGGCGCGACGCGTCGGCCGTTGATGAGGACCAGCGTCGAGCCCGGTCCGAGCCCGCGCAGCGAAACCGCCGCTGCACCGTAGCTGTCGACGGTGGTGCCCTCGTTGAAGGCGCCCGAGTTGTTGGCGGGAAGCTTCTGCAGCACCTCGTTGAGCGAGGCCGCGCCCGAGCGCGCGATCTCGTCGCGGCCGATGACCTGCACCGGCGACGGCGTCTCGGCATCGGTGCGCCGCAAGCGCGAACCCGTCACCAGCACCGATTCGAGCGCGCGCTCGCCGTCACCCGACGCGCTCTGCGCTTCGGCCACAGGCGGCTGCGACAAGGCCAACGCGGCGGCGGCCATGAGCGGTCGACATTGCATCGGTTTGCTCCTCGGCGCGCCGCTGTCGGCGCGGAGCGCAGTGTGCCGGCCGTTCGCGCGATCGACCACCCTTCGCTGACCGAATGGCAACGCTCCGGCGAGCGTTCGTCGGCCGAAAACGGCGGTTCGTCGGCGCCGGCCCGAGTTCACACCGTTCGAGACGCCAGTCCGTCGGAACGCGGATGGACTTTCGCCGAATGCCACAGCACAGTCGACACTCTGGCGGCTTTGCTTGGACGCAACGTGGATGCCTTCCTGATTCCCCGTCGCTCGTCGGCGCTCGAGATCGTCGGCCTCTGGCTGGCGCTGGCCACGGTTCTCGCCGCGATGACGGCGCTGATGAACCTGCATTTCGACCGGCTGGTCGTGCTCGACGCCGCGGAGTGGTCGGATGCCTACAGCCTGTGGCTCCAGCGGTTCTGGGAAATCGCCCCGATCGTGCTCCTGCTGAGTGTCGTCATGCCGTGGTTGCCGCCGGACCGCTCGAAGCGCTGGCCGCTGCTCGCGGCGGCGATCGCCGGCGCGGTCACCTTCGCCTGGCAGGTCAGCGCGGCGACCCAGAAGCTCTACTGCGGCTGCGATGCACCTGCGCCGTTCGCCGCGGAGGGGCTCGCGACCCTGCACTGGCTCTTCGTCGTCGCCGTCCTGATCGCCGCCCTCGGCGAGTACCGCCACGGCTTCCGCCGCGCCGCCGAATCGCTGCACCGCGCCGAGGTCGAGCGGCTGCGCCTGCAGAGCGAGCTCGCGGCCGGACGCCTGCAGTTGCTGCAGGCGCAGATCGAGCCGCACTTCTTGTTCAACTCACTCGCCAACGTCCGCCGCCTCCTGCGCACCGACGGCGGCGCCGGCCGAGCGATGCTCGCCGACCTGCTGCGCTATCTCGAAAGTGCCCTGCCGCGCCTGCGCGACGAGAGGCCCACGCTCGAGCGCGAGGTCGAGGTGGTGCGCGCCTTCCTCGGCGTGCACCAGGTGCGAATGGGCCGGCGTCTGCAGGTCGACATCGATGTTCCGGCCGCGCTCGGCCAGCGCGTCGTGCCGCCGATGATGCTGCTGACGCTGGTCGAGAACGCTCTCAAGCACGGCCTGCAGCCGCTGCTCGAAGGCGGCTCGATCCGCATCGACGCGAGCAGCGGCCCGGCAACCCTGCGCATGCAGGTCGCCGACACCGGCCGCGGCCTCGGCACCAGCCTCGGCGCCGGCACCGGGCTGGCCAATATCCGCGCTCGCCTGCGGGCGATGTATGGAAGCGCGGCGCGGCTCTCGCTACGCGTCAACGAGCCGCGCGGCGTCGTCGCCCTGATCGAGCTGCCGTTGGCCGCGGCGTGAGCGCAACCGTCGTCGCCGCCGCGCCGCGCAGCGAGCGGCGGACGCCCGGGATGCGATTCGGTGCCTGGATCGCGCGGGCGTATCGACGCCTCGGCTGGCGTCAGGCCGCCCTGGCGGCGCTCATCTTCGTCCTCGCCGCCACCTTCGGCCCGAACGGCGGCGCCTGGCTCTTCCCGGGAACGCCCACCATCGACCCGATTGCCCATTTCCTGGCCGGCCGCTGGGTCTGGCAAATGATGCCGCTGGTCTTCGCGGCGATGGTGGCCGACGAAGCGCACGCGGACGGCGTCCGGCCGGTCGTCGCCTATGGCCTGGCCATGTTGATCGGTGGGTTCGCCGCGGCCGTCATCGACATGGTCGGCTGGAACCTGTTCGGCTGGGGCCGGTCGTGGTCCATCGGTCCCTACCGCACCAAGCAGATTTTCCTGCAGGGAAGCGTCTGCATGGCGGTCTATGCCTACTGGCGCACGACCCAGCACGCGCTCGGCCGGGTGCGCGCGTCCGAGGCCGACCGCGTCCGCGACCGCCAGCAGCTCCTCGCAGCGCGCCTGCTGGCGCTGCAGGCGCGCGTCGAGCCGCAGTTCCTGTTCGACGCCCTGAGCCGGATCGGTGAGCTGCATGCGCACGATCCCGAAGCCGCCGACGCGCTGCTCGCCGACCTGATCGCGTTGCTCCGCGCGATGCTGCCGGTCGGCACCGCGGCGATGTCGACCGTCGAGCGCGAGTTCGCGCTCGCGCGCGCCTGGTCGCGCGTGCAACAGCGTCTCGGGTCGCCCTTCGACATCGAGATCGACGCGTCGCCGTTGGCGGCGCAGAGCAGCCTCGGGCCGATGCTTGTCGTGCCGCTGTTGCAGGAGATCCTGGCCGTGCCGCACGCGCGCGCGTTCGGCTGGCGCCTTGCCGCCGAGCCGTTCGCTTCCGACGACGCGGCGTCGCGCACGCCGCGGCTGCGCGTGCGACTGGCTCCCGCCGGGGGGACGGGGGCCGAGCCGCCCGGCGACGCTGCCGCGCCGACGCCATCGATCAAGCGCCTGCGCGAGCGCCTCGACGAGCTCTACGGCGGGGCCGCGACGTTCGAGGTGACGACGCTGCGCGGCGGCGTTCCCGTCTTCACGCTGGACCTGCCTCTCGCCCAGGAGACCGCCGATGACGACCGCGCTGATCGTTGAAGACGAGCCGTTGCTCGCCGCCGAGCTCCGCGATGAGCTGCTTCGCCTCTGGCCCGAGCTGACGCTTCCGGACGCGGTGTACGACGGTGTCGCCGCGCTGCGCGAGATCGAGGCGCGCCGGCCCGACGTGCTGTTCCTCGACGTTCAGATGCCGGGCCTGACCGGCATCGAGGTCGCGCGCATCGCCGGCGCGAAGAGCCACGTCGTCTTCATCACCGCGTTCGACCAGTACGCTGTCCAGGCGTTCGAGCAGGGCGCCGTCGACTACGTGTTGAAGCCGATCGACACGGCGCGGCTCGCGCAGGCGGTCGGCCGCGTGCGTGCGCGCCTGCAGCAACCGCCCGCCGACCTCAGTTCGCTGCTCGAGCAGCTGCAGCGCGGCAACGGCAGCGACCGGCTGCAGTGGATCACGGTGCTGCAGGGGCGCGACATCCAGTTCATCGCGATCGACGACGTCTGCTACTTCCGCGCCGACAACAAGTACATCGCGGTGGTCACGGTGAGCGGCGAGTCGCTGATCACGACGCCGCTCAAGGAGCTCGTCGCCCGCCTCGATCCCGCCGTCTTCTGGCAAGTGCATCGCGGCGTCGTCGTCAACATGCACGCCGTGCACAGCGTACGCCGCTCGATCACCGGCCAGCTCGACCTCAAGTTGAAGAGCCGGCCCGAGACGCTGCGCGTCAGTGCCGGCTACGCGCACCTCTTCAAGCACATGTAGCGGCGGCCGCGGCCGCCGCTAGACAAGATGGCTTGACTTCTTCTTGAGGGGGCCCGCCTCCAGGACTACCGTGGATTGCGCACCGGGGGTGTGCCGAGCCACAAGGCGGTCCATTTGGGTGGCCGCATGTTTGTCAAGGAGACGGGCCATGAGTCAATCTACCACTCTGTACGTTGGTCTGGACGTTCACAAGGACAGTATCGACATCGCACTGGCCGAAGCGTCGCGCGATGCCGAAGTGCGCCATCTGGCGACGGTGGGCGGTGGCAACGAGGCGGTGACCAAGGCGCTGCGGCGGTTGGTCAGCGCCGGTCACCGGCTGCACATCGTCTACGAAGCCGGCCCTTGCGGGTTCGCGCTGCAACGCCACCTCAGCGCGTTGGGCTGGCGCTGCGACGTGGTTGCACCATCGTCGATCCCACGACCTTCGGGCGAGCGGGTCAAGACCGACCGGCGCGACGCGATGAAGCTCGCGCGCCTGGCCCGGGTCGGCGAGTTGGTGCCGGTGCGTGTGCCAGACAGTGCCGACGAAGCCCTGCGCGATCTGGTTCGGGGCCGCGAGGACGCTGTTCGCGAGCAGCGCAACGCACGCCATCGACTGAAGGCGCTGCTGCTGCGCAACGGCATCGCCTACAGCGGCCGAGCCGCTTGGAGCGGTGCGCACCTGCGTTGGCTGGCCAGCATGAAGCTGGCGCATCCCGCGCAACAGATCGCCTTCCAGGAATACCTGCATGCCATTACCGAGGCAGGCGCGCGGATCGTGCGCCATGAACAGGCGTTGCGCGACGCACTGTCGGGTTGGACTCTGGCGCCGGTGGTGCTCGCTCTGCAGGCGTTGCGCGGAGTGCAGCTCATCGCCGCCATCACGCTGGTGGCCGAGATCCAGGACTTCTGGCGCTTCGCCACCCCGCGCCAACTCATGGCGTACTTGGGCTTGGTGCCGTGCGAAGACTCCAGCGGCCCTCGGCGCAGGCAAGGCGTCATCACCAAGGCCGGCAATGCGCCAGCGCGACGCATGCTCGTCGAGATCGCTCATCAGTACCGGCTTGCCGCCCGCGTCAGCCCGAGCATTGCGCGTCGCCAGAGCGACCTCGAGCTTCCCAAAGCCGTGACCGACATCGCCTGGAACGCCCAGACCCGCCTGTGCGCGCGCTTCCGTCGTCTAAGCGCACGACGCTTGCCTCACAACAAGATCGTCGTGGCCGTCGCCCGTGAGCTTTGCGGCTTCGTGTGGGCCATCGCGCGCCAAGTGACTCCCGCGCCCTCCACGCCTCAAACGATCTGAAGCGCCAAGACCTTGAACAGGAGGCCCGCCCCTCAATACTCATCAAGTTGCCGGACCGGGAACGCGACGCAGCCGCGGCCACAGGGGAATCCTCGGAAGCGTTATTGGCAGTCACCCAAAGTGACGACCGCAGACCCTAGACAGCAGGCAGCCCCGCGACGAATACGTGAACTGTCGGTACCCAATCCACGCATATCAGCATGATCAACCGTCGCAACAGCACCAGGCTCCGTCGCGTTCCCCGTCCGGCATCAACTGCTTATCCCCATCCGCTGTCCGCGGAGGAATGGAATCGCCCACTTGACAGGGTTAAGCCATATCAGCGCTTGTGCTGATCGAGCCAGCCTTCGAGGTAGTGGATGCTCGTTCCGCCCTCGACGAACTTGGCGTCGACCATCAGCTCGCGGTGCAGCGGGATGTTGGTCTGGATGCCCTCGATGACCGTCTCGGAGAGCGCCGTGCGCATCCGCGCCAGCGCCTGGTCGCGGGTGTCGCCGTGGACGATGATCTTGCCGATCATCGAGTCGTAGTTCGGCGGCACGAAGTAGTTGGTGTAGGCATGCGAGTCGACCCGCACGCCGGGGCCGCCCGGCGGATGCCACATCGTCACCCGCCCTGGCGAGGGCGTGAACTTGTAGGGATCCTCGGCATTGATGCGGCACTCGATCGCGTGGCCGCGGCAAGCGATCGCGCGCTGCGCGAACGGCAGCTTCTCGCCGGCGGCGATCCTGATCTGCATCTGGACGATGTCGACGCCGGTCACCCATTCCGTCACCGGGTGCTCGACCTGGACCCGGGTGTTCATCTCGATGAAGAAGAACTCGCCGTTCTCGTACAGGAATTCGAACGTGCCCGCGCCGCGATAGCCGATCTTCTTGCAGGCGGCGACGCAGCGCTCGCCGATCCGCTCGATCACCCGGCGCGCGATTCCCGGCGCGGGCGCTTCCTCGATGATCTTCTGGTGGCGCCGCTGCATCGAGCAGTCGCGCTCGCCGAGCCAGACCGCGTTCTTGTGCGTATCGGCGAGGACCTGGATCTCGATGTGACGCGGGTTCTGGAGAAACTTCTCCATGTACACGGCCGGATTACCGAACGCCGCGCCCGCCTCGGCGCGCGTCATCTGCACCGCCGAGACGAGCGCCGCCTCGGTGTGGACGACGCGCATGCCGCGCCCGCCGCCGCCGCCGGCCGCCTTGATGATCACCGGGTAGCCGATCGCGCGCGCCGCCTTGATCGCCTCCTTCGGATCGTCCGGCAGGGCGCCTTCCGAGCCGGGGACACAAGGCACGCCCGACTTGATCATCGCCTGCTTGGCCGACACCTTGTCCCCCATGATCCGGATCGCCTCGGGCGTCGGGCCGATGAAGGTGAAGCCGCTGCGCTCGACGCGCTCGGCGAAGTCGGCGTTCTCCGAGAGGAAGCCGTAGCCGGGATGGATCGCCTCGGCGTCGGTCACCTCGGCGGTGGCGATGATTGCCGGCATGTTCAGGTAGCTTTGCGCCGAAGGCGCGGGGCCGATGCAGACCGCCTCGTCGGCGAGCTTGACGTACTTCGCGTCGCGGTCGGCCTCCGAATAGACGATGACCGACTTGATGCCGATCTCGCGGCAGGCGCGCTGGATGCGCAAGGCGATCTCGCCCCGGTTGGCGATCAGGATCTTCTTGAACATCTTCAGCCGCCGGTGTCGGAGCGGCGCGGCAGGCGGGCCGCGTCAGTCGCGCGCCTCATTCGATGACGAACAGAGGCTGGCCGAACTCGACGGCCTGGCCGTTCTCGCACAGGATCTCGCGGATCGTCCCGGCGGCGTCGGCCTCGATCTCGTTCATGATCTTCATCGCTTCGATGATGCAGATCGGGTCGCCGACCTTGACGACGCTGCCGATCTCGATGAAAGGGTCGGAGCCCGGGCTGGCGGAGCGATAGAACGTTCCGACCATCGGCGACTTGACGACGTTGCCGGTCGGCGCCGGCGTGGCGGCTGCCTCGGGCGCGGCCCGTTCGACCGGCGTCGCGAACGTCACCGGAGCCGAGTGGGCTGCCGGAGCGGCCGCTGGAGCCGCCTGCGCGGATGCCTTCACAATCCTCACCTTGCCGTCGGCTTCGGCGATCTCGAGCTCGGAGATGTTCGATTCCGACACCAGGTCGATCAAGGTCTTCAGTTTGCGCAGGTCCATCGAGGCGTCCGGTCGCGGGCTGGGCATCGGAAGGCGCCCTGGCCGCAAAAGCGGCAGATTCTAGGCGCAATGTCGGACATTGCCGCCAAATAGCGGAAGATCCGGGCTTATCCCTATCGGGTCGACGCCTTCCAGCCGGCCAGCAGCTCGGCGCTGACGATTCCCAGGCGACGCTGGACCGGGGCTCCGCTCGAATCGAATGCCGCCGTGAATGGCAAGCCGCCGCCGACGTTGCCCAGATGGCGCGACAGGTCGAGGCCGGCGGCGCCGGCGATCGCGACCGGCATCGTCAACGTCCTCTCGGCGATGAATCGGCGCACCGGGTCGGGCTGGTCCACGGCGAGAGCGAGCACTTGCCAACCGCGCGGTCCCTCCGCACGCGCAAAGCGGTCGAGCAAGGGCATCTCGACCACGCAGGGCGCGCACCATGTCGCCCAGAAGTTGAGCAGCAACGGCCGGCCGCGCCACCCCGCCATCTTCACCGGCGCACCGTCGACGCTTTGGAATTCGAGCCCCCAGAGGTCGATCGACACGTCGGGCGCACCGGCGTCCTCGGCGTCTTGGCGGGTTCGCCGCCAGGCGGTGCCCGCACCGATCGCGGCCGCAGCGAGCCCGGCGCCGGCAAGAACGACGAGGCGCCGGTTCACGCGCCGGCCTCGCGAGAACGCAGCGCGGCCAGGTCGCCGCGGTCGCTGCGCCCGCGCGCGTCGCGATGGAGGGCGCCGCGCAGGTCGTCGTAGTCGCGCACGGTGAGGGCGACATGGACGCCGCCGGCGATCGTCGTGCTCGCCACGTGCAGGTTCAGGACGTCGAGGACGCGGCCGCGCGGGCCGTCGACGCTGCTCACGTCGTAGTCGATGCGCTGGTCGATGAGCGCGATCTCGGCCGACTTCGAGTCGTCGCAGAAGAGGTCGATGAAGATGCTGTTCAGCCGCGTCGCCGTGCCGCGCCAGACGGCGCCGGTCAGGTGCGGCCGGAAGGCGGCGAGCTTCTCCATCCACAGCGCGGCGATTCGACGTAGCTCGGCGAGCTCGGCAGGTTGGGTGTCGGCGTGGAAGAGATCGAGGTAGGCGCGGACCTCATCCTCGATCTCGTCGTTGCCGGGGAGCTCGCCGTTGCGGGCGTTGACGCCGAGGTCGCGCGCGGCGCGCCGCTTGGCGGCGCCGTACTCCATGCCTTCTTCGACAATGAGCCGCGCCGCCGCCACGGCGATCGCGGCGCTGTGGGTGCTGGCCATCGATGGATTCTAGGCAGCAGGGTGCGACCCCGGCGGTCACGCGGTCCGTTCAGGGAACGTCGACTCTCCCCATCCGCGCGACGATCGTCGCGGCCCGGCCGACGACATAAGCCGAGCCGGGGCGCTTCTCGAAGCGCTTCGGCGCCGGCAGCATGACGGCGAGCTGCGCCGCCTGTTGGGCACCCACCGCGGCGGCGCCGACGCCGAAATAGCGTTGCGCCGCCGCCGTCGCGCCGAACACGCCTTCGCCCCACTCGACCTCGTTGAGGTAGAGCTCGAGGATGCGTCGCTTGCCGAGGATCGCCTCGAGCTCCCAGGAGAGGACCAGCTCCTGCGCCTTGCGCAGGAAATTGCGCTCGCCGCTCAGGAAAAGGTTCTTCGCCAGCTGCTGCGTGATGGTCGAGCCGCCGACGACCTTCGGCGCGCGCGGCGTCGCTGCGGCTTTCGCTCCCGGCTTCGCGTCGTGTCGCTGCGCCCGCTGCGCTGCCTGCTCGGCGATCTGGTCAGCGCGCTCGTTTCGTTCCCACGCCTTCTCGAGCGCGTCCCACTCGACGCCGCTGTGCTCGGTGAAGCCGCTGTCCTCGGCGGCGATGACGGCGCGCTTGAGGTTGGCGGAGATCGCCGGATAGTCGGTCCACTGCTGATGCCAGCCGTGCGGTCGGCCATCGAGGGCGAGTCGCCACGCCTCGGAGCGCTGGAACGTCGTCGACTGCGGGTCGACGATCGCCATCACCGCGATGCGCGCCAGGAACCAGAGCTGCAGCGCGACGAAGGAGACGACGACGAGCAGCGCCCAACGTCGCACGCTGCGACCGCGCGATGTCGTCACGCCAGCCCGCGACGCTGCATCACGCCGACGCGATCCTCGCGCGCAGCGCGCGCAGCACCGGCGCCGTCTCGGGCTCGACGCCGCGCCAGAGGAGGAACGCCTCGGCCGCCTGCTCGACCAGCATGCCGAGCCCGTCGCGGCCGCTCGCCCCGTTCGATTCGGCCCAGGCGACGAAGGCCGCAGCCGCCGGTCCGTACATCATGTCGATGGCGAGGCCGCCGCGCCGCAACACGCTCGGCGCGACCGGCACCGCAGCGCCGGCGACGCTCGTCGCCGTCGCGTTGACGACGATGTCGAAAGCCTCGCCGCAGCGGTCGAGCGGCGCGGCGACGACGCGCGCCCGTGCGCTGGCGTCGAGCGCGTCGGCGTGGCGATCGACGAGCGCGCGCGCCTTGTCGACGCTGCGGTTGGCGACGACGACCTCGCTCGCGCCGCTCGCGAGCAGCGGGCCGAGCGCACCGGCGGCCCCGCCGCCGGCGCCGATCAGCAGGATTCGAGCGCCGCGGAGGGCGACGCCGGCGTTGCGCTCGATGTCGCGCACCAGGCCGGCGCCGTCGGTGTTGTCGCCGAGCCAGCCGTCGGCGTCGAAGCGCAGCGTGTTGCAGGCGGCGGCGATGCGGGCCCGCGGCGTCGCCTTCGCGACCCGCTCGAACGCTTCGAACTTGAACGGCATCGTCACGTTGCAGCCGCTCGCGCCGCCGGCGGCGAACTCGCGAACGGCCGCCGTGAAGCCGTCGAGCGGGCAGAGCAGCCGCTCGTAGACGACCGGCTCGCCGGTCTGGGCAGCGAACGCGGCGTGGATGAACGGGGACTGGCTGTGCGCGACCGGATGGCCGACCACTGCATAGCGGCTCATGGCGGTGCTCACCGAAGGCTCGCGATCGCGCTCACGGCGTTTGCGCTCGCGTCTTCATCGCCCGCTCAGCGTCGTTTCGAGCCCCTCCTCGCGCGTGAAGCGAAAGCGCGAGGGAATTGCGAGCTGGTCGGCCTGCTTGCGCATCGCCGGCGTGAAGCGGCCGTAGGGCGAGGCGGCGTGGACGATCGCGACGGCGCGCCGGTCGAGCACCTTGTTGCCCGAGCCGCGAACGATCTCGGTGTCGAGGACGCGACCCTCGGCGTCGACGCTGATGACCATGGTCAGCTCGCCGTAGAGCTTCTTGCCCTGGTTCTCGGGGAAGTTGCGCGTGCCTCGGTCCTCGATCTTCCTGCGCAGGTGGTCGTAGTAGAGCGCGTAGACCTCCTCGCGCGTCGCCGGGCTGATGTAGCGCTTCTTCGGGCGCGCGTTCTCCTGGTTGATGCGCTTTTCGATCTCGGCGAGCATCTCGACGAGCTGGCGGCGCCGCTCCTCCTGCTCGCGCTCGTCGGGCGTCCCCTGCTCGCGCA
>Ga0068866_10000900_pt1 | contig 13105 bp, 10 predicted proteins | sample KBSMisM22_FD_66587 | JGI IMG/M metagenome (GOLD analysis project Ga0068866, IMG submission 66587) | Miscanthus rhizosphere microbial communities from Kellogg Biological Station, Michigan, USA - KBS Miscanthus M2-2 | ecosystem: Host-associated > Plants > Roots > Rhizosphere > Soil ... | reverse complement strand
GCCGGGGCGCCGGGCGCGTAGAACGTGAAAAATCGATTGAAGTGAAAATACCCGCGGGAGTCGAGACCGGTTCGCGGCTGCGCCTGCAAGCCGAAGGTGAGTCAGGCCTGCAGGGCGGACCGGCCGGCGACCTCTACGTTGTCATTCACGTCGCCGAGCACGAAGACTTCGAGCGGCAGGGCAATAATCTTTACGCGTCGGTCCCCGTCACTTTCGCGCAGGCAGCCCTGGGCGCCGAGATCAGCGTCAAAACGCTGAGCGATGACCAGGCGTTAAAGGTGCCGGCCGGGACGCAAACCGGAACTGTCTTTCGCATCCGCGGACAGGGCATGCCGGTCCTCGGCGGTCGTGGCAAAGGCGATTTGTTTGTTTCAGTTTCAGTGATCACTCCAACCAGCCTGACGCGCGAGCAGCGCAAATTGCTCGAGCAGCTGGCGAAGATAGAGACGCAGGATTTGGAAGACAAGCGATTGGTCGATAAAGTCCGCGACATCTTTGGCTAACCAGTTCCCGATTGGCGCCGCGCGCGAACGTGCGTGGCGCAAGAACAGAAAGGCTCAACAACCATGAGAGTCCCCCTGGTGCGCACGTTAGTTCCGCTGCTCATCATCTTATTCTCAACCTGCATTGCGATTCAGGCCCAGGACGATTACCCGTCAATGAAGACGTGGGAATCGTTCGATTTTATGAGCAAGAGGATGACGGCGGCCGATATCGCCGGCCTGACCACCGATGATCTGAAGCTGGTCCGCGGCATTGTCTTCGGAAAACATGGCCGCGTGTTCAAAGATCCCGAGATCCGCCGCTACCTGGAATCGAGGCCATGGTTCAAGGCCGATGCGAATTTTAATAATTCGCTGCTGAATGATATTGAACGGCACAACCTGGACATCATTCGCATCGGCGAGGCGAAGCAACACGAAACGGTCCAGCCGGGCGACATGCGTCTTTACATGGATCGCGCGTTGACGCGGAAAAAGCTGGGCACTCATACGAATGCCGAATGGACAGTATTGGCTTCTGAGATCGAGGCGATTCACGGCAAGCGTTTCGACGATCAGCCCTGGCTCCAGCAATACTTTGACGAGCGCTATTGGTACAAACCGGCAGAATTCGATCCGAAAACCCTGGGTGCAATCGAGCGCAAGAACCTGCAGCTCATCGACACCATCCGCCGGCAACAGCGCCGGGTGGCGATCGCGCCCGGCGACATGGAACTTTTCGAGAACAAGCTGATTGCGGAAAGAATGCTGCATGGGTTGAGCCTGCACGAGCTGCGTTTGTTGCGCAACGAGGTTTATGCGCGCCATGGTCGCATCTTCAAGACGATTTGGATTCAACAGTATTTCGGTTTTCAGCCCTGGTACGACCCGAAGGAAGATTTCAAGGATGAAGAAGTAACGGGTACGGACAAGACCAACGTCGATACCATCGTGGCTTACGAAAATAAGCTGCACAATTCGATTGGGACGAAGCCGATTACCCGCTCGTTGCTGCAGGGATTGTTTGTCGAAGACGTGCGGAAGATGCGCGATGAAATTTATGCGCGCCACGGAAAGGTCTTCAAAGACCCATGGACCCAGAAGTATTTCGCCAGTTTCGATTGGTACAAAGCCAACCCGAACTATACCGACGCGCAGTTAACTGCGGTTGAGAAAGGAAACCTCGTGGTCATCGCCTCGTACGAGAAAAAAGCAGTAACGGCGATGAGCACGATAGAGGGTTGATAAGGCCAACTTTGGGTCCCGCGTGACGGGGCCGAGAAAACCAAAAGAGCAGTAAAGGAAAAGGGCAGGATTTAGATCCTGCCCTTTCTTCTTTGGGTGAGCGGATCCGCCCGGTCAGGGCATCGGCTTCGAAAGCACACCCGCAATCAGCTCATCCAGTCCCGCGTCCGAATTGTTATGGAAGTTCTTATACAGCGTAGTTAGTTGCGCGAGGATCTTCGCGCGCGCGTCCTGCTGCTCCGGTTTCGTGCTGAGCGCAACCGCGCGCGCATAGGCGTCGATTGTTTGTTGCGCGAGCAGCGTCAGCCGATTAAGCATCGCCGTCTGTTCCGGTGACGCCTGTTTGCCGGCGAACTTGTCATTGTACTCGTTGCTGAGTTGCGCGAACTCACCTTTTAGAATTGAAACACCCAGGCGGTGATAAGCAGCCGGGTCAGTCCGAAACGGGCTGTCCGCCTTCACGGCTTTGCTGAACGCAGCTGCGGCTTCAACCGGGTTTTGCTCTCTTACAAAGGTGCCCAGAGCATAATTCAGAAAACCGCGCGCCACATCGAGGCTCTTGAATGGATCGGGTTTCGTGACCTTTCCCGCCTCCAAAAGCTGGACTGCTTTGCGCGCGTAGCCAGCGGCTTCGGCGGTGAATTCGCTGTTGCCTGCCGTGGCTTTTTCATAAGCAGCTTCGGTCATTAACGAGAAAGCCAAAAAGTAATCAGGATCGTCTTTGACGAATGGCCGGGCCAGTTGAAACAGCTTTGCATAGTCCTTCGCATCGTACGCCGCATAAAGATCGCGCGCGTGCATCTCCCGTTCGTATTCAGCAACCCAGCGAATGACTTCTTTGGTGTCGGCGTCCCTTTCGCCCCCAAAACGGAGCAGGTATTCCTTCGCGGTTGGATACGCGAAGCGCTGTTGTTCAGGGTTGGGGCTTCGCTTGTATTGATTGAATCGCGCGTAAAGGGCTTCCTTGTCGTTCTCCATGCGCGCGGACGCCATCGGAGGAGTCGTTTGGGCCAGACTCGCGCCCGCGAAACAGAGCATCAGCACTAGTGAAGAAACGAAGGGGCCGAAGATTTGAGGTTTCCTCATGGCAGCTAATAATAACCAAAAAACTTGAATTTTCGGAAGGTGCTGCTGCTGGTAGTGATTGAATTATCGAACCGCCGCATTGGCGATGTCATACTCGGTTGCGATGCGGGCTCGGACCTCTTGCAGCCGGTCTTTCAATTCATCTTCCGACGCCGTAGCGACTTGGTTTGCTCGATAAATCTCTTTCCCCGCAACCATCGTCAGGATGACATCCCGGCCCGAGCTGGAAAACACAATCGTTTCGGCGGGATTTGTCGCAGGGGTCTGATGGGTCCGGCTAAGATCGATGATAGCCAGGTCCGCTTGTTTTCCGGTTGCCAGGGTTCCGATTTGATCGTCGAGATTAAGCGCGCGCGCGCCGCCGAGCGTTGCGGCAAAAAGAGCGTCTGTCGCGCTTACCTCCGGCTGGCCGCCGGATTGAAGCCGGCTAAGCAGCGTCGCGAATCGCGCCTCTTCAATGATGTCGCAAACGTTATTGCTGGCGACTGAGTCGCTGCCGAGGCCGGTCTTAATTCCACGGGCAATGAACTGGGTAAACCGAGCCTGGCCGTGACGCAACTTCGCATTCGATTTAGGGCAATGGGCGATTGATGCGCCGCTCTCGCGAATCATTTCCAGATCGGCATCGTCGACATTGATGCAGTGGGCCAGTAGCGGTTTGGTCTCGAGGATCTGTTTTTGTTTCAGGTACTGAATAGTTGAAACACCCGGCGCGCGCCATTCGATACCGCGTTTTTGTAAACCTTCTGCGAAAGCGCCGCGGCCTTCGGTGACGAATAATTTCTCGGCCGCAGATTCTGCCGCGTGCATCATCAGCGGCAAATTTTCATCAATCGCCAGGCGCGCAGTTAATTCCAGCTGGGGCCCGCTAACCGTGTACGGTGCGTGTGGCGATATGCCTGCGCGAACCAGAGCAGTCTGCCGGGCGACATTGTTCGCCATCAGTTCGCGAATATGTGCGACGTTCTCCTGCGCCAGGCTCGGGTCGGGTCCAAACGATTCCTGATAGACGATGCCGCGCAGTCCCACCTGTTGCAATGCGTTCATGGTATGCACCGCCACCGAACTGGAATCGCCGAGACATGTGACTCCGGCGCGGGCGGCTTCGATGGCGCCACACTTTGCTGAGACGAGCAGGTCTTCGGCGGTCATCGCCATCCGGGCTACGGTCAGCTTTCTCAGCCAGGCGAAGAAGTTGGTTTCCTCCGCTTCGAGAAAGCCGCGCATGACTGTCAATTCCAAATGTGAATGCGTATTGATCAGGCCGGGGATGATTGCCGATTGACCAAAGTCTTCGACCTTGCTTTCGGGAAACGAAGCGACTAGTTCGGCGAGCGATCCAACTGCCGCAATGACATCACCCTCAATGACCACGCCGCCGTTTTCGATCGGCGGCGTAATGATTGGCAGGACCCAGCGGGCTGAATAAATGACGGACATTCGGTCACGTTTATTGGTTCAATCGGCAAATCCGGCGGTCGAGCCCTGCACATCGGTGCCAATGTCGTGCAACAACTGCATGAGCCTGCTGTTTTCCTCGACTGAGGTGATGACCGCAAAGCGCAATTCGTGATCGCCATTGGCAGCGTCGCGCACACTGAAGTCATTCAGGCGCAAACCCTCGCGGTCAAGCAGATCGAACAGGCGGGAAAGTGATTGGGAAGCGTCGGCAGTTTTGAAGACGTACTGAAACAGCCGGCGCCGGCGGACAACGGCGCGCTCCACCTTGCGCAACAGCACGAGCACTACCATGACCAGGACGGTGGTCATGACGGCGACAGTGAACATGCCCTCGCCGATCGTTACGCCTACGGCGCCGACCAGCAGAATCGTGGCGGCGGTGGTCAATCCACTGATCGAGCCGCGGGATTGCAGGATGACGCCGGCGCCGATAAAGCCGATTGCGGTGACTACCTGGGCCACCAGGCGGGCCGGATCCGTGTATGGCGCTCCGCCCCCGATGTGGCGTGATACGATCATGAACAAAGTTGCGCCGACACAGACCAGTACGTTCGTGCGCAAGCCGGCTGGTTTATGACTCAACTCGCGCTCGAAACCAATCGCGCCGCCGCAGACCACGGCAACCAGCAGCTTGACTGCGATTAAGACGGTGGTCCAACCAGTCATCAAAACTCCGTCCTCATTTTGGGGACTGTCTCATCTATGTCGATCGAATCACCGAATTCGCCTTCGCCGATTTTACCCGGTGATATCGATCGAGGATCGAGGTTACGTATGCTTTAGTCGAAGCGATGTCGATGCGCGCGATGAATTCGGTTTCATTCAGCGGCGGCGCGCCTTGCGCCACGCGGTTCCAATCCGCCGCGCGGCTGGGTCCGGCGTTGTACGCGGCCAGCATGCGCGCTTCGCGTCCCGGCAAATCACGATAATCCTGTTGGGCTTTCTGCAGGTACCAGCAAGCGATCTGAATGTTGCGTTCGGGATCGCTAAGCAGCGTGCCGGGATCGGCAATCCCCCCGGGAATGGTGGCCGAGACTGTTTTATCGGCGGCCCATTCACGCGCCACTACGGGCGTCACCTGCATCAGGCCAATCTCGCCGTTTCGTCCTTTTTTCCACGGACTAAAATAGGTCTCTTCGTAAGCGATGCTCCACACCAGATCCGGATCGACATTGTGGCGGGCGGCTTCGCGCGCGATCACCTTGTCGTAACGATGAATCCAATATTGGTCGAGGAAGTAAAGTCCGCAACCAAACAGGACCAGGAAGAGGAGGATGATGGCGATCCGCTTTTTCAATTCAGGACGTTACCTTGAAACGATTTGGATTAAGAATCTTCATGCCAGGGCACTGCCGTGAGGAAGATACCAGGCGAGCAGCAAACATAGCGGCGACAGAAGGATCTTAGTTGCTGCGCGAAAAGCGCGACCAGCAGTCACCCAGGGTCATCGCAGGGTCCGGACCTTCGTAGCGCAGTCGCAGTGCCTGTTCGTCGAGCACGTGACCCTGGAGCCAGACTTCGGCCGAGAGCGTGGCGCCGATTTTCAACGAGCCACCGGTCAACGCGCGGGCATTAACCAGCACTTCCAGCTTTAGTCCGGCGAGATCGAGATAAACCCAATAGAGCTCGCTGCCGGAAAGGGGATTGCGCAGGGGCTTGAAGGCGATCACCTGACCGCGCAGGATCCAATCGTTCTCGTGCGCGGCGCGGGACGGTGCGGCCCGCTCGAGCGGCAACCAGCGGGTAGGCATTTCGCGCGCGCACACCCGCGCACGATAGGCCAGCCCACAGAGTCCGACGTGCAATGCGGGCGCGCGGAAACCGGCAATGCCGACTTCGGTCAGATTCTGTAATTCAAACAACACCTCGGTGTCGGTGCCATCGCAGTAGCCGTGGATGACCGCCTCGCCTTCTTCGTCATATTCAGTCAAAGCCCAGGGCGTGATTCGTTGCATGTAACGAGCGCGAAAACCGGGCCGGCAATTGGCATAGAAAACGTCACCCGTTTCTGATTCATAAAGCACGGTCCACACTTCCAGGCCTTGTCCCAGCTTCCAGCAGCGTCCATGCAGGACCGCGCCGCGCCGCAGAATCTGCGTCGGCTCACCCTGGTTCTCGGCCCGCTCGGCGAGAAAATTAATGGCCTTCTCGCTGGGAACTTCCAGGCCGATTGTTTCGAAGGTGGCGTCCATAAAAAGGGCAAAGGGCTAAGAGCAAAGAGCTAAGAGCAAAGAGCAAAAAGCTAAGAGCAAAGAGCAAAGGGCTAAGAGTTGGCGCGTCTTCGCTGCTTAACCGGCTGCTCATCTTCGGCGTCATCAGTTCGCGATGCGCGTTTGACGAAGCCCCGGATATTTCGTTTTGGTCCATGCTGCGGTTGATTACCGGAGCGAACCATCTCGGCAAAAAGATCGACGTCGTAATCAGCTTCCCGCGACATGGCTTCGCGAATCTTGTGTAAGACCGTTAAGAATTTTGGGCGACGATACATGCGAAAAGAAATTAGAATCAGACTCAATGAAGTGGAAAAGTTTTAGAGCGAGTAAGCAGTTCGAATTCTCGAAACTCAAAAACTTTTTCCGGCTTCAGTCTCGGTCCCTTCTGATACCAGGAACTCCGGCGTAACGATCATCGGAACAAAAAAACCTGCCGCGGTATTGAATAAACGAATGCGGGCTTGCCGCCGAACGTTCGCCAGATGACCAAAGTTCCATGTAACTAGATAGTCGATTTTGTGAAACGACGCAACCGCTACGTGCAAAGCATCGGCAATGAACTTACGATGAAAGATGCCGCGTGAGACGTAGCCCTCGGCAAGGATCGCAGCTTCTTCACTCAGCTCGACCTGCTCGAGACCGCGAACCAGTTTTAGATATGCGCTGCGGTGAGGCTCGGACAATCTTTCCAGCTCGCTGATGACCAAGGGTGAGATGACGGCGCGATATTCAGATAGTTCATGCTCCCACCAACGAATGGTGAGATCGCGGCGAAACGGCTCGCCGTTGTCGAGGTAAGCGCCGATGACCGAAGTTTCGAGATAGGTGCTTGGCTTCATGCAATTTACTGCCGGGTTGTGTCGGGCGGGACCGTTGGTTTCGGCGCCGCATCCGCATCCAGAGATTCAAAGCGGACAAAGGCCCTTTCAAAATCAAACACCAGCCGGTAATGACGAAGGAAATTGCCGCCCAGGATTCCACTCTGCATAAATCCGGCTGTTTCATTAACCGGTTCCAGATCGAGGATCGCCGCATCAATTCGCTCGCGGCCGTTGCTCCCAATCGCCAGCCGCGGCAGCGACGCAAGTTTCACGTCTTCGGTCACACCCGCCGCGCCGTAAACGCGGATCTTGCCGGCGCGAAGGAATCGCTGTGCCTCGTCCATCGCCGCAACTTTTTCCGACAAAACCGTGACGGTGGCGCCGGTGTCGATAATGAAATTCAACGGGTTGGTGAAGCCCTCGATGAAAACTTCGCCGCTAATGAAGCCGCTCGAGGTGGTGCGCACCGGTACCGTGAGGCCCGCGGGAACCGCGGCTTCTCCCGGTTTGCCCGCGCCGGTAGAGATGTTCTCAACGCCCGTACTTCGCTGGCGCGACAGTGACAACACCTGACTTCCGTAATCTACGGTAGCTACCATCCGCCCAATCGCCGCAATTCCCAGGTAACCGTCCACCGGATTGGTTTCATCGTAAAAATGGCGGATGTAGACCGGGACATTGTTGATTCGAATCTCGCCGATATCGATCGAATTCAGATAGCCGTAAACAATTTCGAAACGGCCGCCACCGCCGACCGCGCGGGCCAGCCCTCCGCGGGCTACAGATTTGACACCGAGCTTGCGCGCGGTTTCTTCAGACAGCACCGACATGCCTGAGCCGGTATCCAGGACGAAACGCAGGTATTGTTTTGAACCATTGATTCGCACCTTGAAGACCGGACGATTATCCGGCACTTCAAAAGTAAGCGAGGTCCGGTCCGCTCCGTCCAGCGTATACAGTGAATTCTGCTGGCCCAGATAACGGAGGAAATCGATCAAGCCACGAATCCGATCTCTTCGTTCAGAGTCAGTCCGGGGCGCGATCAATAAGAACCTTTCGTAAGCGTCGGCGGCCTCTTTGTAACGTTCCGAACGAGCAGCTGCCTGTCCGAGGTTAAATACATAATCCGGCTCGTCCGGATCGAGTTGCGCGGCGCGACGCAGACCTGAAACGCAACGGCCGATGCGGTTCTCGTAGTAATCGACCATTGCCAGTCCCGCAATAGCAATCGCTTCGTTTTCGTTTAAGGTGAGCGCCGTCCGAAATTCTTCGACTGACTGGCGAAAGTCGCCGGACGCCAGCACTGAGGCCCCGAGCAAGGCGTGGCCGCGGGCGGAAAGAGGCTCAACGGCCAGCACGCGCGCGGCGTGATCGAACGAATCCTGTAATTTTCTTTGCTTCAGCAGCGCGCGGCTCAATCCCAGACGCGCGTCCAGATTTCGATCGTCTTTGGCGATGATCTCGCGATAGATTTTTTCCGCGGCTTCAAAGTCACCCGAACGCAGTGCGCGGTCGGCCTGGTTCATGCTCTTTTTTGTGTCACCGGCCGCGAAGACCGCTGTAGCTCCGAGCAGCACCAGGAGAATTAGAAATCTTACTGGATGCGCCCGCGCGCGACGTGCGGTGCGCCGCGATCGAAGGTATGCAGGTAACGCGCGGGGAAGAAGTTTTATGGATTTAGCTTTCATTCGCTTGACCTACTTGAGCACCTCTCCTGTTTTCATGGACCAAAGCAGGAGATCGAGTTCATCGAAATCAAATTTCGCCTGGGCGGCGAAGCTGCGCATGCGGCTTTCTGTGTCCAAATAGCGGCCGCGTGTGGTCGGTGGCTTAGGCGAATCGATGACGCGCAGCTCGAATAAACATCGGACGATATGTTTATCCAGGATGCCATATCCTTTGAAGCCGATATTGCGCAAAAAGTGGCTTGCTTCTTTATATCCCAGCCCTTTGACCCGCGGATCTTTGGCCAACCAGTCCCGGCGCTCAAACGGATCTTCAAAACCTGACAGTCGATCGCGCAACCTCATCGAGAACGATTGTTGTAAGTAATCGCGCGTCACCACGACATACTCAGGCCGCGCATTCGGGAAACGATGGGCTCCGGCCGCGACCAGGGCCCGGGTCATTTCCTGACGGGCTCCCGACTTCAACAAAGGGCGCAGCGCTTCAACTGATCGCAATCCCATTTTGGCGGAAGCGCCGGCCGTGAAGATGCAATAAACCATCTCTTCCCAGAGACGCTCGTCAGAAGCTGTGCCCCACACGCCTTGAAACTCGCGCAGCCGGGCGCGAATTTCTTTTTTTCGTTTGGCGTAGTGGGCGCGCAGCTTTTCGATGGTTACAGGTTCGCGGTTCGCGCTCACGTTTTCAACAAAAGGATTCTAGGGGCGCGCTTGCAACGCTGTCAACGAAGTTTCGGGAAATGAAAGTGGGCAGATTGTCGGTACATCTCGCCTCGGCGCGCCGGCATCAAAAGTGTCCGTCGGCGAGAGGGTAGTTTTTTCATGTTATGATTGACGAGCCGGCGAAAGCCGGTCGATTTTTGGAAGCGATGATGAAGTGGGTCCATAGATTGTTGACGGTTTCGGCGCTGATCGCGTTGGCGGCGAGTTTTGCCGTGGCCCAATCCGCTCCGCAGCAAACAACTGCAGTCCCCGTCACCAACGGAATTGCGCCGGCGGTAACCCAGCCGGCTTACTTGACGCCAATTGCCGGCTATCAAGGCGTGCTCGTAGAAACAGTCGATGGCCAGAAAATCGCCGAGCAGGTTCCCGAGAACAGATTCAATCCCGCGTCTGCCGTAAAGCTGGCCACGGCCCTGGTCGCATTGCAGTCCTTTGGACCTGATCATCGGTTCCTAACCGCCGTCTGGGCCACTGGTCCCATCGACAAGGCGACCGGAACACTGAACGGCGATCTGGTGATTACCGGTCGCGATCCTTCGTTCCGTTACGAAAATGCAGTGATGGTCGCGCGAGAATTGAACGAGAAGGGCATTCGCAGCGTCACCGGAAATTTGATTGTCGCGCCAGCCTTCACGCTTAACTTTGATGCGTCGGCGGCAAGATCAGGGGCGGTGTTTCGCGACACGCTCGACTCTTCACGGCGGCCGGCCGCTGCGCTCCGCGCCTGGCTGAACGAACGCACGCTGGTTGGCGATAAGCAAAGTCTGAGCACGATCTCCAGCGTTGCGATAGCCGGCGAGATCCAGGTTAATTCAGCTCCGCCCGGCGCGATTTCTTTGCTGACTCATAGATCAAGCAAGCTGGTCGATGTCCTCAAGGCTTTGCTTTGTTACTCAAATAATTTCATGGCGGAGCGAATAGGTGACACTCTTGGTGGTCCGGACGGCGTGGTCTATGCACTCGCTAACCGGCTGCAGATCAATACCAGTGAAATCTCGTTAGCTTCGACCAGCGGGCTTGGCGTGAACCGGGTTACGCCGCGCACGATGATGCGCATCCTGCGCGCCTTACGCCTTGAGCTCGCAAAATACAAACTGACGCTGGCCGATATCCTTCCCGTCGCCGGTGTAGATCCAGGGACGCTTCAGGAGCGTTACACCGACGCGCTCGAGCGCGGCAGTGTGATCGCCAAAACGGGGACACTCATTCGAACGGATGGTGGCGCGAGCGCGCTGGTGGGCCAGATGAAAACCAGGAGCGGCCGCGTCGTTCTGTTTGTGATTATGAACCAGGGCGGTAACGTCTCGCGCTTTCGTCAGAACCAGGATCAGATTGTGGCTGCAATTCAAAACTCGATGGGCGGACCCGCTCCCTTCGAGTATCACCCCGTGGCATTTTCTCTCCGGCTGGCCGGCCATGATTACGAAGCCGCCAAGGCCCGCGGCGAAGTTGAACCCAGGTAAAATCTACCCGACCTTTCGTCAGTTCTGTCAGGGTGAAACACACCTGCTGTCACTCTGAATGAGGATGGGCTTCCATCTTTTTTCAAACTGATTTCGCCCGCTTTCCCAAGCAAATAAGCGAATTCCAGTCGCATGGGCCAGACATTTCGCTGGCATACGGGTTGCCCAAAAGGGCAGACCGGGGAAGTGTGCCCCGCCCGTTTGATTATGTCGATATCAACCGATTCAGCCACCAAGGCTCAAGCCACCGAGTTTTACAGCGCCCTCGCCACCGATCGCATGTGGGAAGCGACCGTTGACGCCTTAACCGATGCCGTCTACATGTTCGGAGCCGACAACCGCCTGAAGAAAATTAACCGGCAGGGAGAATCGCTCGAGCGTGCCGCCCGCTCATTTTTGGCGGGCCGCCGCTGCTGCGACATGTTGTGGCGCCTCGAAGGCGACTGGTGCATGGTCGATCGCGCCATGTCCAACGGAGGGGAGATCGAAGTTGAGCTGGATCGTTTTAATAAGGCGCGCCGTCCGCTGCAGGTGCGGGTCGTGCCGCAGAAATCCGATACCGGCGCTCTCATCGGTTGCGTAGTGATCGCGCGCGACATCTCCCGGCTGCGCCATGTCGAGGAAGAGGGGAGCAAGAACCGCGCGTTTCTGGCCAGCCTCGCCGATCTGGCGCCTGATGAGATTTACACGCTCGACGTGCGGCGCCGGTTCACCTGGGTGAATCAACGCGCCGAAGCAGATAGCGGTCTGACTCGTTCCGTGCTGTTGGGCCAGGAGTTCAGCATGATCGTCACGGCTGAATCGAAAGCAGAAGCCACCGCGGCGCTGGATGTGACTCTGCAGCGCGGCGAAGAGCAGCAATTAGAGCTGCGGACAATTCGTGCCGATGGTCGTGTGCGTTGCATGGACGCGCACACTTCACCACTGTGGGACGACGGGAACATCACGGGCGTGATGATCTTCATGAGCGACATCACCGAAAGAAAACTCGCCCAGGCGCGGGCCGCGCGATCTGACAAATTGCGCGCCCTCGGCGAGTTGGCCGCCGGCGTGGCGCACAACCTGAACAATTCGCTGACGGTCATTCAAGGCAGAGCGCAACTTCTTTCAATGCGCGCCGCCGCTGACGATTCGCAGAAGAAAAGCCTGGACGTAATCACCCAGGCCGTCGGCGACTGTTCGCAGACACTCCGCCGCCTGCTCGACTTTTCGCGTCGTAACTCGAACAAAAATTCCGTTCCGGTTGATTTGAGCGAGCTGGTCACTTCCAGCATTGAAATCGCGCGGCCCAGGTGGCAGGCGGAATCTGCCCGTCGCACCGGTTCAATTGAAGTACGCGTCGATGCCCCGCGTCCGGTGATGGCCCTGGCTGATTCTTCGGAGCTGCGCGAGGTTGTGATCAATCTGATTTTTAATGCGGTCGATGCCATGCCTGAGGGTGGCCTGATTGAGATTGGCACCGCGAACGATGCCAGCACCGCTCGTTTTTGGGTCACGGACAACGGCTCGGGAATGGCGCCGGAAGTCATTGCCCGCATCTTTGAGCCGTTCTACTCAACTAAAGGTGAGAATGGGACCGGGCTGGGCCTTTCGGCGTCGCACGGCATCATTGAGAACTTTGGCGGCGACATCAATGTGACCAGCGAGCCGGGCAAGGGGACGCGGTTCGAGGTGGTCCTGCCGCTGTATGAAAGGGCCGCGGCTCCTGCAACGCTGGTAGCCGCTACAGAGGCTGAGACAAAGCCTGCGCGCGTGCTCGTCGTCGAAGATGAAGAAGGAGTTCGCGTGCTGCTTAACGAAGCGTTTCGCACCGAAGGTCACCGGGTCACTGAAGCCGCTACCGGCGCCGAGGCCCTGAAGCGGTTGGATGGAGAAGAATTTGACATCATGGTGTGCGATCTCGGTTTGCCTGAGCTAAGCGGCCTG
>Ga0068866_10000882_pt1 | contig 13239 bp, 11 predicted proteins | sample KBSMisM22_FD_66587 | JGI IMG/M metagenome (GOLD analysis project Ga0068866, IMG submission 66587) | Miscanthus rhizosphere microbial communities from Kellogg Biological Station, Michigan, USA - KBS Miscanthus M2-2 | ecosystem: Host-associated > Plants > Roots > Rhizosphere > Soil ... | reverse complement strand
GGTCGAGCGAGTTCGACAGAGAGCGCGGAGGGAAAAGCTGCTTTACGCGCCCCAATAGGTTGATAGATTAGCCTTATAGGACAACGCTCCGGTCCGCTGACCAGGGTCGCAAGGTGAGGGCGGCTCCGGAGCTCAGAGGTTTGATCACTGTGAGTGGGCCGAGCGGCGATGCCCGCACGGCTGCCAGGGCTTCGCGTGACGCCACAGCCATGCGAGGCGAGACCGGCAACTGCGCGGGAAGAACTTCCTCGCAGATCGTAGCCAGGGCGCGAGCGAACGCGCCGGCGGATGGCCTGTTGTCGGCAGCCCAGGGCAACAATGACACGGGCGCCCCGGCGTCTCTCGCGCCTTCCATCTATGGCGCTCTCGATCTCGGCACCAATAATTGCCGCCTCCTTATCGCGAAACCCTCGCGCCGCGGCTTCCTCGTCATCGACGCTTTCTCCCGCATCATCCGGCTCGGCGAGGGCGTACTGAGCTCGGGGCGGCTCTCGGAAGCCGCTATGAAGCGCACCATCGAGGCGTTGAAAGTGTGCGCCGAAAAGATGAGCCGCCGGGCGGTGACGCGCTCGCGCCTGATCGCAACCGAAGCCTGCCGCATCGCGTCCAATGGCGGCGAGTTCATCGAGCGCGTGCGCGGCGAGACCGGCCTCTCCATCGAGATCGTGGGGCAGGAGACGGAGGCCAAGCTAGCCGTCTCGGGCTGCGCGTCACTGATCGACCGCAATTGCGACTGGGTGCTCGTGTTCGACATTGGCGGCGGCAGCTCCGAGCTGATCTGGCTCGACCTCGCAAGGCTCGGCCGGCCGTGGCACCGGACGCTGCATGACCGCGTCGACGTGCAGACCTGCATCGCCGCCTGGACGTCATTGCCGATCGGCGTTGTCAATCTCGCCGAGCGTCATGGCGGACGCGAGGTCACGCCGGGAAGCTACGAGGCAATGGTGAAGGATGTGGTGGCGGGCCTCACGAGCTTCGAGACGAAGCGTCGCTTCAGTAAGAGAATCGCGGGGAAGCGAGCCCATTTCCTCGGCACCTCCGGCACAGTGACCACGATCTCAGGCATTCATCTCAAGCTGCCGGTCTATGAGCGCGCGCGTGTCGATGGCTGTTGGCTTACGGCGCGAGACGTGCGCGTCGTGTCCAACGACCTCATTGGCATGAGCTACGCCGAACGCGTGGCCCAGCCTTGCATCGGGCAGGAGCGAGCTGATCTTGTGCTCGCGGGCTGCGCCATCCTCGAGGCGTTGCTCAGAACCTGGCCCTGCCAGCGCTTGCGGGTTGCCGACCGCGGCTTGCGCGAAGGCATCCTCGCTACGCTCATGGCCGAGGACGGTCATGAGCGCCGGAGCCTTCCGCGCCATCAGGGGGACGGCCAGCTGCCGGCTCACGCTGCATCCGACCGGCGCCAGCCCTAGGCTTGCGAGGCTGGTGCTGCTTCCTCAACGACGCCAACCGGGCGCGCCCTGGCCGACAGACTCGAACCCGCCTCCTTCGGCAACATCGAGAAGACGAACAACGAGCTTGCCGCGATTACCGCAACGATCAGGAAGGCGAGGGGGAAATCGCCCGCCACCACGGTGTTGTCGATGCGGCCCATGCGTTCGACCTCGACCACGAGCGCGCCAACGGCGACTCCCGCCGACAGCGACAGCTGCTGCGCCACGCTGGCGAAGCTCGTGGCCCGGCTCATCGCCTTCACGTCAATATCGGCATAGGCGATCGAATTGATGGAAGTGAACTCGAGCGACTTGAAGAAGCCGCCGACAAGAAGCACGGCGAGAATGATCGCGTGAGGCGTGCCGAGCGTGAACAGACCCATGGCGGCGATGAACAAGCTGCTCACCACTGCGTTGACCACCAGCACGCGCTTGAAGCCGAACCGCCGCAGGATTGGGGCAGCCGTAGTTTTCATGGCAATGGCGCCAACGGCGCTGGCGAAGGTCAGCAGCCCCGACTGGAGCGCGTTCATGCCGAAGCCCAATTGCAGGAAGAGCGGCAGCAGGAACGGCGTAGCGCCAACCCCGATGCGATAGAGGAATCCGCCCACCACACTCGCAAAGAACGTGTCCACTTTGAGCAGGTCAAGATCGAGCAACGGCGCCTTGGCCTCCCGCGCATGGCGTACGTAGAGCCAGCAGCCGATGACGCCCACCGTAAGCAGCGCCGCCACCACGACAGGCGGCATCAATCCTTGACCTATGGTGGTGATGCCGAATGCCAGACCTGCGAGTCCGATGCCGGACAGGATGAAACCTTTGACGTCGAGCGGAGGCAGTCCCTCTTCGCGAATGTTGGCAACGTAGCGGGTGGCGAGAATCACGCCGAGCAGGCCCACTGGAATATTGATCCAGAAGATCCAGCGCCACGACACGAAGGTGGTGATGAAACCGCCAAGCGGCGGCCCGATCACTGGCCCAAGCAGTGCGGGCATGGTGAGCCACGCGAGCGCCGAGATCAGCTCGGACTTCGGCACGGTCCTCAGAATGACGAGGCGCCCGACCGGGACCATCATGGCCCCGCCCATGCCCTGGATGATGCGGAACAGCACGAAGTCGGGAAGGCTCTGGGCAAAGCCGCAGGCTGCCGAACCGAGCGTGAAGACAACGATCGCGGCGCGGAACACCTTTCGCGCGCCGAAGCGGTCGGCGGCCCAGCCGCTCAGCGGGATGAACACGGCGAGCGACAGGAGGTAAGAGGTGAGCGCGAGCTTGAGCGCGATCGGATCTTCGTGGAGATCGGCGGCAATGGCCGGCAGCGACGTCGCGATTACCGTCGAGTCCATCGTCTCCATAAAGAGAGCGATGGCGACGATCAGGGTGACGAAGTAGCGGGGCATGTGGCAGGTGTTAGAAGGCCGATAAGGCGCACATGGGGCGAGAGCCCCCGTAAGGTCAAGCTTTTGCAGGCATTCCGCGTCATTAACATGCGGTAAGGTCGATGAAACGGCGCTCCAAAGAAGGTTTGGGCGGCAACCGGAGGCTCGCGGTGCGGCTTCGCACCGCCAGGGGCCGGAAGCTTGCATCGACTCGCTGGCTCACCCGTCAGTTGAACGATCCCTACGTGGAAGAGGCGAAGCGCAGAGGCTATCGCTCACGCGCTGCATTCAAGCTCGCCGAGATCGACGACAAGCATCCCTTGCTTAGGACCGGAATGAGCGTAGTCGATCTCGGTGCGGCGCCCGGCGGTTGGAGCCAGATCTCCGCGCAGCGGGTGCAACTCATGGCGGGGAAGGGTAGGGTGATCGCCGTCGATGTCGTGGAGATGGAGCCGATCTCCGGCGTAACGGCACTGAAGCTCGACTTGACTGATTCTGAGTCAGCCGGCCGCATCCGCGACGCTTTGAACGGAAAGAAGGCCGACCTCGTGCTGTCAGACATGCACGCGCCGGCAACGGGTCACAAGCAGACCGATCATTTGCGCATCATGGGGCTGGTCGAGGCCGCGCTCGATCTCGCCGAAGAGATTCTCGCGCCCGGGGGCGCCTTCCTCTGTAAAGTTCTGCAAGGCGGCGCCGACAAGGAGCTTGTGGCGAGGCTCAACCGCTCGTTTGCCAAGGTCCGCCACGTGAAACCGAAGGCTTCCAGAGCCGAGTCTGCCGAAATGTACGTGCTCGCCACCGGCTTCCGCGGCACCCAGGATTGAATCCCACTGCTCACCTGGAGTGTCTGCTCGCGCAATTCGCGCGCTGCTAGACTGTGCGCAATTTGCGCGGCCCCAATGTCGTGAGTACCCGCCATGAATCTCGAAGTGGTGAAGAACTATTACGGTAAGGTCCTGAAATCCTCGGAGGACCTGAAGACCTCGGCCTGCTGCGACGGCGGCGGCGTTCCTTCCTACCTCGAGCCCCTGCTCGCCAATGTCCATGAAGAGGTGCGCGCCAAATATTACGGCTGCGGCATCATTGTGCCGGCCGCACTCGAAGGCACCCGCGTGCTCGATCTCGGCTCAGGCTCGGGCCGCGACGTCTACATGATCGCACAGCTCGTCGGCCCGAATGGCGAGGTGGTCGGCGTGGACATGACCGACGAGCAGCTCGCCACAGCGGAAGCTCATAGCGATTGGCACATGCGACGCTTCGGCTTCGCGCGGCCGAACGTGCGCTTCCTTAAGGGCTATATCGAGAGGCTCGAAGAGCTTGGACTCGAACCCGCGAGTTTCGACGTGATCGTGTCGAACTGCGTGATCAATCTCTCGATTGACAAGTCTGCAGTGTTGCGGGGCGCCTACGATCTGCTCAAGCCGGGCGGCGAGCTCTATTTCGCCGATGTTTATTGCGACCGGCGTCTTCCCGACAGCGTGCGCGCCGATCCGGTCCTCTACGGCGAATGTCTCGGCGGCGCGCTTTACTGGAATGACTTCCTGCCGACGGCGAAACGCGCCGGCTTCCTCGACCCGCGGCTCGTGACGAGTAAACCGCTCGACATCAAGAACGAGGCAATGAAGCGGAAGATCGGACAGGCCAAGTTCTTTTCCGCGACGTATCGCCTATTCAAGCTCGATGGGCTCGAGCCGGCCTGCGAAGATTACGGGCAGGCCGTCATCTACAAAGGCAGTCTGCCCGACCAGCCGGACGCATTCGAGCTCGACGGTCACCATCTTATCGAGACGGGCAAGGTCTTCCCGGTGTGCGGCAATACCTGGCGCATGCTCGCCGATACGCGGTTCGCACCGCATTTCGATTTGATCGGAGATTTCAGCACGCACTACGGCATTTTCCCGGACTGCGGCACGGCAATCCCCTTCGCGACTAGAACATTTGCCGCGTCGAAGTCTGGGAGCTGTTGCTGAAAGGCAAAACAAGCTGCCCGGAGCGTAAACCAGCTAGTGCTGGAGTCGCCCCGGGCAACGTGAACTCATCAAGACTGCCTAATAGTACAGGCAGGCCTGATAGCGCTCCCACCAATAGGGGCTGCCGGTGATGATGGCTTGCCGCCGCAGCCAGGCGCAGTTGCCGTAGCCGTTATAGGCGTAATACCCGCCATAGAAGAACGGTGCTCCGACAAAGAACCGGTTATGGAAATGGTGGTGACGATCCCAATTCCCATTCCAGTTATTGCGGGCAAAGTTTCCGTTGTGGGCAAAGTTTCGACCGTGCAGCCGCCATTGAAGTCGCCTCTGGCCATGCGACCCATGTGGCCGTCGCCACCGCCGCCCATATGACCCATGTGGCCCATTCCGCCGCCGCTAACGCCGCCGTTGTGGCCACCCATTCCACCGCCGCCAAGGTTAAGCCGGCCTCCGCCACCACCGCCGCCTCCGCCACCCATGCCACCACCGCCTCCGCTCTTCACGAGTTGGAGCATGCTGGTGGAAGATTTGAGGTCAAAAGTGGGGCTGGCTTTTACCGGCAGCTGCGTCGCGGCCAATAGGGCCACACCACTTGCAAGAGCAGTAATTGTCATTGCGTACCGCATTTGAAGTTCCTTTCTTCAATCTCTTTGCCGCCCGCGCTGCAACAGTCGCAAGCGCACGCTTTATAAGAGAAATGGCGGCCTGCGGCCGTTGTTCCGACGGGCAAAATTGGTCGCCACGGGAGGCGTGGTCGGAAGCTTTGGCTTTCAACATATTTTACACCCGCGCCGCATCGCCTTTGCAAATTCACGATAAGGTGATATTGGAGGCCGCCAACCGGTGGCTGCGTATTGTGTCACGCAAAGCGTCAGAGCCGCCTGCTTTCAATGAGGTTGGCCGATGCCCGAGGGGCAATTCCAACGTAACAAGAGAGAATTTCCCGACGGAGCCGTTGCGCTTACCTTCGATGATGTCCTGATCAGGCCGGCAGCCTCCAACGTGCTGCCGAACGAGGTCGACGTCTCCTCGCGCGTGACGCGCTCGATCGAGTTGCACGTCCCGGTGCTGTCTTCGGCCATGGACACGGTCACCGAGGCGCGCCTCGCCATCGCCATGGCGCAGGCCGGCGGCATCGGCGTGATCCACCGAAATCTTTCTCCAGACGCGCAAGCGGCGGAGGTTGCGCAGGTCAAGAAGTTCGAGTCCGGCATGGTGGTCAACCCAGTGACAATTCACCCTGACGCGAGTCTCGCCGATGCGCTGAAGCTGATGTCGGACCATCAGATTTCCGGCATCCCCGTGGTCGAGCAGGTCGGCAATGGCGGCCGCCTCGGCCGGCTGGTCGGGATCCTCACCAATCGCGACGTGCGCTTTGCCACCAACCCCATGCAACGCGTCGCCGAGCTGATGACCAAGCAGAACCTGGTCACGGTCAAAGAAAGCGTCGGCATGGAGGAGGCGAAGCGCCTGCTCCACACGCACCGCATCGAGAAGTTGCTCGTCGTCGACGAAGATTATCGATGCATCGGGCTGATCACGGTGAAGGACATCGAGAAGGCACGGCTCCATCCCAACGCCTGCAAGGACGAGCAGGGGCGCTTGCGGGTTGCTGCCGCGACAAGCACCGGCGATGAGGGCCTTGCTCGCGCCGAGCGGCTGATCGATGCCGGCGCAGACCTGATCGTGGTCGACACCGCGCATGGTCACTCGGCGCTCGTGCTCGACCAGGTGCGCCGCATCAAACGCCAGTCGAATGCCGTGCAGGTGGTGGCGGGCAATGTGGCGACCGCCGACGGCACCAAGGCTCTGATCGATGCTGGTGCCGACGCGGTCAAGGTCGGAATCGGGCCGGGCTCGATCTGCACTACCCGCATCATAGCCGGCGTCGGCGTGCCGCAATTCACTGCGCTGGTCGAGGCCGTGGAGGTGGCGAAGAAGAGCGACGTGCCGGTAATTTCGGACGGCGGCATCAGATATTCTGGCGACCTTGCCAAGGCACTCGCCGCGGGCGCCGATTGCGTGATGCTCGGCTCTCTGCTCGCCGGCACCGATGAGAGTCCGGGCGAGGTCTATCTCTACCAGGGCCGATCCTATAAGGCCTATCGCGGCATGGGCTCGATCGGCGCCATGGCCCGCGGCTCCGCCGACCGCTATTTCCAGCAGGACATCAAGGAAGCGCTGAAGCTCGTGCCCGAGGGCATCGAAGGCCAAGTTCCCTACAAGGGGCCCGTGGCGAGCGTGCTGCACCAGTTGATCGGCGGCTTGCGCGCCTCGATGGGGTACACCGGCGCAAAGACCCTCGCCGAATTCCAGGCTCGCGCCGAGTTCATCCGCATCTCAACGGCGAGCTTCCACGAGAGTCATGTCCACGACGTGACCATCACCCGGGAGTCTCCCAACTACCCGCGCGAAGGGTAACTCCGCGCGCCCGATACTTACTCAACGCCGAGCTTCCTGATCTCGTCGAAAATCCCCGGCTCGATCTTCTGCGCGAGCGAGAGATCGGCATTGCCGTCGGTGGGCTGGCCTTTGCGGCTCTTCACCACGCCGCGTCCGACGAGCGCGGACGGATCGTTCTGGTGAAGCTCGAGCGCCTTGTCGAAATCGGCGGCCGCCTTGTCGAGGTCGTTCTTCAGCACGAACACCCAGCCGCGGTCGATGTAGCCCTTGGCGCCCTCGGGCTCGATCTTGATCACCTGGTCATAATCGGCGACGGAGAGATCATACTCCTTGCGCATACGGTAAAGATCGCCGCGCCTCGAATATCCGCTCGACTGACCGGGATCGAGCGTGACCTTCTCATTTAACTCGACAAGCGCTCGGTCGAGGTCGCCTTTGTCGCGATAGACGATGCCGCGCAGCAGGAAGAAGTCGCCATGCTTGGCATCCATCTCGATCGCCTTATCGAGATCGGTGATCGCCTTGTCGTAGTCCTTTTTTGCGGCGTAGGCGGCTGCCCGCATGAAATAGCTGTTGGCTTTGGTGGCATCGATCTTTATCGCCGTGTCCATCTCGGAGACCGCACCGTCGAAATCGCCGGTGGCCGAAAGCCCCATGGCGCGGATGCTGTGGGCCTTGATCTGGCGATCATTGTCGGTCGAGCCTGACTTGATGTAGGCCTCGCAGGCGTCCAGGACCTCCTCGATCGAGCCATCGCCGGTGAAGCAGGGGTTGGTCTCCTCGGCCCGGACTTGACTCGGAGCGGCGAAGAGCAAGGCGCCGGCAAGAGATGCCGTCCCAATAAGAATGCGTGAAGCGCGAAAGCGCATGGAAAACCTCCTTGGAACCCTTGGACTTTAGCTGTTTGGCCGAAGGTTTAGAGGGGGCTACCGTCTCGCGTCAATTGAACTTCCGTCCATATTGTCGCGGAAATCGCGGCCCATTCGGCCCAACGAGCCCGCGTCCGGAGTATAAAAGCGCCAGCGGCGGAGCCGCCGGTGAGCCAAGCGGAGGCGTTATGTCGATCCAGGCAATTTTGATGCCCATGTTCGCGCAGGTCGCTTTGACCTTCGTGCTCCTGTTCTGGATGACCATCCTCAGGCTCCGCGTGATCCGCAATGGCGAGGTCAGGCCGCAGCAGGTGGCGCTGCGCGAGCCAGCCTGGCCGCCGCATGTGATTCAGGTCGGCAATGCCTTCCACAATCAGCTCGAGCTGCCGGTTCTGTTCTATGTGGTCACGCTGCTCGCCCTGGTCGGCGACGCGCTCGATGTCGTGCTCTACGTGCTTTCTTGGATGTTCGTGCTGTCACGCCTGGTGCACGCCTATATCCACGTTACCTCCAACCGGCTTGATCGCCGTACCGCTGTGTTCTTGGTTGGCGCTATCGCGCTCGCCCTGATGTGGGTAATCGTCATTGCCCGCATCGTGCTGTTCGTTTCCGACTGATGACCCCAGCGGCGCGAGTCAGCGCAGCAATTGAAGTCCTTGCCGATATCGAAGCGCACAAGCGCCCGGCGGCGGAGGCGCTCAAGGATTGGGGAACATCGCACCGCTTCGCCGGCTCCGGGGACCGCGCCGCGATCGGCAATCTCTTGTTCGATGCGCTGCGCACGCGCGCTTCCAGCGCCTATGCCATGGGCGAAAACAGCCCGCGTGCTATAGTGCTCCGCACGCTGGCCACGAGCTGGGGAATGACACCGGACCAGGTGGTTGCTCTCGCGGACGGCAGCCGTCACGCTCCCGAGCCCTTGTCGGAAGCCGAGCGCGCTGGGCTTCAAGGCCACTTGTCGTCCGACGCGCCGGCTCACGTCAGAGGCGATTACCCCGAATGGCTCGCTGGCGAGTTCGAGCGTGCCTTCGGCGCGCGCGCGGCGGAGGAGGGGGCGGCGCTGGCGAAGCGCGCTCCCGTCGATCTCAGGGCCAACACGCTGAAGGCCCCACGCGACAAGGTGCTGAAAGCGCTTCACCGCTTCGATGCCAAGCCTACGGCCCATTCGCCAATTGGCGTGCGCATCCTGCAAGGATCTGGCCCCGCGCGCAGCCCTCACGTCGAGGCAGAGCCCGGCCATGGCAAAGGCTGGTACGAGGTGCAGGATGAGGGCTCGCAGCTCGCGACGCTGCTCTCGGCGCCAAGCCCAAGGAGCAAATCATCGACCTGTGCGCCGGTTCAGGCGGCAAGACGCTGGGGCTTGCCGCGCTCATGCGCAACACCGGCCAGCTCTATGCCTATGACGCCGACCGCCTGCGGCTACGTCCCATCTTCGAGCGGCTGAAGCGGGCAGGGGTACGCAACGCTCAGGTCCTGCCGGCGAGCGATGCCGAGGCTCTCGCCAAGTTGCAAGGGAAGATGGACCTTGTGCTGATCGATGCGCCCTGCACGGGCTCAGGAGTATGGCGGCGCCGGCCGGATGCCAAGTGGCGCCTGTCGCCGCAAATGCTCGTGGCGCGCATCGCCGAACAGCAGGCCGTGCTCGAGGAGGGGGCGGCGCTCGTAAGCCCGGCGGACGCCTCGCCTATATCACCTGCTCTGTGCTGCCCTCCGAGAACCGGGACCAGATCGCGGCCTTTTTTACCCGGCACTCCGAGTTCAACCTCGTGCCTTGGCGGCAGCTCTGGGAGCGAACTCTATCGACGCCGCCGCTTGGCTCGGCCGACCGCTCGGAGGAGACCCTTCTGATGACGCCCTTGAGCCACGGCACTGACGGCTTCTTCGTTGCTCTCATGGCCCGCGAGGGATGAGCAGCAGGCGAGGGTCAAAGCTGCCGAGCCCGCATCGCCGCCATTTTCTTCCCTCCGTCGAGGCACCATGAGAGTGCATGCCCGCCGGCAACGGGCGCGGGAAAAAAGTTTAACCGCGACCGCATTAGCACTTGAAATTAATAAAGAGGTCGCTGAAATGACTCGCGCTTTTTGGCGGAAGCAGAATCGGCGGTTGGCGCACGGCGGTCCGCAAAAGAGTACGGAGGGGACGCATATCCCATGGATGTGTTGCAAGTCGAGGCTGAAGAGCCACCCAGTCGCCCCAAGGCGACATCTCAAACTCTCACCAAACCACATCGTCAGATCAAAGCTCTCTTGCCGGGCTTGCTCGTGCAGGGGCCGCAGCTCGTGTCGTTCGCCGCACGGGCCGAGCGATTTCCCATCGGCCCGGTGACGCGCGCGTTCCGAAAGCTGTACTTCCCCGAGATCGAGCTTCCTCAGTGGAACGACTGGCGCTGGCAGGCCCGTGCGCGCGTGCGCACGCTCGCTGAGCTCGAGCGCATCTTCGTACTTTCCGAAGATGAGCGGGACGCCGTGAGCCGGCACGAGGGCTCTCTACCGCTCGGCATCACGCCGTACTATGCGAGTCTGATGGCGCGCGAGGACCCGTTGGAGCCGCTGCGCCGCACCCACATTCCGGTCGGCACCGAGTACCTCAAGACGCCGGGCGAGGCCGACGATCCTCTTGGAGAGGATGGCCATAGCGTTGTTCCTGGGCTGGTGCATCGCTACCCCGACCGCGTGCTGTTCCTCGCCACCGGCTTCTGCTCGACCTATTGCCGCTACTGCACCCGCTCGCGCATGGTCGGCGAGGCAGGGGGCGACTACACCTTCAGCCGGCCGCAATGGGAGGAGGCTCTCAACTACATCGCCTCGCACCCCGAAGTGCGCGATGTGCTGATTTCCGGCGGCGACCCGCTCACCTTGTCAGACGAGCGACTCGATTATCTGCTCGGGAGGCTCAGAGCCATCAAGCATGTGGAGTTCGTCCGCCTCGGCACCAAAGTGCCGGTGGTGCTCCCCATGCGCGTGACGCGCTCACTGATCCGCGTGCTCAAGAAGCATCATCCGCTGTGGATGAGCATCCACTTCACCCATCCTGCCGAGCTCACGCCTGAGGTCACCGAGGCCGCCACGCGCCTTGCCGACGCCGGCATCCCGCTCGGCAGCCAGACGGTTCTGCTCAAGGGCATTAACGATTCCGTGGAGACGCTGAAGCCGCTCTTCCACGGTCTGCTGATGCGCCGTGTCAGGCCGTACTACCTCTATCAGTGCGATCCGATATCGGGCTCGTCGCATTTCCGCACGAGCGTCGACAAAGGCCTTGAGATCATGCAGGGACTGCGCGGCCATACGACCGGCTACGCCGTGCCGACCTACGTGGTCGATGCTCCTGGCGGCGGCGGAAAGATCCCGCTGCTTCCCGATTACGTCGTGGGACGCGAGGGCGACGATCTCATCCTCAAGAACTTCGAGGGCGAGATCTACCGCTATACCGATCCTGACGGCACGGTCGGCGCCGACAGGGTTGTGAGCGCACGCTAATGCGCATCGCACTCGTCTACGATCTGCGCGACGATTATCGCGCGCTTGGCTTCTCCGAGGAGGAGGTGGCCGAGTTCGACTCGGTCGCTACCATCGACGCGCTGGCGCACGCGCTCGAGACGCTCGGCTGCGAGGCGGTGCGTGTCGGCCGCGGGCAGGCACTTGCCGCGTGGCTGGTCGCCGGCGAGCGCTTCGATCTTGTGTTCTCCATCGCCGAAGGGGTGAAGGGCCGGTCGCGTGAGGCTCAGGTGCCTGCGCTCTGCGAGCTGTTCGACCAGCCCTACTTGTTCTCCGACGCCCTCACAATGGCGGCTTCGCTCGACAAGGCGGTGGCCAAGCGTCTCGTGCGCGATGCCGGCGTTAAGACCCCGGCCTTCGCGGTCGCTGAGAAGGATGCGCGCGAGGCCGCTGGCTGGACCGACTTCCCGGCCTTCGTCAAACCAGTCGCGGAAGGTACCGGCAAAGGTTGCGAGGCTGCTTCGCTCGTGCACACGCCTGCGGAGCTTGAGGCCGCCGTGACGCGGGTTATCGAGCGCTACAAGCAGCCGGCGTTGGTCGAGCAATATCTTCCTAGCCGCGAGTTCACCGTTGGCATCGTTGGCAATGGCGATGGCACGCGCGTGCTCGGCGTGTGCGAGATCCTTCTGAAAGAGCATGCCACGGCCAATATCTACTCGCTCCACAACAAGGAGCTGTGCGAGGACCTCGTCATCTATGCGCATGCCGATGATGCGGAGGCACGGCTCGCCGGCACGCGCGCGCTAGAGGCTTATCGCGCGCTGGAATGTCGCGATGCCGCCCGCATCGATTTCCGTTCCGACGCCGAAGGCGAGCCCTATTTCCTCGAGGCCAACCCACTCGCCGGTCTAAATCCCTGGCACTCCGACCTGCCGATCCTTGCCGCGCAGAACGGTGTCGACTTCGTGGCGCTGATCGGCCTCATTCTCGATGCCGGCCTCGCGCGCTACGGCCTTGCCCTGCCTGGTGAGGAGCGGCGGCGAAAGAGCGCCTGATGTCTGGAAGCCGGAGCTTCGTTCCGGTTGTCCACGCCGCGACCGAAGACCGTCCAGACGAGATCGACACGATCGTTGCCGCCGAGGCCGTGGCCTCTGCGCTGAAACGGCTCGGCTTCGCCACCCGCATCGTCGCTCTTGGGTCAGATCTCGCTGAGCTTGAGCGCCTGCGATCCCTCCATCCGCTCGCCGTGTTTAATCTCGTCGATGCGGTAAATGGGGATGGAAGGCTCGCGCCTTCGGTCTCGGCGCGACTCGATGCGCTTGGCTTGCGTTACACTGGATGTGGCACCAGCGCCTCGCTCGAGACGCTCTCCAAGATCGGCACGAAGCTCAAGCTTGCTCAAGCCGGCCTGCCAACACCCTCCTGGTCTGAGGATGGCGCCGGGCTCGATCCCGACGTGCGCGTCATCGTCAAGCCTGTGTGGGAGCACGGCTCGCTCGGCCTCGATGAAAGCTCGGTGGTGCGCGGCTCCGAGGGCGCCGTGGCCATACAGGTCCGGAATTCCAGATGGGGCACCGAGCATTTCGCTGAGAGCTTCATAGAGGGACGAGAGTTCAACCTCGCTCTCATCGAGGGGACATCGGGCGTCGAAGTGCTGCCGATCGCGGAGATCGTTTTCGAGAGGTTCGCCGTGCAAACCCCGCAGATTGTGGGTTATGAGGCCAAGTGGGCGCCGGACAGCG
>Ga0068866_10000849_pt1 | contig 13536 bp, 6 predicted proteins | sample KBSMisM22_FD_66587 | JGI IMG/M metagenome (GOLD analysis project Ga0068866, IMG submission 66587) | Miscanthus rhizosphere microbial communities from Kellogg Biological Station, Michigan, USA - KBS Miscanthus M2-2 | ecosystem: Host-associated > Plants > Roots > Rhizosphere > Soil ... | reverse complement strand
CAGATACACGGCGTGCGTGTGCATGCCCTTGTCGAATACCTCGTAACACGCTTTGCCCTGGGCCTTGGCGCGGTACATCGCCGTGTCGGCATCGCGCAGCATGTTTTCCGGATGATCGTAACCGGTCGAGCTGAGGGCAATGCCGATGCTGGTGGTAGTGAACACCTCGTGACCACTCAGGTTGAAAGGCGAAGCCAGTTTTTCCTGTATCCGCCGCGCCATGTTGGTCGCGTCGCTGCCGCTGGTAATGCCATCCAGCAGGATCGCGAATTCGTCACCACCCAGGCGCGCCACGATGTCCATATCGCGAATGCAGCTCTCCAGCCGGCGGGCCATGGCCATCAGCAACTGATCGCCGATGGTGTGCCCCAGGCTGTCATTCACGATCTTGAACCGATCGAGATCCAGGAACAATACTGCGAACTGATAGTCTTCCTGGTTCTTCGCCCGTTCGATCACAAACTTCAAATTCTCGGCCAGCAGCGCGCGGTTGGGCAGGTTCGTCAGCGTATCGTGAAACGCCGCGTGCCGAAAATGGTCTTTGGTTTCCTGCAACTGCATGCTGATTCGTTGTTGTTCCGCAATGTAGCGATTCAATTCTTCGACGTGCCGTTCAGCCAGTTCGGCGCGTTCGCGTTCGGCTTCAGCTCGCGCGCGTTCAGCTTCGGCGCGATCACGCTCGGCTTGTTCTGCCAGCGCGGCCGAGGCCCTAATCTCGTTCAGATACTTGGTGTAGGTGAAATAGATGATGCCGATGATGGGTACACCGATCATCAACACGCTCAATCCTGCCTTCTCAATCAGGATCGAACTGAAGGCCGCAACTGCGGCGCCCATCAAATAGGTGAAGGAGGTCCACAGATAATGCGATTGCCAGGTCCGCCAAATCGATACGCCGTTCTTGATGGCCAGACAGCCCGCGCTGATACCGGTGTTCGCAAAATACTGGACCAGGGCCATGGCGCCCATCGCACCCATGAAATGCGACGGATCCTGGAACCGCAGTTCACCTACGGAGCCAAAGAACAACTTGATCACGATCACGGTCAACGAGGTCGAGCACAGCATCATCCCCGAATTGAAGGCGATTACGAGCGGGCGTTTGCTGATGCGAAAGCCTGAGAATAGACCTTCCAGAGCGGCCACCAGGATTCCGGCCAGCCCGCCATACAGCAGCAGCACCAGGAAGATGAAGGTATCTGAGATGGTTACGTTGGTGTTGACGCCGGGAATCTTGATCGAAAAACGGGAGCTGATCAGCATCATGATTGCCGTCAGTATCAGAAACCGCCAGTCGAACTTCGGCATCGGCAGCGCGGTCGACAAAGACAGCGTCGCCGCCGCGGCCGAGACCACGATTAACCAGCGATAGGCGTCGAGGATCCGAGTTCGACGAGTTATTTGAGCTGTGGCTTCCACAGAGTTTTGCCTGCCCGTTCCTTAGCGTAAGTAGATCGTTTCGTAATCACTCTCGAATTTAAATCCCGCCTTGACGTACAGCGCCGCGGCGCTCTTGTTGCGATCGTTCGCCGTAAGACAAATCATCTTTGAACCGGGCAACAAGCGCGCGCACAGCTCGGTCAAACAGCGAAAGCCGTGACCCTGGCGGCGCTCTTCCGGATTCACATAGACACCTTCCAGGTAGGCAATCTCCGGGGTCTCGCTGACCACGTCGGCCTTAAAGATCAATTGCTCGTCGCGAAAGTAAGCCCAGATGCGACCCTGCTCGATGCGACGCGCGACGCGCTGACGAAAGCCGTTTGGATCACGGTGCAAAGGACTGAGGCCGCCTTCCTCGAAAGCCATCGCGGAATTCACAGTCGCAATCTGCTCGAGCTCTTCCATCGTCGCCGGTCGCAGGTTCTCAATTTCAGGCTGCGCCGCCAGCTCGGTGAGCACATACAGCAGCTCACGAGTTACCAGGCGCGGCGGCTGTGCCCCGTCGCCATAGTATTTCCAAAAAGTGCTGATTGCCGTTTGCTCGCCCCTGATGAGGTGCGGGCTTTGACAATTGCGCGCAATGCGAGCGAACGCGACCAGCGTGTCCTCGGTATGCGTTTCCAGCATGGTCGCGTGCCCGATTAATGCCACGCCTTCCAATTGACCGAAGCGGTTGCGTGAACCGTAAAACGAACCGCGGTTCTGCGGACTAACCACTCCATTGTCGTGAATTAGACCGGCCATAAAAGCCGTATGCATCGGCCGGGCCGATAAGAACTCAACCACTTCCGTCTGATCCGAGCGGCAGATTTCCCTAATCCCGCCAGAATCCATTGCCGGTTCGAAATCAGCCGTAAAGTCCTGCCGCATCATTGTGAGTGCCATTTGTCTGCTCCCGTTTGCAAACTCAAGCGTTAAAAGTTGAGAGCGCCGATTGCCAAGCGACGACGCTCCACCCGTAAGATCTATGGCCGTGGCGTCATACAAGCTGTGTTGTCGCCATTGACCATGGCGGACATCGCCTGCACCGTGGTGTCGCCCACCACTACGCCATCTCCAACTACGACGCCGTCACCAACCACCACGCCGTCGCCGACCACGACACCGTCACCAACGACGACGCCGTCTCCGAATACCATGCCACTGCAAAAGAGCGTGCCATCACCGAGCACTTCCCCGTTACTGGTGAAGATGCTGTCACCGACCACCACCCCATCACCGACGACGACACCATCGCCGACGACTACGCCATCGTCGAGCACGATACCGTCACCGACGACGACGCCATCGCCCAGCACCATGCCGAGGGCGTAGTAGTTGTGATATTTCGTAATCAGCGCGGATCCTTTGGCGTACCAATGCTTAAACAGGATTCCCTGCGCCCACGTGAATGTCTGGCCGGCAATCGTGGTGTGCGGATCAGGCGCTGCGCCGGTCAACATTGCGGCGCCGTCCGGTGTGCTTGAACTAAGATCAGTCCGAACCAACTTGGCCAGGCGCATGGCACCTTCGACGTTGAGTTCACCCGCGCCCTGCTCGAAGGTGTTGAAACCCTTGATGGGACCCGCCGTGTACATCAGGATCATCTTGACCATGTTCGGCGTGAGTTTCGGATTGGCCTGCAGCAGCAAAGCTGCGGATCCGGATACCACCGGGGTCGCCATCGAACTCCCGCTCAGGTACATCATTCGTTTGTTGTTCGAATCGTTGGTTCCCGAATCGAGCTGGGGATAGCTGGTGACCAGCTTGTTCCCGGCTGCGGACTGATAACCGATACCCAACAACAGGCCGTCACTGCCGCCGATATCGGATTCGGCAAAGATCAGTTTGTTGCCGGGCGCGACGAGATCCGGCTTGAGCAAATTGTCGTAGTGCTTGACGCCATCGGCATCAATCGAATAGCTGCGGGTCGGGCCGCGAGAGCTGTAAGTGGCGACCACATCATCGCTGCGGACATCCGTGCCGAAAGTATTGGCCGCGCCGACAGTGATCACTGACGGTTCGTTGCCCGGGGCATGGACCATGCCGTAGATCTTGTTACCGTTCGCATCCTTGCCGTTATTGCCGGCGGCCACGACGACCACGATTCCCGCATCGACCAGCGCGCGCGATGCGCGGCAAATCGGATCGTTTCGGTACGAGCTAATCGCGGGCGCACCCAGACTCATGTTGACGATCCGGATGTTGTACTTGTCTTTGTTTCGCGGATTGCTTGAGCTGACGGGTTTCGTCGGGTCAACCGGCGCCAGAATCCAGTTCAGCGCTGCCAACAGAACGCTGGTCGAACCGACGCCGTTCTTGTCCAGCACGCGCAGATTGATGATGCTGGCTCCGGGCGCAATCCCCTGATAGTAGGTTCCAGTGGTGCTGACTCCGGCGGCGGCCGACGCTACGTGTGATCCATGACCGTAAGCATCGTTCGTCGAATTATTCTCCGCAGTAAAGTCTTTGTTGAATTTGATCCGCCCGTTGAAGGCCGCGTGCGTGTTGTCGACACCTGAATCGAGCACCGCGATACCGATTCCAGCGCCATCGAAAGTTGTCGTCGTGGTAGTCGTCAGTCCGAGCAGACCGGTCGAAGTAGTGGTCGTGCTTCTGATCAGATCGGTGCCGGTCGTCGCCGTCACGTGACCGAATGATTGCAACTTCACGTCAGGCGAGATGTAGTTAGCGCCGTCAATACTGGCCAACGCCTTAATGGCCCTGGCCGGTAGTTCGACTTTGATCGCACCGAGCTGCGCCATGCGCGAATCAATGGTCGCTCCATAGCGCTTTAGCAAAGCCATAACATCCGCGTTCCGAACGTCGTCGACCTGAAGGATTGCAGTAACTCGTCCGGCCGGACGGGCGCGATCGATCAGGTCCTGCATATCTGCCGAGATCTTCTCGCCTTCAAACTCTTCGCTGATCGGACTTCGTCGTTTGTCAGAGCTGGCGCGCGCAGCCGCGGCGCCTTTAGCAAAGCGATCGATTGAAACCGCTTCAAACAACCTGGCCACGCTTTCATCCGCAGCGATGTAGCTGCCGAAAGCTTCCGGCGAGGCGCCACCAACAATTTGCAACTGGTTCTTTTGGATAGCTTCGCGGAAGGCCGACGAATTTACCGCCGCCGCGCGGGCGCCGGTAAACTCGTGGAGGTGATCGACGAATAAGATTATCCGGGTCTGGGCCGCCGCTGCTTCTGCCAATACGGACTGAAGGCGGGCCGCGAATTCTTCGCTGGTGCCTGCCCCTTTGGCCAGGGCATCGAGGCTCAGGCGAAGCACGTGCTTCTCACGTAAATTCTGAGGCACGTCGCCCGATACGAGCTTAAGTGCCAAAGCGCGAGCCACCGCATCTCGATCCAGATCGGATTCGCCGATCAGGACCGGCGTTTTGGTGGCGGCGGACAATAGCGCGACCACGCGGGCGACTTCTGCGTCGCGGTCGGTCACTCTGTCCAGTTTTCCCTGAAGCGCGAGAGCGGTTAGGTCGGTTGCATATTTTGATAAAGCCGAATTCTTCTGTTCCGGCTGAAGGGTCTGTTCCCGTTTTCCCTGCGCCGAAGCGCCGGGACCAATTAAGACGCTGGTGCAAATGGAAAGGAGAATTGCACCGGTGGTTATCCAGGTTGTTATGGGGGCTAACTTTCGATTCATCAGTCTTCCTTGTGAACACCGGCCGCCTTTAGCGCTACCGGCTCTAGTTCTTGTGGAGCAACCAGTGCTCGTTCGCTCTGTCGGGGGAACTGAGACGAGTTCTTGTCACTTGCTCTCGCGCCACCTCGTGGGCCGTCGCTAAAGCCGATTTGAAGGATCTGCCGCGTAATACAGACATCGCGGGCGCTTCCGCATTAGCGAGGGTCGTGCCACGTGACAAAATGTCAGTTAAGTTATTGAAACGACACCAGAAAGAGGCGCCAGCCCGGCCGGCCGCGGACTAACTCATCGTTCAGCCTGATTGAATCCTGCCGGTCGAATTGAAGCTCTGGTCGGTCCGAAGCTCTAAGTGATCTGTGAAAGTGCTCCGGCAAAGGTTGTGGGAACGCTGCGGGATTTTAGGTGTTTGAGTTGTACGCGAAAAGCTGAATGAACCGACAGGTAACAAACTACAGTAGAGTGGGTGAATCGTGCGATTCGAGGCGACTCCATCGAAGAAGTGCAATTTGAAGTTTCCAACGCTTAATGAGATTCAATGGACAATTAACCAGGACGTATGCAATAGAACGTAGTGCTTCGCACGGGTTGCACCCTGCGCTATAATGACAGCGGCGTTGACCCGATATAAAAAACAACCGGCTGGGATTCTAAAGAAGCAGGCATAAATGTTCGAACGCTACACTGAAAAAGCGCGCCGCGTGATCTTCTTTGCTCGCTATGAGGCTTCGCAGTTCGGGGCTCCGGCGATTGAGCCTGAACACCTCCTCCTCGGCTTGATGCGGGAAGATAAAACTCTGACCGGGCGTTTCTTTCCCCGTGCTCAAATCACCATCGAGTCGATTCGCCGCGAAATTGAGGGCCGTACCCTGCTGCGCGAGCGTATTCCGACGTCCGTCGAATTACCCCTGGCGCCGGAAACAAAACGCGTGCTGCATTACTCGCACGAAGAATCGGATCGATTGCAGCACCGTCATATTGGAACCGAACATCTGTTGTTGGGATTGCTGCGCGAGGAACGATCCATGGCCGCGCAGATTCTTTTCGAGCGTGGACTGCGGCTGGCCGCTGTTCGCGACGAGATCGCCCGGCAGAGTGGCGCCGACTCGCGTCACCGCAAAGACATTCCTCACCTGCTTGAATTCTCTCGGGACCTGACTGAGGACGCTTCGAACGATCGCCTCGATCCATTGATCGGCCGCGACGCGGAAATCGAACGCGTCATCCAGATTCTTTGCCGCCGCACCAAGAACAATCCGGTACTGATCGGAGAACCCGGCGTGGGCAAGACGGCCATCGTCGAAGGCCTGGCGCAGCGAATTGTGCGCGGCGAGGTGCCTTCATTTCTCGAGAACAAGCGCATCCTCTCGCTCGACATCAGCTTGATCGTGGCCGGCACGAAATATCGCGGCCAGTTTGAAGAGCGTCTGAAACAGATCATGCGCGAGCTGATCGACAACCCGCAGTACATCGTGTTCATTGACGAGCTGCATACTCTGGTGGGCGCCGGTTCCGCTGAGGGCTCGTTGGATGCGGCCAACATTCTCAAGCCCGCGCTTTCACGAGGTGAAATCCAGTGCATTGGCGCGACCACCCCGGCGGAATTCCGGAAATCGATCGAAAAAGATCGTTCGCTCGAGCGGCGGTTCCAGGCCGTGAAAGTGCCGCCGCCAACTGAAGACCAGGCCGTGGCAATCCTCGAAGGCGTGCGCGAGCGGTACGAAAGCTTTCATCAGGTGCATTACGGCGAGGGCGCTTTGGAAGCTGCCGTACGTCAGTCGAGCAGGTACATTCCCGATCGGTTCCTGCCGGACAAAGCGATCGACGTAATCGATGAAGCGGGCGCCCGCGTCAAACTTCGCGTGCGCGCCGAGCAGGGGAACCTCGAAGCATTAACGGCCACGCTCACTGAATGGGAACGGGCCACTTACGGTCGCGCGCAGGCGCCGATTATCGATGATGAAGATCAGATCGTGATGGGCGAAGTGAGCCGCGCCGATGTCGAGGAAGTCATCGCCCGCTGGACCGGCATTCCCATCGTGTCCCTCAAGGAAGAGGAATCAAAGAAGCTGCTGCGAATTGAAGCCGAACTGCATAAGCGAGTTATTTCGCAGCGGCCGGCAATCTCGGCGCTGGCGCGCGCGATTCGCCGTTCGCGGGCGGGTCTGAAGAATCCACATCGTCCTGTCGGCTCATTCCTGTTTCTGGGTCCAACCGGCGTCGGCAAGACTGAGGTCGCCCGCTGCCTCGCCGAATTTCTGTTTGGCAGCCAGCGTTCGATGATCCGCTTCGACATGTCTGAATTGATGGAGAAACATTCGGTTTCCAAATTGATTGGATCTCCGCCGGGATATGTCGGGCACGAAGAGGGCGGGCAATTAACCGAGCGCGTGAAGCGTTCGCCTTACTCGGTCCTGTTGTTCGATGAGATCGAAAAAGCCCATCCCGATATCTTCAACATCCTGCTCCAGGTCTTTGAAGACGGCATTCTCACTGATGCGCTGGGCAATACGGTCGATTTCAAAAACACCATCATCATCATGACTTCAAATATCGGCGCGCGCTTTATTCAAAAGCGCGGGGCGCTCGGGTTCCAGGGCTCGACTGATGTGTCGCGGACCAAACTCGAAGAGATGGTGATGAACGCCGTCCGTCAGACATTCAATCCTGAGTTCATCAATCGCCTCGATGAAATCATCATTTTCGATGAACTGGGCGACAAGGACCTGCTGGACGTGCTGCAACTTCAGATCGATCAGATCAACGACACCATGTCGCATCACGGGTTCATCGTGAGATTGGCCGATGATGCCAAGCGCTGGATCCTCGATAAAACTTGCGCCGACCGGTCGTACGGCGCGCGTCCATTACGCCGCGCCCTGCAAAAACATGTTGAAGATCCGCTTTCTGAGGCTCTGATCCAGGGCCATCTGGCTGACGCTTCGCTGGTCGAAATGTTCGTTGATGATAAGGAACTCAGTTTTCGTTCAATTACCATCGATGAAACCGGGGCTGAGCAGGTTAACGATCTGTTGCTGACCCAGTAGGGACCGCGCAAAATCCTAATTCTTCGCAAAAGGCTGAGATAAAACACAGCCATCCGCGCCCGCGACCGGCTTACGATCCAGGCGCCTGGAGGCTGGAGCCCTGCGCTTTCATAAACTTAGGCGGTATCAGTTTGGACTTTCGATTTGTTTTCCCGTTATAATGCGCCACTTCGTTTGGTTTGGAAATTGGCAACGGGCAGAGGCCGCGCCGAATCAAAGTGCTCCCCAGGCTGCGCAACCGACCTATTGCTGGATATTGGTTTTCCCCGCGATCGACTGAAAAGGTGCTCAATTCGTAGTGAGCCCAGAGCGCGGGTTTAGATTAATTAATAAACTGAAACTTCTTTCATAAGCTTGTGTGCAGTCCCCAGAGCAAATCTCTAAGGGAACCGTCACTTATGCACTTTTATCGCGTCGTTCTGCTCGTTGCATTCAGCCTGGTCATAGGCACCGCTTTTCTGGTAGTTCCCGCGTCCACGCGCGCTCAGCAACCCCAACCACGGTTGGTCGAGGATGTTGATATCATCGGCAATCGCCGTCTGCGCAAGGACGACATCATCTACTACATCCAGACTCGGCCGGGAGACACTTTCAACCCAGCGCAGGTCGAACGCGATCTGCAGGCGCTGCTCTCGCTCGGTTTCTTCGACAAAGTTGGTACTCGCGTAACTACTGAAGATGCGCCGCGCGGCGGAGTCCGGGTCATCTTCGAAGTCAACGAGCTGCCTATCATTCGGGATATTCAGTTCGAGGGCCTCAAGAGCGTCCCTGAATCTGACGTGCTCAAGACGTTTCGCGAGCGACGTGTGGGCGTCTCGAAGGAATCAATCCTCGATCCCGTCAAAGTAAAGAACGCCGAACGGGTCCTGAAAGAATTACTTGCCGCCAAAGGCCACCCCAACGCGGTCGTCACCGGAGAACTGGAAAAAGTTTCCGCCACCTCCAGCGCCATCACCTTCGTCATCAACGAGGGCGCCCGCGTGCGCGTCGCAGAGATAGAGTTTGAAGGCAGTAAGGTATTCAAGAGCAAAGAGCTGCGATCGCGGATGAAGTACGTCAAGGAAGCCGGCCTGATCTCGCGCTTCAAGGAATTGGACATCCTCGATCGCGCCAAGCTTGATTACGATCTTCACCTTGTCGATAACTACATGCGGTCGAAAGGCTACCTGCAGGCTCGCCATGGCGAACCGCGGATCGAAGGCCTCGGGCCGAAGCGTACGGGCTTTCCCATATTGCCGCTGCCCTTCCTTTCTTCAGTTGACGACACCCTGAAGGTCACCATTCCTATCATCGACGGCAAGCTGTATCGCGTCGGAGATGTGAAGATCGATGGCAATTCGATCTTTTCTGAGCAAGTGATTAAGACTTTTATCGGCCTGCAAAAGGGAGAAGTCGCCAACGGTGAAGCTCTGAGCAAAGGACTTTTCGAAAATCTAAAGAAGGCCTACGGCACTCAGGGATTTATTCAATACACGGCCGAAGTCAATCCTACTTTTAAGGAAAATCCACAGAATCCGAATGAGGGCATCGCTGATTTTGCTATCAGCATTGACGAGGGCAAGCAATTTACGTTGCGACGGTTGGAATTTACCGGCAACACTTTCACCCGCGACAACGTGCTGCGCCGCGAGGTGCTAATCAACGAAGGCGATATTTACAACCAGAACTACTTTGAATATTCAGTTACGCGTCTGAACCAGCTGGGTTATTTCAATCCCATTGACAAGGACAAAGACGCTGACTTCCGGACCAATGAAGAAGAAGGACTAGTCGACGTGACGGTGAAAGTGTCTGAGAAGGGGCGGCAGCAGATTTCCTTTAACGGCGGCATTTCCGGCATCGGCGGATCGTTCTTCGGCCTCGAATATTCAACCAACAACCTGTTTGGCCGTGGCGAGGTGCTTTCGATCAACCTGGCTGCCGGCAATCGCCAGCGCTCGTTCCAGTTCTCGTTTACCGAGCCGTATATCAGGAACCGGCCAATTACCGCGGGCTTTAGTCTTTTTGCTTATTCGCAGCAGTTCTTTGGCGAAGGCACGTTCCTTTCGCAGAATGCGGCCGCGCAAATTGGCGCTTCGGGATCGCAATTCGATTTCTTCAATACCAACGAAGAAAACCTTTTCACGCGTAAATCCTATGGCGCTTCGGTCTTCGCCAGCGCGCCTTTGTCTGAGTTCTATCGCAAGCGCCCGTTCACTCAATTTTCACGCGTCGGACTTTCGTATCAAATCTCGCAATCCAGCGTGAAAGATCCCGAGGTCAATGCCGCCGGCGGGACCCAGTTTATTCCGGTCATTTATGCTCAGCCAAACATCCTGACCAGCCGCATTACGGGCAGTTTTGTTTACGACACTCGGAACGCCAGCATCGATCCAACCCAGGGCCGTTCGCTGTCGGTTTCACTGGCGCTCGCCGGCCTGTTTGGCGACGTGCGGACCTATGGTTCGACGGTTGAGTTCACGCACTTCATGCCGGTGCGCAAAAAGCGTTCTGAGTATCCTGAAGTATTCGGCTTCCGCATTCTCGCCGGAACGGTAGGCAGTTTTGCGACGACGGACAAAGTTAAAAACGCAAATTCGCTGGCGTTTGTGGACGGTGTGCCGATTTATGAACGGTTCTTCCTGGGCGATGAATTCACGATCCGCGGCTACAATGTCCGCTCGATCAGTCCGGTCACGCCGCTGGATAACTTCATCACGTCGCGCAATGTCGTCGTGGCCACCAACGCCTCCGGCACTCCCAGCGTCGTGCCGGGGCTGCCGGCGAACCTGTCGACAATTGGCACCTTCACCGGCTCAACCGGCACCAACATTGCTGCGCTTCCCCGCATATACACGGCGACCGGAGCTGACACCCAAATTCTCGGCAATTTTGAATATCGTATTCCCATTATCGGGCACACAGTGCAAGCCGCTTTATACGTGGACGTCGGATCGGCATTCAACATGCGCTCCAAGAGCGATCAGACCTTTTCGACTGAATTCCTCGATGATCAGCCTTTCCTTTCCGGCCTTGGGTTTATTGCCTGTCCGCGCAGCGGCGGCGGTATTGCTCCGATCAGTCTGACCACCCTGGCCGCCTGTCAGACCTTCACCAATTTGGCACTATCACCGGGCTTGGGCTTCGTGGCCCGTGACAACCGCCTGATCACTCGTGGGGAATTTGATGAAGCGCTGCGCCTTGGACCAGTCGATCCGCTTACGGGTCTGCCCTTTGGCCTCCAGCAGGTTTTCATGCGCGGCCAGGCACAGCGGAATACTGTCGTGCGGTTGAGTCAGAGTCTGTTCGCCAATTTCGCTGATTTCCGCAGCAGTATCGGCGGGGAGATAAGGGTTCAGGTCCCAATTCTCAACGTGCCTTTTCGGCTTATTTATGCTTATAATCCTAACGCTCGTAAGGATCAGGTAATCGACGGATTCCCCTTCTTCTTTAACGAGAAAAAATCGGTCTTTCGGTTCAGCGTGGGACGCACTTTTTAGATTGGCTGCAGCTGCATAGACCTAGGCCGGCCCAAAACCAGGCAAACCAAACCGGCGGCTTGAACAACTAACAGAACATCGCCGCTCAATATAGCTTTAAGGAGTAGTTCGACAAGTGATGAAAACATTTCGTGCGATAGCCGCAGTCGCTTTCTTTGCGGTAATCAGCGCTACCTCGATCTTTGCGCAGACCAGACCAGCCGCTACACCGACAACCACTCCGGCCCAATCCGCTAACGCGAATGTGCCGGAAAGCAAGATCGCGCTGGTTGATACCGACCAGTTCCTGGATGAGAAAGGCGGAATCGCTCGGCTCATCGCCGCCGCCAAGCGCGTTGACGGCGAGTTTTCGCCACGCCGCACGGAACTGCAGAACCTGAATTCACAGATCGAAAAGGCCACGGCCGATCTGCAGAAGGCCGCCCCGGTCCAGGACGTAAAAGTATCGGCTCAGCAGCAGGAGAAGATCGATCTGATGAAGAAGGAGTTGCAGCGCAAGGGTGAAGATGCCCAGGCTGCATACCAGAAGCGGCTGCAGGATGTTTTGGGCCCGGTGTACGAGGAAATCGGCAAAGCCATTGACTCCTTTGCCAGAGCACGCGGCATTACGCTGGTGCTTGATATCGGCAGCGACCATGGCATCAAAGGAATTGTCAGCGCCTCCGATTCAATGGACATCACCAAATCTTTTATTACGGAATTCAACACAAAGTTTCCGGCGACCGCCGCTTTGACGCCACCGGAATAGCACTAATAACGGGACACCTGCCGCATGCGGGTGGGTACGTCTTTTAGAGTCAGCTCAAAATGGAGATGCGGAGGCGCACAAAATATTCGTAGCCTCCGCATCTTCGACTTAAGGCTGTTTGGAGTTTTGACCATGAGGAAAGAAATAAGATTTGCACTCGGTATCGCCGTGGGACTCTTCGCCTTCGCGATCAGTGTTGCCGCTCAACCCGCGCCGGCGACCCAACCCAAGCCACAGCCGCCGGCGACTAGTACCACTCAGGCGGTTGTGCCCAGCGGCAAAGTGGCATTGATCTTCAGCGTCGCGTTTCAGGATCCGAAGCAGGGAATCGCCAAATTCACGGTGCTGCTTAACAAACTAAATGCTGAGTTCCAGGGCATCCAAAGCGAGCTTAACACCACCGCTCAGAAGCTCAAGAACCTGCAGGACGAAATCGCCAACCTGCAAAAAGCAGCCAACCCCGATCTCAAGCTAATCCAGACCAAGCTCGATCAGCACGAGCAGATGAAGAAGGATTACCAACGCCGCGGTGAAGATGCCCAGGCCCAATATGCGAAGCGGCGGCAGGACCTGTTTACGCCGCTGCAGGACGAAGTTGGCAAAGCCCTGGACGTTTATGCCAAGTCCCGGGGCGTTACGCTGGTAATCGACGCCAGCCAAACAGAAGGGATTCTGTTTGCCACGGAAGGCATCGACATCACGAAGGCCTTTATCAACGACTACAACCTGAAGAATCCGGCGACCGCAGCCGCAACGCCGCCCAAGCCATAACGTCAGGGCGAGTAGCTATCCGCAACTCGCCCGGCATTACCGCGGCCCCGGAATCGCGGTGTATGTAGCGACAAACTTTATGGAAACAGTTCTCGACTCTGAAGGGATCAAGAAATTACTGCCACACCGATACCCCTTCCTCCTGGTTGACCGCATAATCGAACTGAAACCACTGGAACGAATCGTTGGCATTAAGCAGGTAAGTGCCAACGAATCTTTTTTTCAGGGCCATTTTCCCGGGGCGCCCGTCATGCCCGGAGTGCTGGTGATTGAGGCGCTGGCACAGTGCGGCGCGATCCTCGCCCTGCGCGAGATCGCCGATCGCGATCAGAAGCTGGTGCTCTTCACCGGGATTAAAGAAGCTCGTTTCCGCCGTCCGGTGGTGCCCGGCGATTCGCTGGTGTTGGAAGTAACCG
>Ga0068866_10000840_pt1 | contig 13623 bp, 12 predicted proteins | sample KBSMisM22_FD_66587 | JGI IMG/M metagenome (GOLD analysis project Ga0068866, IMG submission 66587) | Miscanthus rhizosphere microbial communities from Kellogg Biological Station, Michigan, USA - KBS Miscanthus M2-2 | ecosystem: Host-associated > Plants > Roots > Rhizosphere > Soil ... | reverse complement strand
AAGCATCGAAGGACTGCCAGGGCGGCGCGCAGGACCAGAAAGACGTCTGGTACTACTCGCAGGCCGCCGGCTCGCCGCCCGGCGCGAAGGTGCATCTCGGACCGGTCGTGATCATCGGAAGCAACATCACGAAAGCCTCCGCGCAGTTGACCGGTGGGACCCAGACCGACCCGATCACGCAATGGGCCGTGGCGTTCACCCTGGATAGTGAGGGGGCGAGCAAGTTCGCGACGGCGACGACCGCCGCCGTGAACCAACCCCCCCCGACGAACCAGATCGCGATCGCGGTCGACCGGACGATCATCTCGAATCCGGTCGTCCAGAGCCCGATCACGGCCGGCAACGGCATCATCACCGGGAACTTCACCGAGCAGCAGGCCAAGGATCTCGCGTCCTTGCTGAACGCGGGTGCCCTGCCGGTCGAGCTGACACGGCAATCGGTGCGCACCGTCAGCCCGACGCTCGGTGAGGAGTCGCTGAAGCAAGGCATCGTCGCCGGCATCGCGGGATTGATCCTGTTGTTCATCTACCTCTTGCTGTACTACCGGCTACTCGGCATCGTCGCGTGGTTCGGGATGACGATCTGGGCGATCCTCGCGCTCGCCCTGATCTCGATCGCCGGCAAGAGCTTCGGCTACGCACTCTCGCTCGCCGGCGTGGCCGGGCTGGTGATCTCTCTCGGGGTCACGGCCGACTCGTACATCGTGTTCTTCGAGCGATTGAAGGACGAGGTCCGAGCGGGCCGCTCCCCGCGGGCCGCGGTCCAGCCCGCGTTCAAGCGCGCCTTCCACACGATCGTCGCGGCGGACATCGTCACGGGGATCGCGGCGGCGGTCTTGTACCTCACGGCCGTCAGCTCGGTGCGCGGGTTCGCCCTCACGCTCGGGGTCGCGACCGCCCTCGACCTGTTCGTCGTCTACTTCTTCAAGCGCCCGACCGTGTTCCTGATCTCCAAGACCACGAGGCTCGTAGAGATGCGAGGCTTCGGGTTGACGTCGGCGACGGCGGCCGACCACACCGCGCTCGACACAACGGTGGAGCCCGACGCATGACGTTCCGGGAGTTCTTCGACGTCTACCGGGGATACCGGATCCCTCGGTTCAAGCTGATCGAGCACCGCAACTGGTGGTTCACCTTCTCCGGGATCCTGATCGTGCTGTCGATCCTCGGGATCACGCTGCGCGGGTTCAACTACTCGATCGACTTCGAGGGAGGCGCGCAGATCTCCTACCCACTGCACACGGGGGAGACCGTCCAAGACGTCGAGGCCACCCTCGCGAACTACGGCCTCACCGGCGAGGTCCAGGTCGTGAGCGGTGACTCCGTCGCGATCCGGACCGAGTCACTCACGGGTCTGCAGGACTCCGCGAAGCTCCTCAACGATCTCGCCTCGCAGGCGGGGATCGCGAACACGGATATCAACGTCGAGGACATCGGTCCCACCTGGGGGTCGGAGATCTCGAAGAAGGCGCTCCGCGGGCTGATCATGGTGCTCGTCGCGATCACGCTCTACATCGCGTTCCGGTTCGAATGGACGATGGCCGCGGGCGCCATGATCGCCCTCGTCCACGACGTGACGATCACGGCCGGCGTCTACGCGTTGACCGGGAGGGTCGTCACGCCGGAGACGGTGATCGCGATCCTCACGATCCTCGGGTTCAGCCTCTACGACACGGTCGTGATCTACGACAAAGTCAAGGAGAACACGGAGTCGGCGGCGCTCCTCGCGCGCATGGGGTACACCAAGGTCGTGGACCTGTCGCTCAACCAGACCGTGATGCGATCCGTGAACACGTCACTGGTCGTGCTGCTCCCGATCCTGTCGCTGCTCCTGTTCGGCGGCGAGACCCTGAAGAACTTCGCGTTCGCGATGTTCGTCGGCGTCGCGATCGGCGCGTACTCGTCGATCTTCATCGCGGCCCCGGTGCTCGTGATCCTGAAGGGCCGTCAGATGGCCAAGCGGACGCCGCAACGGGTCCCGGGCCGGCCTGGCGCGCCGCGCCCGCGGCCGGCCCAGGTCGCTGCGGCCGACGGCGCCCAGGTGGCGGTCGCGTCCGACGCCGCGGCGCGGAGCGCGACCGCGAAGCAGGGTGGGGGTGCGCGCCCCCGTGCTGGTCAGAAGCGGCGCCCGCCCGCCAAGCGCAAACGGAGGTAGGCCGTGGAGATCGACCAGATCAAAGCCCTGATCCGCGACGTCCCCGACTTCCCGGAGCCCGGCATCGTCTTCAAGGACATCACGCCGGTGCTCGCCGACCCCATCGCGTTCTCGACCATCGTCGACCTGATCGTCGTCCACTTCGGTCGCGGCAACGTCGACAAGGTCGTGGGGATCGAGGCGCGCGGCTTCATCCTCGCGGCCCCGGTCGCCTACCACTTCGGAGCGGGGATCATCCCGGTCCGGAAGAAGGGGAAGCTTCCCGCCGAGACGATCGGCCAGGAGTACGCCCTGGAGTACGGCACCGCATCTCTCGAGATCCACAAGGACGCGGTCCGTCCGGGCGAGCGCGTCCTGGTGGTGGACGATGTCCTCGCGACCGGAGGGACCGCGCAGGCCGCGGCCACGTTGGTCGAGGCGATCGGTGGCAAGGTCTGTGGCATCGCCTGTCTGATCGAGCTCGACTTCCTCCACGGACGCGACAAGGTGCGGGACTACGACCTCCTGACCTTGATCCGTTTCTGAGGCCGGCTGCGGAGCCGCCGCGGACGCCCGCCGTACACTGGCGGTGTCCGTGAACAGCAAGGAAGACCTCCAGCTCGAAACGCCGCCGTCGCCTCCGCCGCAGAAGCGAAGCGGACGGCTTCCCATCCCACGCCTGCGTCGCGGCGATTCCTCGCCTCCCGCCGGGCTTCCGACCTTGCTGAAGAACGTCCGGTCCTACAACCCCAAAGGGGATCTGCGCGGGCTCGAGGATGCCTACCGTGTCGCGGAAGAGGCGCACGAAGGTCAGGTCAGGAAGTCCGGCGAGCCCTTCATCGAGCATCCCCTGGCGGTCGCCGAGATCCTCGCCGACCTGCGCCTGGACACCACCACCCTCACGGCCGCGCTGCTGCATGACACGGTCGAGGACACGGAGGTCACCCTCGGCCGTATCCAGCAAGGGTTCGGCGAGGACGTGGCGCGCATCGTCGACGGGCTGACGAAGCTCGATCGGCTCGAGTTCCGGACGCGGGAGCTGGCGCAGGCCGAGAACGTCCGCAAGATGATCGTGGCGATGGCAGGCGACATCCGCGTCCTGCTGATCAAGCTCGCCGACCGGCTCCATAACATGCGGACCGTCGCGGCGCTGTCGCCAGGGAAGCAGCGGCGGATGGCGACCGAGACGCTCGAGATCTATGCCCCGTTGGCCAACCGGCTCGGTGTGCAGGAGGTGAAGTGGGAGCTCGAGGACCTGTCGTTCAAGACGCTGCATCCGGGTCCGTACAAGGAGATCGCCCGGCTGGTAGAAGCCCGGCGCGACGAGCGGCGTGAGCTGATCGACGAGCTCACCGGCTCGATCCGCCAGAAGCTCAAGGAGCTCGGGGTCAAGGCGGACGTGGAGGGTCGTCCGAAACACCTGTACTCGATCTACGAGAAGATGGTGATCCGCGGCAAGGAGTTCGAGGAGATCTACGACCTGGTGGGGATCCGGATCCTCGCCGGGTCGCTCCGCGACTGCTATGCGGCGCTCGGCGCCGTTCATTCGCTCTGGAAGCCCATCCCCGGACGGTTCAAAGACTACGTCGCGATGCCCAAGTCGAACATGTACCAGTCGTTGCACACGACGGTCGTTGGACCCAATGGGACACCGCTCGAGATCCAGATCCGGACGCGGGACATGCACCGCACCGCGCAGTACGGCATCGCGGCGCACTGGCGGTACAAGGAGGGTGGCAAGCAGTCGAAGGACACAGCCGACCTGGCGTGGCTCGGACAGATGATGGAGTGGCTGAAGGACATGGCCGACCCGCGGGAGTTCATGGAGGGCCTGCGGATCGACCTGTCCGGTGGACGCGTGTTCGTCTTCACGCCCAAGGGCGATGTGATCAACCTGCCCCAAGGGGCGACGCCGGTCGACTTCTCGTACGCGATCCACACCGAGGTGGGGCATCGGACGATCGGCGCGAAGGTCAACGGGAAGCTCGTCCCGCTGGACTACGAGCTCCGCACGGGCGACTCGGTCGACGTCCTCACCTCGAAGGCGCAGGGGGAGGGGCCGTCGCAGGACTGGCTCCAGTTCGTTGCGACCCCGCGCGCGCGGAACAAGATCCGGCAATGGTTCGCTCGGGGCCGCCGTGAGGATGCGCTCGACCAGGGGAAGGACCTCCTCCAACGGCAGATGCGCAAGCAGAACCTCTCCTTCAAACGGCTCACCACGGAAGAGGCGCTCGAGCAGGTCGCGACGGATCTGAAGCAGCCCGACCTCGATGCGTTGTACGTCGCGGTCGGGGAAGGGCACGTGTCACCGCAATCGGTCGTCGCCCGGTTGTCGAGACAGCTGAGCGGCAGCGCTGAGGAAGACGTCACCGACGTTCCGCTCGCGCGTCCCGTCCGCATCACCCAACCCGACGTCGCGAAGGGCGTCATGGTCAAGGGGCTCGGCGATGTCTGGGTTCGGCTCGGCCGGTGCTGCACGCCGGTGCCCGGCGACCAGATCGTGGGGTTCGTCACACGCGGGCAAGGGGTCTCGGTGCACCGTGCCGACTGCCCGAACGTGAAGACCCTCCGGCGGGAACCTGAACGCATGATCGAGGTCTCCTGGGCGGAAGGGAAGTCGACGTCGTTCGTCGTTGCGATCCAGGTCGAGGCGCTCGATCGAACCCGGCTCCTCTCGGACATCGCCACGATGCTCTCGGACCAGCACGTCAACATCCTCTCGGCCAACTCGTCCACCGGGCGCGATCGCATCACGAGGCTCCGCTTCAGCTTCGAGCTCGCGGACATCACGCACCTGTCCTCGTTGCTCGCGTCGGTGAAGCGTGTCGAGAACGTGTACGACGCGTACCGCGTGGTCCCGAGCTAGATGCGCATCCTGCTGCAGCGGGTGTCGCGCGCGACCGTCTCGGTTGACGGAGAGGCGATCTCGTCCATCGGTATCGGCTACGTGCTCCTCGTCGGCGTCGGACGTGGTGACGAGACGTCCCAGATCGACCGGCTGGCCGACAAGATCGTGGGTCTCCGGATCTTCCGCGACGCCGATGGGAAGACGAACGTGCCGATCGCGGAGGTAGACGGCGAGGCTCTGGTCGTGTCCCAGTTCACGCTCTATGCCGACACCCGCAAGGGTCGCCGGCCGTCGTTCGTCCACGCGGCGGATCCTCGGGAGGCGGAAGAGCTGGTGGAGTCGTTCGCCCGAGCGCTGGAGACGCGTGGTCTGAAGGTGGGCAGAGGCGTCTTCGGCGCCGAGATGGAGGTGGAGCTGGTGAACGATGGGCCGTTCACGATGTGGCTCGATGGGGAGACGCCGTGACCGAGGAGCGTCGGAGCGTCTCGTCGGGTTCCCCGTACGAAGCGACGATCGGGTTCAGCCGCGCCGTCCGCGTCGGGGATCGCGTGGTCGTGTCCGGGACCGCCCCGATCATGCCCGATGGCAGCGTCGACCCCGACCCGGCCGCCCAGGCTCACCGGTGCTTCGAGATCATCGCCCGGGCCCTGGCCGAGGCCGGCGCGACCGTCCCCGACGTGGTGCGGACCCGGATGTACGTCGTCGATGCCGGAGACGCTGAGGCGATCGGGGCGGTTCACGGGACGGTCTTCGGGGACGTGCGCCCGGCGTCGACGATGATCGTCGTCGCCGGGCTCCTCGATCCCCGCTGGAAGGTCGAGGTGGAGGTCGAGGCGGTCGTCCCGTGAGCGCGGGCCGCGTCAGCGGCCCGCGCGAACCCCTCCGGTAGCATGACCACTCATGTACCTCGACGTCTTCGATCGCAACCCGTACGGGACGGATTGCTGGCTCCTGGCGGCCGACGGGACGGATCAGGCGATCGTCGTCGACCCCGGTTTCGAGCCGGAGGCGGTCCATGCGTTGCTGGATGCGGCGGGCAAGACACCCGCCGCCGTGCTCCTCACGCACGCCCATCTGGATCACGCGGGCACCGCGGGCGTCTTCGCCGGGGACGGGATCCCCGTGTTCTGTCACCCCGCGGACGCCCTCGCGTTCACGGATCCGGTGGCATGGCGACGCGATGGGTTCCCCAACCCCCTGGAACCCGTGAAGGATCTGGGTTCGGTCGAGGACGGCGATGTCCTTCGGCTCGCGGGCGTCGACGTGGAGGTCTGGCACACCCCCGGCCACACGCCGGGTCATTGCATCTTCCGTGTCGACGGCGACGTGCTGGTCTTCTCGGGCGACCTCGTCTTCGCGGGTTCGGTCGGACGATCGGACTTCGCGAACTCGGATCCGGCGCAGATGCGCCGCAGCCTCGAGCGCTTCCTGACGCTTCCCGACGAGCTGAGGGTGCTTCCCGGGCACGGTCCGGACACGACGGTCGGGCGTGAGCGCGCGACCAACCCGTACCTGCGGGAGCTCACCTGATGTCGTTCCAACCCCCGCGGGGAACACAGGACGTCCTCCTCGACGACGCCGATCAGCTGCAAGCCCTGTACGAGGCCTCGCACGCGGCGGCGCGGCTGTTCGGGTTCCGGTACGTGGAAACGCCGACCTTCGAGCACACGGACCTCTACGTGCGTACCTCCGGGGAGACGTCCGACGTCGTCACGAAAGAGATGTATACGTTCCAGGACAAGGGGGGGCGATCGGTCACGCTCCGTCCGGAGAGCACCGCCGGGGTGGTACGGGCGTACCTCGCCCATGCGCACGATCTGCCGACGCCGTTCAAGACGTATTACGTGGGGCATCACTTCCGACACGACAGGCCGCAGGCGGGCCGCTTGCGCGAGTTCCGCCAGTTCGGGGTCGAGATCGTCGGCGTCGGCGGTCCCGAGGCCGACGTCGAGGTCCTGGCGCTGGGCGAGCGGTTCGCTCGGGAACGGGGGCTCCGGGCCTACGCGCTGCACCTGAACTCGATCGGGGATGCGCAGTGCCGCCCCGCGTATCGCGAGGAGCTGACCCGCTATTTCGAGCCGTACCTCGATCAGCTAGACGAGGATTGCCGCGTGCGACTCGGGAAGAATCCGCTCCGCGTCTTCGACTGCAAGGTCGACGGCCGGAAGGACTTCGTGCTCGCCGCTCCGACGATCGTGGACCACTTGTGCGGTCCTTGCAGCGAGCACTTCGCTGCGGTCCGGTCCGGCCTCGACGAGGCGCGCGTCCGCTACGAACTGGATCCCCGGCTCGTCCGCGGTCTCGACTATTACACCCGGACGGCCTTCGAGTGGATCTCGACGAACGAGGTCTCCTCGCAGGCGGCGACGTTCAACGCCGGGGGCCGCTACGACGGCCTGGCCGAGACGCTCGGCGGACCGGCGACCCCCGGCGTCGGATTCGCGCTCGGACTCGATCGCGTCGGGCTGGCGATGGACCGTGAGGGCGTCCCGCGGCCGCCCGCGCGCGCGACCCGGTGCTTCGTGGTCGCCGTGGGCGAGGGCGACGCGCGCGCGGCCGCCCGCCGGCTCGTCGAGCAGCTCCGCGACGCCGGCGTGCCGGCGGAGCGTTCGTACGAGGATCGGCCTCTGAAAGCGCAGCTCAAGATGGCCGATCACGCAGAGGCGGCGTTCGCGGCGATCGTGGGGGAGCGCGAGCTCGCCGCCGGCGTCGTGACCCTCCGGCGACTCGCGGACGGCGAGCAGGAGACCGTCGCGACCGAGCAGCTCGCCGAGCGACTCGTCGGGCAGGAACGATGACGGATCCCGCCGCGATGGCCACCGCGATGCGGACGCACATGTGCGGCGAGCTCCGCCTGGCCCACGCGGGCGACCGGGTAACCCTCTGCGGCTGGGTCGCGCACCGACGCGATCACGGGGGTGTGACCTTCGTGGACCTGCGCGATCGAGAGGGCGTGGTGCAGGTCGTCTTCCATCCGGACGACGCTCCCGACGCGCATGCGGTCGCGCAGGAGCTCCGCGGCGAGTGGGTCGTGCGGATCACGGGGGTCGTCCGCGATCGCCCCGCCGGCATGGCGAACGACGATCTGGCGACCGGCGCGATCGAGGTCGCGGTCGGGTCGGTGGAGGTGCTCAACCGCGCGGAGACGCCGCCGTTCGTGATCGAGGATCGGATCGAGGCCGATGAGCTGCTCCGGCTCGAGTATCGGTACCTCGACCTACGACGACCCGAGATGACCCGCGCGCTGCGCTTGCGTCACGAGCTCAACCGGACGATCCGCGAGCACATGGACCCACTCGGGTTCCTCGAGGTGGAGACGCCGGTCCTGACGACCGCCACTCCGGAGGGCGCACGTGACTTCCTCGTGCCCTCGCGCATGTTCCCCGCGTCGTTCTACGCCCTCCCGCAGTCTCCTCAGCAGCTCAAGCAGCTGCTGATGGTCGCCGGCCAGGACCGTTATTACCAGATCGTCCGGTGCCTCCGGGACGAGAAGCCGCGTGCCGACCGCGGTCTGGAGTTCACGCAGCTCGACGTCGAGATGTCGTTCGCCGACGAAGAGGACATCGTGGCGGTGATCGAACCGCTCTACGCTCGGATCGTTCGGGAGACCCAGGGGGTCGACGTCACCACGCCCTTCCGTCGCATGTCCTACGACGAGATGCTCGACCGGTACGGGTCGGACAAGCCGGACCTCCGGTACGGGATGGAGCTTTCGACGCTCACCGACATCTTCGCGGGCTCCGGGTTCACGGCGTTCGCGAAGGTCGCGGCCGACACCGGCGTGATCAAGGGGCTCGCCGCTCCCGGCGGCGCAGCCCTCTCGCGGAAGGAGCTCGACAAGCTCGTCGAGGACGCGAAGGGCAGGGGCGCCGCTGGGCTCGTGTGGATCTCGGTGGAGGAGGGTGGGGCGCTGCGCTCGCCGGTCGAGAAGTTCCTGAGCGACCAGGAGCGGACCGGGATCCTCGAGCGCACCGGTGCGGGCGCCGGGGATCTGGTCTGCCTCGTCGCCGACCGGATCGACCGGACGAACGTCGCGCTCGACGGGCTCCGTCGGGACCTCGCCACGCGGCTCGAGCTGATCTCGGAGGACCTCTGGGAGTTCGTCTGGTACTTCGAGCCGCCGCTGTTCGAGTGGAGCGATGACGAGGACAAGTGGGTCTCGAACCACCACCCGTTCACCGCTCCCCTCACCGACGACCTGGAGCCCCGCACGGCGAAGGCCCGTGCCTACGACCTGGTCCTGAACGGGTTCGAGCTGGGTGGCGGCTCGATCCGGATCCACGATCCGCAGATCCAGGAGCGCGTCTTCGAGGTGCTCGGGCTGTCTCGTGAGGAGATCCAGGGGAAGTTCGGCCACCTGATCCGCGCGTTCCGGTATGGGGCCCCGCCCCACGGAGGGATCGCGATGGGCATCGATCGGCTGGCGATGCTGATGGCAGGGAAGGACGCGATCCGCGACGTCCAGGCGTTCCCGAAGGCCCAGTCGGGGGCCGACCCGTTGATGGGTGGACCTTCGCCCGTCGACCCCGCGCAGCTCCGCGAGCTCGGCATCCGCGTGCTCGAGCCGCCGCGGGCGGAAGGAGAGCGCTGATGGCTTCGCTCGAGCCCGACGACCTCGAACTCCTCCGGGGGGAGAACTACGCGTGGTTCGTGACGCTCGACCCGGACGGGTCGCCCGCCGCGTCGATCACCTGGGTGGACGCCGACGAACGCCACGTGCTCGTGAACACCGCCGAGGGCCGCCGGAAGGACCGGAACGCCGCCCACGATCCGCGTGTCGTCGTCGCCGTGCAGGCGTTCGACGACGCCTATCGGTGGATCTCCGTGGAGGGCGTCGTCGAGGAGCGGCTCACGGGGCCCGAGGCCGAAGAGCACATCGACTCGTTGAGCCGTCGATATGACCACGAGCCGTGGACGCCGAAGCCGGGGCAGGTCCGCGTGCTCTTCCGGATCCGTCCGAAGAACATCGTCCGGTACGACTGAGGCCGTGGCCGACGTTCCCCTCGCCGCCCGGATGCGTCCGCGGACGCCGGCGGAGTTCGTCGGGCAGACGCACCTCGTCGGACCCGGGCGGGCGCTGACGAAGCTGATCGAGACGGCCGCGCTGCCCTCGCTGATCCTGTGGGGGCCGGCCGGGACCGGCAAGACGACCCTCGCGCACCTGCTGGCCGATGCCGTCGGTGCACACCTCGTGCAGCTCTCCGCCGTGAACAGCGGCGTCGGCGACGCGCGCAAGGTGATGGAGGGCGCTCGCGGCGGTCTGTTCAAGACCGTCCTGTTCGTGGACGAGGTGCATCGGTGGTCGAAGGCGCAGCAGGACGTGCTGCTGCCGGCCGTCGAAGAAGGAACGGTGACGCTGATCGGGGCCACGACGGAGAACCCGTACTTCTCGCTCAACACCCCGTTGCTCTCCCGATGCCTGTTGATGCGCCTGGAGCCGTTGGCACCCGACGATGTGGCCGCGCTCGTTCGGCGCGCGCTCGACGATGCCGAGCGCGGGCTCGGCGGACACGGCCTGTCGATCGCCGACGACGCGCTCGAGCATCTCGTGACGATCGCGGGTGGGGACGCGCGGATGGCGCTCATCGGCCTCGAGGCCGCCGCGCTCGCGGCCCAGGCTGCCGGTGAGACGGAGATCACCCGAGAGATCGCGGCGGACGCTGTGCAGCGGAAGGCGGTCGTGTACGACCGACAGGGCGACGCCCACTACGACGTGATCTCGGCGTTCATCAAATCCATCCGGGGGTCGGACCCCGATGCGGCGCTCTTCTGGCTCGCTCGGATGATCGAGGCGGGGGAGGACCCGCGCTTCATCGCGCGCCGTCTGATCGTGCACGCGTCGGAAGACATCGGGCTCGCCGACCCGATGGCCCTGTTGCAAGCCGTTGCCGCGGCACAGGCCGTCGAGCACGTGGGGCTGCCCGAGGCACGGCTGAACCTCGCCCAGGCGACCCTGTATCTCGCGCGTGCCGCGAAGTCGAACAGCGTCTACACGGCGATCTCTGCGGCGGTCGAGGACGCGGCGTCGGCCGATCCCGTCCCAACCCATCTCCGCGATACCTCCTACGCCGGCGCGAAGAAGCTCGGCCACGGGAAGGGCTACGTCTACCCGCACGATGAACCCGGCCACTGGACCGACCAGGAGTACCGTCCCGTCCGCTACCGAGGCAACCGCTATTACGAGCCCTCCGAGATGGGGGACGACACGAAGGACTGGGTGCCCGGGAGCGGTCCGGCCGGACCCTCCCGGCGGGATCCCTCGACCGGGTAGGCTACGGGGCTCCGGCCGGCACCCAGTCAGCAGCCAGGAGGTACGAAGCATGGTCGCGACCGCAGGGGATACCGCGCTGATCATCGTCGCCGCCCTGTGGGGGGCCCTCGTCCTGTTCCTGTGTCTCGTTCTGGCGAACACGTTCCGCGTCCTGGAGAGCACGAAGATGACGATCGACGCGATGCGCGAGGAGACCGTCCCGCTGCTGCGCGAGGTCAAGACCTCGATCGAGAAGACGAACCGCGAGATCGACCGGGTCGACATCGTGTTGGAGTCGGCCGGATCGATCGTCGGGCGGGTCGAGCGCCTCACGGGGCTGATCGAGGAAGCCGCGACGAGCCCGATCGTGAAGCTCATCGCCTTGGGCGCCGGGGTGCGCAAGGGGTTCGCCAGGGCCGCCTCCAAGAAGCCGAAGAAGTAGGACCGGACCGACGTGCGCCGGCCGTTCTGGGTCGCTGTGGGCGTCGGTTTCGGCGCCGCCGGCGCGATCCTCGTTTCCCGCTGGACCCGGCGGCAGGTCCAGCGTGCCAAGCCGGCAGCGATCGCGCGGGAGGCACGCGGCGGGCTGCTCGAGCTCTCGAAGCTCGTCGCCGAGTCCGTGGAGGAAGGGAAGCGCGCCGCCGACGAGCGCGAACGAGAGCTCCGCGCGAAGCACGACGTTCCTGGTCCGGGGGCCGCCTGACCCGCCGGTAGACTCATCCCCGTGGAGGGCAATCGGATCCGTGAGCTGTTCCTTTCGTTCTTCGAAGAGCGTGAACACGTTCGCGTCCGTTCGTCGTCGTTGATCCCGCCGCCCGAGTCGGGGCTCCTGCTCACGAACGCGGGTATGAACCAATTCATCCCGTACTTCCTCGGACAGACGGAGCCGCCGTACCTCCGCGCGACGACCGCCCAGAAGGTCATGCGCACCAACGACATCGAGAACGTCGGCCAGGATGCGCGGCACCTCACCTTCTTCGAGATGCTCGGCAACTTCTCGTTCGCGGACTACTTCAAGGTCGATGCCATCCGGTGGGCACACGAGCTGATCACTGAGGGCTACGGGATCGAGCACGATCGCCTGTGGGTCACCGTGTTCGACGATGACGAGGAAGCGGTCTCGGCGTGGGTCGATGTCGCGGGGCTCCCCCCGGGCCGGATCGTCCGGCGGGGGATGTTCGACGCCCAGGGCGAGCCCGCCAACTACTGGACGACGCACGCCGCGGGGCCGGCCGGCCCCTGCAGCGAGATCTTCGTGGATCGTGGATCGAAGTACGGACCCGACGGTGGACCCGACGTCGACGAGGAGCGCTTCATGGAGATCTGGAACCTGGTGTTCATCCAGGACCAGGTCGACGCCGATCTCACCATCATCGCGCCGCTGCCGGGCAAGAACGTCGATACCGGTTCGTCACTCGAGCGGGTGGCGACGGTGCTGCAGGGCGTCGACAACGTCTTCGAAACGGATCTGTTCCGCCCGACGCTCGAGGTCGCCGAGCGGCTCTCCGGCCGGAACCACGGCCAGGATCCGCACGACGACGTCTCGCTCAAGATCATCGCCGAGCACGGGCGGGCGGCGACGTTCCTGATCGCCGACGGGGTCCAACCGTCGAACACCGGGCGCGGCTACGTCCTGCGTCGCATGCTGCGGCGCGTCGTCTCCCACGCGCGCCGACTGGGCATCCAGCGCGGGGTCTTCGACGAGGTGATCACGAGCGTGATCCAGGGGTTCGGCGACGCGTACCCGGAGCTCCGGGAGAACGAAGCGTTCGTCCGTCAGGTTGCAGACTCGGAAGAAGAGCGCTTCGCCGCCACGTTGCGCCAAGGCATGGCCTTGTTCGACGACGCGAAGACGCACGCCGAGGACGCGACGATCTCCGGCGATGCGGCGTTCAAGTTGCACGACACGTTCGGGTTCCCGATCGAGCTGCTCCAGGAGATCGCGGCGGACGAGGGGCTGTCCGTCGATACCGACCGGTTCGCGGTCCTGCTCGAGGAGCAGCGCGACCGTGCGCGTTCGGCCGCCAAGAAGGTCGATATCGGTCTGGAGGCCGGAGCGGTTCCGCCGACCGAGTTCGTCGGGTACCGGGAACACGAAGCGGAATCGCCGGTGCGCCTCCTCTTGGGCGAGGACAACGCCGAGCTGGATGCGGCGGAGGAGGGCGAGCGGGTTCGGATCTTCCTCGAGCGTACGCCGTTCTACGCCGAGGGCGGTGGTCAGGTCGGGGATCAGGGACAGATCCGAACGGACACCGGGACGGTTCACGTCATCGACACCGTGCCGGCAGGCGACGGAGGGATCGTTCACGAGGGCATCGTCGCCTCGGGTGAGGTGCGCGCACAGCAGCCGGCGGTCGCGTCGATCGATGTGCAGCGGCGCGAGGCGACGAC
>Ga0068866_10000838_pt1 | contig 13648 bp, 5 predicted proteins | sample KBSMisM22_FD_66587 | JGI IMG/M metagenome (GOLD analysis project Ga0068866, IMG submission 66587) | Miscanthus rhizosphere microbial communities from Kellogg Biological Station, Michigan, USA - KBS Miscanthus M2-2 | ecosystem: Host-associated > Plants > Roots > Rhizosphere > Soil ... | reverse complement strand
ATTCTTGCTGACGTTGGTCCAATTCTTACCGCCGTCACGAGTAATCTGCACCAGGCCGTCATTGGTGCCCGCCCAAATTACACCCGCCTCTTTGGGTGATTCGGAGATCGCAAACACGACGCCCGCATATTCAACGCCGATGTTGTCGCCGGTCAGCCCGCCTGAAAATCCCTGCCGGCTTTTGTCGTTGAGCGTGAGATCGGGACTGATCACCTGCCAGCTGTTCCCGCCGTCAGTAGTTTGATGAACGTACTGACTGCCGACGTAAACCTTATTGTGATCGTGAGGCGAGATCGTCAGCGGCATGGTCCAGACAAATCGGTATTTCAGTTCGCCCGCCGTGGCGCCATTGGTTTGATCCGGCCAAACCTCGACGTTTCGTGCCTGACCTGTTTTCAGATTGAAGATTTCAACAATGCCGCCAACGCTGCCGGAACCAGAGGCGCTCGACCAGATGATGTTGTTGTCTACCGGGTCGGGTGTGGCCCAACCACTTTCGCCACCAGCGACGCCAATCCACGCACTGCGCGGGATCACCCCGCCGAAACCTCCGCCGCCACCGGCGCCCGTGCGACTTGGACCACGATAGGATGGTCCATCCTGCCGGTTGCCGTAGACATAGTACGGCACCTGATTGTCAGTAGTGACGTGATACATCTGCCCATTCGGCAATTGGATCCGTTGCCAGGTTTTGCCGCGATTCACTGACAGACTGATGCCGGGATCGTTCGCCACGGCCATGCGATTGCCGTCCGTCGGATCGATCCAGATGTCGTGATTATCGCCACCGGGACTACTGCCGAATCCGCCTCCGGAGCGAAGAGTTTCCCCACCGTCGAGCGTGACTGAATAACCGGCCGTGAGAAAGTAGGCTTCGTTCTCGTTATCGGGCGAGGCGACGACGCGAAAATAATAATGAGTGCGGCCGCCGAGGTTGCGATCGTAACTAATCAAGCGCCAATTTTCGCCGCCGTCATCTGAACGCCAAAGCTTGCCGCGATCGGTCTCCTGTCCCTGGTAGGGAACGCCGTCGCCCGTCTCGATCATCGCGTAGATGCGATTCGAATTTGTCCGCGGGATGGCCAGCGCCCACTTGCCCGTCGCGCGTGTGGGTAAGCCGTGGCCGGTGATCTTCTTCCAGGTGGCGCCTTCATCGCGTGATACATAAAGACCGCTGCCGGGGCCGCCGCTTTCCCGTCCCCAGGTATGGATCTCGAATGGCCACATACCGGCAAACAGTATGCGTGGATTGTTCGGATCCATGATCATGTCTGAGCAACCGCACTTCTCGTCAACAAACAGCACGCGTTCCCAATGAGCCCCGCCGTCGGTAGTGCGAAACACGCCGCGCTCCGGTTGTGGGCCATAGGCATGGCCGACCGCGCAGGCGAGCACCACGTCCGGGTTCTTCGGGTCGATCGCGATGTGTCCAATGCGGCCCGTCTTTTCAAGTCCCATCAATTTCCAGGTCTTGCCCGCGTCGGTTGACTTGTAGATACCGGCGCCGACGGAAATGTGACTTCGGATCCAGGCTTCGCCCGTACCGGCCCAGACAATGTTTGGATCGGACGCGGCGACCGCCAGTGAACCGATGGACGAAACGGGCTGGCTGTCGAAGATCGCCTCCCAATGAATTCCTCCGTCAGTCGTTTTGAAGATGCCGCCGGAAGCAGACCCGGCATAGTAGATATAGGGTTGACCGGGCACGCCGGCCACGGAAGTGGTGCGATTGCCAACCGGTCCTATGTACCGGTAACGCATTGCTTCAGTGTTTGGCGATTGTCCGTGTATGAGTGCAAACGCGCCACTCAGATAGACGAGCACGCCCGCGAGCAGTAATTGAGTTGAAGTTCTTTTCAAGATGGCGACCTCCCGGAGAGACTGACTTTGAGTATGCCGGCGCTTCGTGAAAGATCGGCAATGGCATTGCTACTTCATGCGCGGCTAACCCGTGACGCAAGCAGCGAAACTAAATCCTCAGCGCAGATGGCTTTGCCTCAAAACCCAACTCGCGACATTCCGCGCGTTTTGTTTCATTCACACCTGGCTTCAGCCAGGTGCCGCAAAAGTCGAGATTAGGCGGAAACCGTTTAAACGGTTTCCAGTTTTACCGCTCTGCTGTTTTTCACCTGGCTGAAGCCAGGTGTGAATAACATGGTTGAGTCACTCTTGAGGCAACGCCAGCTCAGCTCTAAACCTGGAATTGATTGCCGAGCGCCACAAAGCGATCGACTGAGGCGCCGGTCGGCCCGCTCAGCATAATCAGGTATGGCCCTTTTTGAAAGATCATGATGCGCTTTCCATCCTGATTCATATAAAGCGCGTCGACTTCACGTACGGTGGTGCTCTCAGCGCCACTCAGGCCGAGGGCGCCGCGGGCAAGCAGCCAGGTACGCCACGCCTGAAACGTCGATCCATATTCGAGGTTCAGCCCCACCCACTCCTGTTTTGACGAATCAAGGTAACGAGAGCCGGTCATGACGTCAGGAATAAATGCGCGCATCTCCGACGGAAAATCGCCGGAACTCGATCCGATTAGTTCATTGCCCGTGAGCGTACTGATCTCGACGAGAGATAGATCCGACGGTGTGCTGGCCGGCAGCGTCCACAGCGAATTCTTAATTTCCGGATAATCAATTAAGCCCTCGCCGTTGCCGACATTTTGCGCCAATCGATCTACGAGGGTTTGTGTCGACGGATCTTCGCCAAAGATGAGGATCACGATGTCGGCGCCCTGTTTGGTGAGGATGTAAACATTCGCTGCGGCTGAGACGATTTTTGATCCGATATAGCTGGCGCCCTTCGGACTCTGGATCTTCACGCCGGTCTTCGTGCCACCGTTGGCTTGCAGCACTGAAGTTGACAGCCCATCGCCAAAGTCCGTCTGGCCCGGCATCGCGGTCAGCACACAAATGTAGACATTGTCTTTGGTTGAGGCCGGCGTCGATGAGCCGGAAACTTTAGGCTTTGTCGTATAGGTCGCCGACGTCATCGTGGTCGCGCCCTTCGCCAGCTTTGTCTTGTCGATGCCCGGAGGCAGCTTGGCGGTCGTTGATCCACCTGACTTGCCGGCCGCGCCACCGAGCGTCTCAGTTTTCAACGAGGTCGGTTTGGCAGGCGAGTTCGGATCGTTATCGACGGGAAACTCAGTCATCGTGCCCGACGCGCGTTGCGGAATGTCCGGCGCTTTGCGCACCGGCGGCGTGTACGAAGTGCGTCGCCAAACATAGATTCCGCCGGCGCCCGCGGCGACCACCACCAATCCGATAATGATCAGACAGCCGAGCAGCAGCTTGCCGCGCTTTTTTGGCGGTGCTGAGTAAGTCGGTGGCGTGAACGGCGGTTGCTGTGGTTGCGCACCCAGGGATGGAACAGCCGGTGGCATGGCGGTCATCGTGGGGGCGAATAACTGTTTGCCGCAATTGCGGCAGAAGCCTTCACTGGGCGCCGCGGGTTTGCCGCAGTTGGGACAAATGACTGCCTTCAGGGTCGGATCACTCATGAATTGAATCCAGCTTGAATATGGCGGTGAAAAGTTCGCCGGTGCGGATGGCTTTTATCGGCAAACCCCGGAAAAGTCAATCGAGTTTTTGATGGGTGGTCGATGCCAGCTACAGTTCGAAGATGAGACTGGAGCGCAACCGTCTCAGTTGCGCTCTGTGGCAACCAAGGACGCTTGCGCTCCAGTCATTCTGCTCGCGCAATTCTAACCTTACGGAACTATCTTACGCTGGCCACTCGGCACCATGATCGCTATCGACTGGCCGCACGTAACGCTGTTGCCACTTGGATCTTGCGCCTTCCAGCTGATCAGAGTTACGCCCAGCGGGAACGGCGCGTTGAGCGGCTTGCCGTCACTGCGCGTCGCCGAAACACTGGCCGAGCAATTATCTCCGGCCGTCGGCGTGCCGGGATTGACGATCGCGCTGAACTGGCCCGAGTCGGTAAATTTCGCAATGCCCGCCGGACAATTGATCGTCGGCTGTTGCGTGTCATTTACTTTGACCGTGAAGGCACAGCTTGGCCCTGCAGAAGTTGTGCAGGTAACCGTCGTCGTGCCGACCGGGAAGGTGGAGCCGCTGGCCGGGACACAAGTAGTGGTGCCGCATCCCGAACCGGTCGTAGGCGCCGGGTAAGTCACCGTTGCGTTGCACGCACCCGGTGTGTTGTTCTGCGTGACGTTGGCCGGGCAGGTGATCGTGCAGTCCAGCTCAAATGCGCCCTGGTCGGTGCCTCCAAGTTGCGGACGGATTACACCGCGCTGATCATTCGCCAATGCTCCGAAGCCGCCCTTATTAAACGCCGAACTACTGCTGGTAATAGCCATCGTCGGCGTATTCCCAGGCGCGTTAATCTGCAATGTTCCCAGGTTCGGATCCGTCGTGACGGTCGGCGCCTGACAACTGCCATTACTCATGATGAGATTATCGGTGCCACTCATCGTGGTCGAACCAGTATTCGCGCCCGTCGCTCCGCATTCATTAGCGCCGTTATTCGCCATAATCGAGTTGCGGATCGTGAGCGTTGCGGACGTGTTGTCACCTATCGTTTCCACTGCCCCAGACGAACTGCCGGCTGAATTGTTGCTAAAGGTCGCGTTGTAAATTTCAGTCGAGCCGTTGCGCGTAAAGATAGCGCCGCCGCGGCCGGATCCGGAGTTTCCGCCGGTTCCGCCGGTCGCAGTATTCCCCTTGAAGGTACAGTTGCGAATGAACACGTCTCCGGTATCGGCAAAGATCGCACCACCAAGTCCGGCGCCACCTCCACCCGTGCCGCCGCTGCGGTTTCCGCCATAGACGCCACCCTGCCCGGCCGAAGTGCCACCACCACCGCCACCTCCGAAACCACCGATCCCGCCGGCAGATCCGCCAGCCGGTGCGTAACTTCCACCACCGCCGCCGAAGCCGCCATTGCCGGGAGTTCCGGGCGCAGGTCCGTCGGCGCCCGCTCCTCCGCCGCCACCGCCGTACTTCCCGTTGCCGCCATTTCCTCCGTTGACACCGCCTGTTCCGCCGCGGCCTCCGCCACCACCGCCGCCGCCCAAGCCTGTTGCCGCGGTGCCATCCGGTGTCGCAGACTGGGCGCCTCCCGTTCCGCCACCATTCAGGCCGCCGGTGGCCCCGGAAGCATTCTGAAACGTACCGCCACCACCGCCGCCTGTACCTCCACCGGCGCCGGCGCCATTCCCCCGGCTGCCACCGCCACCGCCGCCGGCGGTCCCGGACTCGTTGCCCCCGTTTCCACCCAAGCCGCCACCGCCGCCACCGGCTGTGCCTGCACCTCCCACACCGTTGCCACCTGTGGCCGTGTTGCTTTCAAACGTGGAGTTATCGACTGCTAGAACACTATTGTTCACATAGATTGCGCCGCCCGCGCCCAAGCCCCCGCCACCGCCCTGCGCGCCATTGCCGCCCTTCGCGCTAAAGCCAACAATGTGCACATTCTGGAGTATAAGGGCGCCGGACATCACGGTGAATGCACGAAGGTTGCCGCCGCCACTTTTCTGTAGCTTCGCGCCATTACCCTGGATGGTGATGTTTGAAGTGATCACCGGGTTCGCGGTTATGCCCGGAATCATGATTGGGTCCTCAGTGACAGAGCTCATCGAGTAGGTCGCATTGCTCAACACGATGAGGTCGGCACCGCTGCCGGCATTACAGCCAGTCGTGATCAGAGGCCCGCCCGGATTAGCCGGATCGATCGCCTTGTTGTTGTCGAGGTTGGCTGAGAAGATCGCTTCCTGTAAAGAGCAGTTGCCGTCAGTATTAACTTCCTGATTCGTCGTCGTCACGTTAATCACCGCAAACGGCATGACTGGGCCAACGAAACTGGTATTGCGCACGGCCGGCTTGGCTTCGCCGCGAGCACCAAACAGAAGGCTGCGCAGAGAATTATCGCCACCCGCCATTGACGCACTGCTCAAGGTGGAACCGGCCAGGGTGAGACATATGGCCAGCGCCATCACGGCGATGCTTACCCAACGTCTGCTCAAACTTCCGCGAAAGCGTCTTGAACCTAACGATCGGATACTCTTTTTCATGGGATCCTCCTGGGACTAAAAACTTAGCCAATTGCTCGTACAGAAATGCCAACCGCGATGACGGTCAAATTAAGGAAAGTGGCGCGCATCGTAGCCCGTAATTACTTGAATTTCAACAACTTTTTGGTTTGGCGAAACGCACTAGCGATCAGGATTTTGACCGCAATAATCGATCGCAGAAAAGACCAAAGCCGGGTTCAAGCAAGTCAGAAAAGTTCGGTTGTTATGCTGCAACTTTGAGCGCTAGACAATACAGCAAAGCTCTTTTCAAAGCCTTCGCTGATGTCGGGGTATGAAAGAAGTGTGGTGAAGAAGAATACTTTGGCTTAACGTGAAAGGGACGGCCGATTTGACCGTCCCTTTCCTTACTGGTCTGAAGAGCAGCCGATCAGACTAGCGCCACTATCCAGCCGACCAGAAGATTGACCAGGCTCGACAGCTCTTCGCTTGGTACTAATCTCCGTGGACCACTGGGAACCATTACCGTAACCGTCTGATTGCAGACTGCCGTTTGGTTGACGGCATCCTTAGCAGTCCAGGTAATTACCGTTATGCCGATTGGATACGGACTGTTCAGCGGCTTACCATCGTTGCGCACACCGGTTACTGACAATCCGCCGCAACCACCGCTGGCCACCGGCACGCCTGGATTTACTGTCGCAGTGACCTGGCCTGGATCAGTGTACTTGCTGATGCCGCCAGGGCAGGTGATCGCCACCGGAGTCGGACACAGTACAGTGACTGTAAACGAACAGCTCGCCCCGCCCGCACCAGTTACCGTTACCGTCGTGGTGCCGTTCGGGAACGTTGAGCCCGATGGCGTGCTGTAATTCACAACTCCGCATGCACCGGTTGTTGTCGCGTCAGGATAAGTGACGACGGCGCCGCCAGGCCCGGCGGAAGGCACGGTAATGTTTGCCGGGCAGGTCAGGCCGCAAGGAGTCGTCGTACAGCTGGCCGGGGTAATAATCAGCGAGAAGGCGCGAATGTTGCCGGTGTCCGCGTTGAAGTAGTCCGTAGCCGACAAGTTCCAGGTGCCGTTTGCATTCAAGCCATCGAAAGCCGAAAGTGACAAATTCGGTTTGAAGGTTCCGGTGAACGGAGCCGTGGTCGCGCTTTGGATGGAAGGATTAGCCGTCTCATCATCGAGTACGGTTTGGCAGAAGTTGTTACCGCCGGCATCGGTCCGCTTAATCATCAACACATTGGTCGGACCGGGAGACGGCGAGATGAGCCCAATCTGCAAATCGTTGACGAAGGTATGGTCCAGACCCACCGTCGTTGAACCTGCCGCTGTCGAGCAGCTGGTGCCGTCAATCCTGAAATCCAGATCGAAAATATTTCCCGCCACTCCGCTAACCAACAAAGGCGCCATCGCGGTAACTCCCGGTGTGTTGGCGCCGGGACTGTCCGGAATCGGAACCGGTGGCCCCACATAGCTGAAGGTCACTGGTGCACCCGGCCCACCCAGAGAATAAATATAGTCAAAAGTCTGCGGGCTCGGTCCACCCGTGTAGGTAACCGTCAACTTAAGATGCAGGGTTGAACCACACACCAGACTGCAGGGCAGAACCACCTTAAACGGGGTTGTATTATTGGCGCTGCCCGCGGGTGGAATATTCGGGTAAGCCGAAGACGCCGGGGTAATCACGACACCAGGCGTGGTAGAGGTCAATGCCGCCGACACGCCCGTCGCCGTCACGCCCCCAATGTTGTTCAGCGGAAAAGTGAAACTGAGATGCTCGCATGGCTCAGGGTATCCATCTCCATCGCCGCCGATTTCGGTGAAAGTTTGGGTCCCGGAAGTTATGAATGCCTGTGGCACGGCGCCACTGGCCTGAAGGGCTTCGTACGCCATAACAATTCCGGCGCCGGTATCGCGATCCACACCAGGGGCCTCAATATCGATCGCGCTGCTGATCAGGAACGTGCGAATCTGGGCCGGCGTCAGCGCCATGTTGGACGACTTTAGCAGTCCGGCAATTGCAGCGGCGTGGGGCGCCGCAGCCGACGTGCCATAGAAAGGATTGAAACCCGGGGCAGCGCAACTGACGCCGTCTGCCGCGGTGATGTCAGGTTTCTGGCGCACAACACCGCCGGTATTGGTACGGTTTCCGGGTGTGAGCTCAACCCCAGTAGGGCTGAGGATGATCCGCCGCGGACCATCGGAAGTAAAGTCCTCGCTGGCATTTGCGGCCGTAAAAGGTCCCGGGTAGGGGCCGTCAGGCGATATGCCGTCGAACGAAGCTGCTACCGGCGTGGCGGCCACGCTGAACGCATTCACGGCAGCGCTGTGGCCGCGCGTCGTGCCCGGTGTCACTAAATTGTCGTCAAGCTCACCGCCCAACACGATCAGGTTCATCATCGGAACGCTCGAAGTGCTTCCGGCTGCAAACTTGTCGATGAGCAGGCGCTCGCCAGCGAAGGTGCCGAAGCCGATGAGCTCAATCGGAAAGTCGTCGCCTCCAGCGCCATCTTGAACATCGGTAGAGGCGTCGAAGATGGTCGTCAGACCTCCATCCATGTCGTAAATATCAAAGTCTGTTGAAGCAAATCCGTTTAGAAGATCATAGTGCTCGGCCCAGATGAGCAGTGGTGGATTGCCACCACCGAACTCCACCAGAATTGAATTACCACCATCGCCAAAGTCATGCAGGTTTGCTCCGGTCAATGGGGCGGGATCGGCTGCACCACTGGCAAGAAAATCACCTTCCCAGGTCCCTGACGTCAGGTCATCCTTGTTGCCTTCGTTGCCGGCAGATGAAAAGTAGAGCGCACCGGCCGCAGTGACGGTGTTAACCGCCTGAGCCACGGGTCCATCCTGGAAGGGCGATTCGTCGAGGTAAAAGACATCGTCAACAATGATGTCGCAACCCGCCGTGCGCAGGTCGAGGATGTTCTGGGCAAATTGAGCCTCGCTATTGTCTGTGGTCGCGAAAAAGAGTTGTGCGCCCGGCGCGAGATCGTGAACGATCTCGAGCATTGCCGAGCCTTCATCTCCCGATCCGGCTTGTCCCGCCAACACTGTCACACCAGCAGGCAGGTCCCCGCTGGCTTGAAGGGTGAGGAGAGAATCGACGCCGTCCGAAAGCACGCCAATCTTGACGCCGGTGCCGTTTACCCCAAAAAATGCTCGGGCCAGGTCAGCCTTATGCGTCTTGTCACCTTCCGAGACGTTAACTGCCATAGGCATGTAGGCCGAGTTGGCCGACATATGTCGTTTCGCAAAGGCGGTCTTTTGTTGAGTGCCCAGATTTGCAATTGCAGATGGCAGTTGCCGGTCCAGGCGGTTGGTCATTTCGGCGCGGAGACCTTCCGATAGCGCCAACTGACCCGTAACGAACTGCGCAGGGGGGGTCCGATGCCTATAGGCGGGCATGGCTTCCCGGATAGCAATGACACTGGGCAACGCAGCGACCACTTCCAGCTTGTCTAACGGCACCTCGGCGCGAATCGTGGGGCCGGCGGCGCTAATAATCTTGAAGTTATAGGGATCAAGAGCCTTTAACCCGGCGCTTCTGCTGGTGACGGTGATATCCACCAACGGAATTCCTGATTTGCCCGTCTCGACTTTGGTTCGCAACGAGTTCAAAACCAATGGCAGTTGGCCTTGCTGTCTCCGCAACACAATCAGCAACCGCGAACCAATCTTCTTTTGGTTTCGGGTCAGTGACCTCTTCATAGACTTCATTGCCTGCATCTGAACCATCGCGCTGGGCGCCATCTTCGGATTCTTCGCTGAGGCGATCGAAGGATCTGCCGCCACGGCCTTCTGATAGACCGCCATGGCATCATTAAACTTACGTGCATTCGCGTCGCTGGGATCGGCCTGGTATCTCAGAGCGGCGTCGTCCAGAGCCTTCCTGGCTGGAGACTGTAGTTGGGTAACTCCGGCAGGCGTGGAGTCGACTGACGATTTGGCTCGCTGCGCCGAGCTACGCCTATCTGCGAATAAAGCAACAACGATTATTAGGGTAACGAAACAACCAATCGCAAACCGAAACGACGTTGTCGGCGTAAGTTTTTTCATGGCTCTCCTTAAAGTCCCGATCGAGACTTGTCGGGACGGATCGCTGGTTCAGATTCCGAACGCGAATTGTCCATAAGGATCTAAGCGAGTATGGCGCGGATCCTACTCTCCAATTCGTTGAGGTTCAAACAGTTTTTGTAAAGCAGCGGGGCGCTACAGGCTTTTGCAGCCGGAAACTTGAGGTACCAGGCAAGATAGTAGGTGAACCGGACGTAGAAACTCGGGAACGGCTTAGCTCAGCCGCAGCGAGTTTCTACCGCTCGCTTCCGCGTTACCGGGGACAATCTATGGAAACTTTCTTTGACTACTCGGCACCATGACCACGATTGGCTGGCCACAACTCGCCGTATTGTTGCCGGGATCCTTTGTGGTCCAAGTAATCACCGTGATGCCAACCGGGAATGGCGCATTGAGCGGCTTCAGGTCGCTACGCACAGCCGTCGTGATCAATCCACAGTTGTCCTGGGTGATCGGCACACCGGGATTAACCACAGCTGAGAACTGTCCCGAGTCGGTATATTTCGCAATGCCCGCGGGACACGTGATCGATGGCGACTGGTTATCCGTAACCGTAACCGTAAAGCTGCAACTCGGCGGAGTGTTCTGCGTCGAGCAGTTTACTGTGGTTGTGCCTACCGGGAAGGTTGAGCCGGATGCCGGGAGACAAGTTATCACGCCGCAACTGGTCGCCGTGGCCGCCGGATAGTTCACCACCGCATTGCACGCTCCGGGCGCCGCCGCCTGGACCACGTTACTCGGACAGGCGATCGTACAGTTGGTCTGAATCTTGAAAAAGATCGGATCGAGATTCGAGGTGCTACGGCCGAACGGCACACCATTGCCGGTGAACACGCCGTAGAAAGTATTTCCAACCGCTTTCAACTGCTGATAGTCGCCCAGCACGCGCTGGCGGCAATTACCGTTATCGGTTGACGGAGAAAGAAAATTTTCGAGTACGAAGTCAGTGAAAGTGACGCCGTGATCTTCACTGATAGCAATATGCGCTGAGAACGATGGAAAGCCGCCAGAGACGCCATCGTATTGAGTGTAAAGCACACCGACATCTCCATTCGATGTGACGGCAACCGAAGGCAGCGCCGCCTGTACCTGGCCGGTGACAAAATTCGCAGCTCCGACGGTCAGTCCGCCGCCGCCGTTGTCCGTCAAACGGCGAATACTCAGACGATTATTTCCCGTGCCGTTGTCGCGATCTCCATACACGTAATAGACGTCACCATTGGTCGGATCCACGGCTGCGTGATCCACGCCGCCCAGCAAGGCGTTGACCGTTCCGAATTTGAAGAGATTGTTAGGTTGTGCGCCGGCACAATTGGGGCCGACGAAAGTGGTTTGCGGACCAATGCCCTGGGTGCTGCCGCCGCTGCCGACAACGATCCCCGTGCCTGAGCCATTCAACGTCCAGGTCTGCCCACCATCAATACTGCGGTTGAGTTGGTAATTGACGGTAGCTTTCGCATTGTCTACGGCAGTGCTGTTCTGGAATAAGCTGTAGACCCATCCATTGCGCGGATCGACGGCCAGACGATGGCCGGGATTGATAATTGCCGGGCCTCCGGAAGTCCCGGGCGAGTTATCGCGCGTGAAATTCGGCGGATTGGAATTCAGAGAAACGGCCACCCGCATTCCGACCGGGTTCACATTGAAATTGTCATAGGCGACGTAGATATTGTCGGTAGCTGCCGCCACCGTGTCGCGGTTCGTTAGGATCCATGGTTGATCAGAATTGCCGACGCCGGTGCTATTCGTGCGCTGGGTATTTCCACCGGAAACGTTCCAATTCCACGCCGCGGAACTGCCGGGGTTGGAAGTCAGGCCGGTATAAACGTCAGTAGGATTGAAACTAAGGAACGTGCCGGCCAACAAATTCGCGCGGTCGTAATCGACAGCCTGATCACAAGGGCAACCACCGCTACCATTATTACCCACGCTCGGAGGCTGCGGAATCGTCTGCTGCTTCGTCCAGTTGCTGCCGCCGTCGGTTGTATTGAAGATCGGCGTATTCGCTCCCCAATTGCCTGAGAAAGCCGTAATTGAAATCTGATTCGTATTGGAAGGATTGACCGCAATGCTCGGTTCGCTATCGCCGAATGTATCGGTGCCTGCCAATCCGGTCGTCGGGCTCGGCGAGGCGGTATTACTAACGATGACGTCGCGCACAAACAGTGACGGCGTAAGGATCATCGGCTGTGGCGACTTGCCCATGGGCCGCATGTCTTCCGGTATCCTGGCGCGCTGATATGAAGTCGTATCGGGCGGGGCGTCGCGTCTGAGGTATTGCTCCGGCACCTTTTCTTCCTGGGCCGCCGCCGAGAAATCCAGGCGTTTGGGAATGAAGAGATCGAAGGCCAGGAGAATCGCGATGACGATAACCGCCAGGACGATCGACAAGGTATGTTTCATGGGTCTCCTCTTTATCTCGAATCAAAGCCGGGTAGACGACAAACTGCTCGAGTGAGAAACGCAAGTTCTCTCAGGGAACCGTTAAACGGGGCGTGATAGTACTACAGGCCCAAATTTTTGCAATCAGTTTCTCGCGCCGTAATGCGAGGCCGGTGACTCGTTTTCTTGCAGCCAGCCATGAGGAGGCATAACCTCATCCAATAAGCATTAGAAGGTGGGGTTACACCGGAAATGAAACGCGCTCTGATTGTGGTTGATGTGCAAAATGACTTTTGTCCCGGAGGGTCACTCGCGGTTGTGGACGGTGACGAGGTCGTGCCGCCGCTCAACAAGTTGATTCAGGAATTCCTCGACCGCGGCGATCCGGTGTTTGAAACCCGCGACTGGCATCCCGCGCAAACTAAACACTTCAAAGCCTATGGCGGCGTTTGGCCGATTCATTGCGTACAGGGGACGCCGGGCGCAGAGTTTCATCCGCAGCTCATACAGGATCCGCGAATCAAGATCATTTCCAAGGGAGTCGATGAGAGCGCGGACGGCTACTCAGGATTTGACGGCACAAACCTGGCTGAGTTACTGCGCGCCGAAGATGTTGAGGAAGTTTGGATTGGCGGACTGGCGACGGACTATTGCGTAAAGCACACGGTGCTTGACGCGCTCCGCGAAGGATTTAAGGTACGCGCCCTGACCGATGCCATGCGCGCCGTCAACCTCAATCCGGAAGACGGCGCGAAAGCTATTGCTGAAATGCGAAACGCCGGGGCCAGAATCGCAGCGATGTGAAGTACCTTGGCAATTTTTAAGAATGCTAACCTCGACTCTTAGCGTGGGAAACTCGGAAAAAATTTAGGGGCGCCAGATGACTGGCGCCCCTAACTTGATCAAGCTCAAAAGACAACCGGGTTCATGGCAAACGGCGCCGGCCGCTCGGCACCATGACCGTAATTGACTGACTACAGCTCGCGGTCTGGCCCTTCGAGTCTGTCACCGTCCAGGTAATCACAGTAACCCCAATTGGATAAGGCGCATTCAAGGCCTTCCCGTCACTTCGTTTTGCCGTGACCGACAACGAGCCACAACCACCGGTGGTTGTCGGGGTACCGGGATTGACGGTGGCGCTGAACTGTCCGGAATCGGTGAACTTGGAAATGCCTCCC
>Ga0068866_10000833_pt1 | contig 13673 bp, 10 predicted proteins | sample KBSMisM22_FD_66587 | JGI IMG/M metagenome (GOLD analysis project Ga0068866, IMG submission 66587) | Miscanthus rhizosphere microbial communities from Kellogg Biological Station, Michigan, USA - KBS Miscanthus M2-2 | ecosystem: Host-associated > Plants > Roots > Rhizosphere > Soil ... | reverse complement strand
GTCGATGACGGAGATCTCACCCCGAAGTTCATCCGTCACTGCCGTCCTTACCGAAACAAGGCCGAGGCCGGTTCCATCTGGCTTGGAGGTGTAGAGCGGCTCGAAGACTTTTTCGCGCATGTCGGGAGGGATACCGGGGCCATTGTCATGCACTTCTAGATGGACCAGCCCGTCGCTCTGCCAGAGCCTGACGTGGATCTTTCCATTGCCATTCGTGGCGTCGGCACCGTTGAGAATCAGGTTCAACATGATGCGTCCCACGGTGAGGGGTGCGAAGGTGGCTCTGGCCGTTTCGTCCAGCGCGTAGGTGAACTTGCAACTGCGCACCTTGGAATGAGCTTGAGCAAAGCGGACCGATTCCTTAATCACCGGCGCCAGAGGGCCGACCTGGGGCGGGAAGGGGGTCCGGGTTCCGCCCTGGAGCAACACGAGGCGTCGGGAAAGCTGGGCCAGCTCCTGCGACGCCCGCTTGAGATCCGACACGGCTGCCGCGTGCTCCTCCGCGGTCATCGAGGCATCCTCCAGCCAGCCAATCGCGGAGTTCGCGACTGTCAGTGTATTCCCGATGTCGTGCGCCACCGCCCCCGCGAAAACTCCCGCCATCGCCTTGCGGTCGGCGGCCACCAGGGTGGACTCGTTGTGCCGCAGCCGGTCCTCCTGCGCCGCGATACGCTTGAGCAGCAGGAAGGTCACCAGGTAAAAAAGGACCCCGGTCACCGCGACGAATGTGAGCCCCTTCGCGATTTCGTAGGTCGCCAATTCATGTACCGAGCCGGCCCACCGAGCGGCTAGGTGGGTGGACCACTCGATGTACAACCCGCAGAGCAGGACGTACCCCAGCGCCACGGCCAGGGCGATGACCCCGGGCCTGAACGAGTTGGTGGGCTTCGCGGTTGACTCGCTCACACCATGTAGCTCCTGGCCGGTTCCTTCTCCCGCAGAATCGGCCGGTCGATCGAGAACGGCCCGATGTCGCTCTCGGACCGCCCCGAGGTGGCGAGCTCGCTCAGGATTCTTCCGATCACGGATGCGAACTTGAAAGCGTGACCGGCACCAATCGCCACGAAGATGCCCTCATGGCCCGGCACCTCGTCAATCACGAAATCGCGATCGGGCGTGAGCGTGTAGAGACAGGTCTTCACGTACAGCACCGGCCCGTGCGCCTTCGGCAGGTACTTCCTGGTGAAGGCATCTACTCTCGCAAAGTTGTCGGGATCGGGGTCGAAGGATCTCGTCTCCGCCGTCACCGGCCGGCCTCCCGCATCCTGGGCGACCTTGGTCGCAGCTTCACCCATGACCGGGAACCCATAGTAGCAGGGATCGTCCATCCAGATCCAGACCGGGAATCGCGCGGGATCGAACTCCTTCAGGTGCGGAGTCGAGTAGTAGATGACCTGCTCCTGCGTGATCTCGAGCGGGAGTGGGCTGCCCAGCCATTCGAGCACCGCGTTGGACCAGGGCCCCGCTGCGACCACGAGTCTGCGGCAGCGATACGCGGTTCCAGCTGCGACGACTTCCACCTCGCCACTGACCGAGCGGACTTCGGTGACGGCACTCCGTTCCAAGAGGACCGCGCCATGTTCCCGCGCCAGTCGTTGATGCTGCGCGTTGGCCCGCGCGGCCATCGCGATGCCGCCGTCCTGCTGAAAGATTCCCTCGACGGACTCGGGGATACTCCACTGCGGCCAGCGATACCGTATCTCGGCCGCATCCAGATCTTCGAACGGCACTCCGGCCGACCGCATGCTCGAGCGATAGGTGTCGAGCGAGATCACGGCACCGGCGGGGCCAAGGTCGAGCCCACCGGTCTTCAGCACACAGCGCTCTTTTCCGTCCTCCTCGACTTGAGCCCAGCAGGCGTAGGCCCGTTTGGCAAGCTCGACATAACCCGGCGTATGATAGGAGAGGCGGATGATGCGCGAGTGGTCCTGCGACTCGCCTCTGGAATGACCCAGGTCGAACTGTTCGATGCCGAGCACATCGGCCCCCGCGGTACGCGAGAGCCAATAGGCCGCGCCGGAGCCCAGGCCGCCGAGGCCGAGCACGATGTACTCGTAATCGCGCTTCATGAAGGTGGAGCTGTCTCGACCCGTCCGGTCAGGTAGGCTCCGGCCGCCCCTGCGACCGGCCGCATGACCCAGGTCAGCAGGATGGGCAAAGGCGATTGGGGAACCTGGTGGTAGGCCCTGAGCACCGCGGGCAGTGCTACCAGCAGGGGAACCAGGAGCAGAATCCCGACCGCTATTCCGTGCGCAACCGGCCGATTGGGCGCCATGCGTCCAGCGATGTACCCACCCAGAAGAACTGGCACGGCGCCAACCAGAGTATAGAGCACGCGATGATTGAACTGCTCGAGATTCAACACGCCGCTCGCGATGAGCCTCGGCCAGAGCAGAAATCCAGCGGCCAGACCGAGGAGAGCGGCCACGGCGGCGCCCGCGAGAACCGCGCGTACGCTGGCACCTTTCATTCGGCGACCACCATGATTGTCCCTGTCTTGTCGATCTCGTGGACCAGGCGAATGATGGCACCGGAACTGGGCTCGGTCGCGTGATAGAGCCTGCCGTCTTTCATGCGCACCGACGCCTTGGTGCCGGGGCCTTCCATCACCATCGTGACCTTGCTCGTCTCATACCGCAGCAGGTCCTGAAGCCGGGACCAGTCCACCGTCGAATCCACCGTCGTGGCAGGTGGTGTGATGGTCACGGTTTCCGAAGCCGTGTCGGCCGCTGAATCCGCGGCCTTCGCAGTCTGAGCGTTGTCCCCGCCCCCGGTGCAGGCGGCGAGCAGGAGAAGCAGCAACGGCTTATGGCCGGCCATACATCCCTACGGACACACCCCCTACCGGGTACCCGTAGCCGCCTGGGTACCCGCCACCGTACCCCACCGATACCCCCCAACTGGTGCCGACATTGCCACTGGCGCAGGCTGAGACAGCAAGCAGCGCCAGCATTGCGGCCAGAATCATTGCTCGAGACCGTTTCATGACTTGGGCTCCCAGTATTGCAGCGCGATCACTGCGCCGGTCGGATCCTGGATCAAGGCCACCGTTCCATTGCGGAGATTCGCCGAGGGCGACACGATGACGTGGCCGCCGAGGGCTTCGACTTGTTTCAATGCCGCCGCGACATCGGCGACACGGACATACGGCACCCACAGCGGCCGTACGTCCTGCGCGAACAGCTTCATGATTCCGGCGCGCGGCTGCCCGTCGGTATCCAGCACGAAATACGGCCGGTCGAGATTCTCACTGGGCCGGGATTGGTATGGGGCGAGGCGGGAGTAGAACTGCACCGCGCTGTCCGGCTGGCGGCTCCAGAGCTCGGTCCAGAGCCAGCCGTTGATCACCGGCTCATCGTCCGCAGGATCTCCTCCCGGTGCCCGCATCAGTGCGAGCGGCGCCTTTTCGGGGTCGGCCACCAGGACGACGGGACCGCGGGCCCCCAGCGTCTTGGGTCCCCAGAGAACCTTGCCGCCAGCCGCATTGACCGCGGCGATGGCCGCGCTCACGTCCTTCACCGAGAGCGACGAGACCCACATGGACTGAACCTTTTCAGCCTTCTTGCCCCGGCTGTCGAGGATCCCTCCAATCGGCCGCCCGTTCTGCGAAATCACGATGTAGTGCTTCGCCTCTTCGCCGGCGTCCTTGAATTCCCAACCCAGCAAGGCACCGTAGAACTTGGTGGCCGCATCGGGGTTGGTGGTGATCAAGTCACGCCAGACGAACTTTCCCGGCAACTGGGTATTGGTCGGCGTGGGGGTGATCGCCGGCTGTTTGGCCGTGGAGGCGCAGGAGAGCAGAATGGAACCGACAAAAAGCACCGCGGGTAGCGGTGGCCGAAATCGAGCAAACGTGGCCATGGACTATCCTGATGGAAGACGGCCTGAGGTATGTACTTGAGAATGTAGCAGCCGAGCCGCGATGCGCGAGATGGTCCTAAGTGCTTAGGCCTTTTGCGGTAGGGCCGGGTTGGCGAATAGCGTGCCCCGGTGCAGGAAGAGTCGCACCGTGATGCCAATCGCCGTCAGAAAACCGGAGCAAGGGAACTATTCCAGCCTTTCTCTTATGTACCTCCGAATATCCAGGCTCATGCTCTCCATGGGAGCGTAAAATCCCTGGCGGAAGACCCGGGAAGCCATACCTCGCTGCACCGATTCACAGATCACCCAGTCCTGCCGGTTGGTGATGTCCCAGAACTCCACCGCATCGTTGGGATTGAAATCCGACTGTGCGATTTCCGAGGGATGAAACAGAAAGTCACAAAGAATGGTGGTGTGGCTGGGCGAGGTCGGCCACAGCGTGAAGGCCGCCGCGTGCTCAGCTGAGAGGCTCAGCATGAAGTTGGGATACAGCAACTCCCCCTTGTGCCGCGTCTGCTCGTCTTCGTTCAGGCCTGCGAATGGCTTGCGATTTGTCGTCCCGCTCATCGTGAAGGTCCAGGCTCCCTCCCGGTGGGGAACCCCGCGTTCCCAATCGAGATCCATCCCGCCTTTCTGCTTGAATGCTGGTACCACTTTGCACAGCTCGGGGTGCACTCCGCCGCAGTGATAACATTCGTTGTAGTTCTCGAGAATGACCTTCCAGTTCGCCTCCACCTCGTATCCGATCCGCCGGGCGATCCGCAGCTCGGCCAACGGGTAGCGCCTGATCCGATCGATCGCCCCGCCTAGTTGCGACGCCAGCGACTCGGGGCTCTTCACGCCCGGACCCGCGGTACCCAGTCTCAGGAACACGAAGCCACCCCACACATCCACTTCAACCGGGTAGAGCGGGAGCTGGTCTTTGCGAAATCCGGATCCCTCATCGAGGTACGGTGCGGTCCGAAGCGCCCCGGACAGCTCGTAGGTCCACGAGTGGTAGGGACACTTGATGCCGCTGGTGAAGGTGCCGGAGGGGCAGGCGTCCCAACCTTTCGGCTTGGGATCCACTCCCAGCACCAGCTGTGATCCGCGGTGACGGCAGACGTTGTAGTGCGCCGCCAGCTGTCCTTCCCGGGTGCGCACCAGGAGGACGCTCTCTCCCACGACGTCGAGCAGGAGATAGTCTCCGGGATTGGGGACTTCCTCCTCCCGGCCCACGCACATCCATTGTCCGAAGAAGATTCTTTCCTTCTCCTGCCCGAAGATCTCCGGGGAGAAGTAGTACTCGCGTAGCAGGGTGGGTTCGAGCGGGGAGTTGGGTGCGGACATGCAGCTAATCTGCGGTTGGGTAATTGCGGGGTCAAACTCCCGGCGGTCGGTTAGTTGGATGGTCGGTTCGTCGGTTCGTCGGTTCGTATCTTGGTGCTCTATTTCTCCCCGCCCTCCGGTCCATAGAACACCACCCAAAGGGCGAGGTCGTCGCTGAATTCCTCAAAGCGATGTTCGACTCCCGCCGGTACGAACAACACGTCACCGGTAGCGAAACGGTGGCGTTTCGGACCATTCACGAACCAGCCCTCTCCCGCCATCACCACGTAAATCTCGTCCCTGGTATGCGGAGTCTGGTCATCGATACCGCGGGGCGCATAGAGCCCCACCGTCATTGTGCCATGTCGGAAGAGGATGTCGTACTGATCCCGATCCGGGCCGGGCATGCGTGCTAGCCCGTCAGCAAGTGCGAAATGGGACATGGGTAGTAGGTGGTAGGTGGTGGGTGTGGGGTGTGGGATGGAGTAGGTGATGGGGAGATGGCCCCACCCCCACCACCCACCACCCACTACCAGTTTAATTTGGCCTCCGCACTCTCACCGGCGGCGGTGGCTCGGGAAGAATCTTCGGCGCCTCAGCCGCAAGGCGGCTCATCGCCTCGGCCACTGCTCGCTCGAGCTGGGGATCCCGCCCATCCTTGGCGGTGAGCGGAGTCTCCTCGACTTCGATGTCAGGCGCAACGCCCTTGTTCTCGACGTCCCATTGGCCTTCGAGATTGTAGAACCCGCCGCGTGGCGACGTGATGAACCCGCCGTCCACCAGAGGCGGCGTATCCCAGATACCGACCAGGCCGCCCCAGGTCTTCATACCGACCAGGGGACCAAGTTTCATCTGGCGGAACATGTAGGGGAGCATGTCCCCGCCTGACCCCGACATTTCGTTGACCAGCATCACCTTGGGACCCGGAATTCCAGCCGCAGGCGTCAGGAAGGGGTAGTGGTCCGCAACCGGATTGTTGAAGTACCCGCGAAGCTTGCGGGCCAGCAGGTCTACCACGTAGTCCGCGACATAGCCGCCTTCGTTGAACCGCTCATCTACTACTGCGCCGAGCCGGTCCTGCTGGGCGAAATAGTAGCGGTTGAAATAGATGAAGCCGTCGTCGGCGGTATTGGGGATCCAGACGTAGGCGAGCTTGCCGCCTGAGAGGGAATCCACCAGCCGGCGATTCCTCTCGACCCAGGCGCGGGACCTCAAGGCGATTTCGTTTTCAACCGGGACCACGGTGACCAGGCGTGAGCCCTCCATCACCGGCTTGCTGTTCACCCGTATCACCGTCTGCCGGCCCGCCGTGCCTTCGAAGAGGCTGTACGGCTCGGTTGGCACTTTCAGCTCTACGCCGTTGACCTCGAGCAGGTAGTCACCCTCCGAGACTTTTACTCCCGGTTCGCTGAGCGGGGCCCGAAGGTCAGGATTCCAGTTTTCCCCAGTGTAGATGTGCGCGATCCGATACCGGCCGTTGTCGGGGATGAGATCCGCGCCGAGCAGGCCGATCGAGACCCGCGGTACTTCGGGCGTATCGCCACCACCGGTGAACGAGTGGCCCACCGACATCTCGCCACCCAGAATGTCGAGCAGATGGGTGAGGTCCGACCGGTGGCCAACGTCGGCCACCCAAGGTTCATACATCTTGTAGAGCGAATCCATGTCGGCGCCGTGGTGATTCTTCACGTAGAAGAAATCCCGCTCGTAGCGCCACGCCTCATGGAAGATCTGCTGCCATTCCGCCGGCGGATCGAGCCGCATCCGCACCGCCGTATTCAGCTTCTTCGCCTTGGTCTCGGCTGGTAGTCCTTCGGTGCCCGCGACGGTCCAGCCTTCGCCGGTCTGAAAGAGCAGCTTCTTCCCGTTGGCGGAGAGTGAATAGGCCAGGACGCCTTTCTGCCAGAGAGCCGCCTCGCGCTTCTTGAAGTCGTAGCGATTCAGCGTCACGCCCGGCTCGTTGGCGAGCGACTCGGCGTAGAACACCGCGCTATCGGCCGCGGCCACGATGCTCTTGTATTGCCGGATCGGCACGCCGAGCGAAAGGATGCGCTGGGAGATCCCGTCGAAGTCGATCCGCACGTTGGCTGCAGAATCCGCCTTGGCCGAATCAGGAGCAGCCTTGGGCTTGGTTTCCTTCTTCGACTTCTTCTCCAGTTTCTTCGAGGCAGAGTCAGGCTTGGCGGTCGTGTCCTTTGCAGTCTCCTCGTCGCTCTGGGGCAACAACGGCGAGGGCTGATCGGCCCGTAACACCGCGAAATAGACGCCACGGTTGATCGGCCGGTCGTAGGAGCTCAAGTCCAGCCAACCGCTGTTGAGCGCGAAATCGGTGCTGGCGAGGAAGTAGAGGAACTTTCCCTCAGGATCCCAGGCGGGGTATACCGCATCCGAGAGCCCGTCGGTGAGCTGCCGGGTTTTCCCGTCCTTCAGCGAATACACCATGATGACATGGAACTGGCTGGTGAGACGCTTGGCATAAGCCACCCACTTGCTGTCGGGAGACCAGACGGGATTTACGGTCCGGTCGGGGTGGGCGAAGCGATCGGTGTCGATCCGCGTCAGCTTCCCGGTTGCCAGCTCCACCATGCTCAGGTTGAGCCCTTCGTCGGTGAAGGCGAGATACTTCCCGTCGGGCGACCAGGTGGGGGTGAAGAAGAAGGTCGGGTTGGCGATCGTGATCTCCCGCGGTTTGCCGAGTCCATCCTGGGTTCCGAGCATGAGCTTGTACTCGCCGCTCTGGTCGGAGAACCACGCGATCGATTTCCCGTCGGGAGACCACACCGGGTTCCGATCAGCCACTCCGGGAGACCGGGTCAGATTACGCCAGTCGCCTTTCTCGACCGGAATGGTGAATACCTCGCCGCGGGCTTCGAACAGGGCGCGGGCACCAGTAGGGGAGAGCGAGGGGTTGGTGAGACTCTGGCTCACGTCCTCCCAGTGAGGGAGAGCCCAGGGCAAGTCGCCCCGCACATTGATTACCAGCTGCTTGTCGGACTTGGTCACGGGATCGAACAGGTGGATGTATCCGCCCTGTTCGTAGACCAGGACACCGCCGCCCGCGTTCAGATGCTTGGCGTCGAAATCCTTGTAGTGGGTGAGCTGGGTGACCTGCTTAGCGCCGGGATCATACGAGTAGAGGTTGGCGGCGTAGTCCCGATCGGAGAGGAAATAGATCGTGTTGCCGAGCCAGACCGGATCGGTGTCATTGCTCCCCTCCCACGGCAGCTTGGTCATGGAAAGGTCCGTCAGGTTCACCACCCGGATCGGCTGGGCCTGGCCACCGCGGTAGTTCCGCCACTCTACATCCCAGGGGCTCACCACCCGGTAAGTGAATGACTTACTGTCGGGGGAGAATTGCCCGGTTGAGGCGCGCGGCATCGGCAACGGCTCGGGCCATCCGCCCTCAACCGGCACGGTCCACAGCTTCACGTTGTAGGTGCGTGGGGCGCTGTTGCGACCCGAAGCGAAAACGATGCGCTTCCCGTCGGGCGTCCAGCCACGAGTCACGTCGGGCCCGGGATGCCAGGTGAGACGCCTTGGCTCTCCCCCTTCGATGGGCACCACATAGACATCGACGTTGCCGCCGTATTGGCCTGTAAACGCGACCGTTTTTCCGTCGGGGGAGAGCTCCGGGTAGTACTCCTCACCAGGGAAGCTGGTCAGCCGTCGCGCATCGCCGCCTTCGCGCGAGGTAACCCAGATATCGCCGGCATAGGCAAAGGCGATCGAGGTAGCGCTGGCCGTCGGGTGACGAAGCAGTCTGGTGCCCTGAGCGTGCAGTTGAAGGGCGGGCAGGATGGCGATGAGCAGAGAGTGTCGGAGCTGACGACGGATTGAGTTCATGTTTCGGGTTCCGGGTTCCGAGTTAGGTGCCCCGACCGCCTTCCCGCCTTCCCGCCCTTAATACCTCTGCAAGTCCTTCCCTACCACCACCCGCCCCTTGAACCCACCAGCCCGCACCCCGGCGAGGACTTCGTCGTCGGTACCGCCCATGCGCACGATGTGATAGAGAATGAGAAGGCGAGGTCCACTACGAGCGGCGAGGGCGCCAAGTTCCTTGTCGGAGGTGTGGAAGGAGCGCATGTACTTGGGCCAGTCGCTGCCGCCGAGTCGTTCCTCGGGCTTGATCTTCGCTTCGGGGTAGACCTCGTGCACCAGGACATCAACTCCCTTCGCGGCCTTTTCCAGCTCTTTACTCGGCCGAGTGTCCCCTGAGATCACCACCGAGCGGTCCGGCGTGTCGATCCGATAACCGAAAGCGGTCTTCCAGCTCCCATGCGGAACCGTGACGGCGGTGACGGTGACGCCGTCTTTCTTGTAGATCACGCCGGGTTTGATCTCGTGGACGTTGACCTTCCAGCCACCCGGGGTCTGATGTTCGAGGCCCTGTTCGCGGACCTGGATGTCTTCGGCATAGGCCGCGGTGAGGTGATCGGTCATCGCCTGGAGGCCGGGAGGGCCGTACGACTCGAGCGGTGCGGTCCGGCCCATTACCCAGGAGGTGAAGATCAGGTCGGGATAGCCCAGGGTGTGATCGCTGTGCAGATGGGTGAAGAAGACGGCCTCGGGTCCGCGAATCGCGAGGTTCGCCGCCCGCATCTGTCGCATGACGCCGGGTCCCGCATCGATGAGGAAGACGCGAGTCCCCAGCACTACGGCGGTCGCTGGGCCTTGCGCGTTGGGATCGGGGTAGGGGTTCCCGGTACCGAGGAGCACGACAAAGGTCGAGTCCCGAGCAGCCTGCTGGGCCACGGCAGGCTGGGATTGAAACACAGAGACACAGAGGGCACAGAGGGCCCAGGTCCAGTTTGATGTCATAAGGCGGGTGTTGTCATGGCGGGTGTCGCCGAGGCGGCTAGCTCAGCTTGGCATCTTTCTGTTCACCACGAAGACACAAAGAGCGCGAAGGACACAAAGTTGTGCACTCAAGTTTCCGAAATCACATCAAAAAAAACATTCTTTGTGTGTCTTTGTGTCCTTCGTGCCTTCGTGTTGAACACTAGATAACAATGAGTCGGCCTGAGCCCTCTGTGTTTTCTGTGTCTCTGTGTTGAGGACTTACCATTGTGGTCTCCCGTCTCCCGTCTCCCGTCTCCCGTCTCCCGTCTCCTGTCTACAACTTCCCCAACACCTCCATCGCCGCGTTCCGCCCGTTGATCCCGATGACACTCCCGCCGGGATGGGTGCAGGCGCCGCAGAGGTATACCCCCTTCATCGGCGTGCGGTACTCGAGACGATTGCTCCACATGTAGGGCGGCAGGCACTCGCCCTGGAAGATGTGTCCTCCAGTCAGCCCTACCTTGGCCTCGACGTCTGGTGGGCCCAGGGTTTCCATGTCGAGGATCGCGTCGGGGATGTTGCTGCAGAAGCGGCCGATCGAATCAACCACGAGCTTGCCCGCCGCCGCACGATGGGTTTCCCAAGTGCCCTGCGCGAAAGTGTGCGGCACGTACTGCGAGAAGACGCTCATGATGTGGCGTCCCGCGGGCGCCACACTCGGATCATACGCGGTTTGCAGATAGATCTCGGTCCACAACCGTTTCGGCAGCAGTCCGGCAACCGCGTCCGCATAGCACTCCCTCCATTCGGCTTTGCTGAGCGGCGTATTGATCGTCGCCAGGTGGTGCGGCATCCGTGTGCCCGGTCTTGCCTTGAAGTTGGGCAGCTCGGCGAGTGCCGCATTCACCTTCACCGTACAGCTCCGCATCGGCACCGCTTCGACCCGCCGCCGCCAGCCGGCATCGGCGGAGTCTCCCAGCAGGCGGGACGTCACGATGGGATCCGCGTTGGAAACCACCACCGGCGCCTGAATCCGATCGCCGCCAGCCAGCTCAACTCCTTCGCCGGGGAGTATCCGGCTCACCGGTACTCCCGCCGCTACCACCGCCCCTGCCTCGATCGCGGCGTCGTGGATCAGGAACGAGACCGTTCCCATTCCACCGGTGACGTAACCCCAGCCACCGGGCTCCCCACCATCGAGCCTGCCGCAGTAGTGATGGAAGTAGATGGATGCAGTGCCCGGGTCGTAGGGACTCGCAAAGGTCCCCACCACGCCCTGACCCATATACGCGATCTGCATCCGCTCATCGGTCAGGTAGCGCTCCATCAGCTCGGCCATGGACCAGTCAAACAGGAGGCCGATGGCGTCGGGGTCGTGTCCCAGCCGGTCTTCGAGCTGTTCGCGAGTCGGAGCCCGGCCGATCCACACGTCCCGATCTCCCAGCGGACGAATCGCATCACACACCCGGTGCATGAGGGCGTGCATCGCATGCCGGCCGTCAACATCTCTGGGACTGAAGCGCTTCAGCTCCTCGTCCGCCTTCGCCTCATCGTCCCATAGCTGGAGGCTGGTGCCGTCGTCGAACGGGACGAAATAGCCGCCCATCGCCGGGGTCCAGCGGTATCCTCGTCGGGGCAGCTCCAATTCTTCGATGACCAGAGGATGCAACAAGCCCACGACATAGGCGCAGGGAGAGACTCGGAAACCGGGCCAGGTCTCTTCCAGGGTACAGGCGCCTCCGATCCGCTCCCGCGCCTCGAGCACCAGCACCTTCTTGCCCGCCCGGGCGAGATAGAAGGCACAGGTGAGCCCGTTGTGCCCGCCGCCCACGATGATAACGTCCCATCGACGTGAAGCGAGGTCCTGGAGCGGAGCGGGAAGGCCAATCTTGCCGAGGACGGATGTGGCGCTTTGGGTCATGAGTCGTGGGTCATGGGTCTTGGGAGGTGGGTCATGAGTCGTCGGTCGCGGGTCTCGCCCGTATGGATTCACAAGGGTCTCAAGACCCAAGACCCATGACCTATGACTCACGACCCACGACTATTTCAGATACTTGTCATACCACGCCACATACCGCTCCAACCGATCCTTCACGTAGCTCGGCTTGGAGATGCCGTGGTACTGGTTGGGGTAGATGATCAGCTGGGTGGGAATTCCCAGGGTACGCAGTGCCTGGTACATCTGCTCTGAGTTGAGCAGCGGGACGTTGAAGTCCTTTTGCCCGGCCATGAAGAGTGTCGGCGTCTTGATCCGGTCGGCGTGCAGGAACGGATAGGAAAGCTTGAGATACACCTCGGTGCTCTTCCATGGGGGGCCCAGCTCGGCGTCATACTCCCGCACGTACATGTCTGTCCCGTAACCGGCGAATATGTCCGAGCTACCGGCGCCGCTAACCGCCGCCTTGAACCGGGTGTCCGAGGCGATCACGTAGTTGGTCAGGATGCCACCATAGCTCCAGCCGCCGACGCCGAGGTGGTCGGGATCGGAAATCCCCTTGGCCACGGTGTAGTTCACTCCCGCCAGAACGTCCTCCACGTCCTTGTTGCCCCAGTCGGCGTAGATCACCAAGCTGAACTTCTCGCCGCGACCGGAGCTGCCGCGGGGATTGGTCGCGACCACCACATAGCCATTCGCCGCGAAAACCTGGAACATGAAATTGAAGTCGAGCGGGAACTGCGATACGGGGCCGCCGTGCAAGCGCAGAATCGTCGGGTACTTCTTGCCCGGCTCGTAGTCCGGCGGCAGCACCATGAAGCCATTGATGGTCGTTCCATCCTTGCTCTTGACCGAGATCTCCTCGGTCTTGCCCATCTTGAGCGTGGCCAGGAGTGAATCGTTCTGATGCGACAGCTGCCGGGTCTTGCCGTCTTCCAGGGCGTAGACCTCGGCGGGCCTGGAGGGATCTTCCCAGAGGACCGCGATCCGCCCGTTGCTGGAGGCGGAATACCCGCTCACCTCGCTCCGGCTGCTCAGGAGCTTCTTGATGGACCCGCCCGCCGCTGGCATGCTGGCCAGGTACTGGGTCCTGTCGTCCTCTATCAGGAAGAGCAGGGAATTTCCGTCCGGCGACCACCTGAGGAGATCGGTGTTCCGATCGAGATTGGGGCTGGGAATCTTCGGAATTCCACCCGCCGCCGGGATGACCGCCACCTTGTGTCCCGCGTAGTAAATCAGCTTGAGTGGCCCGCCCTGCAGGTAGGCGATCTGCTTCCCGTCCGGACTCCAGGCCGGCGGGCTCTCCCAGTCAGGTTCCGCGTCGGGCCCTTCGAAGGTGGTCAGCTGCCGCGGCTTGGCGCCGGGAGTCGCGTCCACCACGTAAACATCGTAGTTGTCGTTCCGGTCCCAGTCTTCCGCTCCTTTGCTGACGAAAGCGATCGACTTTCCGTCGGGAGCCCACGATGGCAGCGATTCATTGTGATCGCCCGAGGTGAGCTGGGTAGTGATCTTCGTGGCGACATCAAAGAGGTACAGGTGAGTCCGCTTGCGGCCCAGATAACCGGTGTAGTCCTCCTTGAAATAGTACCGGTCGACGACGATCGGCTTTGGAGTTCCCTTGTGCGTGGTGTCGGTTCCTCCGACTTCGACCGAGTCACCGTCTTCGATCGTAAACACCATCCGCTTGCCGTCCGGGGCCCAGGCAAAGCTCTCGATGCCGTTCTTGCCGTCGGTGAGCCGCTCCGCCTCTCCCCCTGCCGTGTTGAGCAGCCAGAGTTGTGAGGCGTCG
>Ga0068866_10000832_pt1 | contig 13705 bp, 16 predicted proteins | sample KBSMisM22_FD_66587 | JGI IMG/M metagenome (GOLD analysis project Ga0068866, IMG submission 66587) | Miscanthus rhizosphere microbial communities from Kellogg Biological Station, Michigan, USA - KBS Miscanthus M2-2 | ecosystem: Host-associated > Plants > Roots > Rhizosphere > Soil ... | reverse complement strand
AACTCCGCGGCGCGTTCAAGGAACGCGGCCGCAGCTGCCAGACCACCGCGCGCTTCTGCGCGGTCAGCCGAACGTTCGAGTTCGACTGCAATGTCTTCGTCGGGCAGTGCAGCGGCTTGGGCTCGGTGCCAGGCGTGGCGATCCGGATCGTCGTCCACGTCGGTGGCTTCTGCCAGAGCGCCGTGGACCGTACGGCGCTGTTCGTCTGACGCGGCCCAATAGATTGCCGAACGTAGCAACGGATGGGCAAACCTCACCCGGGTGTCCATCTCCAGCAGCCCACCCGACGATGCCGGCCCCGCGGCAGCGACACCGATCCCGAGCCGTGCCGCAGCCCGCCACAAAAGCACGGGATCACCCAGCGGCTCGGCCGCGGCGACCAGTAACAACTGCCGGGTCTGGGCATCAAGTAGTTCCAGTCGGCGCCGATAACTTTCCTCGATCCGTTCCGAGAGCATGCGCGGACCCTGCAGCGCGAACCCGGCCGACAGCTCGGCCTGCGTGAATCCTCGGGGCAGCTCCAACAGTGCCAACGGGTTACCGCGTGTCTCGGCAACGACCCGGTCGAGCACACGGTCGTCGACCAGCCCGAGAATGGTGGAACGCAACAACGTGCGTGCCTCATCGCTAGGTAGGCCCTCGACGATCAGAAGCGGCAGGCCCGCTAACTCCCCTTCGTCGTCGGAGTCTCGGGTCGAGAAGACCAAGGCCACCGATTCGGCCACCAGCCGGCGGGCAATGAACGCCAGTGCCTGCCCGGAGGCCCGGTCGAGCCACTGTGCGTCATCAATCACGCAGATCAGCGGGCGATCCTGCGCGCACTCAGCGAGCAAGCCCAACGCGGCCAAGCTGACCAGGAACCGGTCGGGTGGATCCCCACACGACATCCCGAACGCGGTCAGCAATGCGTCAGCCTGCGGGCTTGGCAAGCGGTCTACCCGATCCAACATGGGCGCACAGACCTGGTGGAGCCCCGAGAATGCCAATTCCATCTCGTTCTGGACACCCGCGGCGCTGACCACCTGACACCCCGCGGCTCGGGTAACGAGGTAGTTGAGCAGCGCCGTTTTGCCCATCCCGGCTTCGCCGCGCAGCACCAGTGCCTGACTCTGGCCGATTCGAAGGGCCGCCAGACCGGCGTCGAGGGTGGCGCACTCCCGGTGCCGGCCGAGCAGCACCGGGGTTCCCCGGCTAGCCGACACCGGCGGTGCCATAGTGCACTCCTTGGGAGGGGCTGCCGTCGGCGCACGGCACTCCGGCGTTTGTCGCCACGGCTGTGGCGCCGCGGCGCAGCCGCTGATCGCCGCGCATGTTTGCCCTTTCGCGGATTCATCGCAACTTGACCGGCTCAGCCTAGAGCGGGGACAGGCCTGCGGCCACGGTGTTGGCTCACGCCGCCAAACCGCCGCGGCAACCACGGCTCCCGGACACCCAGCCCCATCGCGACAATCGCCCGGCTCTGAGGGTCAAAGATTCAAAGCACGTCACGCGGCGATTCCGGGCAGCCGATTAATGGCCGCAGGCCAGTGGCTGCGGATGGCTAGCGGGCACGCCACTCGAGGCGTTCAGGGTTACGTATCAAGACGCCTGGCCCGTCGATGTTGATCCAACCCCGACGGGCGAATTCCGACATCGACTTGTTGACCGTTTCCCTGGACACTCCGGCGAGCTGAGCGATCTCTGCCTGAGTGAGGTTGTGCACGACCCGCAACGCGCCCGCTTCTGGCGTTCCGATTCGTCCCGTCGGTGAAGACGAGGTCGGCAAGTTCGTCATGGGCGTGCTTCCCCCGCCTGGACAGGATCTGCAAGAGCTGCTCGGCGATGCGCGGATGCTCAAGAATCATCGAGCTGATTGTGTGGCGGTCTATCGCGGCCGCTCGTACCTCGCTGAGCGCGGTCGCGCTAGCCATTCGCGGGCCGGGATCCAACACCGACGAGGCGCCGAAGATTTCCTGCGGTCCCAGGACGGCGAGCACCGTTCGCCCGAAAGACGATGTACGACTGAGCTTTACGCTCTCCGAGACGACGATGTAGAGATTGTCTGCGGTGTCCCCCTCGGCGTAAATCTAAATCTGTTGTGCCTTGGGGAAGACCACCAGCTTCCAATGCGGCGCGGTGGGCACCGTCGCCGGGTCGATGTCACCGGAGCCGTCCCATCCGGCGACAAGCCCAACCGGGTCTGCCTCGACACTCCCGAGCTCGACGGGGATGTGGTTCACCATGGATCCGTCGTGTTGGCGCGCCGCCCTGTGCGAAATCCCCAGTCCCGCACAGCCTGTGGTCGGCCACCGGATTTCGGCGGTTCACCATCGTGCGGTGCGACGTTGGTGTCGTCCTTGAACCCACCCCGGCCGGTGGTGGCTCCCGCTCTATTGCCCGCGCTGCGGCTGCGTTTTCAGTACGTCTACCGGTGCTGCGGACTCTTGAGCCGTTTCGCGGGTATGTGCCTAACAATCGATAATGGTGTGAAAAATCGTAAGTTGGTTTAGCATCGTAAGGCCGAGGACAAGTTAGGAGGCCGGCCGTGGCGAGGATCCTCATCGTAGGGGCCGGGATCGGCGGATTGGCCGCGACGGCGTTGCTGGAACAGGCTGGTTTCGACGTGTACACCATCGAACGTGCGCCACGTTTCGGCGAGGTGGGCGCCGGAGTACAGCTGGGCCCCAATGCGACTCGGGTGCTGAACCGCCTGGGCCTGGAAGAGGAAATCCGTGACCTCGGGGTGGCCCCGTCACACGTGAGCTGGCTTCGCTGGCAGGACGGCAACACGCTGGCGACCATGTCGATGGCGGAAATGGAGAGCACGTTCGGTACGCCGTATCTGACGATGTACCGACCGGATCTTATCGACGTGCTGTCGTCGAGGGTGTCTACCGCCGAGGTCAGACTCGGAGTCGCCGTCAGCGCGGTGACCGAGGCCGCGGGGCGGCCGGCCGTCGAGCTCGGCGACGGCACCGTGGAGGCTGGCGATCTGGTTGTCGGTGCCGACGGTATTCACTCGCGTGTGCGGGCGCAGACGGTCGGCGATGCCGCACCACGGTTTTCCGGGATGTCGGCCTATCGCGCACGGATTGCGCGCGACGCGTTGGGCTTTGACGACGTAGTACGCAACTGGATGGGTCCGGATCGCCACCTGGTGGCCTACCCGGTGGGCGCCGGGTCGGCGTATCTCAACATCGTCGCGGTGGTCCCCGAGCAGGAGCCGACCGCCGAAAGCTGGACCATGCCAGGGTCTGCCGACGAGTTGCGCAGCCAGTTCGACGGATGGTGCGACAACGTGCAACGCATTGTCGGCGCAGTCCGCGATCCCGTTTATCGCTGGGCCCTCTACGACCGCGATCCGCTTCCGCGCTGGTCGACGGCGACCACCACGCTACTCGGGGACGCGTGCCACCCCATGCTCCCGTTCTTCGCTCAAGGCGCCGCCCAGGCCATCGGGGACGCCGCGGCGCTGACCCAGGCACTCTCGGCTGCGCCGGATGATCTCTCCTCGGCGCTCAAGCGATATGAACACGCGCGCCTGGACCATACCGCCCGAATACAGCGACTTTCCTGGGACAACAATGTCTTTTATCACTTACCCGATGGTCCCGAACAACGGGAGCGCGACGCGTTCTTGTCCGGGTCATCGGCCATCGACACGTTCTCGTGGCTGTACGGCAACGATCCCTTTGCGCTAGGAACCCCAGGTGTCTAAGGGTCAAGCTGCGGTGGTTTTGCGGTGCGCCCGGGCGTTGTGTTCGTCGTAGTGGGTGTGATGGTTCAGACAGCCGTGGAGGATGCCGGTGAGGCGGGTTGCCCAGGGCACGTAGTACTTGGTGGTGGGTGCCGCCGAGGAATTGCAAATATTTGTGGATCGGGTGGTTCTACGCGACCTCCGATCCTGCTGTCTGGGACTCGGTGGTGTCAGCGTTGCCTGTAGCGCTTCCGATCCCGCGGAACTAGCACCGCCCAGCGAGTCATCTTGTCGGACCGGGCATAGCAGCGATAACAGGGTGGAATACCCGCTGCTGCGGTCAAACCCGCGACGACATCGCCAGCGCCGATACTGCGTTTGAGCATGAATCGAGGCAGCCGGATCACCGGGGTAGCGTTGCGGGACATCGACTCTGGGAGTTTCACCGGTACTCGGGGCAGGCAGTGGGCCGGTGGACTGCATTTGGGGTACCCAGGTTTCGTCGCGATCCAAGAACCGGGTATACCAGACGGTTTGATCACCGTACTCGCCCTTCCAGAACGCTTGTGTCAGCTTGAAGTTCCCCGTGTCCGGCCCGACCGCTTTATCGGGTGACGGTCCACCAGCGCCGTGGATGATCCCCTGGCCGTCCTAACGGCTGGCCTTCAGAAGATCCTCGCCGTCAATGAACTCGGAGCCAGACGGTGACGGTGAAGTTCGCCAACTAGGGCCGAGCCGCTGATGCCGAGCATGCCGTCGATGTTGCCGACACATCCGGGCTCGTACATGTTCCTTTTCCGTACGGGCGTCATACAACGCGGCCGCTCACTTTCGTGCTCCCGAATCGTTCAGGGCCGGCTCGGCCGGTCTTTTACACGATCAGAGGGGCGGCGGCGGTTTCGTCGCGATCGAGCCGGAACTCGGGGTAGTAGAGGTCGGGGTCGGGGCCGCAACGCGCCGGGACACCCGTACGAGGTAGGCGACAAGCGACGTACAAGAACGTGCGATCGATGTCAGGAGCGACCCTTAGGTTGCGTTGAACAATCAGAGGTCGAAGTGCTTCGTTCTCGTTCGGCGGGGATGGCCATCTTCCGGTACTTCGACCCATGCGGACCCAACATGTGGGTTGGGACCGGTTGCGGGGGTTTGTCACAGGCGTCGGCAACTATCTCCGCGCCGGTGCAGGACGCCCGTGGCGGCACAACTCCTTTGGCGGAGGCTGTCGGGGCAAGACCGATCGTCGATGCCATGGCGGCCACCGCGAGGACCCCCGCAAGCCATTGGATGATGTTTTGCCCGGTACCCATCGCGCGACACTTCCGACGAGTCCCGCAGCGGGGTTGCCTACGGGGCATTTTGGTTGCCATGTCCATAACTTCATAAAGTGGACATGGCAACCATTGATTCCTTAGGCGCCGGGTGAGCCGCCTCACATCCCGGACTGGACCTTGGTGGGCTCGACAAACAAACATGTGACCGTTGCCCCGGGATGTGGCTCGGTGCCGCCCAAGCGGCGCGCCGCCTTCATCGTCCGCATCAGCTATCGCGCCTTGCGTGGGACAAAAGCCGCCTGTCCAAGCAGGTCGGCAGAATGGCGGCGCGTGGACTGGTGGAGAGAAAAGGATTTGCCACCGACGCCCGCGGCGCAGTGGCTGCGCTCACCAAGACAGGTCGGGATGCCATCGCAAGAGCCAGTCCTGTGCAGAGCGCAGGTGTCCGCAAGTGGTTCATCAGTGCGCTAGTGCCCGAGTAACTCGACGCGATGATTGAGATTTCGACCGCCGTCACCGACAAGTTGGCGCGACGTGATCCCGAATTGTCTGAGTGAACCAGCGCAGTCGGAGACGCGCCCCCGAGCTACGACTACAGCGTCCTCGACAACGTCGGCAGCAAGACCAAGACAAGGAGCAAGGCCATGCGCGTGGTGGCGGCCGAGCTGAACCAACTGCGGTGGTTCATCCGCCACGCCGCGCGCATCGACGTAGCCACCGCCCGTGGCTCACCCGGCGCACAAGCCACTTTCGTGCCGCCGAGTCGTTGAGAGCTCCGCGCGGACTTGTCGCAAGAGTCACATTTCGCCGATCAGCCGATGTTCGCACTTCAACCCGGCCTGGACGTCGGCCACGTCGGTCACGCCTCTGCGTTACTCAGAGTGCGCGTCTGCTTGCTGATATGGGTCAGTGCCCGCAGGTGCGCACGCATTCGCCGAGTAGACGTTATTAGACGTCGTGATCGATTTTCTCTATCAAATCGTAATTCTCTAGAGTAGCTTGTGGTTTACGTCACTTTCGTCTGCGGTGTAGCGCTACGTCCAGGAGGTTGAACCCCGTCATGACCGTTCCCGTTCTCATCGTCGGAGGAGGCGGCGCCGGCCTGTCCGCGTCGATGATCTTGTCCACTCTCGGTGTCGAATCGTTGCTTGTCAGTGGTCTGCCGACGACGTCGATCCTGCCCAAGGCCCACGTCCTGGGGCAGCGCACCATGGAGATCTTCACCGAGGTCGGTGTCGCCGACGAGATCTATTCCCGGAGCACTCCGCAGGCCAACTTGGCGGCCACCGGGTTCTACGCCGGTGTGAGGGGATCGAATCCGAACGCGGGCCGCCTGATCGGCAAGCTCGATCTCTGGGGCGCGGGGAACCGAGACCCCGAGTACATCGATGCCAGTCCCTGCCCCACGGCGAACCTGCCGCAGATCCGCCTGGAGCCGGTCCTCAAGAACCACGCCGAGAAGCTCAATCCCGGTGGTGTCCGGTTCCACCACGAGTTGATCGGACTTGAGCAGGATGGATCCGGTGTGCGAAGCACCATCCGCGATCATCGCGCAGGCGAGGACTACGAGGTCCGGTCGCAGTACGTGATTGCCGCCGACGGGGGCCGCACAGTCGGCGGGCTCGTCGGCATCGAGCTACAAGGCCAACGCAACATCCTCGACATGGTGTCGGTGCACATGACTGCCGACCTTTCGGGTGTGCTCGAGGACGACTCGGTCTTCCTGCGTTGGTTGGCAAACCCTGACTTCGGCGGCACGTTCACTGGTGGTGTGCTGGCCCCGATGGGCCCGCACCGGTGGGGCACACAGTCAGAGGAATGGGTCTTCCACATCGGCCATCCCTACGGCGACCCGGACGCCGGCGATCGGGAGAAGGTCATCGCACAAATGAAGTCGCTGCTGGGCATGCCCGACCTCGCAGCCCAAATTCACGCCGTGTCCGTCTGGACCATGGAAGGCATCATCGCTGAACGATTCCGCGCGGGTCGTGTCTTCGTCGTCGGCGACGCCGCCCACAGACACCCGCCCACCAGCGGCCTCGGGTTGAATTCGGCGATCCATGACGCTCACAACCTGTGCTGGAAGCTCACTCAGGTTCTCGCGGGACAGGCTGGGGATGGATTGCTCGACACCTACGAGGCCGAACGCCGCCCGGTGATCCTGCGCAACATCGCCAATTCCGTGAAGTGCGCAGAAGACCGCTTCACACTCGACGCAGCGCTAGGATTGTCCCCGGAAAAGTCGGCCGAGGCGAACTGGGCCTCAGTGGAGGTGATCTGGGATGAAACGCATCCCGCGCACGCCGAACGCTGCGATCAGGTCAACAACGCGCTAGCCCTGCAGTCCGGTGAATTCCACCATCATGGTTTGGAATTCGGTTTCACCTACCACTCCGCGGCGGTTGTCGACGATGGCAGCCCGGACTATGTGCCGATCGACGCCGTGCGACTGTACGAATCCAGCACCAAGCCCGGACATCCACTCCCGCACGCCTTTGTTTCCCGCCGCGGCAAGACATTCCCCCTGCAGAACCTCACCCATGGCGGCAAGTTTCTCCTCGTCGCCGGCGAGGACGGCAATGCATGGGTGGAGGCGGCCCACAAGATTGCCGAAAGCACCGGGATCGCACTCGAGGCAGTCACCGTCGGAGCTGACGATGCCGAGCTGGTCGATACCCGCCTGGCCTGGCTGCGCAAACGCCAGATCACCCGTGACGGCGCGGTGCTCGTCCGACCCGACCGCTTCATCGGGTTCCGGTCGGCGGGCGCCGTGGATGATCCCCTGGCCGTCGTAACCGCTGCCCTTCAGCAGATCCTCGCCGTCGATGAACTCGGAGCCATTCATGAGTGATCCAGGGCGCTGAAGTCTCTGCCGTCGACAGCTGTTGGCTCCGTTGCTCTTTCACACGATCTTAGGGGCTGCGGCGATCTCGTTGCGATCGATTCGGAACTCGGGGTAGTACAGGTCGGGGTCGATGGCGGCGGGTGGCTCCGTTGATCGCCACGCATACCAACACGTCGGGCACGAGTTCATCGTCCACACTCCCGGTACCGGAGAGTGCGCGACAGTGCTGGCATCGGGTGATTGGCACCGGGGGCAGATCATCGGGTCATCTCCTTCAGTAGGCGTTCCCAGTCGGCCGATTCCGGGTAGGCGGTGACGGGGGTTCCGAAATCCCCGCGGATGTCGGGGGCTTTCGGCGGGGTGGCATCGATGATCAGCCGGGTGGTGATGCCTTGCGGGTTCCCGGTGGGATCGAGGGGGATCTCGTACATGCGCGGGATGCTGACGGCGTCGAACTCGGGATTGACGTTGGCCGTGAGCGCCCACATCACCTGTTCGAGGTTGAACGGGTCGACCGTTTCGTCGACGACGATGACGATCTTCGAGTAGCCGATGCCGTGGGGAGTGGTCAGCAGGCGCATTGCCACCACCCGCGCGAATCCGCCGTGTCGAACGCGGGTGGAGATGATGTTGACCAGCCCGTGGGTGTACATCGCGTTGACGGCCTCGACTTCAGGGAACTCTTGTTTGAGTTGCCGGTACAGCGGCACCGATGTGTTCAGTGCGAGCAGGTAGTCGATCTCGGTCCACGGCTGGCCGAGGTAGAGGTGCTCATAGATCGGGTTGCGCCGCATGTGCACCCGGTGAACCTTGACGACCGGCAGCGCACGTCCGCCCGAATATGATCCGGTGAACTCGCCGAACGGGCCCTCGTATTCTCTGGCGTCATAAAGGACTTCGCCCTCGAGGACGATTTCCGAACCCCATGGAACGTCAAGTCCGGTGTAGGGCGCTTTGACGATGGGATAGGGCACACCACCTCGCCAGGCGCCGGCCATTTCGTACTCGGACTCGTCGTATTCCAACGGCGTCGAGGCGACCAGCGTGAGGATCGGGTCGTTGCCGATCGCGATGGCCACCGGAAGTCCCTCGTGTTTCTTTTCTGAGGCGGCGATGTGGATCGCGAAGTCGTGTGGTGGCCCGGACTGCAACCCCAGGTGATCAGGGCCCTTGACCTGAAGTCGGTAAAGACCCACGTTCTGTTTGCCGAAGTTCTCCGGATCGGCTGAGTCCCTGGTGATTACGGCAGCTTTGTCGATGTAGGGCCCGGCGTCACCGGGGTTGAGGCGGAATACCGGGAGCAGCTCGAACAGGTTGATGTCGTCGGTTATGGTGATCTCCTGCCAGGGAGCATCTGCTCGGCGGTCCACCGCTACGGGATACTTCTGCCAACGTTCATCGAGTTCGAAGAACTGTTCTTTAATAGTGCTGGTTTTGGCCATTCCGAGCATGAGCGCGTGGTTGGCCCAGGAGCCGTGGACGTTGAGTGCTACCTGAGCGTCGGTGAATCCAGCGATGTTGGTGAACAACAGCGCGGGCGCGGTTGTCCCGAGGTTGGCAACCGCTCGCCCGGCCGCGCCGAGATCTGGTTCGGGGTTGACGCTGCGTTCGATGCGTAGGAGTTGCTTCTCGGCCTGCAGGGCGGTCAGGAAGCTGCGCAGGTCATCAAACGGCGGGTGCATGGTGCTCCTTAAGGATTGGCCGGGCCTCCCCGGTGGGTGATGCGCGGTCGAGACCGCACACTGTTCGGGCGCAGGGCCGCTTGGCCGACGGACCGGATCCCCTGTGGCGCACTAACGATGGGATGCGATTATTCAGGGCATCATTGCGACGTCGGACGTCATGGCCGTCATCGGGATCTTCCTTCCACTGGCTCGTATACACATGCGCTGGTGTGGACTTCACCGTTGGCCCAGACCACCTGTCAGCGTTGATTGGGTTGTGGTTGCGCTATCAGCGGTACGTGCGGTGTGGACGCCCTGCCAGCGGTGGGCGTGTGGAGCGGGCAGGCCGAACTGGTCGAAAACGCGCGCGACCAGGTGATCGAGGATGTCGTCGATCGAGGTGGGGTTGTTGTAGAACGCAGGCATCAGCGGCAGGATCGTGACGCCCATCCGGGCCAGCGCGAGCAGGTTGTCTAAATGGATTTCGCTGAGCGGGGTTTCGCGGGGGATCAGCAGCAGTCTGCGGCGTTCCTTGAGGACTACGTCGGCAGCGCGGCCGATCAGGTTGTCGGCGTATCCGGTCCTGATGCCCGCGACGGTCTTCATCGAGCACGGCACGACGACCATGCCGTCGGTCTGAAACGAGCCGGAAGAGATCGCCGCGGCCTGATCACCGGGCCGGTAGGTCACGTCTGCGAGCTTGGCCACTTCCCCAGCGGTGTAGGGAGTTTCGAGCTCGATCGTGGTGCGCGCCCACCGGCTCATCACCAGATGGGTCTCCACATCGGGAAGTTGGCGCAATGCCTCAAGCAACCGCACACCGAGGGCGGCGCCACTGGCACCGGTCATCCCGACGATCAGCCGCGGCATGTCAGGACTCGACGCGGTCGCGGTGCGCGGGCGTCTCGTCGCCCGAGTACGTGTAGTAGTCGGTCTGTGGCAGGCCCAAGAAGCCCAGCAGTCGGGCGGTGAACTCCTCATAGACCTGGTCCACGCTGCTCGGCAGGTTGTAGAAGGTGGGGATGACGGGATAAATGGTGCCGCCGGCCTCGGTGATCTGAGTCATGTTGCGCAGATGGATCAGGTTGAACGGCGTCTCCCGCACGCACAGAATGAGCGGGCGGCGCTCCTTGAGGGTGACGTCGGCGGCCCGCTCGATGAGCGTGTTGGCGGTGCCATGGGCGATTCGGCCCACCACGCCGAGAGCGCAGGGCACTACCAACATCCCCCAGGATGGGTAGCTGCCTGATGTCGGACCGCCCGCCAGGTCCTCTGGATCCCAGTTGACGACTTTGGGTGACGGGCCGCCCAGCACCATCTCGACCGCTTCGCCGACTGAGTCCAGTCCCGTTTCGTGGGCGATGATCTTTCGCCCCGTTGCTGAGACGATCAGGTCGACTCGCTCGACGCGGTCGTCCTTGACTAGAGATTCCAGGACGTAGCGCGCCACTCGGGTCCCGCCCGCGCCCGTTATCGCGAAAGTCACATTTCGCTGATCAGCCATCTCCACTCTCTTCTCAAAGATCCGCACGAAGTCGTCTACGTCGTGATCACTGTGTAGAGCTCGGAAATGAAGTCATCACGCACGATGGCCACGTCGAACCCGCTGGCCACCGGGTCGCCGCCTTCGGGCCCGAGCTTCCACGCCAAGTACCCGAATCCGAGGGTTTGGTAGACGGGACTGGCTTTGGTGAAAACCAGTCCCTGCATCTGCGACTGCAATGCTTTCGCCTTGGCTTCTAACGCTTCACGACCGACACTGACCCCCTCATCGTCGGTCCAACGAACGCCCGGAGCGTAGGTGGTCTCAATGGTCGCGGCCCTGCGTTGGGCATCGCGTTCGTTGAACACCCTGAGCAAGTTCGCTTCCATCAGGTTGCTGATGATCTCAGTCATGGTCAATCCTCCGTCTATTCACTCGTGTCCTGAGGGGGCGCGGCTCATAAGGACTGTGGGAGCAGGCCGAACGCCTGGTACAGCCGTACGTAGTCGACGGTTTCCCAGTGTTCGGCGGCGACCCCATTGATGCGCAGGAAGTCGGCCGAGGCGAAGTCGACGGTTTGGCCGCTGGCGGTGATGGTGCCGTCCCAAACGCTCATCGATGCGACGCGGTCATTTTCGGCCACCACGTGCGTTTGCACCGCCAGCCCGTCGGGCATCGCGGCGCGCCCGACCGTCCAGCCCCGCCCGAAATACTCTCGGCCGTGCGGTGTCCATCCGTTGTTTTGAATGTAGTTCTCTGCCACGGCGTCGACGTCGGAGGCCACGCCGGCGGTGATCGCACCGTCGTAGAGGCGCCGGCTGACGGTACGTGATCCTTCACGCGTACTGCGTCGTTCGGTGCGGGCGGCGTCGAAGGGGGTGTCGAGCTCTTCGACGAAGATGCCGTCGGGTGCTTCGGGCACCTCGAGCATCTTCTGAAACTGTGCTCCGACTCTGGGGATGGCACCGATCGTGGTCAGGATTTGGTAGGTGTCGATGACCTGCCAGTGCTCGACGAGCCGATCGTTGCGCACGCGGAAGAAATGTGACGCGGACGTTCGGATTGGGCGGCCGGTGGCCGTCACCCCGGCGTGGTCGCCGGTGTGAGTTCCCGTGATGATCGTGCGCAGGGCGATCATGTCGTTCTCCACCAGGACGCCCATGTTCTCGTCCACCTGCAATTGCAGGTCTGAGAACGAGTTCCGCAGGCTCTCATAGTATTTCTTCGTTGGCGTGCGGCTGCGCACACCGTCGTGGGCGTACGACAGGAACCCGCGCGCCAAAACCGTGTCCAACGCGGCATCGTCGGCGGCATTGATCGCGTGCACGAATGCCCGAGCCAGTCGGTCGGATTGCCGCGCGGTGGCTGTTTCGTGGAAGTTGTCGAGCCTGGTGTGTGCCATGACCATCTTGGGACCTGCCTTTCGAGGAAAATGGGTTCGGGAATAATGGCGCTAGTCGAGGCCCACGTAGTGGCATCGGAGTTCATCGAGTTCGAGGTCGGACTTCTCTGCGACGAGCCGCAGGATCTTTTCGGCGTCCGGACCAAGGGCGCACGCGCCGGAGCGGGCTGTTCCTCAACGGGCTCGATGATGCGGTCAGCCGACTCATCGGCGCTCAGTCGCTCGCTCTGCGACTTGTTGAGTGAGGCGGTGGATTTGGCGAATTCCTCGCCGTATAAGTCCCGCTGGGCATCGGTGAACGAATCGGTCACCCGCTTCATCGCCGCGGCGGTGTTAGCAGGGCCGCCGATTCTCATGTTGCCGGCTTGAGCGAGTACCAACTCAACGCCAAACGGTTTGAGCCCGCTAGGGTACACGTCGGCGAGGGCTTCGAACGCGGCCTTGGAGGCGCTTGACGGCCCGTTGAACGGAAGCGGGAGACGTCCCCTCATCGCACCGACCTGGACGATGCGGCCGTGCGCCGCGCGCAGTGCGGGCAGGAACGCGTTAATCACACTGATGCTGCCGAACACGTTGACGTCGAATTCGCGTTTGATGGCTTGCAGCGGAAGCACTTCCAAGGGGCCCGGTGTCAGAATGCCGGCGTTACTTACTAGCACGTTTAGCCCGGCCGGGCCGATCTCATCGCCAACCCGCGTCGCCCAGGTACGCACCGCCTGTTCATCGGTTATGTCGGTGACAGACAACGAGACTCGGCCATCGGAAGCATCCCGAAGTTCGTCGACTTCCGCATCGACCAGCCCGGTGCCGTACACCCGTTGGCCCTTTTCGGCGAGCTTGAGCGCGACCGAACGGCCCAACCCGCCTCCGGCGCCGGTAATCGCCGCGGTGCGACATGCTGCTTCACCACTAGTCATGTTCTGCTCCTACCCAAGTTCTGCTCCTACGCTTCTTAGATGAACTGATCTAGGTGTTCTGTGTCGCCAGGCCCCGGCCACCGCATCCATCGCCCTCAGGTGAAGCTCTCAGGTGAAGTCGGCACCACCGTCCACGTGGATCGTTTGGCAGTTCACGTACGCGGCGTCCTCGGAAAACAGGAACGCGACCATCGCTGCGATGTCCTCGGGGATTCCGAGGCGAGGCGAGGCGACCGACGTCAGAATCTCGGTGCGCCACTCTTCGGTCGTATTGGCGAGCGCCGCTCTGGTGAGAATCACCCCGGCGGCGACCGAATTGCATCGCACACCGTGCTTGCCGCCCAGCGTGGCGGTATGGCGAGCGAGCCTACACAGTCCCGCGTTGGCAGCCTGATAAGCGACATCGCGATCCGCACCGGTCCAAGCGCTGGTTGACACCGTGTTGAC
>Ga0068866_10000801_pt1 | contig 14099 bp, 15 predicted proteins | sample KBSMisM22_FD_66587 | JGI IMG/M metagenome (GOLD analysis project Ga0068866, IMG submission 66587) | Miscanthus rhizosphere microbial communities from Kellogg Biological Station, Michigan, USA - KBS Miscanthus M2-2 | ecosystem: Host-associated > Plants > Roots > Rhizosphere > Soil ... | reverse complement strand
TCGAGCACGGGCGATCCTGTGACCAGCGAGGGCGACCAACTGACGCCCTCGAACGGTTCCTCGATGCTGCTCTTGGCGAACTGCCAGCACAGGTCGCCGTGATTGACGCCCAGAACGTTGACGCAGAACGAACCTGCCGAGGCCATTCGCAGCCAGCGCTCGGACGTGGTCATCGGCAGGAACCCGACGAGCGGCGGATCGAGCGACACGGAGGTGAACGAGCCGATCGTGAAGCCGACGGGTTCGCCATCGACCATCGCGGTGACCACGGTGACTCCCGTGGGGAAGTGGCCGAGTACGAGGCGGTACTTCGACGGGTCGATCGACATCACGCTGGACTGTACTTGCAGGCCGCATTGCGTTGACAGCCCAGTGCCTACTCAGCCGTACGCTGTTCGGGTGATCGACAAGGCCGCACTCCGTCAGCGAATGCGCATGGTGCGCGACGTGGTGGAGGACCATCTGATGCGCAGCGTGCAGTTGTGGGCGAAGGTTGCCGAGTTGCCGGAGTTCCAACAGGCCGACACGGTGATGGCCTTCGTGGCCTTCGGCACCGAGATCGACACCGACCCGCTGTTCGCCAGATTGGCGGTCGAGGGCAAGCAGCTGGTGCTGCCCCGGGTCGAGGCGTCCGGCATCGTCCCGGCCAGTGGCGACACACCGTTGGTTGCCAGCAAGTTCGGCGTGCTGGAGCCCACTGGTCCGCCCGTCGATGTCGCCGAGATCGATCTGGTGATCGTTCCCGGGCTGGCGTTCACGCTCGCCGGCGACCGACTGGGCTACGGCCGGGCCTACTACGACATGTTCCTGCCGACTGTGAAGGCGCCGTCGGTCGGCGTTTGTTTCGAGGATCAGCTCGTCGACGAGATGCCGGTGGAAGCACATGACGTGCGCGTCGACATGGTCGTGACGGCATGACCTACTTCACGGGCGACGAGTTCGCAGAAGCCTCGGGTGTCGTCGCTCGACACATGGCCCCGACGCCGCAGTTCGTATGGCCGCTGCTCGGCGAGACCCTCGGTGCCGAGGTTTGGGTGAAGCACGAGAACTGCACGCCCACCGGCGCGTTCAAGGTGCGCGGCGGGCTTGTCTACATCGATCGTCTGTTGCGCGAACGACCCGAAGTTCGCGGGGTTGTCAGCGCCACCCGTGGCAACCACGGCCAGAGCATCGCGTTCGCCGGTCGGGCTTCGGGGCTGCCCGTCACGATCGTCGTGCCGCACGGCAACAGTCCGGACAAGAACGCGGCGATGCGCGGCTTCGGCGCCGAACTGATCGAACACGGTGTCGACTTCCAAGAGGCGCGCGAGCACCTCGCCGAGGTCGCCGAGCAACGCAACCTCGAGGCGGTGCCGTCGTTCCACAAGGACTTGTGCCTCGGTGTGGCGACGTACGCGCACGAGCTGTTCTCCGCTGCGGGCGAGCTCGATGTGGTGTACGTGCCCGTCGGTATGGGCTCGGGCATCTGCGGGTTGATGACGATCCGCGATCTGCTCGGACTGTCCACGGAGATCGTCGGCGTCGTGTCGGCAGGCGCGCCGGCGACGGCCTTGTCGTTCGAGGCCGGTTCGCCAGTCACCACCGAGACTGTCGACACGTTCATCGACGGAGTGGCCACCCGCGTGCCCGACCCGGTAGCGATCGATCTCATCGTGCGCGGCGCGAGCCGCATCGTGCAGATCAGCGACGATCAGTGCGCCGACGCGGTGCGGCTGCTGTTGCGGTGCACCCACCACTTGATCGAGCCGTCCGGAGCAGCTGCGCTCGCCGGCTTCATCGCCGATCGCGCCGCGCAACCCGCCGATGGTCGGGCCAAGAGAGTCGCAGTGATCGTCAGCGGCGGCAACATCGACGCCCACATCCTTTCAGAGATCCTCGCCGGCCGAACCCCCCCGCCGTAGATCGGCGCTGGTGACCTTGTGTCCTTCGCCTCTTGTTCGGATCGCTCGGCAGCGGTTCGATGAAGGTGCGACAACAGGAGGTCACCTCATGAAAGCAATCGTGTATCACGGACCAGGCCGGAAGGCATGGGAAGACGTACCGAAGCCGACGCTGCAGGCTGACACCGACGCCATCGTGCGCGTGGATGCCGTGACGATCTGCGGCACCGATCTGCACATTCTCAAAGGTGATGTGCCGGCCGTGATCGACGGCCGCATTCTCGGCCACGAGGCTGTCGGAACGATCGAGTCCGTCGGCGCGGCGGTGAAGAACCGCAAGCCCGGCGACAAGGTGCTCGTCTCTTGCATCACCGCGTGCGGTTCGTGCCGCTTCTGCAGGGAGGGCCACTACGGGCAATGCCTCGGTGGGGGAGGTTGGATCCTCGGGCACAAGATCGACGGCACACAGGCCGAATTCGTTCGGGTTCCGTTCGCCGACACGTCGACCCACCCCGCACCCGCCGGTGTGAGTGACGAGGAGTTGCTGATGCTGGCGGACATCATGCCCACCAGCTACGAAGTCGGGGTTCTGAACGGCACAGTCCAGCCCGGCGACGTCGTTGCGGTCGTCGGCGCCGGCCCGATCGGTCTTGCCGCGATCATGAGCGCCCGCCTCTTCAGCCCGAGCCACATCGTTGCCATCGACAAGGCGGACACCCGTCTCGACGCAGCGAAGCAGTTCGGCGCCGACGTGGTGGTGAACAACGATCGAGAAGATCCGATCGAGGTCGTTCGAGGGCTCACTGATGGTCTCGGCGCCGATGTGGCGATCGAGGCGGTCGGTGTGCCGGCGACCTTCGAGCTGACCGCTGCGCTGATCAGGCCTGGCGGTCACGCCGCCAACATCGGTGTCCACGGCCAGCCAGCGACGCTGCATCTCGAGGAGCTGTGGATCAAGAACGTCACCGTCACCACTGGCCTCGTCGATACGTACTCCACACCGACGTTGCTGAAGCTCATCGCCGCCGGCCAGGTGGGAACCGCCAAGTTCGTGACCCACCACTTCACCTTCGACGAGTTCTTGCAGGCGTACGACGTGTTCGCCAACGCCGCGGACACAGGTGCGCTCAAAGTCGTCGTGACGAGGTAGTACCAGTCCGATCGCCAGGATCGGACATAGCGTGAATGGCATGGCGGTGTCCGTGACATCCTCCGATCTCGTCATCGAAGCTCACGGTCTGGTGAAGTCGTTCGGCACCACCAAAGCGCTCGCCGGCCTCGATCTCGAGGTTGCACGCGGCGAGGTACACGGGTTCCTCGGGCCGAACGGCGCGGGTAAATCCACCACGCTCCGGGTTCTGTTGGGCATGCTTCGGATCGACGCCGGCACGGTTCGACTGCTCGGTGGCGATCCGTGGCGGGACACCGCGATGCTGCACTCCCGGCTCGCGTACGTCCCGGGCGACGTCTCGCTATGGCCGAACCTCAGTGGCGGTGAGGTCATCGATCTGCTCGGTCGCTTGCAAGGTGGACAGGACCCGGCGCGACGGGACCGATACCTCGAGCTGTTCGACCTCGACCCGACCAAGAAGTCGCGGACGTACTCCCGAGGCAACCGTCAGAAGGTCGCGTTGATCTCGGCGCTCGCCAGCAACGCCGACGTGTACCTCCTGGACGAGCCGACGGCCGGCCTCGACCCGCTGAGGGAGGTCGACTTCCGGACGTGCGTGCGCGAGCTGCGCGACGAAGGCAGGACCATTCTGCTGAGCAGCCACATCCTGAGCGAGGCCGAGGCGTTGTCCGACCGCGTGACCATCATTCGCGAGGGCAGGGCGGTGGAGACCGGTCGCCTGGATCAGCTCCGTCACCTCACGCAGACTTCCGTCACCGCCGAATTGGTCACGGTTCCCGACGGGCTCGAACGGATTGCCGGTGTGCACAACCTGATCGTCGACGACCACCGGGTCACTGCCCACGTCGAGCAGCGAGGCATGGATGCTCTGATGCAAGCGTTGAGCGCATCCGGTATTCGCAGCCTCGTCAGCCAGCCCCCGACCCTCGAGGAACTGTTTCTCCGTCACTACGGCCCCGCCGCGAGTAGCCAGTCGAACGATGCCTGACGCGTTTGCTGGAACCGGCACATTGCTGCGACTCGCCATTCGGCGCGACCGGTGGTTGCTGCCGGCGTGGGTGCTGGCACTCGCCGCCATGGCCGGGTTCTCGGCGTCGGCCACCGCCAACCTGTATCCCGACATCAGCAGCCGGGTCGACGCGGCAGAAGTGATCAATGCGACTCCGTCGCTCGTCGCCCTCTACGGACGGGTCTACGACCCCACGTCCATCGGTTCACTCGCCCTCATCAAACTGACCGCCCTCGGAGCGGCCATGGTCGCAGTCCTGATGATCGTGGTCACTGTCCGGCACACCCGCGCGGAGGAGGCAGCGGGCCGACTCGAGTTGCTCAGCGCGGGTGTCGTCGGCCGCGCCGCGCCGCTCGCCGCGGCCCTCACCCTCACCTTGGGCGCCAGCGTGGCGTTGGGGCTTCTGACCGCTGCCGCCTTGATCGTTGCGGGGTTGCCGGCGGTCGGCGCCACTGCATTCGGGCTCGGCTGGGCGGCAGCCGGAATCGCCTTCAGTGCGTTGGCCGCGGTCACTGCACAGCTGACGACCGGCAGCCGCGCCGCGACGGGCCTGGCCATCGTCGGTCTCGCCGTCGCCTATCTCCTTCGTGCAGTCGGCGACATCCCCGACTCCGGCCCGAGTGCGCTGACATGGCTGTCGCCCATCGGTTGGACTCAACAGGTGCGCCCGTTCGCAGGCGATCGACTCGCCCTCCTGCTGCTCCCCGTCCTGCTGGCCATCGTGCTCGTCGCGATCGCCTTCGAACTTCGAGCGAGGCGGGATCTGGGCGAGGGCATGATTGCGGAACGTTCCGGCCCCGCCCGTGGCGACATCACCAACACTTGGGGCCTCGCCGTGCAGCTGAACCGCGGTGTCCTGGTGTTCTGGGGCGTGGCAATGATCCTTTTCGGCGTGCTGCTGGGATCCCTCACGAGCAGTGTGAGCGGCATGCTCGACTCGCCGGCCATGCGTGATTTCTTCGAATCGCTCGGTGGCGAGCAGGGCATCGTCAACGCGTTCCTGTCCGCTGAGCTCGCCATCGTCGGCTCGATCGTGGCCGCCTTCGGCATCCAGGCGGCCGGCCACCTCCGCGCCGAGGAGACCGCCGGCCGCGCCGAGGTAGTTCTGGCGACGGCCACGTCGCGGCTGCGATGGGCCAATGGATTGTTCGGTGTGGCGCTCGGTGGAGTCGCCCTGCTGATGCTCTTGGTCGGACTGGCCCTCGGCGTCGGTCACGCGCTCGACGTCGGGAACACCTCGATGATCGGCGACCTCGTGCTCGCGAGCCTCGCCCGCATCCCCGCCGCGTGGATCATGACCGCGCTGGTGATGGCCGTGTTCGGATGGGCGCCCCAGCTGACCGGCCTGGTGTGGGGTCTCTACGCCGCATCTGTCGTGCTCGTCGAGCTCGGCGCGCTGTGGAACCTTCCGTCGTGGATGATGGATCTGTCGCCGTTCACTCACTCACCCAAGCTGCCGGGAGCCACCGGGGTGATCGTTCCGCTGATCACGCTGACCACGTGTGCCGGCCTCCTGGCAGCGATCGGATATGTCGGTTGGTCGCGTCGCGATCTCACCCCCTGAAGGAGGAGTTCGCGAGATCACGTTGCGCAGATGAGGGTGTCGGCGAACTTCAGAAGATCGGGGTCTGTCGCCTTGCGGAGATTGACTGCGACGACAACTCCCGAGGATGCATCGGGTCGAATGAGCGCGATGGATTGTGTTCCGTCGATGGCGCCACCGTGGCCGTAGAAGGTGCCGCAAGTGAGGTGATAGGTGGCCAGACCGAGTCCATACGACCCGCTCGATTGGGCCGTTGCGCGCTTCATGTCCGCTTCGAGTGTTGCGTCGAGCAGACGGCCGGAGACGATTGCTTGCATGATGGTGAGCAGTTCGTCGGCGGTCGAGATCACCCCTCCGCCACCGCCGTTGCCGAACGCCAACGTGTCGTCGGTGACGTCTTTGAGCCCGGCACCCGTGGCCCCGGCCACGTAGCCGTGCATGTCCGGCAAGGACATGTCGTCGGGTGCGAGCGTCGTTCGACGGAGTCCGAGTGGTTCGATGATCCGGGCGCGAAGCAGCTCCGCAACAGATCGTCCAGTCACACGGGCCAGCACCATGGCGGCGAGTTGGTAGTTGACGTTGCTGTAGTGGTAGCCGGTTCCGGGCTCGAAGTACCGATCGTGTGTATCGGCGAGCGCCACGAACAGCCGGTCGGGGATGAGCACGTTCTCGCCTGCCGCGTAGCGGCTTGCCAAATCGGTCGCCTGCGACCGCAGGACCGGATCGGTCAACTTGGCGATGTCGGCGATGACGTCGCCTTCATCACCCACGTTGAACAGTCCGCTCGTGTGGTCGAGCAGCATCCTGACCGTGATCGGCGAACCGGAGAGCGGCACATCGGGCAGCAGCTCGCCGACAGTGTCATCGAGTGACAGTTCGCCACTGCTCACGGCATCGAGTACGAGAAAAGCGATGATCGTCTTGCTGATGCTGCCGATGCGGAACCGGCTGGTGTCGGTCAGTCGGGCGCCGGCGAGGTCCGCGACTCCGGCGACACCGATCCAGTGAGTACCTGACGCACGAAGTGCCACCACCGCGCCGGGCGAGCCGAACGTGCTTCGAAACTCGTCCAACACTGCTTGACGATCTGACGAAATCGCTGGCACGGAGGTGATCACGACTGGCGAATCCTGGCCGCCATCGCCGCACGCGGTTGCAGCGAGGACGCCGACCACGCAGACAGCGATCGGTCGCGTGAACCGTCTCACGTCATCAAGGTGGCACGAGTCGACGACTCTCGCCAGGGCACAAGGACTCATGTGGATTGGCGAAGGTCCGGCGTCGCCCGAATGTGACGGAGTGCCCTACTGGGACACCCGGCTCGGGCTGATCATGAAACCATGACCAAGCAGATCAACGTCGGATTCAACGGAAGTGCAGCATCATCCGAGGCCGTTCTATGGGCGGCGGCGGAGGCCAGCAGGCGTGGTACCCGCCTCCAGCTGATCTCCTGCTACTCGATTCCGGTCATTCCAGGTGCGGAGCTCGGAGCGGGCGCCGACACGTACTCGTCACTTGTCGCAGAAACCCATAGTGCCCTCAAGCAGATGGACGCCGTCGTTACCGACTTGCACCCTGGTCTGCAGGTCACGACGATGGCGTCATCGGAGCCAGCGGTGTCGGTGCTGATCGACCAGGTCTCCACGGACGACCTGGTCGTGGTGGGCGCAACCGGCCACCATCACGGAGCGGACCGGTGGCTGGGGAGCACCGCACGGCACGTCGTTCGGCACAGCCCTTGCCCGGTGGTGGTCGTGCCCGAATCGAGTGGTCGGAGCGAGACCGAACGCATCGTCGTCGGCGTCGACGGGTCCGACACTTCGAGGCTCGCCCTGCGGTGGGCAGGTGACGAGGCCGATCGATGCGGGGCAAAGCTGTTGGTCGTCCATGCGTGGATGTATCCGTACATCCACACCTTCCCCGATTCGTCCGAAGCACGCGACCTGATGAAGGTCGACGCGGCGTGTCTCCTCGACCGGGAGGTCGAGGCGGCGCGCGACGAGTTCGCCGCCGAAGTGACCGGGCTCCTGATGGAGTGCAGCCCGTCCGCCGCGCTGTTCGCAACCGTGCGTCACGGTGACTTGCTCGTGCTCGGCTCCAACGGTCATGGCGCGGTTCACGCGGCGTTGTTCGGCTCGACGGTCAACACGGTTCTCGATCGGTGCGTGGTTCCAACGGTTGTGGTCCGAAACCACGAGTGAGTCCACCGGAGATGTGACGTGTGTCACACCATCCTCACAAAGTCGTCTCAGAGTACCGATTCATTCTGATGCACGTCCGGTGAACGACTCACCGGCGTGACCGAAGGAGAAACCGAGATGACGACCCCCCGTCGTTCCATCAAGTCCAGCCTGATGCTGGGCGCAATCGTTGCCACCGCGGGCGCGACGTTCGTGGTCCCGAGTGTCGCCAGCGCGGCGACCACCACGACACCGTCGACCCCGTCGACCCCCGCGACTTCTACCGATACCCCGAAGGAACTCCCGGCCCGGTACCAGCGGGCGTGCCTGCGGATCCCGAACCTGCAGATCCGCATCAACAACTTCATCGATCGGTTGAACGGTGATGCCAGCACGAGGGGCTCGCTGCTGTGGCTGCAGGCCCAGATCGACAACGCCAAGTCGAAGGGTCGCACCCAGTTGGCCACCGTCCTGGAGAACCGTCTCAAGGTGCGCCAGCAAACCCTTGTGGTGCTCAACCAGCGCCAGGAGCGGCTGACGAAGTTGCTGGAGCTGTGCCGCAATCACGGTGTGGACGTCTGATGAGACGTCCCATGCTCGTCGCGTTGGCCGCGATCGCACTCGCGGCGTGCGGGTCGGCCGGTGCCGGTGGAACAACGCCGACTTCGCCGGCCCAGAGTCCTGCGACCGTTGCACCGGTGACCCAGCCCGCCACGACCGTGCCCACCACGACGCTGCCGTCGACCACTGAGCCGGCGGCCCCGTCGAGCACCGATGCCACGGCCAGTGACGAGGTCGTCGTCACCGACGCCGAGGTCGCCGACATGGAGAAGGAACTCGACGACATCGACCAGTTGCTCTCCGGAGTCGACGCAGATCTCAAGCAGGACTGAGTGGCGGCTGGGCGGGTGTTGGTCGTCGAGGACGACGACGCCGTACGGTCGGCCGTCGATCGCGGCCTCGGCGTGCACGGGTTCGACGTGTCGTCCGTGCCCGACGCGGAAGCGGCGATCGACATCGTCGCCCGGCGTCGCCCGGACGTGATGATCGTCGACATCGGCCTGCCCGGGATGTCGGGCGTCGAGTTGTGCACGCGACTGCGAGGACTCGACGTCGACACTCCGATCCTCATCCTGTCGGCCCGCGATCAAGTCGGTGACCGCGTCGCCGGTCTGCAGGCGGGCGCCGACGACTACGTCGTGAAGCCGTTTTCACTCGACGAGCTCGCGGCTCGCCTGCACGCGCTGCTGCGGCGAGCACGACCGTCGAACACTGCGACTTCGGTGGTTGCCGCCGGCCCGCTGTGGATCGACCTCGATCGGCGCATCGCCAAGGTGGGCGACGATCGGCTCGACCTCTCGAGGCGCGAGTTCGATCTGTTGAGCACTTTCGCGCAGAACCCCGGGATCGTGCTGTCCCGCATTCGTCTGTTGGAGCTGGTGTGGGGCTACGACTTCGACGTCGACACCAATGTCGTCGACGTGTTCGTCGGCTATCTACGCCGCAAGCTCGACGCAACCGGCGTCGAGCGCCTCATCGAAACGGTACGAGGCGTCGGGTTCGTGCTGAGGGTCGCGTAGATGCGCCTGGCGACGCGCACCGGTCTGGCATCGTTCGTTGCCGCTTCGATCACCCTCCTCGCGGTGGGCTCGCTGTTTCGCGGCTACTTCGCCACAGTGCTGCAGGACCGCGTGGACAAACAGCTGCAAGAGCGGGCTGAGACAGCGCCGATCCTTGCCGCAGTCGCCGAGCGGTTGTCGCAGTCCGAGTTGCGCACGACACTCGAAGGAGCACGCGTCGTGACCGCAGGCGACACCATCTCGCTCGGTCTTCTGCCGGACGAACCGCTCCCTGACGGCATCGTTCCCGGATGGTCCACCGCCCGGGCCAGCGGCGACCGATGGCGGCTGTACACCGTCGAGGTCGCCGATGTTCCCGATCCCGGCGACACGACGCTGGTGCAGTTGGTGGCGCCACTCGGCGACGTCGACGCCCGCGCAATGCAACTGCGCCGCCGAGTGATCGTGGTGATGATGCTGACATCGGTCGCCGCGGGATTGGTGGGCTACCTGCTCGGCAAGGTTGCCACGCGTCCACTCACCGCGCTGCGACGCGATACAGGGCGTATCGAAGACGCCGAACCGAGCACGTGGCATGTCGCCGCGTCGTACGGATCGACCGAGGTCGACGACGTGGCGACGACGTTGAACGAGAACCTCGAACGTCTCGCCGACGAGACGAAGCGCCGCGGCGCGGCGCTCGATGCGGCCCGCGCCTTCGCCGCATCCGCGACACACGAACTGCGCACGCCACTCCAGGGTGCGCTGACCAATCTCGACATCGCCCGCAGCGATCGGGTCGGTGATTCGGAACGCAAGGAGGTGCTGGGCCTCGCCAACGATCAACTGCAACGCATGGCTACTGCGCTGGCCGCCGTGCGGACGCTGGCCGACGCTGAGTTCGCCGATCGCTCGTGGTTCGACACGATCGATCTCGCCGATGTTGCCGACGCGGCCGTCGCCGATGAACGGCGTCGCGCTCCGAACGCCGTGATCGAGATCGACTCGACGCCGCCCACGACCATGGTTGCGTGGCGTGATGGTGTACTGCTGGCGATCGCCAACGTGGTCCGTAACGCGTTGATCCACGGCGTCCCTCTCGACGGCAGCCCGCCGCGTGTGGCGGTGTCGATCGGCGGCTCAACGGTGATCGTCGACGACAACGGTCCGGGCATTCCGGTCGTCGACCGCGAGCGCGTGCTCGAACGGTTCGAGCACGGCGGCGGGTCGGGTTCGGGTCTCGGTCTGGCGATTGCCCAGCAGGTCGCGATCGCCCACGGAGGCTCGGTGACGATCGGCTCGAGCCCAACGGGCGGTGCTCGCGTCGAACTACAGCTCGGGCCCGATCGGGCGGCTGGGCCTCAGGCGTCTTCGTAGTACTCGCGGCCGAGGTGGGTGATCTGCTCCTCGCCCATCATCCAGCGCAGGGTGTTCTTCAGTTTGGTCTCCTGGATGAACAGGTCGTGCTCCGGGTAGAGACCCGGCGCCACCATCGGGGCCTTGTAGTAGAAGCTCAGCCACTCCTGGATGCCGAACAGGCCGGCCCGCTGGGCCAGGTCGCTGAACAGGACCAAGTCGAGCGCGAGCGGCGCGGCGAGGATCGAGTCGCGGCACAGGAAGTCGATCTTCAACTGCATCGGATAGCCGAGCCAGCCGAAGATGTCGATGTTGTCCCAGCCCTCCTTGTTGTCGCCGCGCGGCGGGTAGTAGTTGATCCTCACCTTGTGGTACACGTCGCCGTACAGGGCGGGGAAGACGTCCGCATCGAGGATGTGTTCGAGCACACCGAGCTTTGACTCCTCCTTCGTCTTGAAGTTGTCCGGATCGTCGAGTACCTCGCCGTCGCGGTTGCCGAGGATGTTGGTCGAGTACCAGCCGGACAATCCCAGCATGCGCGTTCTCAACATCGGCCCGATCACCGTCTTGATCAACGTCTGGCCGGTCTTGAAGTCCTTGCCGCTGATCGGGATCTTGCGCTCCGACGCCAGTTCGCGGAGCGCGGGAATGTCGACGGTGAGGTTGGGAGCGCCGTTGGCGAACGGCACACCTTCGAGGATTGCTGCGTAGGCATAGAGCATCGACGGCGCGATCGTCGGATCGTTGGCGTCGATGGCGGCCTCGAACGCCTCGAGGTTCATGTGCGCCGGTCCGGGCTCGATGAAGATCTCGGTGCTGGCGCACCAGATCATCACGACGCGATCGACCATCTTCTCCTCGCGGAATCGGTTGATGTCCTCGCGGATCGCGTTGAGCATCCTGCGCTTGTCGATGGTGTGCAACGTGTTGTCGGCGTCGATCCGCTTGACGTACTCACGATCGAAGGCGGCCGGCATCGGGCGCACTTCACGCAGCGCGTCGCTGACGGCCTCGATGTGCTTGCCGCCTTCGAGCACGCCGGCCCTGGTAGCAGCGACGTACGCATCGTCGGGGAACGGATCCCACGCCCCGAACACGATGTCGTCGAGCGCGGCGAGCGGCAGGAACTCCTTGAGCAGCGGCCGGCGGTTCTCGGTTCGCTTGCCGAGCCGGATCGTACCCATCTGCGTCAACGAGCCGACCGGCTCGGCCATGCCGCGCCTGACGAGCTCGACCCCGGCGATGAGGGTCGAGGCGACCGCGCCGAGGCCGACGGTCAGTACGCCGAGGCGGCCTTCGGCCGGTGCGATGGTTGGGGAGGGGGGAGTAGCCATGACGGGTCAGGCTAGGAACGTGGAGCGCTCTAGGTTTGCATCACCGAGCAACGAGGAGGAGCGATGCCGTCAACCGTGGTGCGCTATCAGGCCAAACCGGACCGGGCCGACGAGAACCAGAAGCTGATCGAGGCGGTCTTCGCCGACCTCGAGGCCCGCCAACCGAACGGCTTCACGTACAAGGTGTTCCGCCTCGAGGACGGTGTCAGTTTCGTGCACGTCGTGATCGAGCACGAAGGCGTCGAAGACCGCGATTCACTGCTGGACGTCCCGGCGTTCAAGGCATTCGTGGCCGACATCGCCGATCGCTGCACCGTGCCGCCGTTGGCGATGGGCGCCACCGTCGTCGGTGGCTACCGCTAGTCGTCGGCGGCCGGCATCTGGAAGAGGTTGAACGTCGCACCCTGCGGATCGGCCACGACTGCCATCCGACCGACCGGGATGTCGAACGGCTCTACGACGACGCTGCCGCCGAGCTCTTTGACCTTCGCGGCACTTGCGTCGACATCGGCAGCACCGAAGAAGATGGCCCAGTGCGGAGGAATGCCGGGCATGGGTGGTGCCATCGTGCCGGCGAGCATCGTCGATGCGGTTCCGTCGAGCGTGAAGCCGTTGTAGGTCGAGCCGTCGCTCATCGGCTCCTGGATCATCTTCAGCCCGACGACCTTCTCGTAGAAACTCGCCGTCTTGTCGTTGGGTGGCGCGAGCAACTCCGACCACGTGAACGCGCCGGGCTCGTTCACTCGCTGGGCGCCGATCGTGTTCTTCGCGGTCCACAGATTGAAGAACGCACCCGACGGATCGGTGACGACGGCCATGCGTCCCGCATCCATCACATCGAACGGCGGCACGTGCACTGAACCTCCGGCGCCTTCCACCAGCTTCGACGTTGCATCGACATCGGCAACGGTGATGTACATCTGCCAGTGCGGCGGCACTCCGGCCGCAGCCTGCTGAGGCTGCTGCGGGGCGATCGCGCCGACGGTGTCGCCCTTCAAGGTCGCCATCGAATAGAACATGTTGTCGCCGATCGGCTGGTCGTCGTACGACCAACCGAACAGTCCGCTGTAGAACTCCTTCGCCGACGCCTGGTCATTGGTCGACAGGTCGACCCACGACGGTGTACCAGGGACGTAACTCTCTCGCTTCGGCATGCTTGCTCCTCTCTGTGCTGCGAGGTTCCTCGACGGGAGCGTAGTCAGTCCTCAGGCGCTCGTGATCTGGTCGCTGATGGTCTGGCGATCCCAGTACACCCGCTCGCAGACGATCCGGTCGGTGCCCGGTTCGAAGTCGAAGACGGCACACATCCGGGCTCGGAAGGAGTGATCACTGAGACGTCCGGAAACCGTCCCGAGCAGCCAGAACTCGGCGATCACGGCGTCACCCGCGCAGTGCAACGAGATCAACTCGTTGCGCTGATCGGGCACGACCGCGCGGCTCGCGCTGTAGTAGCGGCGGACTTCCTCCTCGCCGTCGTAGACCAAACCGTTGGCGATCAACTCGTAGCGCGGATGGCCGAACGTGGTGACCGTCTCGTCGAAGCGCTGACCGTTCTCCGATTCCATGTGGTGCCGAACGACCGCCGTTCTGCGTTCGGCAAGATCGGCAGATGGTGTCGATTTCAACTCGATCTCGACGAAGGCGAACTCGAAGTCGTTGGCGTTGATCACGTTGTGACGCGCCCCCGACGGCCGGGCGTAGGACGAACCGCCATGCAGTTCGTGCTCGGTCGGCGAGCCGTCACCGGTGTCGATGCGCAGTACACCGTCGAGGAGAGGTACGACGACGTAGTCCATCTCGTGGACGTGCTCGCCGGTCTCGGCTCCCGGCGCGAACCGCCACTCGGTCACACGGACGCGTTCGTTGTCGATCTGGATTGTGGCGTGGGCAGAGTGTCGGTCGGCTGTCACGCGTCGAGCGTAGGCAATGCCGCGTCGCCGTCGACGTCGAGGCCCATGGTGCGGATGACTCCCCATGCGGCCCGACGGCACGAGTCCGAGCCGGTGACCGCTGCCAGGAACGGGGTGCGTTGGATCGCGAGGAGCGAACCCTGACGCTTGCAGGTGATCGTCGCGGTGCGGGGAACGTCGGCGAGCAGGGCGACCT
>Ga0068866_10000786_pt1 | contig 14198 bp, 14 predicted proteins | sample KBSMisM22_FD_66587 | JGI IMG/M metagenome (GOLD analysis project Ga0068866, IMG submission 66587) | Miscanthus rhizosphere microbial communities from Kellogg Biological Station, Michigan, USA - KBS Miscanthus M2-2 | ecosystem: Host-associated > Plants > Roots > Rhizosphere > Soil ... | reverse complement strand
ACCGGTTTTCCCGCGTGCAGCAGGCGCAGGGTCAACGGCGTTCCGGCGAGCTCGAGCGATCCGTCGCCCGCGGTGAACGTCCACTGGCCTTGCGATGGCTGCGCGACTTCGCAGCGCTGTGCGCGGGCGGCGATCAACCCGTAGTCGGGACGCGTGTTCGGACCGACGCGAAGACGGAATATTCCGGAGCCGAAGCTGCCGATCTCGAGCATGTCGCCAGTCGAGGTGGCGAAGGAGGCACCCGATGCCGACGCGCCGAGGCTGCTGGATGCGTCGATCGGAAGATAGTCGTGGCTGTCGAGGCGCATGATGTTCCGGTCAGGAGTCGGCAATGTCGAAAATCGATGCTTCCGCTTACGCGGACGCCGATCAGCCGGCGAATTTCGGCTCCGGCAACCCCGGGGTATCGACTTGCATCGCGAACAGTCCGCCCGACTGCGGCAGTCGCGCGAGCTCATCCGGCTCGCGGTTCTGACGCGCCGTCGTCACGTAGAGGGTGCGCAGCTCCGGGCCGCCGAATGCGCACATTGTCGGACACATCGCCGGCAGAACGTATTCGGCGAGGCGCTCGCCTCGCGGAGACAGGCGCGCGATCTTCCCGCCGCGATAGAACGCAATCCAATAACAGCCGTCGCGGTCGACGGCCGCGCCGTCGGGCCGTTCGGTCTCGCCGTCGAAACGCGCGAATTCGCGCTTGCCGCTGACGGTGCCGCCGGTCGCGTCGAATGCATAGGCGTTGATCGTGCGCGTCGGCGTGTCGGCGTGATAGAGCGTCCGCCCGTCGGGACTCCAGGCGAGCCCATTCGATATCGTGATGCCGTCGAGCACACGGGTCAGTGCGAAATAGCCGTCCAGGCAGTACAGCGCGCCGCTGGCCGCGTCGCGCCGCTCGTTCATCGTGCCCACCCAGAACCGTCCGCTGCGATCGGCGCGCCCGTCGTTGAAGCGATGGTGCGATGGATCATAGGGCGCCTCGGCCATGCGGTCGCCTAGCCTGCCTTTCCGATCGATCAGCCAGATGCCATCGCGCAGCGCCGCGACGAATCCACCCTGGTCGCGCAGCGCGAACGAGCCGATCGACGAAGGCATCGGCCAGGCGAGATTGACGCGCGACTTCGGATCGAAGCGATTAAGCGAGGGCCCATTGATGTCGACCCAGTACAGTGCCTGCTCGTCGGACGACCAAACCGGACATTCGCCGAGGCTGGCCCGGGCATCGAGCACGCACTCGAACGGCGATTCCATCTCGCGATCCCGATGGCTTAAAACATGCATCGTACAAGAAAACTAGCGCGCCCGGCGCTAGGCGTCAGCGAGCAACCGGCTTGTCGGCCGCGTCGCCTGCATTGCGAAACCTCGACAGCAATTCCTGTGCGCGCCCCACCATGAAGCCCATGTCGGATCCTATCGCGACCCACGAGTAGCCGTAGTCGATGAAGCGCGCCACCATTTCTGGGGTCGGTCCGATGATGCCCGACGGCTTGCCGGCCCGCCGGCAAGCTTTGGCGGCAGCTGCCAGATGCTCCTGCACCGCCGGATTCGTGATGTCGCCAAGGTGGCCCATCGACGCCGAAAGATCGCTCGGGCCGATGAAAATCGAATCGATGCCGGGAACCGCGGCGATCTCGTCCAGCTTGCCGAGCGCGGGCAGCGTCTCGATCTGCACGATCACGCAGATCTCCTCGCCTGCGCTCTTGAGGTAATTGGGCACGGTGCCGTAACGGCTGCCGCGATGCGTTCCGGCGACGCCGCGCACGCCCTCCGTCGGATAGCGCGTATAGGAGACCGCGCGGCGCGCCTCGTCGGCGTTCTGCACGAACGGCAGCAGCAGCGATTGCGCGCCGGCATCGAGCGCGCGCTTGATCATCACCATGTCGTTCCACGGCGGCCGCACGATCGCCTGCGCCGGCGTCCCCGCGATCGCTCGCAGGATGTCGATCATCTGCGGCGTGTCGATCGGCGTGTGCTCCATGTCGACGACGAGAAAGTCGAAGCCGACGCAGCCGAGCGCTTCCGCGGTCGACGCCGCGCCGCTTCCGAGCCATGCGCCGAGCGGCGTGCGCCCGGATGCGATCGCGCGCTTGAACTGATTGATCGGAAGATCCACCGGAGGACTCCTCGTTCGGGTTGGCGAGCGGCCATTATCGCGCGGCTGCGCTATAATCGGCGCGAATGCTCTTAAGGGCTTGCGGGCGGGAGCGATCATCGGCCGCAGGCCCTTAGCTTTTTTGCGGCCGATGCGCACTCATTTCTCCCGTTCGGCGTTCATCGAAGGCGTGCGCGATATGCTGCCGATGACCGTCGGACTGATCCCGTTCGGCATCGTGTGCGGCGTCGGCGCGATCGCAGCTGGCGCCTCCCCGGTCGCCGCCCTCGCGATGTCGATGATCGTCTTCAGCGGCGCCGCCCAGATCATTGCCGCACAGTTGCTTGCCGCCGGTGCTCCATTTGCCGTGATCGTGCTGTCGTGCTTTGTCATCAGCCTCCGCTTCCTGATGTACAGCGCGGCGCTCGCGCCTTATCTCAAGCCGGTCGCTCATCGCTGGCGCAACCTGGTTGCGTTCCTGCTGACCGACCAGGCGTTCGCGTCGTCGATTCGGCGCTTTCGCGAGTCCTCGGATATCCGCGCCAATGTCTCCTATTTCGTCGGCGGCGGCGCCGTGCTCTGGCTGGCTTGGCAGATCGCGACCATCGCCGGCATCCTGGCGGGCGCCGTCATCCCGGCGTCGTGGCAGCTGGAATTCGTCGTTCCCCTGTGTTTTCTTGCCCTGCTCGCGCCGCTGCTTCACGACCGAACGGCGCTGATCGTGTTCGCGATCGCGGCCATCGCGGCCATCGCGCTCGACTCGATGCCGATGCGCCTGTCGATGATTTGCGCCGGTCTGGCCGGCATCGTGGCCGGGGTCATCGCCGACCGGGTTCTCGGGCGCAGCGCGACGACGGAGGTCGAGCCTGGAAACTAGCCAGGTCCTGATCTGGTCGTTGATCGTCGTCGTCGGCGCGATCAACTTCGGCACGCGTCTGTCGTTCATCGCGCTGTTCGCGCGCCGCGAGATGCCGCCGCTGCTGGCGCGCGCTTTGCGCCATGTGCCGGCGGCAATGCTGACCGCGATCGTCGTGCCGGCGATCGTGTTCGCGGCGCCGGGCGAACTGGCCCTCGGCGCCGGCAACGTCAAGCTGATCGCGGCGCTCGTCGCGGGCGTCGTCGCCTGGCGCTGGCGCAACACGCTGTTGACCATCGCCGTCGGCATGGCCGCGCTATGGCTGCTGCAGCGCTTTGTGGGCTAATATCGGACCAGGAGAACGACGATGCAGCCGATTGCGCCCGACGGGGAAATGACGATGCGGTTCGAGGGCACCGACACCTATGTCGCGACGCCCGATCTGATGCTTGCGGTCAACGCCGCAGTGACGCTGGCGCGGCCGCTGCTGATCAAGGGAGAGCCCGGCACCGGAAAGACGATGCTCGCCGAGGAGGTTGCGCGGGCCCTTGGCCGGCCCCTGATGCAATGGCACGTCAAGTCGACGACCAAGGCCCAGCAGGGGCTGTACGAGTACGACGCGGTGTCCCGGTTGCGCGACTCGCAGCTCGGCGACGAGCGCGTCGCCGACATCGGGCATTACATCAAGCGTGGCGTTTTGTGGCAGGCGTTCGATTCGGAGATGCCCGCGGTCGTGCTGATCGACGAAGTCGACAAGGCCGACATCGAATTCCCGAACGACCTGCTGCGCGAGCTCGACCGGATGGAGTTCCACGTATACGAGACGCAGGATACGATACGCGCACGTCACCGTCCGACCGTCATCATCACCAGCAACAACGAAAAGGAACTGCCCGATGCGTTCCTCCGGCGCTGTTTTTTTCACTACATCCGGTTTCCCGACAAGGCGACGATGGCGCGCATCGTCGACGTGCACTTCCCCGGACTAAAAAAAACCCTGCTGCAGGCAGCATTGGAGGTTTTTTTCGATCTGCGCGACATCCCGGGGCTGAAGAAAAAACCGTCCACGTCCGAATTGCTGGACTGGCTGAAGCTCCTGCTGGCCGAGGACATCCCGCCCGAGGCGCTGCGCAGCAGCGACAAGAAGATCATCGTGCCGCCGCTGTACGGCGCGCTGCTGAAGAACGAGCAGGACGTTCACCTGTTCGAGCGCGTCGCGTTCATGGCGCGGACGGGCCGCTAAAGCCGCGTCATGGCATTCATCGAGCCGGTGACGCTCAAGGGCGCGCACGCGACGCTCGAGCCGCTCGAGTCCGGGCACGCGGCCGCGCTGCGCGATGCCGCCGCCGACGGCGAGCTTTGGCGCCTGTGGTACACGTCGGTCGCGCCGCCGGACCAGATCGGCGATTACATCGCGCGTGCGCTCGACATGCGCGAGCGCCTCGGTGCGATGCCGTTCGCCGTGCGCCAGAACGCGACCGGAGAAGTCGTCGGCTGTACGCGCTACTTCAATGTCGACGCGGCCAACCGGCGGCTCGAGATCGGGCACACCTGGTATTCGAAGCGCGCGCAACGCACGGCGATCAACACCGAAAGCAAGCTGCTGCTGCTGACGCATGCGTTCGAGGTCCTGCGCTGCATCGCGGTGGAATTTCGGACGCACTGGTTCAATCATGCTTCGCGGATCGCGATCGAGCGGCTCGGCGCCAAGCAGGACGGCGTGCTGCGCAACCACCAGCTGTTGCCCGACGGCTCGAAGCGAGACACCGTCGTATTCAGCATCATCGACGGCGAATGGCCGGCGGTCCGGCGGCATCTGAAGTTCCTGCTCGACCGGCCGCGGTAGCGATCTTGCTGATCGACTTTTTCCTGCATCTCAAATCGGCGAAGCTTCCGGTCAGCACGCGCGAGTTTCTGACGCTGCTCGACGCGCTGAAGCATGATGTCGTATCGACCAGCATCGATGACTTCTATTTTCTGGCGCGCACCTGCCTGGTCAAGGACGAGGCGCTGTACGACCGTTTCAACCTCGCGTTCGGCGCATATTTCAAGGGCGTCGACGGCGTGCTCGACATTCATGCCGACATTCCTGAATCGTGGTTGCGCAAGATGATCGAAGCCAATCTGACCGACGAGGAGAAGGCGATGATCGCGGCTCTCGGCGGCTGGGATCAGCTGATGCAGACGCTGCGCCGGCGGCTGGACGAGCAGCAGGGACGGCACCAGGGTGGATCGAAATGGGTCGGCACCGGGGGCACGAGCCCGTTCGGCGCCTATGGCTACAACCCCGAAGGGATACGCATAGGCCAGCAGGGCGGCCGCAGCCGCAGCGCGATCAAGGTCTGGGACGAGCGCTCGTTCCGCAACCTGGACGACTCGGTCGAGATCAACACCCGCAACATCAAGATCGCGCTGCGGCGACTGAGGCGCTTCGCACGGCAAGGCGTGCCCGACGAGTTCGATCTCGACACGACGATCGAGCGCACCGCGCGCAACGCCGGCTGGCTCGATGTGCATTTGCGGCCCGAGCGCCGCAACCGGGTCAAGGTACTGCTGTTCCTCGACGTCGGCGGCTCGATGGATCCGCACGTCCGGGTCTGCGAAGAGCTCTTTTCAGCGGCGAAATCCGAGTTCAGGCACCTCGAGTATTTCTACTTTCACAACTGCGTCTACGACCATGTCTGGCGCGACAACCACCGCCGCCGCAACGAGCGGATCGCGACCTTCGACCTGCTGCACAAGTACGGACGCGACTGGAAGTTGATCTTCGTCGGCGACGCCGCGATGAGTCCGTATGAGCTGGTGCAGCCCGGGGGCAGCGTCGAGTATGCCAACGACGAGCCCGGCGCGGCCTGGCTCGCGCGGCTGATAGCGGCATACCGCCACGCGATCTGGCTCAACCCCGAGCCGGAGCGGACCTGGCAATACACGCGCTCGACGCAGATGGTGCAGGAGCTCCTCGGCCCGCGCATGTTTCCTCTGACCCTCGACGGCCTGCAGCGCGGCATCGCGGCGCTGCGCAAATAGCGCTGCCGGTTTCAGGCGGGGCGGCGAAGCGCCCGTCCCGAGGTTGCGACTATCCAGGCATGCCAGGCGAGGCGAAGCACCGATTTTTGTGCCGCGCGGCCACCCTACGTCGTTCGGGCCGCGAACGTCGGCGCCAGGACTTCCAGCGCATCGAGCCTGGTCGAGGGCTCCTTGATCGTGATCCGCCACAGCGTCCGCGGATCGTCAGGATCGGTCAGGGTCGCCGAATGCAGCAGCGATGCGTTGTCCCAGATCACGATGTCACCGACTCGGTACGGGTAGCTGATCACGTATTTCGGTTGCGTCGCATGCGCCGCGAGCTCGTCGAGTAGCGCAACGGCTTCGTCCTCCGGCATCCCGACGATGCCGTACGAGCTGCCCGACACCGCGTACAGCGCCTTGCGGCCGGTGACCGGATGCGGACGAACCAGCGGATGCGTGATCAGCGGCATCTTGGCCTTTTGCTCGTCGGTCAGCGGCGATGCCGCGACGCGGCTCATTTCGTCGGCCACCTTGCGGTTGCCGTAGTGATGGACGGCGATCATCGGCGCGATCCGCCGCTTCATCGCATCGGAAAGCTCGTCGTACGCGACGTACTGGTTGGCGAACAGCGTATGGCCGCCGGCTTTCGGCACTTCGATCGAATAGAGCATCGTCGCGCGCGCCGGAACCTGCAAATACGAGTAGTCGGTGTGGAAGTAGGTTCCGGCATCGGCCAGTCCGATCGGCTGTCCGTTTTTCTTTCGGTTCGACAGGATCAGGATGTTCGATTCTTCCGGATGATGGAACTGGTCGATCACATGCGGCTCGGGTGGACCGAAGCGGCGTGCGAACGCGAGATATTGCTGCGGCGTCAGCCGCTGGTCGCGCAGGACCAGCAGCTGCCCGCGGAAGAACGTCTGCTCGAGCTCGGCGAATTCTCCAGCGGAAAGCGGGCGCGAGGCATCGACAGCGGACGTTTCCAGCCCGAAACCCGGGGCGAGCGGTTTCGGTTCCATCACGCGTTTCCTATTTCAGAAACTCGGGGCGAATCCATCTTGGCAGGAGCAGCGGAATATCCGGCCAGATGATCAGGGCTGCAAGGACGACCAGCATCGGGGCCAGCATGATCATCGTGTCTTTGAGCGCATATCGCAACCGGACCTTGGCGATGGCACAGGAAATCATCAGACACAATCCATACGGCGGCGTTACGAGCCCGAAGGCGAGCGCAACGATCCCGATGATCGCGAAGGACACCGGATGCATGTTCACCGAAGCGGCGAGCGGCTGCAAGGTGGTGCCGACGATGATGATAGCCGGAATCGCGTCGAGGAAGCATCCGACGACCAGAAAGACGAACGCGATGAAGAAGCCGACACCGATGAGTCCCAATCCCCACGACGTCACGTTCTCGAGCAGCGCCCGGGGGATCTGGAAGTAGGCGAGCAGCCACCCGAACACCGAGGCCGTGCCGACGCAGAAGAGCGCGATTGCCGACAATTTGCCGGTTTCGAGCAGACAATCCCACAACTTTTTCGCGTCCATCTCGCGGTAGAAGAAGACCGAGAGAACGATCGCATACAGGACGGCAGCCGCAGCCGATTCCGTGGCGGTGAACCAGCCGAGCAGAATGCCGCCGACGATGATGAATGGCGTCATCAGCGCCGGCACGGAAACGGCGGCGGCCGTCAAGAACTCCTTGAAGGTCGCGCGCCGGTACGTCGGGTAATGGCGGACCTTGGCGTAGACATGGACGGTGGCCATTTGCGCGAGACCGATCAGCAGCCCGGGGATGACGCCGGCGAGATACAGCGCGCCGATCGACACCGACAGCACACCGCCCCACACGATCATCAGGATCGACGGCGGGATAATCACCGCCAGCACGGCAGACACCGCGGTGATCGCGATCGAGAACGAGAGGTCGTAGCCTTCCTTGACCTGCGCCTCGATGAAGATCTTGCCCTGGCTCGCGGCGTCAGCCGTCGACGACCCGGAAATGCCGGCGAAGAACACCGACAGCAGCACGTTGATCTGCGCCAGCGCACCCGGAAAGTTGCCCACCATCGTCCGCGACAGCAGGACCAGGCGATCGGTGATGCCGCCGACGTTCATCAGATTCGCCGTAAGCAGGAAAAACGGCACCGCGAGCAGAATGAACGAGTTGTAGGCCTTGAACGTCGTGTTGAATATCACCATCGGCGAGAGCCTTGGCTCGATGAACAGCACGGGAAGGCAGGCGAGGCCCAGCGCGAACGCCACCGGCACGCGCAGGATCAGGAAGAAGAAGAACGCGCCGAACAGCCACATGGCCGCCACGGTGGGCGTGAGTGCGGCGCCCGTCATCAGTGGACCCCCACGCTCACTTCGTTCGCTGCCCCCAAGGGGGTGCAGTTCGCGCCGTGGGGCGGCCCGGCGGTGCTCATACGCCAACACCAGTTTGCCGCGCCCGCAGGGCCGCCCCAAGGGCGCGGCTGCCCCCTCGGTGCGAGGCGAACGCAGTTCGCTTCGGGGGGGGGCCTCATACGACGCTGCCCTTGGCCAAATCGTGCTGCGGCGGCTCGTCGCCGGCGCCGGGTCCGAAGCGCACGATGCGAATGTCCTCCCGGATGCGCTCGCCGCCGAACAGCAGCCAGGTGATCCCCGTCAGCGGCCACGCGATGAACAGAAAGGTCATCGGCATCTCCGCGAGTTCCGACTGCTGGTTCCAGCCGAATGACACGAACCGGAAGCCGTACCAGACGAACACCAGCGCGAACACCAGCACGAATACGGTGGAGACGACGCGCAGCAACGCGTTGGCTCGCGGCTGCAACTCGGGCCACACGTCGCATTCGAAGTGAGACGCGTCGCGTACGCCGATCATCGCGCCCAGCATCACCATCCAGATGAAGAAGAAACGCGCCATCTCCTCGGTCCAGATCCAGTTCGGAAGGAGGCCGGTGTTGCGTGCGATCATCTGGATCGTCACGGGCACGATGAGTATCCCCACGCTCGCGCCCAGGAGCACGTTGAGCAGCCGGTAATAGCTATCGAGGAACTTGCGCATGCGCCACCCAGAGATCTCGCCGCATCGCGGCAAAAAAAGACCGGCGGAAGCGTTGCCTCCGCCGGATCCTCCTTCAGCTCCTACATCGCGTTGATCTTGTTGTAGATGGCTTCGGCGCCGATGTCCTTCGCGTAATCGGCCATCACCGGATCGGCCGCCTTCTTCATCGCGGCGCGATCAGTGAACGGGATCATCTTGAGTTTTCCGGCCGCCTGCATCGCCTCGAGCTTTTTCTGGTCTTCGCTCGACTCGATCTGGCGCCCATAGACGCCGGCCTCCTTGCCCGCCTTAAGGATCGCGGCCTGCAGGTCCGGTGGCAACTTCTTGAACGTCTTGCCCGAGAAGCAGATCGGCCGGATCGTGATCGCGTGCTGCGTCATGTTGAGGTTGGGGCCGACCTCGTAGAACTTCATCGTTTCGACGCCGGCGGCTTCGTTCTCGCCGGCCTGGATCACGCCGTTCTGGATCGCGTTGTAGATCTCGTCGTAGGCGATCACGGTCGGCGACATGCCCGCGGCGGCGAACGTCTTGCTCCAGATCGGCGCGCCCTGCACGCGGACCTTGAGGCCCTTCATTTCCGCCATGTTGCGCACGGGCTTGTTGGCGAAGATGTTGCGCGTGCCGCCGCCGGCGAAGCCGATCAGCATGACATCGCCTTTCGCGTACACCTCGTCGGCGATCGGCTTCAGCGTGTCGGCGTCCAGCACCTTGTTCCAATGATCGAGGTCGCGGAACAGGAACGGCGCGTCGATGAACGGTGCGGCCTTCGAAAAGGTCGACATGTGCGCCGGCGAGACGATGCCGTAGTCGACCGAGATCCCCTGGTTCATGAAGGCGAAATAGTCCTTTTCGAGGCCCAATTCGCTGTTCTTGTGCAGCACGAAGTTGACCGGCTTGCCGTAATACTTCTTGACCAGCTCCTCGAATTTCACCAGGGCCCTGTTGAACGCATGATCGTCGTTGAACTGGACGGCGCCGTGCAGGGTGATCGTTTGCGCGGATGCACCAAAGGACAGGGCAAGAGCGCATGCGGCAAGACAGCGCGCGAGCGCGCCAATATAGGCAGACATCGTTTTTCCTCCGGGTTGCGATCTGTTAAACGGCCCGGGTCTGCGCCCGGGGCCGGCGGTACGGTAACGAACCATCTGGTAAGGTGGTCAGACCACATTCAACGCTTTGGACGGCGAAGTGTCAATGGCCGCCGCCAGGCGACGGCGCCAGGTTCGTTCGCGGCGAGAGGCGGGGTGTAGAATCGCCGCAATGAGACGCCGTTGCCGCCTCGCAGTCACGCTCGTAACGCTGGCGATGCATTTGTTCGCACCGGTCGGCGCCTATGCGGCGGCTGGGCCACCCGCCGAGTCGAGCGACTACTGCACAGCGGCGCGCTCCGACGTTCAGTCGGGCAACGGCTTGCTCGCGCCGCAGCGTGGGGCGACCTCGGATTCCGGCGTTCCCGCGTCGAGACCGGGCCATTCGCCGCATTCGCATTGCCCATCGTGTCTGGGCGCGTTCGCCGCCGTGGCGATTCCGCCTTCGGCGGCGCCGTTAGCGGTGACTGCGCGCTCGCTCGACAGCGCGCCGGCGCGTGCGGCTCGCGTTATCGCAGCGCAGCCCGCGCTGCTGCCGCCGCTGCGCGGCCCTCCCTCGCTCCTCTCCTAGGCTTTCCATCGACCGCGGCCGGTACATCGGCCGCGGCTTGCGGTTGATCGTGCGTGCGGCCCGCGGCCGCCCCCGCGACCGACCGTGTTCGAATCCAACGAGGATGCCATGACGAGAATCCTGGCCATCGCGGCGGTCGCCGCAATCGCTGCGGCAAGCAACGCATTGGCGCACGAGTATCAACTGCGAACGCTTCGCATCGACCATCCGTTTGCCCGCGCGACGCCTCCCGGAGCGCGCTCCGGCGGCGTTTTCCTGAGCGTCGAAAACAAGGGCGATCGCACCGATCGGCTGCTCACCGTATCGACACCGATGGCCGGCACCGCCGAGCTGCATCAAATGGTGATGGACGCCGGGGTGATGCGCATGCGCGCGGTCGCGGGCCTCGATGTCAAGCCCGGCGACCGCCTGGTGCTGAAGCCCGGCGCGTATCACGTGATGCTCACCGACCTCAAGCGACCGCTGCACGCGGGCGAAACCTTTCCGCTGACGCTGGGATTCGAAAAGGCGGGATCGATCGAGGTCAGCGTCGAGGTCGAGAGCATGGCCGGCGGCGCGATGCATCCCCATACCGCGCGTTGAACCGAACATTCGCTTCTGCCGCATCGGCGGCACGCGGTCAATAAAAAGGGCTGAAACCATGAATATGAAAGATAGGCGATCGATCGCCTCTCCGCTGGCGCTGCTCGCGGCAGCGATGGTCGTCGTGTCAGTGGAGCCGGCGGCGGCGCACGGTCTCGCCGGCAAGCGCTTTTTTCCGGCGACGCTGGCGACCGACGACCCGTTCGTCGCCGATGAGCTGTCGCTGCCGACGATCGAAAGCCGCAAGATGCCGGCGAGCGGAGACGAGCCGGCAACGCGCGAGACCGGCTTTGCAGTGGATGTGTCGAAGCGCCTCACCGAGAACCTCGGCATCGGCTTCGGCGCGACGTACAAGGTGCTGCAGCCCGATGGCGGCGATACGCAGCGCGGCTTCGACAACCTTGCGGCGAGTGTCAAGTACAAGTTTTACCAGAGCGACGAGCGCGAGACGATCCTGTCGACAGGCGTGGACTGGGACATCGGCGGCAGCGGCGCGAAGCGGATCGGCGCCGAATCGTTCAGCACGCTGACACCGGCGCTGTTCTTCGGCAAGGGATTCGGCGATTTGCCCGAATCGATGAAGTTCGTTCGCCCGCTCGCGGTGACCGGCCTCGTCGGAGTCGGCATCCCCACCCGCTCGGGCACGACCTCAATCACCGACGAAGGCGAGTCCGAGGTCGAGCGTCATCCGCATACGCTGGAATGGGGCTTTGCCATCGAGTACAGCCTGCCGTACCTGCAATCGTTCGTGCAGGACGTGGGCATGCGCGAGCCGTTCAGCCGGATGATTCCGATCGTCGAATTCGCGATGTCGACCGCGCTCGATCGAGGCGCCAGCGGGACGACGGGTACGGTGAATCCCGGCATCATCTGGGCCGGCCGCTACGCGCAACTCGCCGTCGAAGCCGTCATTCCAGTCAATAACCGCAGCGGCAACCGCGTTGGCTGGATCGCGCACCTGCACTTTTTTCTCGACGATCTCTTTCCCGCGACGATCGGCCGTCCGGTCTTCGGGCGCTGACATGCGGATCCTGATGCCAGCGCTCGCTATTGCATTCGCGTCGGCGCTGGCGCCGCCGGCGGCCGCGCATGCGTTCCTCGATCACGCGTCGCCCGCGGTCGGAAGCACCGTCCATGCGCCACCAGCGCAGGTGAAGTTGTGGTTTACGCAAAAGCTGGAGCCGGCATTCAGCAAGGCGCAAGTATCGGATTCGTCGGGTAAGCGCGTCGACCAGGCGGATGCCCGGGTCGACGACGGCGATCGCACGGTGCTGACGGTGTCGGTCCCGCAGCTCGCACCGGGCCGATACCGGGTGAAGTGGCGCGTGCTGTCGGTCGACACGCACGTCACCGAGGGCGACTACAGCTTCGATGTTGCGCGCTAGGGCATTGCGCCGCTCCGTGTTGCGCACATGGCGATGAACGGCCTGCTGGCATCCGCCCGCGCCGTACACTTCGCCGCGACCCTGTGGCTGTTCGGCGAGCTGCTGCTGGCGTGCGCGCTGGCGGCACGCCGAGGAAGCGATGCGCACCCCGGTCCCGGGGAAGCGCTGCGGCGACGGTTTTCGCCGGTCGCACGCTGGTGCATCGCGATCGGCATCGCATCGGCCGTGGCGTGGCTCGCCGCGGTCGCCGCGACCATGAGCGGCCTTCCGCTGTCGCAGGCGATCGAGCCTTCGACGCTCGGCGCCGTCGTCAGCGACACCTTGTTCGGCAAGGTGTGGATCGCGCGCTTCGGTCTCGCCTGGGCGCTGCTGTTCGCCTTGTCGCGGCGTAGTGCGACGCTTGGCCCGCGCGGGCTCGCAGGGGCGACGCTCGTCGCAGGCGCGTATCTCGCCGCACTCGCGTGGACCGGGCACGCCGCCGCTGCCGAAGGACCGTGGCGCGGTGGACAGATCGTTTCGGACGTCGTGCATCTGCTCGCTGCCGGCGCGTGGCTGGGCGCGCTGCCGGCATTGGTCCACGTGCTGGGCAATGCGCAATCGATCCAGGATGCGGCATGGGCAGCCAGGCGCTTTTCCAGTCTGGCGATCGTATGCGTGAGCGTGTTGATCCTCAGCGGCGTCGGCAACAGCTGGTTCCTGGTCGGCAGCGTCCCGGCGTTGTTCGGCACTCGCTACGGCATGCTACTGCTCGCCAAGCTCGCGCTGCTCGGTGCGATGCTCTCTCTCGCCGCGGTCAATCGGCTGATCCTGACCCCGCGGCTTGACGCAGGCGATCGGCCCGCACTGCGTGCGCTGAAGCGAAACGCGATGGTCGAGATTGGCGCCGGGCTGACGGTGGTGGCTATCGTCGGCGTGCTGGGCATCACGGTCCCGGCCGCACATCAATCGACGGTCTGGCCTTTCGCGCACACGTTGAGCTGGGCACCGGCGCGGGAATCGGTGACGATTCTCTGGTTGCTTTTTGCCGTAGTGATCGTCGCCGTCGCCGGCCTCGTTGCTCTGGTCACTGGCGCGCGCAGGCGCGCGTGGCGGCCGGTCGCGGTCGGTCTGATCGGTATCGGGGCATCGACCATTGCCGGTGCATGGCTGTTTACCGTTCCCGCATATCCGACGACCTACGCCGCTTCGCCGGTGCGCTATACGACCAGTGCGATCGCCGATGGCGCCCGCCTGTTCGCCGCGCACTGCGCCGCCTGCCACGGCGGCAACGGGGAGGGATCTATGACCGGCTCGGCGGTCGCTGTACCGAGCCTCGTCCGACACGCCGCACGCCCTCGTCCGGGCGAGCTCTATTGGTGGATCGCGCACGGCCGCGGGGGAACGGCGATGCCTTCGTTCTCGCCACCGCTGGCCAGCGACGATATCTGGAGCATCGTGCAGTTCCTGCATGCGCTGTCCGACGCCGCCGAATTTGCCGGCAACCACGGCGGGACCGTCGCGACTCTACCGGTGCCCGCGCCCGATTTCAGCTTCGAGCTGCCGCGACGCGGCCAGCAAACGATCGTGGGGCCC
>Ga0068866_10000781_pt1 | contig 14252 bp, 13 predicted proteins | sample KBSMisM22_FD_66587 | JGI IMG/M metagenome (GOLD analysis project Ga0068866, IMG submission 66587) | Miscanthus rhizosphere microbial communities from Kellogg Biological Station, Michigan, USA - KBS Miscanthus M2-2 | ecosystem: Host-associated > Plants > Roots > Rhizosphere > Soil ... | reverse complement strand
CACGGTGATCATCGTCCCGTTCAACGATGCGAGCGCGGTCGAGCAAGCACTGTCGGAAAACGAAGGCGAGGTCGCCGCGGTGATCCTCGAACCGGTGATGATGAACATCGGCATCGTGGAGCCGAACCCCGGGTATCTCCAGGCCCTCCGGGACGCGTGCGAGAAGCACGGCGCCGTGCTGATCTACGACGAGGTCAAGTGCGGCGGCACGATCGCCTACGGAGGCACGACCGAGCGGTACGGCGTGCGGCCGCACCTCGCGGCCTACGCGAAGGCGATCGGCGGCGGTTCGACGATCGGTGCGTTCGGCGGCGAGGCCCGCTTCATGGAGTGGGTCGGCAAGGGCGCCGCCCAGCAAGGCACGTTCAACGGCAACCCGCTCTCGTCCGCGGCCGGGCTCGCGGCGCTGACGCAAGTCCTGACGAAGGACGCCTACGACCACTTGGGCAAGCTCGGACAGATGCTCGCGGAGGGCTGCAACCGGGCGATCGGGGACGCCGGGATCCCCGCGCACACGGTGGATCTGGGCGCCAAGGGCTGCGTGTCCTACCGGGCGGACAAGCTGACGAACTACCGCGACTTCCTCGAGACACACACCGAGCTCTACTGGGCTTCCTACCCCTGGATGGTCAACCGGGGCATCTTCATGACGCCGGGTGACGAGGAGCAGTGGACGATCTCGGTGCAGCACACCGAGGAGGACATCCGGACCTACGTGGACGCCTTCGGCGAGTTCTGCCAGGCCCTCACCGGGTAGCGGAGCCGGATGCTGCGGTGATGCACCGCATGCACACGTACGACGACGAGACCGAGGAGCTCGCGCGGGCGATCGTCGCCTACGCGCGGAACCGGATCGCAAGCCCCCAGCCGCTCGACCGGGTGGCATCGGCAGACGAGCTCGCCCGGCGCGCCGGACGCACGATCGCTCCCGACGGGATCGGGTGGGAGGAGGCGCTCCGGGTCTGGGCCGAGGTCCTTGCGCCTGCCACGATCTCGACGGACCACCCCGCCTCGGTGGCGTTCGTGCCGGCGGCTCCGACGAAGGCGAGCGTTCTCTTCGACCTCATCGTGGGCGCATCGTCGACGATCGCGACCGGGTGGATCGACGGAGCCGGAGCGATCTGGGCCGAGAACGAGGCGCTGCGGTGGGTGGCCGGCCTCGCCGGGTTCCCCGGCGAGGCCGGCGGCGTCTTCGTCTCCGGTGGCTCGGCCGGGAACCTCTCGGCGCTCGTGACGGCGCGGCACGCGGCGTCCGAGCGCCGAGACGGCCGGCCGGACCGGTGGCGGTTCGCCGCCAGCGACACGGTGCACTCGAGCGTGGCCGCGGCGGCGCGCGTGATGGACGTCGACGTTCTCCAGGTACCGCACGACGAGCGGGGCCGGCTGACCGGGGATGCGCTCCGCGATTCGCTCGACGCGGCCGGCGACGACGGCACGTTCGCCGTCGTCGCGAGCGCGGGAGCGACGAACGCGGGGACGGTCGACGATCTGGCCGGCGTGGCGGACGTCTGCGCCGAGCGCGGTCTGTGGCTCCACGTCGACGGCGCCTACGGTGGCGCCGGCCTCCTGGCGCCGAGCGTCCGCCGACTCTTCGACGGGATCGAGCGCGCCGACTCCTTCATCGTCGATCCCCACAAGTGGCTGTTCGCGCCGTACGACGCCTGCGCGCTGCTCTATCGAGAGCCGTCAGTGGCGCTTCGCGCGCACCGCCAGGTGGCCTCGTACCTCGACACGGCGCTCGCCACGCCCGATTGGAACCCGGCGGACTACGCCTTCCATCTGACCCGGCGCGCGCGGGGCCTGCCGCTGTGGTTCTCGCTCGCGACCTACGGGACCGACGCGTACCGCGACGCGATCGAGTCGGTCCTGGCGCTCACCCGGGCGGCGGCGGATGAGATCCGCCGCCACCCCGAGCTCGAGCTGATCTTGGAGCCCGACCTCTCGGTGTTGTTGTTCCGCAGGGCGGGCTGGAGCTCGGACGACTACGAGCGATGGTGGCGGCGGGTCCTCGATGCCCAGGTCGCGTTCGTCCAGCCGACCTCATGGGAAGGCGAGCGGGTCGCGCGCCTGTGCTTCGTGAACCCGAACACCACGATCGAGCACGTCCGAGCCATCCTCGGAACGATGGCGTGAAAACCGACGCTAGCGGCCGATCGGCGAGCCGCCGCGGAGCTGCAGGGCGATCGCGTCCAGCCGCTTGATCCGCTCTGCCGTCGGGGGATGGGTCGAGAAGAGGTTCGTCATCCCGCCGGGGACCCCGGCGAGCGGGTTCATGATGAACAGGTGCGCCTCGGCCGGGCTGACGCTCGCCGGCGGCGGAACCGCACGAACAGCTTGGTCGAGCTTCCGCAGCGCGCCGGCCAGGGCCTCGGGATCATGTGAGAGGTAGGAACCGGACTCGTCGGCTTGGTACTCGCGGGAGCGGGACACCGCCATCTGGATGATCGCAGCCGCGATCGGCGCGAAGATCCACGCCGCGAGCATGAGGAACGGGTTCGCGTTGTTGTCGTCCCCGAACCAGAACGCGAACCTCGCGAGGAACGTGATCGCCGTCCCGATCGCGGCCGCGATCGAGGAGACGAGGATGTCGTGGTTCGCCACGTGGGAGAGCTCGTGCGCGAGGACCGCGCGGAGCTCGCGCTCGTCCAGGATCTGCAGGATGCCCTTCGTGACGGCCACCTTGGCGTTCTCGGGGTTCCGGCCGGTCGCGAAGGCGTTCGGCTGGGTCATGTCCGACACGTAGATCTGGGGCATCGGCAGATGGTCCGCGGCGGCGAGCTCCCGGACGATCCGGTAGAGCTCGGGGTACTCCTCCTCCGTCACGGGCTTCGAGCGGGTGGTGCGGACCGCGATCGAGCCGGACCACCAGTACATCGCAACGTTGAAGACCAGCGCGATCGCCAGGCCGAGCACGGCCCCCTGGACGCCCCAGATCGAGCCGATCACCACGAACAGGCCGCCAAGGGCCGCGATCAGGATCCAAGTCTTCAGCCGGTTGATACCGGGAGTCATCGGACGATCACCTCTCCTCGAGGATAGATGCGACCGCTGCGAACGTCCGGTTCAGCCGCCGAAGCCGAGCGACGTAACCTCTCCCAGCCGGTAGATCGTGTTCGGGACGACGAAGATCACGAGCAGGGCGGTCATCGCGACCGCGACCACCGCGGTCACGAGGATGGGCGAACGGAACGGCGTCTGGTCCTCCGCGTCCTCGAAGATCATCGCGCGCGGGATCAAGAAGTAATACCCCACGCTGATCACCGAGTTGATCACCATCGCCACGGCGAGCAGGACGCCGACCCCGCCACGCTGGATCCCGGCCTGGAAGATGAGCAGCTTCGCCCAGAACCCTCCCGTCGGGGGAACCCCTGCGAGCGACACCATGAACACCGTCATCGCGGTTGCCAGCAAGGGAGCCGTCTTGGCCAGCCCGGCGAAGTCCTCGACCCGCAGCAGGGGATGCCGGCTGCTGATCGCCGTCGTCACGGCGAAGGCACCCAGGTTCATGATCCCGTAGATCAAGATGTAGGTGACCGCCGCCTGGAACGCCGAATGGTTGACCGCGGGGTCGGCCGAGACGAGCGCGAACGGCAGCAGGATGTACCCGGTCTGCGCGATGCCGGAGTAGGCGAGCAGTCGGACGACCTGCCGCTGCTGGAGGGCGACGAGATTCCCGAGGGTCATCGTCACGAGCGAGAGCGCCACGAACAGGGGAACCCAGAAGTGGTACTCGTGGACGAAGGCCACGAACATCAGCTGGAGCAACCCCGCGAAGCCGGCGGCCGAAGAAGCGACGCCCAGGAACGCCGCGACCGGCACCGGCGATCCCTCGTAGGTGTCGGGGGCCCAGAACTGGAACGGGACGGCGCTGACCTTGAACGCGAACCCGACCACCACGAAGAGGATGGCTGCGTTCGCGAGCGTCTCTTTCGCGCCGGATAGCTGTTGGAGGCCAGCGCTCACCGCCGCGAGCTGGAGATGTCCGGTGAGCCCGTAGATCAGGCTCATCCCGTAGAGCATCACCGCCGTCGACAAGACGCCGATCAGGAAGAACTTCAGCCCACCCTCGTTCCCCTTGACATCGGACTTCCGGAACGCGGCCATCAGGAATCCGGGGGCGGAGACGAGCTCGAGAGCGAGGAACAGCATCAGCAGGTCCCGGGAGGCCGGCATCAGCAGACAGCCGAGGAACGAGGTGAGGAGCAAGAAGTAGTACTCGCCCTGGTAGAAGCCACCCTCGCGGAAGTACCGGTACGAGATCAGCAGGACGACGGCGGCAGCCGACATGAAGAACGTCTGGAACACGATCGTGAAGGCGTCCACCTGATAGGACCCGCCGAAGGTCGTCCGATCGCCGTTCCCGATCAGCGACAGCACGGCGACGAGGGTCGCGAGCACACCGACCAGGGCCACCCACATCGATGCCGACTTGTGCCGCGGCGAGAGGAACAGGTCGGTGATGAGCACGATCACGATGGTGCCCGACAGGATGAGCACCGGCAGGATCGCGTGGTAGTCGATCGTCACCGCGCGCTCAACCCCCGAAGATCCTGACGATCTGGTTGACCCCTTGTTCCGTGCTGTTGAGCACGATGCTCGGGATCAACCCGAGGACCAGGATCAGGACGAGCAACGGCACCCAGGAGACCCACTCGACGGTGAGGATGTCCCGGAAGCCGTGCTCCTTCCATCGCTCCGGCGCGAGCCCCATGTTCACGCGTTGCAACATCCACAGGAAGTACCCGGCCGTGAGGATCGTCCCGATCCCACCCAGGATCATGAACGCTCGGAACAACCCGACGTTCAACCCCGCCACCGTGCTGGTGTTCGGGCTGAACGAGCCGAGCAATGCCATCACCTCGCCCCAGAACCCCGCGAGACCCGGGAGACCCAACGACGCGATCGCGACGAACGCGAAGATCCCGGACATCTTCGGCATGATCTCCGACATGCCGCCGCCGATGTCCGCGATCTCTCGCGTGTGGTAGCGGTCGTAGATCGACCCGACGCAGAAGAAGAGCATCCCCGTGATCACGCCGTGCGCCACCATCCCGAAGATCGCCGCCTGGATGCCGATGGTCGTGAGGGTCGCGATGCCGAGCATCACGAACCCCATGTGGCCGACCGAGGAGAAGGCGATCAACCGCTTCAGGTCCTTCTGCGCCAGACAGGCGAGCGCAGCGTAGACGATGGCGATCGCCGCGAGCCCCCCGATCCACGGCGCGTAGGCGACGGCGCCCTGCGGCAGGACCGGGAGCGCGATCCGGACGAAGCCGTACGTCCCCATCTTCAGCATGACTCCCGCCAGCAGGACCGAACCGATCGTCGGAGCTTCGGTGTGCGCGTCCGGGAGCCACGTGTGGAACGGCCACATCGGGACCTTCACCGCGAACCCGAGCGCGATCGCCCCGAATACGACGAGCTGGAACAGATGCGTGTAGCCCCCGCCGGCACCGAAGGCCGTGAGCGCGGCCAGGTCGAACGTGTGCTTGCCCAGCGCATCGACGGGACCGCTGAAGTACAGGGCGAGGAACCCCAGCAGCATGAACACCGACCCGAACAAGGTGTACAGGAAGAACTTGATCGACGCGTACTGCCGGTTCGCGGACCCCCAGACGCCGATCAGGAAGTACATGGGGACCAGCACGAGCTCCCAGAACACGAAGAACAGGATCAGGTCGAACGCGATGAACGTTCCCGCCATGCCGGTGATGAGCAGCAGCGTCAACGCGACGAACGCCTTGATCCGCCCGGGCTCAGGCACGTAGCGGCCCGTGTAGATCGCGCAGAGGAACCCGAGCAAGAAGGTCAAGACGTACAGCGGCATCGAGATGCCGTCGATCCCCACGTGGTACCGGGCGCCGATCACCGGGATCCACGCAACGTTGAGGACGAACTGCAGACACGGCGGCGCCGCGCAGGTCGCGGAGTAGTCGTAGGTCGCCGCGATCGCGATCGCCAGGGCGAGACACACGCCCGTGACCGCGATGCCGATCCCCTTGACCAGCCGGTCGTCGCCCTTCGGCACCAGCAGGACGCCCAGTGCGCCGACGATGGGCAGCAGCGTCGTGATCGTGATGGCGGAGTTCTGCCAGGTCATCGGTCCCCTCGCTCCTCGCTCATGGCCTGATGATGAAGACGGTCAACAAGATCACACCGGCGAACAGCCCGACGGCGTACCACTGCACCTTCCCGGTCTGGATCGTGCGAAGCCCTCGACCGAACAGCTCCATCGCGCTGCCGGCCCCGTTGACGACGCCGTCGATGACGTTTCGATCGAACCACGCGACCACCGCCGAGAGCGCGTAGGTCAGCGTGGCCGTGCCGTTCACGACCCCATCGATCACGTGCTGGTTGTTCCAGTAGACCGCCGCGGCGATCGGGTCCCGGATCGGGCGGACGATCCCGTTCCAGTACAGGTCGTCGAGGTAGTACTTGTGCTCGAGGAGGTCGTACACGGGCCCCAACCGGGTGATCGGATCGGGCGTTCGCCAGCGTTGGTACAGGACGTACCCGCCCCAGATGCCGATCGCGACCGCGACGATGGAGAGGAGCGCGACGAGCGGACTGAAGATGGCCGGGATCGGCTCACCGCCGAAGTAGACCCAGTCGAGGAAGGGCGCGCCCAAGGGCGCGAACCCGAGCAGCCCGACGATGCAGGTCGCACCCGCGAGCAGGATGAGCGGGACGGTCATCACTCGGGGCGACTCGTGCGCGTGGGCGTGGCCTCGATAGTCGCCGAAGAACGTGAGCAGGACCATCCGCGCGGTGTAGAAGGCGGTCAGGATCGCGCCGAGCAGCAGCACGACTGCCAGCCAGTACGTGTGCGAGTCCTTGGCGGCCAGGATGATCTCGTCCTTCGAGAAGAACCCCGAGAACGGCGGTACCCCCGCGAGCGCGGCCGAACCGATCAGGAAGGTCCAGAAGGTCACCCTCATGTCCTTCCGGAGCCCACCCATCTCGCTCATGTTGTTCGAGTGCACCGCGTGGATCACCGACCCCGCGCCGAGGAATAGCAACGCCTTGAAGAACGCGTGGGTGAACAGGTGGAACATCGCCGCCGGGTAGCCGTCGGGGCCGACGCCGAGCGCGGCCACCATGTACGCGAGCTGGGAGATCGTGGAGTACGCGAGCACCTTCTTGATGTCGTCCTGCACCAACGCGAGGAACGCGGCGAGCAGCAGCGTGATCGCCCCGATGATCGCGACGACGTGTAGCGCGATCGGATCGGCGCTGACGAAGACCTGGAACGTGCGCGCGACCAGGTAGATCCCCGCCGCGACCATGGTGGCGGCGTGGATCAGGGCCGACACGGGTGTCGGCCCCGCCATCGCGTCGGGCAGCCAGACGTAGAGCGGGAACTGCGCGCTCTTGCCGATCGTGCCGCCGAAGAGCAGGAGGGCGGCCGCGGTCACGAGCAGCGACGAAACGTGACCGGCCGAGATCGTCTCGCCGATCACCTGGATGTTCGACGTCGTCATCCCGGTCGCGAAGATCAACGCGAAGATCCCGAACATGAATGGGACATCGCCGACCCTGGTCGTGATGAACGCCTTGATCGCGGCGCCCGAGTTCGCCGGGTCCTCGTACCAGTGACCGATCAGCAGGTACGAGCAGACGCCCATCACCTCCCACCCGACCAGCAGCTGGAACAGGTTGCCCGCGAGGACGACATCGAGCATGGCGCCGGTGAAGAGCGAGAGCACGACGAAGAACCAGGTGTAGCGGACGTCGCCGTGCATGTAGCCGAGCGAATAGATGTGGACCATCAACGACACGAACGTGACGACGATGAGCATCACCGCGGTCAGACCATCCACGTAGAAGCCGAGCTGCATATGGAGCGATCCGATCCGGAACCACTCCACGTACTTCTCGTACGGTCCTCCGCCTTGGACGAAGTGCCAGGCAACGCCGAGGGCCATCACGAAGCCCGCCCCCAACGCCGCGATTCCGTACACCGGCCCGCCGCCGGGCGTCCGCTTGCCGAAGAACAACGTGAGCGCCGCCGAGATGAACGGCAGGAGGGCGATCAGCCACGCGTGCTCCACGAACCAACCAGCGCCGCTCGCGGCCGCGGGAACCCCCTCCGCTCCGAGCAGCCCTACCACTTGAGCAGGTCCACTTCGTCGACGTTGATCGTGGCGCGGTTCCGGAAGAGCAGGATGACGATCGCGAGCCCGATGCCCACCTCGGCGGCCGCGACGGCGATCACGAACAACGCGAAGACCTCTCCGGTGACGTCCTGGAGTTCGGCGGCGAACGCGATCAGGTTGACGTTGACGGCGTTGAGCAGCAGCTCGATCGCCATCAGCACCATGACGGCGTTCCGGCGTGCGAGGACACCGTAGATCCCCGCGGAGAACAAGAAGGTGGAGAACAGCAGCACGAGGGGCAGCCGGATCACGTCAGGTGCCCTCGTCCCGTCGCGCCAGCACGATCGCCCCGATCAACGCGGCGAGGAGGAGGAAGGACACCGCCTCGAACGGGAGGAGGTAGGTGGTGAACAACGCGCTGCCCAAGACATCGGACCCGCCGGGCGCGCTCGGAGCAGCCGGGGTCGTGTCGAGCGGCCACGCTCGCAGGATCAGGGAGCCGAGGCCGATCGCCACGACCACCGCGACGACTGCCCCGACGGCTCGGTTCTGATAGTCGAGGGCATCGCGTCCGATCGGCGCCTTCGTGAGCATCAGACCGAAGAGGAACAGGATCACGATGGCACCGACGTAGATCAAGATCTGCACCCATCCCACGAACTCCGCCCCGAGCAACAGGAACGTGATGCCGACGGCGGCGAGGGTCACCACCAGGTACAGGGCCGCGTGCACCACGTTGCGAGCGGTGACGACCGCCACGGCCGCGATCGAGCCGATCGTGGCGACGGCCACGAACGCGTACTCGTGCGCATTCACGACGCGACCTCGTTCGGCGCTTCCGCGCCCTCTTCGAGCGCCGGCGGCGGGAGCACGGTGTACGTCCATTCCTCCAGCCGCTCCTTCTCGTGGGTCAGCTCGTGGATGTCGTACTCCGCGTAGTCGAACTCGCGGCTCCAGAAGAGCGCGTCGAACGGACACGCCTCGACGCAGATCCCGCAGTACATGCAGAGCGCATAGTCGATCGCGAACCGATCGAGGATCTTGGCGGAGCGAGCGCGACCGCCGCCGGCGGGTTCGTGGGTCTCCTTGTGGGCGTCGATGTAGATGCACCAGTCGGGGCACTCGCGCGAGCACTTGTAGCAGACCGTGCAGTTCTCCTGCTTGAGCGCGATCACGCCGCGAGAGCGCGCCGGGAGGTCGGGCTGGACGTGCGGGTACTGCACGGTCACCGACCGGTGCAGCATCGTCCGAAGCGTGACGGCGAGTCCCTTGACGAGCCCCTGCCCGAACCCCTCGTGGAGCTGCGTCTCCATGCCTCACACACCCACCTTGTACACGGACGTAACGAGGATCAACGCGAGCGCGAGCGGCGTGAGCCCCACCCAGGCGAAGCGCTGGAGCTGGTCCTCGCGGAGCCGCGGGAACGTCGCGCGCAGCCAGATGATCACGAACGACAGCGCGAAGATCTTGCCGAACGTCCAGAAGATCCCCGGGATGAATGCCAAGCCTGGAAGGGGCTGGTACCCGCCGAGGTACAGCACCGAGGCGACCGCCGACATCACGACGATGCCGCCGTATTCGGACAGCAGGAAGAAGGCGAACTTCAGCCCCGTGTATTCGGTGTACGCGCCGAAGATGATCTCGGAGTCCGCGATCGGCATGTCGAAGGGGGGTCGCGTGAGCTCCGCGACGGCCGCCATCATGAAGATCACGAACCCCACCAGCTGCCAGGGGTAGACGACGTTCCAGTAGTGCGACTGCGCCTCCGTGATCTGCAGCAGTGACATGGACCCGGCCTGCATCACGACCGCGGCCGCGACGAGCACCAGGGGCAGCTCGTAGGCGATCAGCTGGGCCGCCGCGCGGAGCGCCCCGATCAGGGAGAACTTGTTCGCGGACGCCCACCCCGCCATCAGGATCCCGATCACCCCGACGCTGGACATCGCCAGCACGAAGAACACCCCGACGTCGAGGTCGAGCGCGTAGAAGCGTGGCCCGAACGGGATCGCGACGAGGGTGACGATGTAGGGGATCAGCACGACCGCAGGTGCCAGCGAGAAGACCCCGGGATCCGCCGCGGCAGGGACGACGTCCTCCTTCTGGATGAACTTGACGCCGTCGGCGACCAGCTGGGCCCAGCCGTGGAACGCCCCGGCCTCCATCGGCCCCAGGCGCGCCTGCATGTGCGCGAGGACCTTGTGCTCCATGTATCCGACGGCGAGCGGCACGACGAGGAACACCCCGAGCACCGCGGCGGCCTTCAGGACGAGGGGGATCCAGTATCCGCCGACCGCTGTGTCGAAGATCGAGGAGTCGCCGATCACTCGTCTTCCTCGACTTCCTCGCCCTCGGGAACCCCCGGCCACGGTTTGACCTCGCGGGACATCAAGGGGAAGTCCTTCCGGAGAGGGAACCCCTCGAACGGCTCGGCGAGCAGGAGCCGGACCGGGTGCGGATGGCCTTCGAACCGGATCCCGAACATCTCCATCGTTTCCCGTTCGTGCCAGTCGCAGGTGGGGAACAGGTCGCTGATCGTGGGGCACACCGGGTCGGTGGCCGGCAACCGAACCTTCACGCGGACGTCGTGATGGTGCTCGGTCGAGGTGAGCTGGGTGACGACCTCGAAGCCGGTCTCGGGGCCGAGGTCGACGCCCCCCGTGAAGTCGCAGTAGTCACACGCCAGCTCGGGCTCATCGCGGAGGAACCGGATGAGATCGTGGTAACGATCCGCCGTGACCGTCGCGGCGAGTTGACCGAAGGTGTCGGCGACCTCGACGTCGTCGCCGAACCTCGCCAGCAGGCGGGACCCGACCTCTTCAGCTGACAGCGGTCGTCCCACTGCGGAACTTCTCCTGGATGTCCTCGTCCCGGATCTTCTCCTGGAGCCGGATGATGCCGTGCAACAGTGCTTCCGGCCGCGGAGGGCAGCCGGGCACGAAGACGTCGACCGGGATGATCTGGTCGACGCCTTTGGTCACGGAGTAGCTATCCCAGTACGGCCCCCCGCAGTTGGAGCACGAACCGAACGAGATCACGTACTTCGGATCCGGCATCTGGTCGTACAGACGCTTGATGACCGGCGCCATCTTGTCGGTCAGCGTGCCCGCCACCACGAGCAGGTCCGCCTGCCGAGGACCGTGCGCGAAGGGGATCACCCCCAGCCGGATGAAGTCGTTCTTCGCCGTCGATGCGGCGATGAATTCGATGGAGCAGCACGCGAGGCCGAAGTTGAAGACCCAGAGCGAGTAGCGCCGGCCCCAGTTCAACAGGAACCGCACCGGCTTGATCTTGGTTACCGGCGTCTTCTCGGTGATCAGGCCCACGTCAGGACCCCCTTGCGCCATGCGTAGAGCAGCCCCACCGCGAGGATCCCGATGAAGATCGCCATGGAGGCGACGGCTTGATAGCCGAGCGACTGGAACACGCGCGCCCAGGGGAACAGGAAGACCGACTCGACGTCGAAGATCACGAACAGGAACCCGTAGACGTAGTAGCGGACCTGGCTCTGGGACCAGCCTTCACCGACCGGATCGATCCCGCATTCGTACGTCGTCCGCTTTCCGCCGACGTTCGGCCGTCGCGGGGCGATCAGCCGGGCCGCCCCGAAGGCAACGATCACCAGCAGCGCTCCTGCGAGCACCACCGCCAACACGACGCCGTAGGAACCGTAGTAGGTCACGCTGTGCACGAGCCCCCTCGAAGGCTGCCGTATCCTAGCAGCGGCTTTCGTGCCGACCGGATGCGTCGCGAGCTACGCATCGTCCTCTCCCGGGTCGGCGCCGCAACGGATCGCAAGGAACCGCGTGAGCTGCACCAATGCGCGACGGGCGGCGCCATCGGGGAGCTGCGTGGCTAGGCCCACGGCGCGACGAACCTCGGCCCCGACGGCCCCGCGCGCGTGCCGGATCGGTCCTTCTCCCCGAACGATCTGCAGCGCTCGGTCGAGCCCCTCGCCGTCAGGCGGTCCGTGATCCAACAGGCGCCGGAGCTCCTCCCGGTCCGGACCCCGGTGAAGTGCATGCAACACGGGGAGCGTGTAGACGCCCTCCCGCAGGTCGGTTCCGGGCTCCTTGCCAAGCTCCCCTTGGGTCGACGTGATGTCCATGATGTCGTCGGAGAGCTGGAAGGCGAGCCCCAGCGATTCCCCGAACGCCCCGAGCGTCTCCACGTCCCCCGGGGCGGCGTCGGAGAGCATGCCCCCGAGACGGCAGGAGGTGGCGATCAGCGACCCGGTCTTGCGGCGGATCACCTCGAGGTACCCCTCCTCGTTCTGGTCGACTCGGCCGGCGGCGTCGACCTCGCGGATCTGCCCGTCGCACAGCACGGTGATCGTCCGCGCGAGCAGCCGGCAGACCTCCGGGCCGAGATCGGCCGACATCTCGGACGCGAGCGCGAACAGGTAGTCGCCGGTGAGGATCGCGACGGTGTTGTCCCAGCGTGCGTTGGCCGAGGGGACGCCGCGCCGGTCGTCGGATTCGTCGATCACATCGTCGTGGTACAGCGTCGCCAGATGCGTGAGCTCGATCGCGACCGAGCCCGGGATCAACCGAGGGTCGGCCGGATCGCCGAAGTACCCCGCCAGCAGGACGAGCATGGGGCGGAACCGTTTGCCGCCCGCCTGCAGGAGGTAGCGAGCGGTCGCGGAGAGCAGGTCCGAGTCGGCGACCACCGCCTTCTCGAGCTCTTCCTCCACCCGGTCCAGGCGCGCCCCGATCTCCGATTCGATGGGGCCGTCGGCGGTCTCCAACCCGGGGATCACGCGTCGCATCCGCTCACCACCTCACGATCGACGCCGGTTCTAAGATCCCGGTCAGGATCCCGGGGAAGACACCGAGCACGACGATCCCGGCCGCGAGCACGCCCGCCGCGACCCGCGGCATGACGCCATCGTCCGACTCGATCCCCTCGGCGGGCTCCCGCATATACATGTACACGATGACGCGAAGGTAGAAGTACGCGGCCACGACGCTCGCAACGACACCGACCACCGCGAGCGGCCAGTTGCCCGCGCCGATCGCGGCGCTGAACACCGTCACCTTCGCGATGAAGCCTGCGGTCGGTGGGATGCCCGCGAGGGAGAGCAGGAAGACGGTCATCAACGCGGCCAGCCCGGGACTCCGGCGCGCGAGGCCAGCGTACGCATCCAGCGAGGTCTGCTCCTCGCCGCGGGCGGACACGAGCATCACGACCCCGAACGCCCCGAGCGTGACGATCGCGTAGGCGACCAGGTAGAACATCGCGGCGCGGATCCCCGTGCTGTTCGCGGCGGTCAACCCGGTCAGGATGAACCCCGCGTGCGCGATGCTCGAGTACGCGAGCATGCGTTTGACGTCGCGTTGGGCGATGGCGAGCACCGACCCGACCACGATCGACACGACCGCGAGGGCGTAGATCACGGGCGTCCAATCCCACGTCAGCGGCTGGAGCCCCACGTCGAAGACCCGGATCAGCGCGAAGAAGGCGGCGACCTTCGTCGCCGCCCCCATGAAGGCGACGACCGGGGTCGGCGCGCCCTGATACACGTCTGGGGTCCACATGTGGAACGGCGCCGCCGAGACCTTGAACGCGAACCCCACAATCAGCAAGGCCATCGCGAGGAGCGCGAGGGCCTGCGAGCCGGTCTGTCCGGCGAGCGCCTGGACGATGCCGGGCCCCGCCACGCCGACGATCTTGGTCGACGTCGTCGCGCCGTACGCCATCGCGATGCCGTAGAGGAAGAACGCCGAGGAGAAGGCGCCGAGCAAGAAGTACTTCATCGCGGCCTCGCTCGCGCGCCGCTGCCCCGTGATCCCGGTGAGGACGTAGAGCGAGAGCGACAAGAGCTCGAGCGCGAGGAAGATCACGACCAGATCGTTCGCGGCGGTGATCAACGTCATGCCCGCCGTGGCGAACAGCGTGAGCGGGTAGAACTCCCCTCGGAACGATGCGGGATCGCGGGACGCGTAATGGGTGTAATAGAGACAGCCCACGAGCGCGGCCCCGAGCAGCAGGAACCGCGCCACGACCGAGAACCGATCCACCGCGACGGTGTCACCGAGGACGTACGGGGATCCGCTCCAATCCCAGAGCGAGTAGGCCGTGACCGCCGCCGCCACGATCCCGACGGCCGCGATCGCGAGATGCGGGGCCGGGTCGGGCCGCCGCGCGAACGCTTCG
>Ga0068866_10000759_pt1 | contig 14560 bp, 16 predicted proteins | sample KBSMisM22_FD_66587 | JGI IMG/M metagenome (GOLD analysis project Ga0068866, IMG submission 66587) | Miscanthus rhizosphere microbial communities from Kellogg Biological Station, Michigan, USA - KBS Miscanthus M2-2 | ecosystem: Host-associated > Plants > Roots > Rhizosphere > Soil ... | reverse complement strand
CCGGAATTCCTCAGCCTCGACGTCGTCGGCGAGGTGCCGACGACAATGTCATCGCGCAGTGGGACCACGTCGTCGTAAGGGCGCGCATCGCGATCGAAAGGTGGGAATAAGCGTCGCTCGGTCGGGTTGACCGTGGCATGCGAGCAGTTGTCTATGACCCTCAGGCACGTGCGAAATTGCGATTGGCCGACGTCGAGGAGCCTGTCGCCGCGGAGTCCGAGGCACTGATTCAAGTGCGGGCGACGGCGCTGAACTTCGGCGAGGTGCACTTCATCGACCACATGCGCAAGCCCGGCGAGGTGCCCGGCTGGGACGCGGCAGGCGTGGTCGTGCAGACCGCCGCCGATGGATCAGGTCCACCGGTCGGCAGCCGAGTTGTGGGCTTTCACGGAGCGGGTGGATGGGCAGAGCGACGGGCCGTGCCGACCGAAAACCTTGCGGTGCTTCCGGATTCGGTTGACTTCGGACCGGCGGCGGCACTCCCGGTGGCCGGCGTGACCGCGCTGCAGTCGCTGCGCGCGCTCGGCTCGGTGGTCGGCCGACGGATGCTCATCACCGGCGCGTCCGGCGGGGTCGGTCGATTCGCGGTGCAACTGGCGGCGCGGGCGGGTGCCCACGTGATCGCAGCGGTCGGTTCGACCGCTCGCGGCTCAGGGTTGAAGGCGCTGGGCGCGACGGAGGTCGTGGTCGGGCTTGCCGATGTCGCCGAGCCGGTGTCCGGTGTGCTGGACAACGTCGGCGGGCCGCTGCTCGCCGAGGCATTCAGCCTGCTCGACGATGGCGGCTCACTGCAATCCATCGGAATGGCATCGAACCAGCCGAGCACCATCGACTTCGAGGTCGAGCGGCGAAGCGGAGTGCGTAAACGGTTGGAGCCGTTCACTGTTCGCACGCCTTTCGGCCCGGATCTGGCCTACCTGGTGGAACTTCTGGCGGCCGGCGAACTCGATCCGCAGATCGGGTTGCGCACGTCGTGGAACGATGTATCCGAAGCGGCCGAGGCGCTGCTCGACCGCCGGGTCGCCGGCAAGGCGGTATTGGACGTGGCGTGATGGCTGACAAAGGTTTCCATGAGGGCGAACTCGCCGTCCAGCGTCGTGCCGGCGTAGCGGCCCAGGCGGAGCGGCTGGGTACCGCCATGCTGGCCACGCCCGACCTCAATGGAGGCATCAGTCGCTTCCTGGCTGACCGCGACTTCGCGGTCATCACTGCGCGCGACGCCGACGGCCGGCTGTGGATATCTCCGCTCCTCGCGTCGGCAGGATTCCTCGACGCGCGTGATCGCACGCTGCGTATCCACACCACGCCGCGTCGCGGTGATCCATTGCAGGGCCTCGCGCCAGGTCAGCCCGTTGGCGTGCTTGCCATCGAATTCGCCACCCGGCGCAGGGTTCGGGTGAACGGCACCCTCGCACGCACGGGCGCCGACGGACTCGAGTTGGCTGTTGAGCAAGCATTCGGCAACTGTCCCAAGTACATTCAGCGACGCCACCTCGAACACATCGAACGCGCAGTCGCCGGGCACGTCGAACGTTACGACCACCTCGTTGCCGAACACACCGCGCTCATCGCCCGTGCCGATACCTTCTTCCTCGGCACCGTGCACCCGACCCACGGCGCCGATGCGTCCCATCGCGGCGGCACACCAGGCTTTGTACGCGTCGAGGGCGGCCAGTTGTGGTGGCCGGATTACCCCGGCAACAACATGTTCAACAGCTTCGGCAATTTGGCGTCGGACAAGACCGCAGCCTTGCTCTTCGTCGACTTCGAGACCGGCGTCAGCCTTCACCTCTCGGGGACCGCGACCGTTGAGTGGACAGCCGCGGGCATCGCCGGAGACGACGGCGGCGCTGGGCGCCGGGTGCGCTTCGCGATCGAATCAATCGCGTCAGGGCTCCGGCTTGGGATTCGGAGCGAAGCGCCTCATCCCTCGCCTCACAATCCGCCGATGACCTGAGGCGCGACAGCGTACGGTCATCGATGATCGTCCCGGTTGCGCAACAATGCCGCCGTAATCGGTAATAGGAGAACGACAATGACGTCGACAGCCGAAGTGGGTAGCCAGGTCGTCGCGCGGGCACGTGGGATGCGCGACCTGGTGCGTGCAGGGGCTGCCGAGTCGGAGCGACTGCGCACATTGACGCCGGCCATCGTCGACGAGATGTGGGCGAGCGGTTTGCCGTCGTTCAACCCCGTACCGGCGGGCGGTGTCGAGCCCTCGTTCACCGAGATGATCGAGACGTGGATCGAAATGGCCTGGCAGGATGGTTCGTTCGGCTAGATCGGCATCGCGAACCTGCCATCGACATTCGCCGCCGGGGCGTACCTCCCCGACGAAGGTTTCGCCGAGGTGTTCACCGCACACGACAACCGGATCGCAACGGGCGGTCAGTTCTTTCCGAACGGTCAAGGTGAGTCTGTCGATGGTGGCTACCGCTTGAGCGGATCGTGGAGCTTCGGCTCGGGTACCGGACATTCGGAGTACATCGCGGCCGGATTCATGCCGATAGACAGCGGCGAAGTGCGCTGGATCGGCGAGGGTCTACCCGATATGCAGGTGGCGATCGTGCCACGCGACGACGTCGCCTTCACCGACGGCTGGTATGTACAGGGGCTCAAGGGAACTGGCTCCTATGACTACGACGCGGTGGATGTGTTTGTGCCCCAGTACCGGACCTTTCCGCTGTTCGCCCGTGAACCGCACCGCGGCACCTCGCCGGCGACCCGAATGGGTCTGATGCCCGTCACCGCCGCCGGTCACGCATCGTGGGCGCTAGGGGTCGCCAAAAGCATGCTCGACGATGTGGAGGAGCTGGCGGCCACGAAGTTCCGGATGAGTGACATGGCGTCGTTGGCCAGCCGTCCGACATTTCAGAAAGGCTTGGCACACCACGTCGCATCGTGGCGGGCGGCCCGCCTTCTCGTTCTCGACGCCTTCACGCGTGCCGAGGCCGCCGTCGCCGCGGGTGAAGACCTCACCCCGGTGTTGCGAGCGGATATGCGGGTGGCCGCCGTCTACGCCACCGACGTCGCGAGGGCGTGTGGGGAGTGGGCCCATCTTGTTGCGGGCACCAGCTCGATCCGCGAGGGCAGTCGACTGGAGCGCGCCTTCCGCGACATCTACACCGGCACGCAGCACGCGTTCATCAGTGAGAAGGTCGCCATCGACGCGGCACAGATCTGGCTCGGCATCATCGAGGACCAGCCCGGGCTATGACCGCGTTCAGGAGACGCGGTTGTCGTATTCCTTGCGATTGGCGAGCACCTCGTCCATGTGCGCCTCGGCCCACACCTTCACACCCCACATCACCTGCTGGAGGGACAGACCGAGGTCGGTCGGCTCGTAGGTGACCGTGACCGGCACGGTCGGCGTCACGGTGCGGGTGATCAGGCCGTCGCGCTCGAGGGCGCGCAGCGTCTGGGTGAGCATCTTCTGGCTCACTCCCGCCAGCCGGCGCGACAGCTCGGAGTAGCGCATGGATCGCGGTTCACCGACGTAGCCGTCGCCGGGGTGGGGGCCATCGCTGCCGAGTGCGGCCAGGATCAGCGCGACCCACTTGTCGGAGATCCGGTCCAGCAGTTGGCGGCTGGGGCATTGCGCGAGGAACGAGTCGTATTCGTCCTTCGCCTGTGCCCGCTTCTGGGCCGCCGTCGACGTTGGCATCGACCGCTCCTTCCTACCGAGGGGTGCCCTACGCACTTCAGAGTGCGCACTTCCCAATAGAGAGTTACTTGCTAATAGTGGGGTAGGAGAACCGCCGAACACAACCCTTTAGGAGCGAAACCATGAGCACCTCCACCGTCCGCACCGCTGTCGTTCGCGCACCGGCCGGACCCGACTCGATCGAGATCATCGAGGTTCCCGTCGTCGAGCCCGGGCCCGGCGAGGTCCGGGTAGAGATCGCTGCCGCGCCGGTCAACCCCGTCGACCTCGCGGTCGCGGCCGGGTTCTTCCACGGTATTGGGCTGATCAACCAGCCTGAGCGAACCGGCCTGGGCTGGGACTTCGCCGGAACCGTCGTCGCCACCGGCCTGGGCGTGGACATTGCCATCGGCACCCGGGTGGCCGGCATGGTGGACGGCTTCGACCGCGACTTCGGCACCTACGCCGAGCAGCTCGTCGCGCCGGCCGCGAACCTTGCAGTCGTGCCCGATGGACTGGACCTGGTCGCGGCGTCGACGGTGCCGCTCAACGGGCTGGCCGCCGCACAGATCGTCGACCTACTCGGCGATGCGCCTACCGACGGCAACCGGCTGCTGGTGACCGGGGCGGCCGGCGCGGTTGGGGGATACGTCGCCTCGCTCGCGCAGGACCGCGGTTGGCAGGTGACGGGTCTGGCCAGACCCCAAGACGGGGAGTTCGTCCGCGGCCTCGGGGCCGACTTCACCACACACGCCGAGCCGGGCTGGGACGCGGTCGCCGACGCTGCGGCGCTGCAGGAGCGGGGTCTCGCGCTGGTTCGCGACGGAGGCACCTTCGTCGGCGTCCAGCCGAGCTCAGAGCCCGCCACGGAGCGCGGAGTCACCGTGGCGGCTGTGGTAGCGCACCCCGACGGCGCTCGACTGGGCGAGCTTCTCGATCGCACCGCATCCGGCGAGGTGCTCGCCCGGGTACACGCGGTCGTCCCGCTGGACCAGGTCGTCGACGCGCACCGCGCGGTGGCCAAGGGCGGGGTGCGCGGACGCTACGTGCTCAAGCCTTGATACCGGCTCGGGCTTGACGCGCGAGCGGAGAAACTCAGCCGCCCTTGAGGCGAATCTTCCACCGCACGAAGCTGATGTAGCCGACGCAGATCGCCCCGAGCATGGCCATGTTGAACCACCACGCTCCCGGGGTGTGTCTCCAATGCGAATCCTGCGGAGTCAGCGGGCCGGGGACGAGTCTGAGCAGATCGATCGTCGACGCGGTACTGGCGTATCCCCACCGCGCCGGCGTGATCCAAGACAACTGGTCGAGGACGACGCGGCCGGTCACCGGGATCATGCCGCCCTGGAACACCAGCTGCGACATGATCGCGATCACCAGCAGCGGCATGATCTGCTCGTTCGACTTGGCCAGCGCCGAGAGCGCCAAGCCGGTCATCGCCGCTGCCACACAGCAGGCCGCGACATCGACGTACAGCTCCAGGGTCCGAGGGGGTATCACCGCGCCGCTGGTCACGGCCCCCGGACCCCACTTCTTTCCCCACACGTTGATGCCGACGACGATCGCCGACTGCAGCAACGCGAATAGCGCGAAGACGAAGACCTTGGCCAAGATGTACGCGGATGTGGACAGCCCGACGGCTTGCTCGCGCAGGAAGATCGCTCGCTCACCGATGAGCGCGCGGATCGTGAGGGCCGTGCCCATGAAGATGGCGCCGACGTTGAGCAGCACCAGGATCTGTCCGGGTTCGTTGGGCGCCTCGCCACCCTGTATCGCAGGAACGGGGACACCGAACCCGACGTCGCCGGGCACCGAAAGCGACAGCACACCCATGATGAACGGCAGCAGCGCCAGGAAGAGGAAGTAACCGCGATCGGACACGATCAGCCGCATCTGGCGACGAGCGATCGTCGAGAACTGCCGTCGCAGACTGGTTTTCGTCGGCTGACCGAGGTCGGCGGGTTTCTGCGCGGGCGGCTGCGGTGGTGGCGGCCCGTGCTGGGCGATGAATCGCTTGTTTGCGGCGTCGGGGTCACCGGCGACGGCGCTGAAGATGTCGGCCCAGTTGGTGGTGCCCATCGACGGACCGATCTGGCTGGGCGGCCCGTAGAACGCCGTCTTGCCGCCGGGGGCCAGCAGCAGCACCTGATCGCACACGTCGAGGTAGGTCAGCGAATGCGTGACGACCAGCACCACGCGGCCCGCGTCGGCGAGTTGGCGCAGCATCGTCATCACCTGCCGGTCCAGCGCCGGGTCGAGGCCGGAGGTCGGCTCGTCGAGGATCAGCAGCGACGGGCCGGTCAGCAGTTCCATGGCCACTGACGCGCGCTTGCGCTGCCCGCCGGAAAGCTTGTCGACCCGCGTGTCGGCGTGCCGGGTCATCTCCAGTTCCTCGAGCACCTGCGCGACGACCTGGGCTCGGTCTTCCTTGCTGGTATCGGGCGGCAGCCGCAGTTCGGCCGCGTACATCAGCGCCTGGTTGACCGTCAGCTGGCCGTGCACGACGTCGTCCTGCGGCACCATGCCGATTCGGGACCGCAGCGAGGCGTATTCGGCGTGAATGTTGTGGCCTTCGAACGAGACCGTGCCCGTCGTCGGATGGGTGTAGCCGGCCACCAATCGTGCGAACGTCGACTTACCCGCACCCGACGGCCCGATGATGGCTGTCAGTGTGCCTGGCCGCGCCGCGAGGGAGATGTTGTCGAGCAGCGTCTTGTTGTTCTCGATGGTCCAGGTGACGCCATGCACTTCGAGGCCGCCGGTGCGGGTCGCGGCCTCGGTCTCGGTGCGGCGAACCAGCGTGCCGCCACGGAAGACCAGGTCGATGTTGCCGATGGTGACCGTGTCGCCGTCGTTCAGCATCGCCGACTCGACCCGCGCACCGTTGACGAACGTGCCGTTGATGCTTCGGTTGTCGACGATCTCGGTGCCGCCCGCCGTTGGCACCAGCGTGGCGTGGTGGCGCGAGGCCAGCACATCGGGGATGACGATGTCGTTGTCGGTGGCCCTGCCGATCTTGATCGCGCCCGCAGACACGTCGGCGGTGCGTCCCGGCCGCAGGATCTTCAGCATGCTCGTCGCGAGGTTGCCGTCGCTCGAGCGCGGCGCGGCCGTCGGACCCATCTGGGTGACGGATTCGAGGCTGGGCGCCGCGATCGACTGTTGCGACGCCGGGGTCGGCCGGACCGGCTGCGACGGGCTCGACGCATACGCAGACGGGCCGCTCGGGTAGGACGGCGGGCCACTCGGATAGGCCTGCGGACCCGACGGGTATCGCTGCTGGGGTCCGGACGGGTACATCGGCTGCTGCGGGTGCGAGGTGCTCGGCGGGCGCGTTGTAGTCGGTGGCTGCGGTGGCTGGTTCGGCCATGCTGTGCCGGGGCGCGATGCGACCGGCACCGAGGTGGTCTGCGGCGGCGTGCCCGCCGAGCCCTGATGGCGGCCCACCTCGAAGGTCAGGGCGGGGCCGTCGGGATTGCCGATGTTGACGTTCATGCCGTCGTGAATGTCGACGGCCGGCACGCGGCGGCCGTTGACGTACATGCCGTTGAGGCTGCCGTTGTCGATCGCGACCCAGCGGCCCTGGTCGAATCGCAGCACGAGGTGGGCGCGCGAGATCAGCGGGTGTGCGATGCGGACATCGGCGCGGAGGTCACGGCCGACCACAACATCGTTGCCTGGCGCGAACGTGCGCGTTGAGCCCTCGTACCGAACGGTCAGCGCGGGCGGATTTGGTCGGCTCATCGGCACCGACTCTATCGGTCCTCCGGCCAGATGCAGTGTTGGTCCGATCGCGCGTCAGGACGTCGGCTCTATGCCCTACCTGGCGGTGTCGGTGACCTGTTGCAACGCTGCGATCTGGCCACCGCGCGTGGTGATGATGTGGGCGAAGACGGCGTCCACGGCCGAACCGCCGTCGCGGGCCGGGTCCCAGTACCGGCGAGCACCACCACCCGCTCGTCGTCAACGTGTAGGTAGTCGTGTGGCTCGACACGCATCTCGTAAACGGGACGCGATCCGGCCCACACTTCGGTGATCATGTCGGCAGCGCCGTGATGCTCACCGCCGGCGGGTGCCGCCGACTGGCCGGTCGAACTGACCCGCCGTCGGAAGCGTCTGCACCGCGCCCTGCACGCAGCCCTGGCCGACGTGTCCGCAGACGCGGATCGTGTCAACGCAGCTTTGATCGACATCCCGTATGCGGTCGTACGCAGGCACCTCATCGCACGACATGCCATCCCCGCGAGTGCGGACCCGATCGTCGAGGACTGCGCGCGCGCACTCATACCGTCGGGTTAACCGCGATATTCGTCGACCTTGGCGGCGTATTCGTCGAGGATTCGCAGTGACTCGTTCGTGGGCAACGTCGGCAGCAACAGTGCAACCTGGTCAAAACCCAGGTCTTCCACGGCGCGCCAGTAGTCGGGCTTCGGGGGAGTGCCGAACATCGCCAACGGAACGTCGCGGCCCGCCCCGTCGCGCATCTGGTCGATTCGCTTCTTCAGGGCGTCCACCGGGAAGGGGTTCGATATCCAGCCGGCGTTGTGCCGGATGACGCGTTTGACCGTGGCATCGGAATCGCCGCCGATGAAGATCGGCGGATGTGGCTGCTGGACGGGTTTGGGCTTGAGGTAGGTGGCGTCGAAGTCGACGTACTTGCCGTGGTATTCGGCGGGCTCATCGGTCCACAACGCCTTGATGGCTTCGATCCGTTCGTCCAGCAGTGTGCCGCGCGTCTTCGGGTCCGTGCCGTGGTTGCGCATCTCCTCGAGATTCCAGCCTGCGCCGACCCCGAAAACGAACCGGCCGCCGGAGATCAGGTCGATGCTGGCGGCCTCTTTCGCGGTGATGATGGGATCGCGCTGGATCAGCAGCGCAATCCCCGTCACCAGCTCGATCCTCGATGTCACCGCGGCCGCGGCGGCCAGCGTGACGAACGGGTCCAGCGTGCGGTAGTACTGCTGCGGCAGGTCGCCCCCGAGCGGGTACGCGGATTCACGGCTCGCCGGGATATTCGTGTGTTCGGCAATGACCAGTGAGTCGAACCCACGTTCTTCGATCGCACGTGCCAGTGACACCGTGTCGATGCCGTCGTCGGTGACAAACGTCGAGATTCCGATCTTCATCGCCATCCTCATCTGTCGGCTACGCCCCGTATTTACGCCCGCTGGAGCGAGCCTATTCCCTGGCGAGCGAGGAGGCGCGCGGGCACTTATACCGTCTAGTTAACTTCTTGGCCTTACCTACGGCGCGTCGCGCACTGTCGCAAGGCCGTTCGTGATCTGGTAAGGCATGCGGTCTGCGAGGGCCACAACATGGCGGCACGGCAAACTGAGCCGAGCGATGCGCCCGGTGTTCATGCTGTGCATCGCGCTCATCGTCACGCTGCCTTCGGCGGACTTGCTGTCGAAGGCGCATGCGGAACCCGGATCGCTGCAGACGGACGATCGGGGATTCATCGACACGGCTGCCCGATGCGACTCATCGAAGTCCGCCATTGCCGTCGGCCGGACCCAACAGTCGCTGGTGGCGATCTGCGTCGACCCCCGCGGGCATTACGAGTATCGCGGCGTCCGGCTGAAGGACGGTTCCGAGATCGACGTCGCTGGCGCCGTGATGCAGGACGAAAAATACGTCGCCCACAACGCCGACGTCACGTACATCTTCTCGGCGAAGGAACTGATGATCCTCGAAGGTTGGGGATGGGTGGTTCGCAAGGAGCCGATGGTCGCGTTCGTCGAGCCGCGGCAGTCGGCCGGGGGTTAGCCGATTGCAACCCGGTCCGGTGATCCGGTGACCACGCAGTGGGTGTGGCTGTAGATCGTCGCCATGCATTCATTGGTGTGCGTACAGACCGATGTCACGGTGTGCGCGTCGCCGTCGGCTTTGATGCGGTTCAGCAGGTCGGGTTCGGCGAGCAGGGCTCGCCCCATCGCGATGAAGTCGAATCCCTCAGTCATCGCCAGATCCATGGTTTCCCGGTTGGTGATGCCGCCCAAAAGGATCAGCGGAATCGTCAGCTCGGCACGGAACAGGCGGGCATCGCTCAGCAGATATGCGTCGTAGTAAGGGTATTCGCGGACGACCTTGGCAATGGCGGGAATATCCTTGCCCGGCGCGCCGCCTCGAAACGTGTACATCGGGTTTACCAACGAACTTCCCGCAGTGAGTTCGATCGCGTCCAGACAGCCATCGTCCTGCAGCCATTTCGCCGTCTGAAGTGACTCCTCGACCGTGATCCCGCCATCCACTCCGTCCGCCATGTTGAGCTTGGCAGTCACCGCGATCCTGCCCGCTCCGGTGTCCTCGACGGCGCACCGCACCGCTTCGGCCACGCTGCGTGCAACCTTCGCGCGGTTCTGCAGCGAGCCACCGAACTCGTCGTCGCGCTGGTTGATCAGCGGGCTCAGGAAAGAGCTGGCGAAGTAGTTGTGGCCGAGGTGAACCTCGACCGCATCGAACCCCGCCTCGATGGCCAAGCGGGCCGCGGTGGCATGCGCCGCGACGACGTCGGCGATGTCGTCACGACTGGCCGCCCTTGCGTACTTGCTCGTCATCGGGGCCAGCGCTTCGGCGTCGTTCGAGCGGGCGTGGGCGACCGGGCCGGCATGTGCGATCTGTGCGCTGATGGCAGCGCCTTCCGCATGGATGGCGTCGGTCAGCTGGCGCAGTCCGGGGATCGCCTCGGGACGCCACCAGATCTGCTTTCCCTGGGTGCGGCCGCCTGGTGTCACCGCCAGGTAGGCGACCGTCGTCATGCCCACACCGCCCGCTGCGGGCAGCCGGTGGAACTCGATCAGGTCGTCGGTGACGAGTGCGTTCGGCGTGGACGCCTCGAACGTCGCCGCCTTGATGATCCGATTGCGCAGCGTCACCGGGCCGAGCTTGGCCGGGGTGAACACATTGGGCTGAGTGTTCATAGCAGGGGAGCCTGCCACAATGACTGCCGTGGGTGCGATCACATTGGACGGCAAGGCCACGCGTGACGAGATCTTCGTCGACCTCTCCGAACGGGTTGCGGCGTTGACCGCCGAGGGACGCACGCCGGGCCTGGGCACAGTGCTGGTCGGCGACGACCCCGGCTCGCAGGCGTACGTGCGGGGCAAGCACGCCGACTGTGCGAAGGTGGGCATCAACTCGATACGGCGCGATCTGCCCGCCGACATCAGCCAGGCCAAGCTCGACGAGACCATCGACGAGCTCAACGCCAACCCCGAGTGCACCGGCTACATCGTGCAGCTGCCGCTGCCGAAGCACCTCAACGAGAACGCCGCACTGGAACGCGTCGATCCCGGCAAGGACGCCGACGGGTTGCATCCGACCAACCTCGGCAGGCTGGTACTCAACGAGCCCGCCCCGCTGCCGTGCACCCCGCGCGGCATCGTACATCTGCTGCGCCGCTACGAGGTGGAGATCGCGGGTGCCCAGGTCGTGCTGATCGGCCGTGGTGTCACGGTCGGCAGGCCGCTCGGGCTGCTGCTCACCCGGCGGTCGGAGAACGCGACAGTGACTCTGTGCCACACCGCAACTCGGCACCTGCCGCAGCTCGCGCGTGAAGCCGAGATCATCATCGCCGCCGCCGGCGTGCCGCATATGGTGACCGCGGAGATGGTGCGTCCCGGCGCGGCCGTGGTCGATGTCGGTGTTTCTCGCGACGACGCAGGCAAGCTGGTCGGCGACGTGCATCCCGATGTGTGGGAGGTCGCGGGCCACGTGTCGCCCAACCCCGGCGGTGTGGGTCCGCTGACGCGGGCGTTCCTGCTGACGAACGTGGTCGAGCGAGCCGAAGCCCTCGCGCGCGCGTGACGCTCAAGGAGTTCGCCCGCAAGATTTTTGGCGGGCAGTGGCCGATACTGCTGGTCGGCCTGATCATCGTGGCGGCGTTCGGCCTGGTGGTCGCCGGTTACTGGCGACGCGGCGGGCTGGTGCTCGCCATCGGCGTCGGCGTTGCGGCGGCGTTTCGGCTGGCGCTGCCCGAGGACAGGGTAGGCCTGCTGGCGGTGCGCAGCAGGACCGTCGATTTCGTCACCACCGCGTCGGTCAGCGCGGCCATGATCTACATCGCATGGACGATCGACCCATTAGGCACCAGTTAGCCCGACGAAGAGCGCGGCCCACTGTGCGGCGGACAGGTCCCGCGGCAGCGCCATCGGTTTAACTTTGTTGTCGCGCAGCCAGTTTCGAATCGTGGCACGTGGCATCTGCCGGTTGAGGATCTGCGCGATCCCATGACCGCGTCCGGTGAACACCCGATGCACCATGGCTTGGTAGCGACGGCGATCGGAAGGTGCGACGAGCGGGTCAGCGCGCCGTCGGATCGTGATCAGCCCGCCGTCAGCGGGCGGCCGAGCTTCTGCAACGCACCCGTGAGCGAGCCGTTGCCTGCGCCGACTTCGATGATGGGCCCGTCAGTGCGTGCGACGGTTTGCACGATGGCGTCGATAACGCCGCGATCGTGTAGAAAGTTCTGGCCGTATTCGTGCCGGCCTGAATGAGGGTGTGACACAACAACTCCGCGAGTAGCTGGAACAAGCTGCTGCGGCGGCGGATGTGTCGACCGTGAGGTGAAATCCGCCGCTAGGCGGTGCGCAACCTCATCGAAGAAACCAACATGGCGGCCACGATAGGGAACCGGCCGCGTGCGTTCAAGCCAATTTGAGTGCGGCTGCGACGATCGGCTTGGCCCACTCGGGCGTCGAGGACAGGTCGGGAGGTCCGACGATCTCGCCGTGGTCGAGATGCAACACCAGCGCCGGCTGAGGCGCATTTCCGGCGGCGGGATCCGCATCTGCGGAGTTGTCGTAGACGCGAAGCTCGCTCAGGTGCGGCAGCAACTGCACGAGGTTCAGCCTGCTGTGCCGCCAGCGCCGCCGGATGCTGGACTCCGGGATGTCGTGACCGCCGGCGCGCACACGGTTGCGGACGCGTTCGATGTGCAGATCCGGGCTGGCCAGTCCGACGTACCAGATGCGTACCTCGAAGCCCTCTGAGGCCGCCTCGGTCAGCAGCCGCGGCATGGTGCTTCCGCCGAGCGTGGTCTCGAAGGCGAAGTCCTTGCGTTCCCGGATCGCCCGTTCGAGGAGCCGTCTGCCCTGATGCCACGCCGCGGCGTTGGCTTTCGTCTGATCGAGACCGGGATTGGCCGCGATCAACTTCCGTGCCGCCTCGTCGGGGTTGAAGTAGTCCGCGCCGGACGCCCGGATCGTCGCGCCGCCGATGCTGCTCTTGCCTGCGCCGTTGACCCCGGCGAGGACATACAGGCGCGGCGCTTGGGCCTTGCGGGCCATGCGCAGGCGCTAACGCTTGGCGCGGGCCGCCTTGACCGCGGCGCGGCCGAGCTGCTCCGGTGTGGCGTCGAACGCCGACGCCATCGCGTCCTTTGACTGCGGCGTCTGCATGCTCTCCAGCAGTCTGTCGAATTCGTCGGAAAGATCGTCGAGCGCAGGCGTGCTCGCCTTGGTCAGCGCCTCGAATTCGGCGTAGGACAACAACACCGCCTTCGGGGTGTTGTGTTTGGTGATCGCGACCGCGCCGCCCAGCGCGGCCTGCTCGAAGATCGCGCCGAACTCGTTCTTGAAGCGGGTGGCGGCAACGGTCGGAACGTCGACCAGCTCGCCGTCGCGATTACGGAACGTCAGTGTGGGCATGCGTCCATTCTAGCCATTACGGACGAAATAGACATTTTGGCCATGACTAGAGCAGTTATCCCCAGGCGTTACCGTGTGACGATGCGCTGGTACGCCCGCCCCGCTGGCGACAGCCATCAGCTGAGGGTCTCGCCTCGGCTGGCGTCCTGGAATCAGACCGACCATCCGGATCAGGTTCGGCTGCGGGCGTTTCTCGACGACGCGGAAGCGCTGCTTGCCGCGTCGCGGATCGACGGCCCGTGGGCGCTCCGACTCGATGTTGGGCTCCCAACTGGACGTGATCTGCTCGACATGGCGGACCTCGACAACTATGCGTACCCGCTCGCCTCTCAACTGAAGGATCCCGGTCTGGTGTCGGTGTGGTGCACGAAGCAGCACAGCGAGCAGTCGTTCGTGCGGATCCAAGCTGCCCGCGAGATGCCTCCGCCGTCGACGGACGTGCTGGTCGCGAGAACGACCGCGTCGTACACGAAGCCCGCCTATAAAGAGCAGATCCACACCGCCGTCGCCGGGCCGGCAGAACTTCCAACCGGACCCGTCAGGCTCGAACTTGCCTTCGTCGTCGGCCCCGGCAGGAACTGGCTGACCCTATGGAAGCCGACGATCGACTCACTCGACCCGCTGCTGGGGCGCGACCCTTCAGACCGCGCCTGGCATCCGCTCGACGGCAGGATCACCGAGCTGGGCATGCATCTGACCGTTGACCCCGCGCTCCGCCACGACGTAGTGGTCGGCATAGCTGCTGCACGCGCGTGACCAGCGGTACCAATTCGCTTATGCAGCACTGACTTTGCGTAGCGCGCCGCACAATAACGAATAGGCTTCTCGACTCAGCCAAAGAGTATTTAGCCGATCGCAATCACCTCTACTATGGAGTGATGGCTGAAGAAAAGAAGGTCGATCCTCGCGGACCCAACAAGGCCGAACCGCAAACCAAGGCCAAGCCCGCACAGGGTGCGGTGCCCGGCTCGCATAAGAAGAAGTAGTTCCGCCCCTGCAGTAGTTTCGCCGTAGCATACGGCGCTCGCCTCTCGGGCTTCGACCACGATCCCCCGACATGATGGAGTCGGGGTGGGTGTTCGTGTCTCCGGTGCCACCACCACCTCCTCACGAACGTTCTGGCCCGGCTTCACCGACCGACAACTACCCGGTAGCGCGCTCTGCGCCCACCGCAGCGCTCGATCGCCGGGCCACGATGATGCCCAGACGCCGCTATAATCTGCCTGTCGGGCAATTTTGCCTGCCGTGCAAGATTTGGCTACGCTGG
>Ga0068866_10000745_pt1 | contig 14721 bp, 8 predicted proteins | sample KBSMisM22_FD_66587 | JGI IMG/M metagenome (GOLD analysis project Ga0068866, IMG submission 66587) | Miscanthus rhizosphere microbial communities from Kellogg Biological Station, Michigan, USA - KBS Miscanthus M2-2 | ecosystem: Host-associated > Plants > Roots > Rhizosphere > Soil ... | reverse complement strand
CACGCCGATTGCGGACAGGGCCTCCCGGACCTCGTCCAGCTTGAACGGCTTGATGATCGCGGTTACCAGTTTCATTGTTTGCCCCTCGATGAATGCCCGGCCTCGGCGGCGGGATCAGAACGTCTTCTGCAGGAATATGGTGCCCGTCGCCCTGCCGATGTTGCGGCCGGCAAGCGTATAGCCGGCATCCTTGGCGTCGGAGTCGCTGTAGTACGCGCCGATGTTGTAGCCGTTGATCGCCCACGTGACGCCGAGCTTCCAGTCGGTGTAGTCGAAGACATTGTTGCTGACCCCGTTCGTACTGCCCTGGTAGTCCTGGCGACCGATGTGGGCGTTGAACGTCCACGCATCGTTGATCGGATAGTTCGCCGATAGGTCGGCGTATCCGGCGTTGTCCGGCACTCCGAACGTGTGATTGAGGCTGTAGGAGTATTTGAACGACACCCATTTCCACGATACGGCCGCATAGATCTCGGTCGTATCCGGGTTGGTCGCGCCGGCGACATAGCTGCCCGGGTAGTAGTAATAGAGCAGACCGATGTCGGTGCCCCAGTCGTCGTTGATCGCGTACTTCCAGCCGCCGTAGAAATCCCATTCCAGGCTGCAGCCATGATTGCAGACGCCCGCGTCGTGCAGCCAGCTGATGTTGGAGCCCCAGGTCCCCAGGTAGAAGCCGTTGGTGTGGGCGTAATCGAACCCGCCCTGGAATGCAGGCTTCTGGTCGGTCTGCGTAAGGCCCCGGAAAATATATTGGCTGTAGACGCCGAAGTTGCCGGTGATCGTGTAGTCGGGCTTGGCCTCGGGTGCGGGCACAGGGGTTTGCGCTTGCGCTGGGCCCCCACACACCGCCGCGGCCAGCAAAGCAAGCGAAAATATCGGGCGCAATCTGGCGTACATCGCTATCTCCTTGGCTGAATGACGAACAAAGTCCCTAGACACTCAGCACGAGCCATGCCATGCCATTAGTTACTTACTAATCAGTGTGTTACCATCTCCCGCAACCATCGGCGATACGGCGGCGACCCCGGAATTTGCCCCAACATAGTGCAGACTATCGGGGTGGCGCACGCCATTGGGACAGGCTCGGTTTCGCACCGGCGCAATGACCGATGCGCTTTGCTAGACTCGATCATCGATCCGAACAGGAGGCTCGAATGCTCGACAGCAAAATCCTCGATGATGTCAGTGCGCGCGTGGCAGCAGCATTCGCTGCAAGCCCGGTCCGAGACGCTGAAAAAAACCTGAAGTCGATGCTGAGCGGCGCCTTGGCCAAGCTCGATCTGGTGACGCGCGAGGAATTCGATATCCAGGCCCGCGTATTGCTCCGCACGCGCGAAAAGCTAGAAGCGCTGGAGGCGCGGGTCGCGGACCTCGAGGCCCGCACCGGGACAAAACGCGCCAGCTGATGCGGATCCGCTGATGGCGCTACGCTGCCATCCGCCTCACGCGTTCAGTTGCGCCGGCGATGCAACGGCGGCCGCGAGCGCAGCCTCTGCCTCCGGCAACCACAGCTTCATGTCCATTTCGCCGAGCATGGCGACCGCGGTCGACAGTACGACACCCGCCTCGCGCTTGTTTCCCGCGTTCAGCAGCAGCTTGCCGGTGCCGAGTCGGCAACGGGCCTCGAGCGGGCGCATTTCGAGTTCCACCGCGAGCGTTTGTGCTTCGCCGAAACGCGCCAGTGCTGAGTTGTCGGATGGCTGCTCGCGCGCGGCGATTTCGGCAAGGAGTCGCAATGCCTGCGCTTCGTATCCGCGTTCCCCGCGTTCCCGCGAGCCGTCGAGCGCAAGGCCTGCAAGCCTGCGCGCTTCCTGGTGCCGTCCGGTCATCAGATAGCCCTCGCTGAGCGGAATGGCGATGCGGGCTTCGGTGCCTGCGCCTTCGGCACCGAGCTGGGCCGCAGCCTGTTCGAGCAACGGCAAGCTTTCCGCAATGCGTCCGCTCAGAGCATAAGCGGCGCCCAGCAGCGATGCGGTGAACGTGCTTAGGCGGGGCAGTTCCCAGCGCTCGATCAGCGCACGGCATCGCTCGAGCAGCGTGATCGCGGTGTGCAGGTCGCCCTGACCCAGATAGAAATGACCCAGGTACGTCTGTGCCACACCCTGGCTCCACGGTTGATTGCGCGCCTCCGCGAGGGCAATGGCTTCGTCGGCGTAGATTCTCCCTTCGGCGAACGCCCCCAGATCACCGAGGCACCATGCTAGCAAGCCTCGAGAGAGCACCGCCGGGTATCCGGCCATGCCGAAGCGCTGGGAGATCATGTCCCCCTGCAAGGTCGCGACGACCCGCTTGAGCCCTTCGACGGCCGGCCGATAGTCGCCGCGCTGCTGGTGCGGATAGGCGAGGTAAAACGTCGCGATGACTTGCAGCGGCGTATCGGCCAGGTCGCGACCGAGCTCGAATGCGCGCTGCCCGGTCTCAATGGCGCGGTCGTGATCGCCGAGCGAGAAGAAATACGAATACGCCATCCACGCGAGGATGCGCGCCAGCCGGCGCTTGTCACCGATCGTCTTGGCGATCGTCTCGGCTTCGCCCAGATTGTTCAGGATCTGATCGAACTCGCCGAGCGGAACGAGCGCCTGCCGCATATCCAGGCGCAGATCGATCGCCTGCTCGAGCGTGCCCCGGCTTTCCGGCAGTTGCTTCAGTGCGGACAAGGCCTGCTCGAAAAATGTCACCGCCTCGCGGTTCGCCGAACGGGCGACGCCCTTGAGACCGGCCTGTCGCGAATAGCGGAGCGCGTGCTCCCACACTTCGCCGCGAACCGCGTGATACGCCGCGCGTTCGACGTGCTCCGCCAGCCGATCCGGATACAGCGCTTCGAATGCACGGACGATGTGCGCATGCAGCGCTTTCCTGCGCTCCTGCAGCAGGCTGTTGTAAGCGACCTCGTAGGTGAGCGCATGCTTGAACGTGTATTCCAGCGTCGGGAACAGGCTTACCTCGTAGATGAACTCGGCGGCCTGAAGATGCGCGAGGCCGGTCTTGAGCGCATCTTCGGTCAGGACATCTCTGGCGCCGTCCGCCCCCGCGATCTCGCGCAACAGCGGATACGGCACATCCTTGCCCACGACCGCCATCGTCTGCAGCAGGCGTTTCTCCTGTGCCGGCAGCCGATCGATCCGGGCCGCGAGAATCGCCTGCACCGTCGGCGGAACGCGAATGTCGGCAAACTTCCGCTTCAGCCGGTACGCGCCGCGCTCGCCGGTCAGCGTGCCGGTCTCGACCAGCGAGCGCACGCTCTCCTCCAGGAAAAAGGGATTGCCCTCGGTTCGCTGGATCAGCAGGCGCTTGAGGTCGATCAATCTTGACCCGCCATGGGCACGCCCTGACCCGCCCGCGGCTGCCGGCTTGCCGGCGTCGGTCCCCGCGCCGAGCAGAGCGTCGAGCAGCGCTTCTGCCCCTTCGCCGCCGAACGCATCGACACGGATCTGCACGTAGCATGCCTTGCCTCCCCAGCCGTGCGTGTACTCGGGCCGGTAGTTGACCAGCAGCAGGATGCGCGCGGTAGGCAGGCCTTCGATCAGCGCGTCGAGCAGCGCCTGCGTCTCGGAGTCGATCCAGTGCAAGTCCTCGAACACGAGCAGCAGAGGCTGCTCGATGCTCTCGCGGAGCAGCAGGCGCTTGAGCGCATCGATGGTCTGCCGGCGCCGTTTGGGCGGCTCGAATTCCTGCCAGGCCCCGTCGCCGACGGGCACGTCGAGCAATGCCAGAAAAGCCGGAAGGTCCGGCTCCATGTTGCGATCGAGCGTGAGCAGTTTGCCGGTCAGCTTCTCGCGTATCGTGCGCGCGTCGTCGCGCGGCTCGATCCGGCAATAGGATTTGAGCAGGTCGATCATCGGCCGCCACGCCGTCGCCTTGCCGTAGGAAACCGAGCTGCTTTCCAGCACCAGGCAGTTGCGCGCACGATGCGAGTGCGTAAGCTCCCACACCAGTCGCGACTTGCCGACTCCCGGCTCTCCGACCAGAGCGATCAGCTGGCCCTTGCCGCCTCGCGCCTTTTCGAGCGCGCCATGCATGGTGGCGAGCTCGGCCTGCCGTCCGACGAATCGGGTCAAGCCGCGCGCCTCCAGCGCCTGCAGTCGGGTTCGGGCGAGCCCCGCGCCGACCAGCTCGAACAATTCGATCGGCGCGTCCAAACCTTTGATCGCGACCGGACCCACCGACTGGACTTGCACATAACCTTCGACCAGCGCCAGCGTTTCGCCGGTGAGCAGCGTCGTTCCCTCGCGCGCCAGCTGCTCGAGACGAGACGCAAGATGGACGGTCTGGCCCATCGCGCTGTAATCCATATGAAGATCGTCGCTGATCAGGCGGACGACGACCTCCCCGCTGTTCAGCCCGACACGCGCATCGACCAGCGCGCCGTGAGTCCGCCGCGCCTGCTCGGCGTAGCGGCGCATTCCGTCCTGGAGCGCAAGCGCGGCATAGCAGGCGCGCAAAGCGTGGTCCTCGTGGGCGATCGGCGCGCCGAACAGTGCCATGATGCCGTCGCCCGACACCTGGCTCACCGTGCCCTCGTAGCGATGCACGGCCTCCATCATTACCTTGACCGTCCCGTCGAGCAGCTGCTGTGCCTCCTCGGTATCCAGCGCGCGTATCAGCTCGGTGGAACCCTTGATATCGGCGAACAGGACGGTCACCTGCTTGCGTTCGCCCTCGACCGCGTTTCGGGAAGCCAGGATCTTTTCCGCCAGATGTGGCGGGGTGTACGCCGACGGCGTGCCCGGCGCGGGACGATGCTCGGCGTGTCCGCCGCGGGGTGCTGCGGTCAGTTGGCCACCGCAATCGGTGCAAAAGCGGCTGCCCGCGCCATTGATATGGCCGCAGTTTGGACACGCGAGCCCCAGCCGCGCGCCACAAGCGTTGCAGAACTTGGCGGTGCCGGGGTTGTCGGCGTTGCAAGCGGCGCACTGCATTCCTGATTTTCCTTCCGCGTTCTCAGCCGGCGAGTATAGGTCGGCCGATGCTGGCGTTCAAACCCGTGACGGCGTGTTCGAACAAACCGGCCGTCGTTTCCCGCCGCGCGGGCTACGCCTAATGGCCGAGATCGCCTGTCTCGCGGCTGATTAATCTCCTCGAATCGATCGAACAAGTGCGAGGAGCAGCCGATGGCGGTCGCCGTCGTGCACAGCCGTGCGCTGTCCGGCGTCGACGCGCCAAGGGTTACCGTCGAGGTGCACCTGGCCGGCGGACTTCCGGCGGTGCATCTCGTCGGATTGCCGGAGACCGAGGTGCGCGAAGCGCGCGACCGCGTTCGCGCGGCGCTGCAGAATGCGCAGTTCGAATTTCCGGCGCGCCGGATCACCGTCAACCTCGCGCCCGCCGATCTGCCGAAGGAATCGGGCCGCTTCGATCTGCCGATCGCGCTCGGCATCCTGGCCGCGACCGGGCAGATTCCGGCGTCCGCGCTCGCGCAGTACGAATTTGCCGGCGAGCTCGCGCTGACCGGAGAACTCCGCGCGATCCGCGGCGCGCTGGCGATGGTGCTCTCTGCGCGGCGCGACGGGCGTGCCTTTGTGCTTCCCGCGGCGTCGGCCGCCGAAGCAGCGCTGGTGCGCGATGCGACCGTTCACCCGGCCGCATCGCTGCTCGAGGTCTGCGCGCACCTGACCGGGCACACGCTGCTGCCGGTCCTGACGCGGCAGCCGCCAGGCGATTCGATCGCCGACCCGGATCTGATCGATGTCCGCGGGCAAGCGCGGGCCAAGCGCGCGCTGGAAGTCGCAGCCGCGGGCTCGCACAGCATTTTGATGATCGGACCGCCCGGAACCGGGAAATCGATGCTGGCGCAGCGCCTGCCCGGCCTGCTGCCGCCGCTCTCCGAGGACGAGGCGCTCGAATCCGCCGCGCTGCAATCGCTGACCGGCCGTTTTTCTCCCGACAACTGGGGACGGCGCGCGTTTCGCGCGCCTCACCACACTGCGTCGGCGGTCGCACTGGTCGGCGGCGGCAGCGATCCGCGGCCCGGCGAGATCTCACTCGCCCACCACGGCGTGCTGTTCCTCGACGAGTTGCCGGAGTGGGACCGCCGGGTGCTCGAAGTGCTGCGCGAGCCGATTGAATCGGGCCGCATCCATATCTCGCGCGCGACGCGCCAGGCGACGTTTCCGGCCCGGTTCCAGTTCGTCGCGGCGATGAATCCCTGCCCGTGCGGCTATCTGGGTCACACCAGCGGCAGGTGCCGCTGCACGCCGGACCAGGTCGCGCGCTATCGCGCGCGCATCTCCGGTCCGCTGCTCGACCGCATCGATCTTCAGATCGAAGTGCCCTCGCTCGCAGCCGACGCGTTGCCGGGACCGCGTCGGGCCGCCGTCTCCGGAGAGACGAGCGCCGCCGTGCGTGAGCGCGTCGCCGAGGCGAGACGCCGTCAGCATCGGCGCCAGACGAAAGCGAACGCATGGCTGGACGTCAAGGAAGTCGAGCGCTGGTGCGTGCCGAATCCCGACGGCGATGCGTTGCTGAAAAGCGCGTTCGCGCGGCTCGCGCTATCTGCGCGGGCGTATCACCGGATTCTCAAGGTGGCGCGCACGATTGCCGATCTTGCCGACAGCGACGCGCTGGCGGGAGCGCATGTCGCCGAGGCGATCGGGTATCGGAGGTTCGATCGGATAGCGTGAAGACGCATGAACGACGACGATCCGGGCGGCGTCCGAGCGCGCTTACTCAGCGCACCAGCAACGCCTGCCGTCCCAGCAACGCGAGCGCTGCATCGAGCGCCGCCAGGCGCTCCGCCTCGGGCAGCGCCGGCCAGCGCGACGCGGCGATCTGGTCGCGCGTGCGGGTGCCGTCGAGCAGCGGAAGCAATGCGCGCTCGTCGTCCCGCAAGACGATCGGCTCGTGTCGCAGGTTGGCACTTGCCGCGCCGCGCGTCGCGTCGCGCCTGGCGATGGCGCCCGCCTCGGGCCGCGGTCCCGAAGCCAGCGCGAACGGCGGTGCTGCGCGATGGAGTTCCGCCACGCCGCCGAGATGCATGCGCAAAATCTCGGCCGCCAGCAGATCTCGCTCGGCCCGCGCGTCATCGGCGCCCACCGCGGCAGCCGCCTCCTGGTGCATTTGGTCGAAGGGGATCGCGAGCGGCCATTGCGCCGCCAGTATCGTCAGTGCGGACTTGACGATGCGGGCTGACGCCGCGACGCTTCGGCCGTCGGCAAAGCGAAAGGTCTCGGCGCGATCCGAGGCGAGGTCGGGCGGCGCCTCGTTGCGCTGCACCGGCGCCGCGACCCGCAGCGCCATCACTCGCGCCGCCGAGAGCTTGCGATCGAGCGCCGCGCCCGCCCGGATCAACAGACTCTGGCGAAAGCTGCGACTCTTCAGAAAATCGAGAAATTGCTCGCGGCGTATCAATCCGGGCGCGATCCGGTTCAGCGTTGCGTCGGTCTTGGGCGGAAGCCCGAGCGGCAGCATCGTCCGGATGTCGCTATCGCCGAGATAGCGCAGGCCACGCGCGACGACACGCTCGACGAATTGCTCGAAATACACCGCCTCGTTCGTCTCCTCCAGGTATTCGTGCAGCACGTAGTAGTCCGGCTTTTGCCGGATGTGCTCGGCAGCCAGACGCAGCAGCCGGCCGTAGGCCGAGTCCCGGTCCGGCACGGCTTCGGCCAGGAAGTCGAGCGTGGCGCGGGCCTTCGCGACCCGTGCCCCCGAATCCTCGACATCGCGCGTGTGATAGAGCATCGCCTCGCGCACGGTGGAGAGCATCCGCCAGCCAGGCAGCGTGTTATAGCTGACGAACGCGATGCCGTTGGGGGCCAGCAGCGATGCGCAAAGCGCGAGGATCCTGTCCTGCACCGGCGCGGGCACCCAAGAATAGATGCCGTGCGCGATGATGTAATCGAAGGCGCCTTGCGCTTCGTCGAAGGCCATGACGTCCATCGCCTGCAGGCGGATATTGCGCAATCCCAGCGCTTCGATTTCGGCCGCACCGTGGGCGATTTGCACGGCGGACAGGTCGATGCCGACAAAGGTCGAATCCGGATAGCTTGCCGCGAGCGGAATCAGGTTGCCGCCGGACCCGCAGCCGATTTCCAGCACGCGGGCTCGTCCGACATCGGCCGCGTCGAAACCGAACAGCGACGCAACCGTGGCCAGATGGTCGGGATGCGTCTGCCGCAGCGGCACGCTCTGGTAGGGAAATTCGTCGTAGCTGGTGCGGAGGGCGGCCGTCATGATCGCGCGTGCATTCGAGCGTATCATGCCGATCGTCGTCGGCGACGCCACCCGTATCCGTCACGGCGCCAGGGCCGGCGCGCAAATCACGAAGTCCAGCGATGAATGCATACGACACGTCCCCGCTCGGCAAGGCCACCGGCTATCCCGATCGTTACGACTCGAGCCTGCTTTTTCCGATCGACCGCGGCGCGCAGCGCGAAGCGCTGGGGCTCCGCGGCGCGCTGCCCTTCGCGGGGGCCGATTTGTGGACCGCGTACGAAATATCCTGGCTCGATTCGCGAAACAAGCCGCAGTTGGCCATCGGTGAATTGCGCATCGCCGCCGATTCCCCCGCGACCGTCGAATCGAAATCTCTGAAGCTCTACCTGGGCTCGTTTGCGCGGGAACAGGTTGTCACGCGCGAGCGCCTGGCGCAGACGATCGCCGGGGATCTCAATCGAATCTGCCGGGCAGAGGTCGGCGTGTTGCTGCATCCGGCGACGGCCGCCGCTACGCCGGACATCGCCGAGTTGCCCGGCGTGTCGGTGGACAACGAAGACGCCGTCGCCGCCGCCGCACCCGATCCCGCCTTGCTCGAGGCGGGGGATGCGATAGTCGACGAGACTCTCTCCAGCACGCTGTTCCGGTCCAACTGTCCGGTCACCGGTCAGCCCGACTATGCCGACGTGATGGTGCGCTATCGCGGGCCGCGGATAGCCCGCGCGTCGTTGCTTTCGTATCTGCTGTCCTACCGCAGGCATGCGGCCTTTCATGAAAGCTGCGTCGAGCGCATCTATATCGATCTGGCCGCGCGCTGCCGGCCGGAGCGCTTGACCGTCTACGCGCGCTTTACCCGCCGCGGCGGCATCGACATCAACCCGTTCCGAAGCAATTACGAAGCGCCGCCCGCCGCGTCGCAGCGAACGCCGAGGCAATAACCGCCAGCGCGGGAGAGGCGCGTCGAGGGCGCTTAGGCGATGTTGCAATGCGGTAGAATCGATCGGCGATGGATGCTCTCGCCGATCCCGAAGCCAGCCTGTCGGACGCGCCTGCCGAAACCCCGCGGCTGCGCGAGATCCCGTACAACTACACGTCGTTCTCGGACCGCGAGATCGTCATCCGCCTGCTGGGCGAGCCGATGTGGCTGCTGCTGGTCGAATTGCGCGGCGAGCGTCGCACCGGACGCTCGGCGCGGATGCTGTTCGAAGTCCTGGGCGACATCTGGGTCGTCGAGCGCAACCCGTATCTGCAGGATGACCTGCTCGACAATCCGAAGCGCCGGGCGCTGTTGATCGGCGCGCTGCGCCATCGGCTGGCCGAGATCGACAAGCGCCGGCGTGCGATCGCCGACGCCGTCCGTGACGTGAAGGTCGGGCGCCTGGTCGAGCGTGCATGTGAGGCAGTGGCTTCTTTCGAAAGCTCGTTTCGCGAGACGGCAGAGCTCCGCAAGCGCACGCGGCGCGTGCTCTCGCGCTACACGCGCAAGGACAATATCGCCTTCGACGGCCTGGCGCGCGTCTCGCACGTCACCGATGCGACCGACTGGCGCGTCGAATATCCGTTCGTCGTACTGCATCCGGACACCGAGAATGAGGTGCGCGGCCTCGTGCAGGGATGCATCGAGCTGGGGCTGACGATTATTCCGCGCGGCGGCGGCACCGGCTATACCGGCGGCGCAGTGCCGCTCGACGCCAAAGCGGCGGTGATCAACACCGAAAAGCTCGAGCGCCTGTCGGCGATCGAAAGAGTCGTCCTACCCGGACGCAGCGACGCCACGCCGGTGATCGAGGCTGGCGCTGGTGTGGTCACCAAGCGAGTGATCGACGCGGCCGACGCCGCCGGGCTCGTGTTCGCCGTCGATCCGACGTCGGCCGACGCCAGCTGCATCGGCGGCAACGTCGCGATGAACGCCGGCGGCAAGAAGGCGGTGCTCTGGGGCACGGCGCTCGACAATCTCGCGTCGTGGCGGATGGTGACGCCGGATGCCGAGTGGCTCGAGGTCACGCGCATCGATCACAACGTCGGCAAGATCCACGACGCCGACGTTGCAAGCTTCGAGCTCGCCTACCACGAGGCGGCGGCGGACGGCGGGGTCGGTGCGCCGATCCGCACCGAGACGCTGTCGATCCCGGGCGAGCGGTTCCGCAAGACCGGGCTCGGCAAGGACGTGACCGACAAGTTTCTCGCGGGGCTCCCCGGCGTGCAAAAGGAAGGCTGCGACGGCATCATTACGTCGGCGCGCTTCATCCTGCACACGATGCCGCCGGCGATTCGCACCGTGTGCATGGAATTCTTCGGCCAGGTTCGCGACTCGACGCCGGCGATCGTCGAGATCAAGCGCTATATCGATACCCTTGCCGGCGCTGCACCGGGCGAGCGCGTGCAGCTTGCCGGGCTCGAGCATCTCGACGAGCGTTACGTCAAGGCGGTCGGCTACGCGACCAAGGCGAAGCGACACGGCCGGCCGAAGATGGTCCTGATCGGCGACATCGTCGGCGACAGCGACAACGCGGTCGCGCGCGCGGCCTCCGAGGTCGTGCGCATCTGCAACGCCCGGGGCGCCGAAGGCTTCGTCGCGGTGTCGGCCGAGGCCCGCAAGAAATTCTGGCTCGACCGCGCCCGCACGGCGGCGATCGCCCGGCATACCAATGCGTTCAAGATCAACGAGGACGTCGTCATCCCGCTCGAGCGCCTCGGCGACTATACCGACGGCATCGAGCGCATCAACATCGAATTGTCGATCGGCAACAAGCTCGTGCTGTGCGATGCGCTTTCGGCGTTCTTCGCAGGGCCGCTGCCGGCGACGCTTTGGAGCGCCGACGCCGACGCCGCACCGGCGCAGGATGTGCTGGGCGCCAAGGTCGACGAGGCGCGCGCGCTGATCGCCGCAGTGCGCGCTCGATGGCAGGACCTGCTCGACCGGCTCGACGAGACCTTTCCCGCGCTGCAAAGCCGCGCCGAGATCGTGTCCTGGAAAGCGGAGATCAAGGCTCCGCTGCAGGAAATCTTCGCCGGCGCCGTGTTCGGTCCGATACTGAAATGCTGCGCCGACATTCATCGTTCGGTGCTGCACGGACGTGTCTTCATCGCGCTGCACATGCATGCCGGCGATGGCAACGTCCACACCAATATCCCGGTGAACTCCGACGACTACGCGATGCTGCAGCAGGCCAATGCGTCGGTGGGCCGCATCATGGCGCTGGCGCGTGCCTTGGGCGGCGTCATCTCCGGCGAGCACGGCATAGGGATCACCAAGCTCGAATACCTGACGGCGGACGAGATCGCCCCGTTCATCGCGTACAAGCAGAAGGTCGACCCGGATGGACACTTCAACCGGGCGAAACTGCTCCCCGGCGCCGATCTGTCCGGAGCCTACACTCCAAGCTTCAGCCTGCTCGGCGCCGAGAGCCTGATCCTCGAGCAGTCGGAGATCGGACGGATTGCCGACTCGATCAAGGACTGCCTGCGTTGCGGCAAGTGCAAACAGCCGTGTGCAACGCACGTGCCGCGCGCCAACCTGCTGTACAGCCCGCGCAACAAGATCCTGGCGACCTCGATGCTGATCGAGGCCTTCCTGTACGAGGAGCAGACGCGGCGCGGCGTGTCGCTGAAACATTTCGACGAGTTCGGCGACGTCGCCGACCACTGCACGGTCTGCCACAAGTGCCTGAACCCTTGCCCGGTCGACATCGATTTCGGCGACGTCTCGATCGCGATGCGCAACCTGCTGCGTCGCCAGGGTCACGCCAGATTCAATCCGGGAACGACAGCGGCAATGTTCTTTTTGAACGCGACCGACCCGACACGGATCAAGCTGACCCGGAAGCTGATGATGGTGTGGGGATACCGGCTGCAGCGTCTTGCTTACCGCGTGGTGAAGTGGATGGGTCTCGCAGCGGCGCAGACCGGGCGGCCGCCGGCAACCGTCGGCGGGACGCCGCTGGTGACGCAGGTGATCCACTTCGTCAACAAGCCGATGCCGGGCGGGTTGCCGAAGCGCTCGGCCCGGGCGCTGCTCGATATCGAGGATTCGACCGTCGTGCCCATCATCCGCGACCCGTCGCGGGCCGCCGACGAATCGGACGCTGTTTTCTACTTCCCCGGCTGCGGGTCCGAGCGGCTTTTCTCGCAGGTGGGGCTCGCCACGCAGGCGATGCTCTATCACGTTGGCGCGCAATGCGTGCTTCCTCCCGGCTACCTGTGCTGCGGCTATCCGCAGACATCGGCAGGCAACGACGACAAGGGCCGGGAAATCATCACCGACAACCGCGTGCTGTTTCATCGCGTCGCCAACACGCTCAACTACCTCGACATCAAGACAGTGCTGGTTTCGTGCGGGACTTGCATGGACCAGCTGCAGAAATACGAGTTTGAAAAGATCTTTCCCGGCTGCCGGCTGCTCGACATTCACGAGTATCTGCTGGAAAAAGGCGTGAGGCTCGGCGAAGGCGAGCTCTCCGGCGTGCGCTACATGTACCACGACCCCTGCCACACGCCGATGAAGACCTACCAGCCGCTGAAAGTGGTCAACGAGCTGATGGGAAAGAAAGTGGCGCTGAACGACCGCTGCTGCGGCGAATCGGGAACGCTGGCGTCGACGCGGCCGGACATCGCCACGCAGGTACGCTTTCGCAAGGAGGAGGAGATGCGCAAGGGCGCTTCTGCGCTCCGCGGCGACGGCTTCGACGGCAAGGTGAAAGTTCTGACCTCGTGTCCGTCGTGCCTGCAGGGGCTATCCCGATTTGCCGACGACGCCGGGACCGACGCCGACTACATCGTCGTCGAGATCGCACGCCGCGTTCTCGGACCGGATTGGCTACCGGAGTACGTCAAGGCCGCGAACAACGGCGGCATCGAGCGCGTGCTGGTGTAGGTGCCGGCCGCGTCCCGTGACCTTACGCTGTCGCCGGAGGGGGCGATTTAACGTGTAAGAGCGAGGATCGGCGCGGGTGCGAGCGATGCCGAGGCGACCAGGCGTGGCCCCGTGTTGGCATTGAAACTGGCACTGTCGACGACCGTCGTCGTGCCAAGCATCGCCGCCAGCGTGAACAGCGTCACTGCCATCACGACTGCCGAGAGCAGGCGCTTGCCCGGCGCGAAAAAGACCCCGCGACTGCGCGAAGACCGCGCAGCGCGGGTTGGAGGCAAGCGGTAGCGGCGCGACGGTGCGTCGCGGCGAGCGTTTTCCGACGCTCGACGGCCGGCCGCGCAAAGTTCGCGATTTTCATATCCGCCCCGCGCCAGCGATTGGCGCACGCTCAGCGGATGGGGCAGGTTGGACGTAAAGTCGGTGTACATATGGGTCTCCAGATCGAATCGGCCGCAGACGGGTTATCGGTCGCTGGCTTTTTCTCTGTTGTACACAGTCTGGACGCGCCAGCGCACCAGTGCGCCGGCAGATTGCGCACCGGAAAACCCGACTATTCACGATGCCGCGGCCTCCCGGCGCCGTGCGGCGGCCGGCTATCCGCCCGGCATGGCAGTTGTGCTATAAAGACTTGAATATGGCGCTGTCATGGTGACCAACCCAACCACGCCTGCGCAGGCGCAGGGCCACCCACCCCTCGGCCAGCTCGCTTTCGCCGACGCCGACGGCTGCGCGACGTGGCTGCGCAACCTGCCGGTAACCAATATCTCGCGGTATTACGAAGAAATACTCGACCAGCTGCGGCGGGTCGGGGAGGCGGAGTTTGCGCCGCGCGAGCGCGGCCGCATCGCCGAGGTGATGCGCGAGCCGGTGAGCTTCCTGCACACCGAGCTCGCGCGACGTTATGCAGGCAAAGCGCAGCCTGCCGCGGCGCGCGAAAAGGAAGCCGCCGACCAGGCGCTTGCCCTCTGGCAGGCGTTATGGCTCCAGTACTCGGCATGTCTTAAGCCGCTGCTCGAAGGCGACTCCGAGCTGCAGGGCGTCAAGGCCAAGGTCCTTCAGCGCGGCCTCTGGGTCGGCAAACAACTGGTGCTGGTGCACGGCCTGGCGCGTCGCACGCCCGGTGCGGCGGTCTGGCAGGAGCTGCATGCCTATTTCCGGCTGGCCGAAATTCTCGAGTGCGCCGTTACGGCGGTGTCGGACGACCTGATGCCCAATGCCATCGGGCTGTCCTGTTACTCGACTTACGCGCATGCGCTGTTGCTCGAGCTGGCCGATCCATGCAGCATGACTGTGCGTCAGATCGAATTGACGGACCGCTGGCTGGCGATGTGGGCGCGCAAGATCTTTCCGTACGCACAGCAGCGCGAAACCGAAGGACCGGTGATCACTGTCGATCTGGACGGTCCCGGCGGCGCGACGCTCAATGCCGCCGAGCCGCGCCATGGCAGCCAGTCGACGCGTTACTGCTATCCGGCCAAGCTCGCGTCGAGCGTGCGCGGACGCCTGAAGCGGCTCGCCACCGGAGCCAATCCGGCCGAGCTGCAGCTTGGGCACGATGTCTCTGCCGATGCGTGCTCGACGCTGCTGGCACAACTCGATGCGCACTGGTACGCACTGCCGCTCAAGCGCGGCGCGGGCGGTGAATCGCAGACGGGGCTTGAGCTTTGCGCCGGCGGGCTCGGCGCCGCGTACTTTCG
>Ga0068866_10000742_pt1 | contig 14770 bp, 10 predicted proteins | sample KBSMisM22_FD_66587 | JGI IMG/M metagenome (GOLD analysis project Ga0068866, IMG submission 66587) | Miscanthus rhizosphere microbial communities from Kellogg Biological Station, Michigan, USA - KBS Miscanthus M2-2 | ecosystem: Host-associated > Plants > Roots > Rhizosphere > Soil ... | reverse complement strand
CCGTGCTCGATCTCGCACCGTTCACCAGGCTCGACGGCTGGATCAGCCTGCTGACCCTCACCGCCCTCGAGGTGGTGCTGGGCATCGACAACATCGTCTTCCTGTCGATCATGACGGGGAAGCTCCCGCCCGAACGGCAGCCGCTGGCGCGCCGTCTGGGACTGGGCCTCGCCCTGGTGATGCGAGTGCTCCTCCTGCTGGCGATGTCCTGGCTGGTCACGCTTCAGGCCACCCTGTTCACCGTCTTCGGCGAGCCGATCAGCGGTCGCGACCTGATCCTCATCGGCGGCGGGCTCTTCCTGGTGGGGAAGGCCACCCACGAGATCTTCGACCGGATGGAGGTCGATCACTCCCAGCAACGGCGTCCGGTGCGGGTCTCGTTCGGGGTGGTGGTGGTGCAGATCGTCCTGCTCGATCTGGTGTTCTCGATCGATTCGGTCATCACCGCGGTGGGAATGGCCCGCGCGCTGTCAATCATGGTGGCGGCGGTGGTGATCGCGGTCCTGGTGATGCTCGCCTTCGCCAGGTCGATCAGCGCCTTCGTCGAGCGTCACCCCAGCGTGAAGATTCTTGCCCTCTCGTTCCTGATCCTCATCGGCGTGGTGCTGGTGGCGGACGGGATGGGGCAGCACATCCCGAAGGGCTACGTCTACTTCGCGATGGCCTTCTCGCTCGGGGTGGAGATGCTGAACCTCAGGCTGCGACCGCGGCAGACGCCGGTGAAGCTGCATTCCCCGTTCGAATCCGAAGTCCCGCCTGCTCCAGGAAGACCCTGAGCGGGCAGGGGCGCCGTCAGCGGCGCTAGTAGGGGACGAACGTCGCCCGCTTGCGCTCCACCCACTTCCGCACGCTCGGGCGAGCCCAGGTGGCGTCCACGAAGCGCTGCACCCGGTCTCCGAGGGGATGCCCGCTCTTGCCCAGCCGCTGGAGCATCAGGGTGAGGTCGGCGTCGGCGATGGAGAACGTCCCGAAGAGCGAGGTGGCGCCCGGAGCGAGGAGCGACTCGGTCGCGGTGAGGAGCTTCTCCGCGGCCTTCCGGGCCTTCTCCGAGAGGGGATCGGTGGCCGGCTCGTAGAAGATGGTGTTCGTCGAGCGCTCCTCGCGGATGGGCATCAGATCGCTCCGCACCCAGGCCATCACCTGCCGGGCGCGGGCCCGCTGCCGGGCGTCGGCGGGGAGGAGGCGCGGCGCCGAGGGGAAGGCGTCGTCCAGGTACTCGGCGATGGCGCTGGACTCCGAGAGGTAGAAGTCGCCGTGCCGGAGCATCGGCACCCGCGCGGTCAGCGAGCGCCTGGCGTAGTCGGCCGCGCGGTTCTCCGCGCGGTGCATCGCCACCTCCTGCACGTCGTACGGGAGCTGCTTCTCCTCCAGAGCCACGAACGAGGAGAAGGCATAGGGACTGATCCAGAACGCATCCACCCAGAGGGTCAGGTCGGCCATGGCCTGGACCGTCTCATGCCGACCGCCCGCCTGACCATCACAGTCAGGCCCCGTCGCCGCGCGCGGCGCGGACCTCGAGGATCGTCAGCTCGAGCGTGTCCCGGGGGCGCTCCACCAGGACCGAGTCCCCGGCGCGCCTGCCGAGCAGGGCCGCGCCCAGCGGAGAGTCGACCCGCACCCAGCCGCGTGACGCATCCGCCTCGTCTCCACCGACCAGCCGGATCTCGCGCCGACTCCCATCGGCGCCCTCGACCTCGAGGAACGCTCCCAGCACCGCGCGGCCGTCCGCGCCCGCGTCCGGCGACGCCGGGACGGCGCGCTCGAGGACCGCGTCCAGCTCCCTGCGACGCTCCTCCGCTCCCTGCGCGTCGGACCCCTCGAGCGCCGCACGCTCGCGCAGCAGACGTGCGTGTCCGTCGGCGGTCAGGGGGCGCGGTCCCACCGGTCCCCGGCGCGCCGGCACCGGTGGTGGGAGCAGGTCGTCCTCGCGGGTGAATGCCTTGCTCATGTCACCGTCGGACGGTGAGCATCCTCCAGCCGGCGCGTCAACCGGTTAGACTCCCTTTTCGGGCTCCCCATGAAGCTGGACCCCATCGCGCTCGCCGTACCGATCTTCTTCCTCCTCATCGGGCTGGAGCTCCTCGTCGCCCGTGCCCGCGGCCGTCGCGTCTACCGCTTCACCGACAGCTTCGCCGACCTCGGATGCGGAGTGACCCAGCGGGTGGTCCTTCTCCTCTTCGAGGTGGCGCTGCTCGCCGTCTATGCGCTGCTCTACGAGCACGGACGGGTGTGGACCTTCGCGCCGGACAGCCCGTGGCCTTGGGTCATCGCGATCGTCGGCGTCGACCTCGGCTACTACTGGTGGCACCGGCTGTCCCACGAGGTCAACGTCCTCTGGGCGGTCCACGTCGTCCACCACCAGAGCGAGGACTACAACCTCGCGGTCGCGCTCCGGCAGGCGGTGCTCTCTCCGGTGACGGTGATGCCGTTCTACCTGCCGCTGGCGGTGCTCGGCGTTCCGCTGTTGCCCTTCTTCATCGTCAACGCCCTGAGCACGCTGTACCAGTTCTGGATCCATACCGAGCTGGTGGACCGGATGGGCGTCCTGGAGCGGGTCATCAACACGCCCTCGCTTCACCGGGTCCACCACGGGGTGAACCCCGAGTACCTCGACAAGAACTACGCCGCGACGTTCATCTGCTGGGACCAGCTCTTCGGCACCCTGCGCCGCGAGGAGGCGCCGGTGGTCTACGGCGTCAGCCACCCGCTGCGGAGCTTCGACCCGGTCTGGGCCCAGGTGCAGCCCTTCTGGGCCCTCTGGCAGGCGATGCGGCGCGCGCCGTCGGCGCGGGAGGCCATCCGGTTCATGCTCGCCTCGCCGGCCTGGCACCCCGACTGGCTCGGTCCGATCGACCTGCGCCGGGGCGTGGACCCCGAGGCGCTCCCGAAGTACGACGTGCAGCCCGGACGCGGCGTGATTCGCTACGTCTTCGTCCAGCTCGCGCTGGTCATCGTCGCCGCCTTCGCCCTCCTCACCTGGCACCAGGCGCTGTCTCCGGCGGCGCTGGTGGTCGCGGTGACCTGGGTACTGCTCTCGCTCGTCGCCGGGGCCGCGCTCCTCGAAGGCCGGCGCTGGGCGGTGGGGCTCGAGGTGGCTCGGGTCGGCGTCCTCGCCGGCGCCGTCGCCATCGTCCTGCTCGTCCCGTCGATCGGGCCCGTGCTCCTCGCGCTGCGCTGAGCGGCGACGCGTCGCGGCACCTGCCGCTCGGGTCGCACGTCGTCGCGAGCGCAACGTTCTGGCGCTTGACACCGACGGCTCCCGGGAGAACCCTGGCCCCGCTCTGCAGCGCATCCCTTCTCGCAGGGAGGTGCACATGGGGACCAGGCGGCAGTTCCTGAAGGACCTCGCCGGTGGAGCAGCGTTGCTCGGCTCCGGGGCCCTTCTTCCCTCGCTGGCCCGCGGCGCTGAGCCCACGTCGGTCGGTCCGCCGACGTTGCCGTCCGGCACTCTCCAGACCTCGTTCCTCGAGGCGCTCCCCGGCAAGCGCCCGCTCATCAAGCGGACCTACCGGCCACCGAACTTCGAGTCTCCCCTCGATGCCTTCGAGCAGATCTTCACCCCCAACGACGCCTTCTTCGTCCGCTACCACCTGGCCCGCATCCCCGAGGTCGCGGCCGCGCAGTGGAAGCTGGAGGTGGGCGGCGACGCGACGGAGAAGCCATTCACCGTCGACCTGGCGGCGCTGCAGCGCGACTTCGAGGCGGTGGAGATTCCCGCCGTCCTCCAGTGCTCGGGGAACCGGCGCGGGCTCTCCGACCCGCACGTCCCGGGCGTCGAGTGGGGCATCGGGGCGATGGGCAATGCCCGCTGGAAGGGCGTCCGCCTCAAGGACCTGCTGGCACGCGCCGGCCTCAAGAAGGAAGCGGTGGAGGTGGCGTTCAACGGCGCCGACCAGGGGGCGCTCGACTCCACCCCCGACTTCGTGAAGAGTCTCCCGGTCTGGAAGGCGACCGACGAGAACACCCTCCTCGCCTGGCAGATGAACGGCGCGCCGCTCCCGCACTGGAACGGGGCACCGGTCCGGCTGGTGGTGCCGGGGTGGACCGGCACCTACTGGATGAAGCACCTCGTCTCGGTGCAGGCGGTCTCCCAGCCGCTGAAGAACTTCTGGATGGCCAGCGCCTACCGGATCCCGAAGGGAAAGTTCCCGATCGTGGATCGCTTCCTCACGCAGGAGACGGACGCCAACACGCCGATCACCGAGATGGTGGTGAACTCGGTCATCACCGGTCCCCGCGACGGTCAGGTCGTCAAGAGCGGTCAGGCGGTGGAGGTGAAGGGAATCGCCTGGGACAACGGCGCCGGCATCCAGTCGGTGGACGTCTCGTCCGACTCCGGCCGGACCTGGCAGGCGGCGACGCTCGATGAGGACATGGGGCGCTTCTCGTTCCGCGGGTTCCGCCACGCCTTCAAGGCGGGCGCGAAGGGAGACGTGACCGTCCTCGCCAGGGCCAGCAACCGCCAGGGGGCCACGCAGGTCTCCCAGCTCATCTTCAATCCGGCCGGGTATCACAACAACGTCGTCTCCCGGGTCAACCTCCGGGTGGGATAGGGGCACGCCGATGACCGCGCTGATCGCTCTGGTCCTGCTCGCCGCTCCGGCTTCGAAGTATCCGGACGAGAGCCGGGTGCAGCTCAAGGAAGGTCCGGACAAGGCTCTGGTCGTCGGCCGCTGCGCGGCCTGCCACAGCCAGGACTACATCCCGATGAACTCGCCCTTCCTCGACCGCAAGGGCTGGGAGGCAGAGGTCAACAAGATGGTCAAGTCGTACGGCGCGCCGATGGAGCCGGACGAGATGGCGAAGATCGTCGACTACCTCGCCACCAACTACGGAAAGAAGTAGCACGCGCTGGCCGGGCGGCTGCGGCGGGCTACCTTCCGGCCACCCATGGCGCACACCCGTCTCGACGGACACCAGATCTTCTCCTGGCTCCTGGTGGGGTTGGCCCTGGTGCTCCTGTGGGCCATCCTCCAGCCGTTCTGGTCGGCGCTCTTCCTCGCGGCGGTGCTGGCCGGCGTGTTCTCGGGGCTGCAGCGCCGTCTGGCGAAGAGGCTCGGCGGGCGCGCCGGTCTGGCCGCGGGGCTGCTGACCCTCCTGGTGCTGCTGGCCATCGTCCTTCCGTTCGGGGGCATCGCCGGGGTCCTCACCCGGGAGATCATCCAGGTCATCAACTCCGTCCGCGGCGCCATCCAGGAGCACGGCGTCTCCGGGCTGCTGGAGCGGTTGCCGGCTCCGCTCCAGGCGCTCGCCGGCCGGGCGCTGGAGAGCTTCACCGGAGGGGACGGGGACCAGAGCTGGGTGCAGGTGGTGCAGGGCCAGAGCGGCAAGGCGGCGGCGGCGGTCACCACCTTCCTCGGCGCGACCTCCAGGGCGGTGATCGAGGCGATCCTGATGCTGATCGCCTTCTACTTCCTGCTCACCGACGGACACCGCCTGGTCAGGTGGCTCGAGCGTGTGACCCCGCTGCCCCCGGGCCGCTTCCGGAGCTTCCTCACCGAGTTCCGCGGCGTCTCGCGGGCGGTGGTCATCTCCACCGTGGGCACGGCTGCGGTCCAGGCGGCGGCGGCGCTCGTGGGCTACCTCATCGCGAGGGTGCCGAACGCCATCTTCTTCACCCTGGTCACGTTCTTCATGTCCTTCATCCCCTCGGTCGGAGCGGGCAGCGTGCCGTTGCTCCTCTCCATCGTCCTCTTCGTCCAGGGGCGGATCGGGTGGGGGATCTTCCTCGTCGCCTGGGGCCTCCTCGTGGTCGGCCTCATCGACAACGTGGTGAAGCCGCTGTTCATCAAGGGCGGGGTGGAGATGCACGGGGCGGTGGTGTTCTTCGCGCTGCTCGGAGGGCTGGCGGCGTTCGGGCCGGTGGGCCTCGTCGCCGGGCCGCTGGTGGTCGCCTTCTTCATCGCCATCAGCCGGGCGTACTCGGACGAGGCTCCGCGGCCGAGCTGAGCGCGGTCAGTCGTACCAGCGCGGAGCCTTCACCGCGTTCCGGAAGAACGCGGTGCTGTGGCCGATCCACAGCTGCGCGTGCTTGCGGGCGAGGAAGGTCTCGATCTTTCGTCGCGAGGCGGGCGTGGCCGTCGCTCGCTCCTCGGCGGGCATCCGGTCCAGCGTCCGCTCCTCGTCGTGGTGGTACAGGTCCCCGGAGACGACCACGCCTCCGGTCCGCGCCAGCTTCACGTAGAGGGACTGGTGGCCCGGGGTGTGGCCGGGGGTGGAGAGCAGCACCACCGTACCGTCGCCGAAGACGTCGTGGTCGCCCTGGATGATTCGCTTCCGTGCGTGGGCCAGCGCCTGCAGCTCGGGTGGCGGTGGCTCCTTGACCGTCGGTCCGAAGATGGAGTCGAGCTCGGCCTTCTGGGCGATCCAGGTCGTGCCGGCGAAGTCGGGCGCGTTGCCGATGTGATCGAAGTGGGAGTGCGAGAGCGCCAGGTACGTCACGTCGGCCGGGGAGAGACCGATGGCAGAGAGCTGTGCCCGCAGCGGCGTGGTCACCTCGAGGCCGTAGCCCTCGAGCGTCGTGGGATGGCCGGCGAGCCGGTCGGGCAGACCGGTGTCGAACAGGAGGACGCCGCGGGGATGCACGACCACGAAGCAAGGGTCGGCCATGCTGGTGTCGGCCACCTCGTTCCGCGCCAGACCGTATTCCTCCGCCGAGTCGGAGGTCAGTCGCCCGCAGTCGAGCACGTAGAGGCGGGGTGACTTGAGCGTGGCCCTCGCCGCCGCGTTCGTCCCCGCGTCCGCCGCCCCGGCGCGCACGGGCGAGGCCGCGGTGAGCGCCAGCAGGATCGACAGGATCGACGGAACGGCGTGCCTCGAAGCCTTCACGGTTGCGCCTCCAGGAAGCGGTGGAGCTCGGCGGTCACGACCTCGGGCGCGTCGATGGGCGACATGTGACCCGCGCGCGGGATGCGCACCAGCTGCGAGCCCCGGATGCCTGCGGCGAGCTCCTCCGACCGGGCGGGGACGGTCGCCGCGTCCTCCTCGCCTACCAGCACCAGCGTGGGTCGGTCGATCCGCGGAAGAAGCGGCAGGGCGCTCTCGCGGGTGAGCACGCCCTCCACGGCACGGTTCATCGCCACCGCGTCGACCCGGAGGAGGTGCTCGCGCCACATCCGGAGGACCGCGGCCCGGGCGGGGTCTCGCCGGGCGCTCGCGCCGTGCATGATCGCCTCCACCCGGCCCAGCACCGGGCGCGTCCCGAACCAGCGCGCGACCCACTCCAGCCGCCGGTAGCGGGGAATGTTCTCCCGGGGCTCGGGTCCAGCAGAGGTGTCGATCAGGACGAGCGAGCGGACCAGCTCCGGACGGCGCGCCGCGAGGCGCATGCCGACGAAGCCTCCCATGGACATTCCGACGAAGTGCACGGGCCCGATTCCGAGCGCGTGGATCAGCGCCACCACGTCCTCGGTGAGCGTGTCCATGTCCAGCCCGGTGAGCGGCGCGTCGCTCTGGCCCTGCCCGCGATGGTCGTAGGCGATGCACCGGAACCGCTGGCGGAGCGCGGAGATCTGCGGGTCCCACATCCGCAGCGAATAGAGCAGTCCGTGGGAGAAGAGCACCGCCGGCCCGCCTCCACCCGAGTCCTCCACCGCCAGCTGCACACCGTTGCACGAGATGCGCGTCGCCATCGGGCGATAGCCTAGTCGTCCGCTCGAGCGCCGGTCGCACGATGAATAGCCCGGCGCTTCGCGGCGTCTCGCCAGCAGGAAAGAAAGGGATGGAACCGACGATGCGCAGGATGCTCTTCATGGGATGCGCGGTGCTCGCCCCGGCCTGCGTGGTCCGCGAGGTCCGCGAGCAACCGCCGCCAGTCGTCTATCGCGCCCCTCCGCCCCCGCCGCCCCCGGCCGTGTATCAGCCGCCCCCCGTGGCGCCCGCGCAGGATCCGGGCTGGGAGGCCGTCTCCATCCAGCCGCCGCTGGACCAGCCTGCTCCGGTGGCCATCCCCTGGGCCCCGCCGCCGATGCTCTGGGACCCGCCGCCTCCGAGCCCGTACTACGACGCGATCTGGGTCGGCGGTCACTGGACCTGGTGGAACGGCGAGTGGGTCTGGGCCCGAGGGTTCTGGTCCCGTCCGCCGCGGGCGGGCTGGGTGTACGCCGAGCCGTACTACGAGTACCGCGGTGACGCGGTGGTCTTCGTGGGCGGCTTCTGGAGACCCGTGACGCGCGTCTTCGTGCCGCCGCCGCCGACGGTCTACGTCCCGCTGGTGCAGGTCCGCGTCGTCCACGTCGGCTACGCGCGGCCCATCGGTCCGCACGGCGTCTTCGTTCCGCCTCCTCCGGGCTCGCAGCCCGGCGTCATCGTTCCCTGCCCGGTGGGCACTCCGCCCGCGGTGGTCCTCAGCGCGCCGCCGGTGGTCCGCCCGGGCATGGTGGTCCACCCCGTCTCCCGCGCTGGCGTGGTCGAGGTGGTCGCTCCGGCCGGTGTGACCCGCGAGGGCCGGGCCGTGAACACCCAGGCTCCGGTCGTCCCTCACGAGGCGGCGTCGGTGCACCCGGTCGTGGTCGCCCCGGTGCCGGTCCGGACTGCGGGGAACCCCGGGCCTCGCGAGCCCGAGCCCTTCCCGTCGCGCACGCCGCCGGCCACCGTCGGCGCTCCTCCGGTGGTGAGGCCCGTCCCTGCTCCGGCGCCCACGTCCGGCCCCAGCGTGACGGTCCGCCAGCCGGCGCCCTTCCCCGGGGGCCAGGGCCAGCCGCCGGTGCAGCCGATGCTTCGTCCCGAGGCGATGGGTGGCACGTCCGGCAACGGTCCGGGCAACGAGGGGCCGATTCTCCGTCCGGTTCCCCGCGCCGAGCCCGCTCCGCGGCCTGCGCCGGTCCAGCCTCCGCCCCGGCCCGAGTCTCCCGTCGCGCAGAGCTCCGCGGCCGAGACGCCACGTTCCGAGTCCCCGTCCGCCCGGCGCGTGAGGCCGAGTCCCCAGAGTCCTCGCGCGCCGAAGCCGAAGAAGGTCGACCCGCAGGACATGAAGGGCCACCCCGACCCGCAGCGCTGATCGGCGCCGGCGGGCAGCGGGACGAGGTCCAGTCTCCCGGTCACCAGCGATCGCGCCCGTGCCGCTCGGCCTTCTTGCGGCCGAGGCGCTTCTTCGCGTCGAGGCGTCGCTCCTTCGCCCCGCGCGAGGGTCGCGTCGCTCGCCGGGGACGGCGCACGTGGGTCAGCACGCGCAGCGCGGCCCGCAGACGCTCCAGGGCGGTTCCGCGGTTCTGCGCCTGGCTGCGGCGCTCGGTGGCGGTGACCGTCAGACCGGTGGGCGGGTGCACGAGGCGGACGGCGCTGGCGGTCTTGTTGCGGTGCTGCCCGCCCGGGCCGCCTCCGACGAAGGTGGAGACCTCGCAGGCGTTCAGGAGCGCTTCGTCGTCCAGCGCCAGCGCCGCCGCCGCTTCCTGACGCCGTCGCTCCGGGTCGGGCCGATCCATGGCGGACACCATAGACACGGCCGGTGCTCGCCTGCCCGCCGGGGAGGTTCCGGGAGCGTGGTCCGGAGGCTTGCGGAGGGTGCGTCGGCGACGTCCTCCTGTTAGCACCGCAGCTCCCCGTCCATGCACCGGATCCACCTCGAGGGTGCCCGCACCCACAACCTCGCGGGCGTCAGCGTCGAGCTCTCCGCTGGCCAGCTCACCGCCGTCACCGGCGTGTCCGGCAGCGGCAAGAGCAGCCTGGCGGTGGACACGCTCTACGCCGAGGGCCAGCGGCGGTTCGTCGAGAGCTTCAGCCCCTACGCCCGGCAGTTCCTCGAGCGGCTCGAGCGTCCGCCGATTGACCGCCTCGAGCCGGTGGCCGCGGGCATCGCCGTCGACCGGCGCACCAGCGTCAAGAGCTCGCGGTCCACCGTCGCCACGCTCGCCGACCTCGAGGCCTACTTCTCGGCGCTCTTCACCCGGGAGGCGCTGCCGCTCTGCCCCGAGCATGGCGAGGAGGCGGTCCGGCGCGATCCCGACTCCGCCGCGCACGCGCTCGCGGTGGAGCACGCCGGCTCCGCGGCGATCCTCACCTTCCCGGTGCGGGTTCCCGACACCGAGACCTTCATCGGCGTCCGGGCGCGCCTGCTCAAGGACGGGTTTCGGCGACTGCTGATCGGCGGCGAGGTCCGGCCGCTCGAGGAGCTCCGTCCTGCCGAGGCGATGGGCGCGGCCGGGCAGGCCGACGTGGTGGTGGACCGGATTGCCCTCTCGAAGGACACGCGAGGCCGCCTGGCCGCCTCGCTGGAGCAGGCCTGGGCCGAGGGGCACGGGGACGCGCATCTCTGGCTCGCCGGGCGGCGCCGCGCGGTCCGGCAGGGCCTGGTGTGCCCGACGTGCGCCCGGGGCTTCGAGCCGGCGCGGCCGGGGCTCTTCAGCTACCAGTCCCCGGTGGGCGCCTGCCCGGCTTGCCGCGGGTTCGGGCGGACGCTGGGCATCGACTGGGACAAGGTCATCCCCGATGCGTCCTTGAGCATCTCCGAGGGCGCGCTGCGACCGTGGAACGGGCGCTCCAGCGAGTGGGAGCGCGGGCAGCTCGTCCGCTTCGCGAAATCGAGCCGCATCCCCCTCGACGTTCCCTGGGAAAAGCTACGTCCCGAGCAGCGCGAGGCGGTGCTCGAGGGCGAGGGCACCTACCGCGGCGGCCGCTACCCCGGGCTCCGCGCGTGGTTCCGGTGGATGGAGTCCCGCACCTACAAGATGCACGTGCGCGTGCTGCTCAGCCGGTACCGCGCCTACAGGCTGTGCACCGCCTGCGACGGCGCCCGGCTCAACGCCGACGCGCTCCGCTACCGGGTCGGCGGGCTCGACCTCGCTGCCTGGCACCGGCTGGAGGTCGCCGAGGCGCACCGTCGCCTCGAGGCGCTCGCCACCCGCACCGGGCAGGGCGAGCTCGCGCGCCGAGAGCTGGTGAGCCGGCTCGGATGGCTGGCGCGGGTCGGCCTCGGCTACCTCGGCCTCGACCGGCAGAGCCGCACCCTGTCCGGGGGCGAGGCGCAGCGGGTGTCGCTCACCGCGGCGCTGGGCACGGGCCTCACCGGCGCGCTCTTCGTGCTCGACGAGCCGTCGGTCGGGCTGCACCCCTCGGACCTCCCGCCGCTCACCACCGCCCTGGGCGAGCTCGCCCGTCGCGGGAACGCGGTATTGGTGCTCGAGCACGATCCGGCGCTCATCTGCGCGAGCGATCGCGTCCTCGAGCTGGGGCCCGGCGCGGGGCCCGAAGGTGGGCGGCTCTGCTTCGACGGCACGCCCGATGCGCTCGCGCGGAGGACCGACCTTCCCACCGGGCGGGTCCTCGGTGCTTCCCGCGCGCACGGCCGTGCCCGGCGCGCGCCGCGCGCGTGGATCGACGTCCGCGGGGCATCGGCCAACAACCTCGCCGACGTCGACGTGCGCCTGCCGCTGGGCGTTCTCGGCGCGGTGTGCGGGCCGAGCGGCTCGGGGAAGAGCACGCTCGCCGAGGAGATCGTGCACCGCACCCTGGCCCGCGCGCTCGGGCAGACGGACCTCGAGCCTCCGGGGGCAGCTCGCTCGGTCGAGCCGGGGCTGCCGCTCGGCCGGGTCGTCCTCGTGGACCAGGCGCCGCTGGGGCGAACCTCCCGGGGAAACGCGGCGACCTACACGAAGGCCTGGGACGTGCTCCGCAAGCGCTTTGCCGCCGAGCCCGATGCCGTCATGCGCGGGTTCGGTCCGGCCCACTTCTCCTTCAACGTCGACGGCGGGCGGTGCGAGGCGTGCTCCGGAGAGGGGAGCGAGACGGTGGAGATGCAGTTCCTCGCCGACGTGGCGCTCATCTGCCCGAGCTGCCGCGGACAGCGCTTCAAGCCCGAGGTCCTGGAGGTCCGGCTGAAGGGCCACTCGGTCTCCGAGGTGCTGGCGATGACCGTGGACCAGGCCCTGTCGGTCTTCGGGGACGACCGGCCCATCGCCGAGGCGCTCCGGCCGCTGCAGCGCCTCGGGCTGGGGTACCTGCCCATCGGACAGCCGCTGTCCACGCTCTCCGGAGGCGAGGCGCAGCGGGTGAAGCTCGCGCGCGCTCTCGGCGGAGCGCAGGAGGGCGTGCTCTACGTGCTCGACGAGCCGAGCGCGGGGCTGCACGGCGAGGACGTGGCCCGGGTCCTCGAGGCGCTGCACGGGCTCGTGGAGGCGGGGGCGAGTGTCCTCGCCGTCGATCATGATCTCGATCTCCTGAGCTCCGCGGACTGGCTGGTCGAGCTCGGCCCGGGCGGTGGCCGCGAGGGCGGGCAGGTGGTGGCGGAGGGCACGCCCGAGGAGGTCGCCCGCCGCCAGACCCGGACCGGCGAGGCGCTGCGCGCCGCGGTCGGGTCCCGGTCCACACCGGCGCCGCTGCCCGCCGCGAGCGGGGCGCCGTGCATGGAGGTGGAGCACGCCCGAGAGCACAACCTCGCCGACGTGAGCTGCCGCATCCCGCTGGGGAAGCTGGTGGTGCTCACCGGACCGAGCGGCTCCGGGAAGTCGACGCTGGCCTTCGACGTGGTGTTCGCCGAGGCCCAGCGGCGCTTCACCGAGACGCTGAGCCCCTACGCGCGCCAGTTCCTCCCCACCTTGCCCCGTCCGGACGTGGAGCGGATCCGCGGGCTACCACCGGCGGTGGCCCTCGAGCAGCGCACCGCCCGCGCCGGCGCGACGAGCACCGTCGCCACCGTGACCGAGGTGGCGCACTACCTCCGGCTCCTGTTCGCGAAGCTGGGCACGCCGCACTGCCCGAACGACGACACCACCATCGCCCCGCGCTCGACGGAGCAGCTGCTGGCGGAGGCCCGGGCAGGACGCGGGCCCATCGAGCTGCTCGCCCCCGTGGTGCGGGCCCGGAAGGGCACGTACCTCGACGTCTTCACCGCCGCGGCGCGCGCCGGGGTGAAGGAGGCCATCTGCGACGGCGTCCGCGTCTCGACCGACGCGCCCCCGAAGCTCGCCCGCAGCCGCGAGCACACCATCGACCTCGCCGTCTGGTCCGGCCCGGCCGCCGAGCTTCCCGAGGAGGCGTTCCGCCAGGCGCTCCGGTGGGGGCAGGGCGCGGTGAAGGTACTGGGCTCGAATCCCCTTGCACCCCGGGGACGCCCGAGGACCGGCGCAGCGGCGCCCGCCGGTGGTGGGGCTCAGCGTGAGCGGCTGCTCTCCTCCGAACGGAGCTGCCCTCGCTGCGGCACCGCCGTCCCCGAGCTGGACCCGCGCTGGTTCTCCTTCAACACCGCGCAGGGCCGCTGCGAGGACTGCGAGGGGACGGGCCTGGAGGGCGCCGACGTCGAGGCCGAGGCAACCGAGCCGTGCCCGTCCTGCGAGGGGACGCGTCTCCAGCCCATCCCCCGCGGCGTGCGCCTCTTCGGCCGGCGCTATGCGGAGGTGGTGCAGCAGCCGGTGGTGCGGGCCCTCGCGGAGGTGCGGGGCTGGTCCCTCTCCGGCGACGACGCCCGCATCGGCGCCGCGGCGCTCGGCGAGCTGGTGCGCCGCCTCGAGTTCCTGGAGCGGGTCGGGCTCGGGTACCTCTCGCTCGACCGCGCCGCGTCGACGCTGAGCGGCGGGGAGATGCAGCGGCTCCGTCTGTCGGCGCAGGCCGGTGCGGGGCTGACCGGCGCGCTCTACGTGCTCGACGAGCCGACCATCGGCCTGCACCCCCGCGACACCGGCCGGCTGCTCGACAACCTCCGGACGCTGGTCGACACCGGAAGCACGGTGCTGGTGGTGGAGCACGACCTGGACACACTCCGCGCCGCCGACCACCTGGTGGACCTCGGTCCGGGTGGTGGTCGCCTCGGGGGGCGCATCGTCGCCCAGGGCGCACCGTCGGAGGTGCTCGCCTCGGAGGCGTCGCCGACCGCGCGGGCGCTCCAGCTCCCGGTCCGCGGGCTGCGGCCGGTTCGCCCCGCGGCGCGCGACTGGCTCCGCCTGGAGGGTGCCCGCTGTCACAACCTCCGCGGGGTGGACCTCGCGCTTCCGCTCGGGCGGATGACAGTGGTGGCCGGCGTCTCCGGCTCGGGGAAGAGCACGCTGGTCCGGCGGGTGCTGTTCCCCGCGGTGCGAGAGGCGCTCGGGCGCACGACCCCGCCCCCCGGACCGTTCCGCCGGCTGTCGGGGCTGGGGCCGCTCCGGCGGGTGCTGTCGGTGGACCAGTCGCCCATCGGGCGGACGCCCCGCAGCGTCCCGGCCACCTTCCTCGGCCTCTGGGACGAGCTGCGGCGGGTGTTCGCCGGCACACCCGAGGCGCGGGCCCGGGGTTTCGGGCCGGGGCGCTTCTCGTTCAACTCGACGGGCGGGGGTCGCTGCCAGACGTGCGCGGGGCAGGGCGCCATCAGCCACGAGATGTCCTTCCTCCCCGACGTCACGACGCCCTGCGAGGCGTGCGGTGGCGCGCGCTTCGAGCCGGCGACGCTCGAGATCCGCTGGCGCGGGCTCAACGTGGGCGAGACGCTGCGCCTGACGGTGGACGAGGCACTCGAGGCGTTCTCGGCGCTGCCGCGCGTCGCCGGGCCGCTCCGCTGCCTCTCCGAGCTGGGCGTGGGCTACCTCCAGCTGGGGCAGGGGAGCCACACGCTGTCCGGCGGCGAGGCGCAGCGGCTCAAGCTCGCGGCGGAGCTCACCGCGACGGCGCGGCACGAGCCGACGCTGTACGTGCTCGACGAGCCGACGACCGGGCTGCACCTCGCCGACGTGGCGAAGCTTCTCCGGGTTCTCGATCAGCTGGTCGCGCGCGGCGACACGCTGGTGGTCATCGAGCACCACCCGGTGGTCATCGCCGCGGCGGACCACGTGGTGGAGCTGGGGCCGGAAGGCGGCGAGGCCGGCGG
>Ga0068866_10000730_pt1 | contig 14876 bp, 10 predicted proteins | sample KBSMisM22_FD_66587 | JGI IMG/M metagenome (GOLD analysis project Ga0068866, IMG submission 66587) | Miscanthus rhizosphere microbial communities from Kellogg Biological Station, Michigan, USA - KBS Miscanthus M2-2 | ecosystem: Host-associated > Plants > Roots > Rhizosphere > Soil ... | reverse complement strand
TCTGCTTGCCGTCCTCCATCGTGACGATGCGATAAGGGACCTGGGTTCCCTGGGCTACGCGATAATCGTAAAAACGTTTTGAATATTTGACCGGCTCGACCCCGCCCGGAGGTATTTCCTCGTATTCCAGCGACAGGATGCGGAAGGTTCTGGCGCTAATAAAATAGCGGGTCTTGCGGTTAGATTTGTCCAGGAGATCGATGACATACAGATCGATTCCCTGCTGCTTATCCTTACCTGCCGAGGTGATTTTCGACTCGTTCTCTTTGTATCGCAACAACGCATCGATGCTGTGGGCCTGCTGCGAAATGAAGTCGGCCGTGGTTTCGGCGCGCGGCGTAAAAGTCGCACCATTAATGATGCCAAAAACGCGGCCTTCGCCCCAGACGAGCGAGTACTCGGCCTGCGGCGTTTTATTGTCGAGACGAATCTTGTCGTTCTCCGGCTTGTCACCGTGGACGAAGCGTAGTTCGTAACGCGTCTCTTCGGCACGCCCATCGGGGCGCGTGCGGGTTTCTCGTCCGATTTCCAATCCGTTCTTGCGAATCTGCGTCAGGATTGCTCGGCCGAAACCATTTCCGGCGATCGCGATAGCGCTTTCCGTGATCTGTTCGGCAGTTAGATCCTTGACCTGGTCGGCTCGCGCGGGTTGGTTCAGGAGTGCAGCCAGGGCGACCGCAGCCAGGGTCAAGACAGTCGCCAGCGACAAACGAAACGTAGGGGCTTTTTGCAAACTCATAGCTTAGAACGTAAGAACAAATCCGAAAATTGCCGGGAACGCCCGCAATTGTAACACAAAGCCTGCAACGGACGGGCTGGCCGCCAAGCCATTTTCGCGCCGGATCCACCGACTTCAGTTAGCCCTCTCATCGATCGAACAACGCGATTAAAAGTCGGCACTTGGCGGGCGCTCAAACCAATGATGCGACTGTGCCAACCAAAGATGCTTTAGCAGTCCATCTTTGGCTATTTCAGAGACCGTCGCGAGCAACCCAAACCCGTCCGGCTCCGTTCCAGCCGTCAACTTCAGTAGGCCTTGCTCAAGAGCCAGGTACCCGACCAAAGCCGATACTCTGCCATACCACTCCCCATTTAGGCTACTGACGCCAACCGCTTGAATAGGCTACTGACGCCAACCGCTTGAAATCCCACCTCGACGGCTCAGGTTTGACATAGCGGCTAGAGAACGCTAGGTTGACTTCACCTGATCAAAAAAATTCGAATATCGTTCGCGGTGACCGAAGTCGGGCACTGCAATGAAAGGAATCTGTTGGTTTATGAAGCGAGTTGGTGTGTTGGTGGGCCGTGAAAAAACTTTTCCTGACGCCCTCATTAATAACCTGAATGAACGAGGAAACGGGCTGGTAGTTGCCGAATACCTGAAGCTGGGCGGTGTGCGCCATGACGCGCCCCCCCAATATGACCTGGTGGTCGATCGCATTTCGCACGAGGTGCCGTTTTATCGGGCGACACTAAAGCGTCTGGCGCTGGAAGGGACGATGATAATCAACAATCCCTTCTGGTGGTCCGCGGATGACAAGTTTTTCAACTACTCGTTGGCGCGCAAGCTCGGCGTCGCAGTCCCCAAGACCGTGCTGCTGCCGCAGAAAGATTACATGGAAGGCATTGTCAGCGAGAGCCTGCGCAATCTTGAATTTCCACTCGACTGGCAGGCGATTGTCGACTATGTCGGCTTCCCCGCTTTTATGAAGCCCTTCGACGGTGGCGGCTGGAAAAACGTTTCGAAAATAAATTCACTCGAAGAACTAATCAGCGAATACGATCAAACCGGGACCCTGTGCATGACCTTGCAGGAGGGGATCGAGTTCGATCAATTCGTGCGTTGTTATTGCATTGGCCAGGAAGACGTGATGATCATGCCTTACGATCCGCGCAAGCCTTACCTTTCCGGCGAGCAATACATCTACGATCCAAACTATCTGGCGCCCGAATTGAATGCTCGAGTTATGCATGATGTCCGCACGCTGTGTTCAGCGCTCGGCTATGACATCAACACGGTGGAGTTTGCGATTAAGGACGGCGTGCCTTATGCGATCGATTTCATGAACCCGGCGCCGGACGCTGAATTGCAATCGGTCGGTGCTTTCTATCACGGCTGGGTGAGTGAGGCGGTAACGAACCTGGTCTTGAAACGGCTGAATGAACCGGCGGCGCCGCCGCCACGATATCGTTGGGATGCTTTTTTGAATCCAGAACCGGCAAAGATTGAAGCCGTTGCGTCAGCAACCGAGCAAGCCTCGCGCACAGTCAAGCCACGAAAGACGGCTACGAAATCACGAGCTGCAAAGAAGGAATAAGCGGCTCAGGCTTGAACACCGCTCCGTGTTGTAGCTTTGCCACAGCACATAGCGGTAAGCCTCTGGCTTACCGGACAGACTTCCAAAAAAAGAAAAAAGGTGGCTTTGCCACCTGCGGAAGCAGAGCTTCAGAAACTTAAAGGCCCTGAGTCGGTGAGGCCTTAGGCTCACCGCTATGTGCGGCGCCGAAGGCGCAACTTCAAATCACTGAAGCTGGTTGATCATGCATCACTGGTTTCAACGCGGCTACGCCCGGCCAGGAATTTTCTGATCACCAGGGCGCCTGACCAGCCGATGATCGACGATGACGCCAGGGCCCAACCGATGCCGGCCACCACCTGATCAACTGAAGAACCAACCAGGGCAATCAACAGCGCCGCGAAACTGATTCGGGCCGTCAGTCGTTGAATGCGCCCGGCTCCCTCCAGCCAATTCATCCGTCGCAACTCGGCTGCCAGATACTCATCGTCATCGTTCAGGCGCGAGTAGTAATCCGATTCGCGAGCGGCCAGGTTGGACGTAGCCTTGTCCATCGCCACGCGGGCTGCTTCGTTGTAATGGTAAATAACGTGCGCCAGCTTGCCATCCGCCAAAGCTACTTCCGCCAGACCAAGCTGCGCGCGATAGGCTTTCTCGTCCAGGTCCACAGCCCTTCGAAAGATCCCCGCTGCCCGCTGCGGATCACAATATTCGAGAAAGCTCTCGCCAATCCGTTCGAGCAAACGCGCGTCGGTCGGACTGCGCATGCTGGCAAGCCGCAAAGCCGCGCAGGCGCGCCCCAACAAGCGGGCCTCGCCAAAAGTACTGGCCTGTGATTTCAACAGCCGCGCATATTCGTAAATCAGGCGGCCATCTTTCGGAGTAATCAATAGAGCGCGGCGAAAGGCCTCAGCTGACTGGCGCAAACGTCCGGCGATCCGGAGATCGTTCGCGGCGCGGCGCAGCAAAGCAGCGCGTTCCAGGTCAGGGACTGAAGCCGCTGCCAATTGGTCACGCCGGTGTTTCTCGATCTGTTTCTCGGCTGCCGCGGTGCTGTTTTCAAGCACGGCCGGCGGCGCGATCTGAAGCCGGGCCGCTTCCGCGCGCACTGCTTTCGGATCGTTCAAATGATCGCGCAGCTCGCACGCACGCGCGTCAAGCTTCTGCTCCGGCACTCGTGGCAACAACGCCTGGACCATGCGCAGGAATTGGCTTCCGGAAGCGAAAGCCACCGTCGACCCATTGGCGGTCAATTCGATGCGATACCGATAGCGAACGTTTCCGCCGCGTCGCAGCGTACGCATGCTGTTGACCTCGAGCCGTTGAATATCGGAAACCTCGAAGCTCATCAGGGGCCGGCCTATCAGGCGACACGCCCACGCGAGCAAGCCGGTACGCCACAAGGTGGTTCCGTTAAATACCAATCGGTCGGTCAGAACCAAGAGTGGAGTTATGGTCCACGTACTTGCAATCAGAATCAGGGCGATGAGATCGCGGTGCGTGCGCAAGCAAACAAGTGAGACAAACGTCAATAACGAGGCCGCTGCGAAATAGCCGCCAGGCGACAGACGAACCGCAGTCACCCGAGCGCGCCGTCTGCGCCGTGCGGTAGGTTCTGTTTCCGGTTGCATTTGCTCCGCCATCTAAATCAAATCATCGCGAGGGGCAATCAACGGGAATATTCACTGAAAAATTGCCACGCGCGGTGCCCGGTTCAGTGTAACGTAAGTCCGCGATTTGAACGAGGGCGCTGCCGAGGCAATTTGGATCGGCCAGCGCTTCGACCGGGAACCTCGCAAAGCCAAGCAGGGTCCGCGCGCGCCGGTCGCGTTCAGCTATCGCAACCAGTTCTGCTGCCTGTCCCTGCGGTTTCTCAAAATGCTCAACCGCTCCGTACTCGTTGGTGCGCGCAATACCAACATCAAATTTGTACGTCGCGCGATCGGTTTCAGCCAATGATTGCCAGCGAAAAGGATTTGCGGCGATCGGCATTGCCGCCACCTTGAGTACGCGCTCGTTTCGGGCGCCGGCGAAGTGCTGCGCCGCCTCCAACGCATTATCCAAGGCCCGGTCGTGCATGAGCCACAAGCCTCCCCAATAAAGCAGAAGGAGAATCAAAGCAGCGAATGCCGGAGCACGGCCAAAGCGTTTTGGCTCTCTTAAGATTCTTAAAAAGATCAGCGACGCGAGCCCCACCAGCCAAACGATAGCGGCGACCGTTAACCTGTTTCCACCCAGGACCGGCTGCCGCGAAATCAGAACTATCGCGGAAAAAATCAGACCTGCGAGCGCTCCCCAACTGATGGTCCTAAGGCGCGTGTTGCTCGTGAGCAGAAATGCCGCACCACCTAGCATCAGCCAGATGTAGGGATCCATGATGAAAACCAGGTCACCGTAAATCCATTTTGGACTCCAGGGCAGCAGCGGCCGCACTCCGTAATTGTTGGTCCAATCCAAAAAAGGGTGAGTAGCAGCGGCAATCAGCGAAGTAGCGATGAGTGGCCCGGGACGAATCTGAGGTGGACGTTTCCGCAGCGCCGCAATAATCCGTTCAATCATGAGCACCACAATCGGTATCAACAGGCCGATAGCGATGGTACCTACGATTGAATGAGTGATGCCGCGATGATATTCCAGTGCGGTCCAACGGTCGCCGAACAGAAGTACCAAAGAATCGGCGTCGGCGGCGTTAGCGGAAATTACGCAGACGGTAGTGGCATAGGGAGACCACCGCTCAAGGCCGGCTTTGGATAAAGTAAGGCCAAGCAGTGAATGCGTTAGATTGTCCATTCTGAGCTGTCAGAATGTTGAGAGACCGAGGGGCGCCGGCGGCGGCGGTAGCTGCGCATGGCGAGCGGGATCGATCTTGAGCAATTCCTGTGTGGCTTCACGCGATGCCGCAGGTTCGGGAACCGGTTTCCCGTCCTTGTCACGAGCGGCGCGCGCGGCACTGACGATATTGAAGAGAATGTCGGCCGCTTCTTTTTTCTTTCCCTGTTTGCTGTAGACGCTGGCGAGACGCAGGTTGGCCGTCTCAGCCGTCACGACGTTCGATTTGGTGCTGGCAATCTGCATGTACAACTTGGCCGCTTCATCCAAATTACCGTCGGACTCTTTGGCCTGCGCCAGGGCAAATTTTGCCAGCACCCCGACCTCTGTACCTTCCTGACTGAGCGCCTGCAAATCGTTCTCGGCTTTTAGACGGTTGGTGAGGAGTTCATTGGTGGCAATAAAGTATCGAGCTTCGGTGCGATAGGGCTCGCCATATTTGGCGGCGACCTTCTGAAATTCCTGGACGGCCCGCTCTGAGCGCTCCTGCGGCGTGGTGAACACGGGATCGCGCGAACCCGGCGGCGGCGCTTGAGCGATGTCGGCAATATTAATCGCGATGGCCCGGCCCATGGCCGCGCGGGCTTCGTCTGCGTGTTTCGTGCGCCAGCGAACGAAGATATAAATCCCGACGGCGAGGACTACCAGACCGATCAGGACATAGAGAATCTGGCGGCGGCGATCAGCTACGCGATCTGCCAAACGGTCCGCCAGGAGCATCGTGGTGTCGCGAAATCGATCGTGTTTCAGCTCGCGCGCACGCTTCTTTTTATATTTAGCCAACGGGTGTTTCCTTGCAAGAATGCACAGTAAAGTGCGTTCAAATTGGTGTATGATCGCAGAAACAGCGAATTTAGCGACCGGTATCAGCGTTGTCAAGCGAGCTTACCCCCGACCGCAACGCAATTGCGGCCGGCAGTCATCAAAGGACCGGGGATGAATTCTTTCAGAACCAAAACTGGATGGGAACAAAGCGGCCTGCCCGGCTGTCTAAGTGACTGTCTGTCCGGGAAGCAACGTCGGACGTCGCTTTTAGAGCTTCCCGTCCAGGGGAGCGCCCAGTGAGCTACGGAGAGCAAATCGCCCTCCGCGGGCACGCGGATATCGAAACAGTTGCTACGGCAACGGAGTTCGAGGTCCGCGCACCGGCTGAAGACCAGTTCCTTGAAAGATTGCGGCGGGGAGAGGCAACAGCCTTCGAGACCCTGATCGCCGAACATTCAGGTGATGTTTATGCATTACTGCTGCGGCTCACGGCTGAAGCTGAAGAGGCGCGGGACCTGACGCAGGAAACATTTCTGCGGGCGTTTCAGAGTATCGACCGGTTCCGCGGCGATGCCAGCCTGAAAACCTGGCTTTACCGGATAGCCATTAACCAGGCCCGAAATCGTTGGCGTTGGTGGCGCCGGAGAAAACGGGAATTCACGGTCTCGCTCGACGATACCAGCGAGCAACGCGAACAGCCGTTGGCAGCCACCCTGCCCAGCGTGGACACCGCGAACCCCGAACAGGAAACGCTGGCCCGCGAACGTGAAGGACAGCTGCGAGAAGCGCTGCTGGGACTGCGCCGCTCGTATCGTGAAGCAGTGATACTAAGGGATGTTGAAGGTTTCAGTTATGAGGAGATTGCGGCGACGCTGCAAATCAGTATCGGCACTGTAAAGTCGCGCATCTCTCGCGGAAGACTCGAGCTAAGGCACAAGCTCGAAGGTTCTTTGTAAATCGACTGGAGCGGAGATTCGCAATCTTCGACAGAGCGCGGTTGCGCTCCAGTCATCGAATGGTTGGCCTGCCCCGGCGTCACGGAAAACTCGGTGCCAAGTTGGGTCGAAGTGACAAACTTGCAATGGGCCGGGCAAATCAGCCAGGCGGGAGCGTTTGAAACGGGCCAGCAACAAGCGCGTAGCTTCGCTCCCAGGCTGAATATGTCAGGAGCCGGTGTTGGCGAGCCATTCGATGTTCGTGATTCCCACTTGCCGTTCAGGGCAACTGATTTGAAGGTGAGCGGCTGAAGGGCGAAACAATTGGCAATCAACCAGAGACAGTCAGCAATGTCATGTGACCAGATTCAGGAAGCTCTTTCGCTTTATGTTGATGACGGACTGACGGTGAATGATCGTCTGGCCTGCAATCAGCACCTGGAAGTTTGTCCGGTTTGCCGCGACCATATCGTTCAGCTGCGGTCATTACGCAGTGCGCTGGCGACTATGTCGAAGCCCGTAGCGCCGCCAGATCTGGTTTCCAGTCTCAATGCAGCCCTGGCGGTAAGGGCCGCGGAAATCAAATCCAACCGGCAGGACAGCACTATCGATCGGCTCAATGACTTTGCGTTGAAATGGCTGCACCCCCGACCGATGCGCTATGCGTTCAGTTCCCTGGCCTCGATCATTATTTTCACCGCAGTTTTTGCTGCCCTGCGGCCGCACATGATTGCCTTGCACGAGGCAGTGCTGGCTTTCAATCAAATTCAGATCGCGACTACTCCGGATGAATACCTGTTGGCCGGGTATGACATCACCGAGCCGATTTCACCTGAGAATTACGCGGCGCTGCGCACGCCTTACAACGCCGAGTCGCCGAGCCTGAATCCCATCGGTGCTTTGGCGACCATGGGATGGCAGGTTGATAGTTTGAGTAGAGATTCGCGGCCGGGCGATGACGATATGGTGATAGTCGCCGACGTCTTTACTAACGGATCAGCATCGCTGGCTGAAGTCATGCAAGCGCCACGTGATCGTCGAGTGTTGGATGATTTCGCGAGGGCGCTGCGGAAAAATGCTGCTTTCGTGCCGGCTGCTCTCGATCACCGGCCTGAGACCATGCGCGTGGTCTTCTCAGTGCAGCGCGTGGACGTGCGCGACAGAAATTACTGATTTACAGAACTCGCTGCACCTTTACCGGCTTGCTACCGCAAGCGGTTCGGTTTCTTCCTGGCAAACCTCGCTTCGATAATTCCCTTCCGCTTTCGGCCCAGTGCAGCCGTCATGGTCGGATAAGTCTCCAGCACGGCCGGCAAATCGTCTGCCTCCAAGAGCTTTTCGACTCGCTTGATTTCCCTGACTGGGGCTTCAATCTCCATGAATAGTCCGAAAGGAAGTTCGTCGATAACCACCGCGGCTTTGCCCACGCCCCAACGCGTGCGCCGCTTTTCATAGATTACGGCCGGTTGAAAATCGAGCGCTTTCAGGATCGCCTCAATTGCCTCGGGATTCTCGACAGCAACTTCGTGTTCTTCCTGATGCTTGATTGCCGATTTGCTCGGCAGCCGTCGCTTGAAAGTAAGGCGAGCCAGGCCGTTGACGCGGCGCAGACGTAAGGCACACCCGCCGAGATCCAAACGGCCGCCGCGAAAGAGGGTGTTCTCTTCATGCTCCAGCTCATCTGGCGTAATAGACATTGCGCGCATGCGCTGCTCGATCGCGCGGCGCTGCTTCGCAGTCAGCCGATATTTTTTTTCGATCTCAATTGGCATGTCAGAAGCCCGACCGTCAGGGAGGGCAAGTTGCATGAAAGCATTCGCGTCAAGGAACCACAGTTGCCCTCCCTGACGGTCGGGCTTCTGACACGCTTCACGCTTGTCTGACCCACTTTAGTACTTCCGGAATCGTAGCGCGCTTGCCGGTCATCAGCATGCCGACGCGATAGATTCTGGATGCCAGCCACATCAGTCCAATCACTGTCACCACACCGATTCCCAGCGAAAGCAGGATCTGCCAAAGCGGCGGCGTCTCAGTAACTATGCGCACCAACATCGTGATAGGAGCGAAGAAAGGAAACATCGAGGCCCAAAAAGCCAGCGGCGAACTCGGTCTTTGAATGACATTGAACGAAAGGTAAAAACCCATGACCAGCAGCAATACAATCGGCAGCGCGAGTTGTCCACCCTCCTGTGTCGTGGTCACCATCGATCCCACCACGGCATAGACCGTGGCGTAAATGAAATAGCCCATCAGGAAGTAGATCACGAAGTAGACGAATACCATCGCTGGAACCGCCGGCAATTTGAATTGCGTTCCGGCCAGGTAAATGGACAGTGACAGGAACGCCAGCGCCCAAATCGAAAGCTGCGTCAGCGCCACCAACGAGACCCCAATCAGCTTGCCCATCATGAGCGGAAAAGACCGCATCGACGAGAACAAAATCTCGGCAATACGCGTTTCCTTCTCTTCGATGACCGCGCCCAAAACGAATTGCCCGTACAACAACACACTCATGTAAATCAGCAGACCCAGGCCAAACACCAAATAGAAACTGGATGCGCCGCCGCCCTCCTTGCCGCCGATGCCGCCGGTTTTCAAATCCACCGGCTCATCCAGTTTGTTTTCGTCAATCTTCAGATCGACCATGCGTTGCGTGCGCAACGCACGATTGATCGCGGATTCGACTTTCGCCTGGGTGAACAGATCGGCCGTATTGCGCACGCTGAGTTCAGGCTGACCGCCATTCAGTAAATCGGGCGGCAGGATGATGAAACCATCCAGTTCTTTTCGCGTGACGCGCGCTTCTAGCTCCTGCCTGGCGTCCTGCGGTGAACGGCTGCCCAGCTTGACCTCTTCGACGGCAAAGGTCGTCTGCATCAGGCCGCTTTGGTCTTTGGTGCGCTGTTTCGGATCTTTATTGAGGCCGGGCGGTTCCTCTGGTTTTTGATTCACCGGCCGCGAGCGTGAGCGGTCGGTAGTCAATTCCTTCGCCACACGCTCGTACATCTTGCCCGTCTGGTCCAGGATAGCGAGCCGCGTCGGGCCGCCCGATTTGATGCTGAACATCAACGCCGGGACGATGGTGAAGCCCAGCAGTAGCAACGGACCGACGATCGTCGCGATCACGAAGAATTTGGTGCGGACGCGCTGAATGTATTCGCGCTTGACGACGGCAAAGAGCTTTCTCATGAGGCCTCTTTCACCTTAGCCACAAAGATGTCGTGCAGGTTGGGCTCGACCAGTTCAAACTTTGTCAGGACCGTGCCCGCATCGACCAGACGTTTCAAAAGAATCTGCGGATTGGCGTCCGGCAGAAGCAGGACTTCAAGATCGTCTCCGGCGGGACGAGTGTTGGCGATCAAATCAGGTTGATTGAGCACGTCCTGATTGCCCTCGAACCTGAGGGCAACTGAATTCCTCGAAAAGCTGCGGCGAATTTCACGCAGCTTACCGTCGAGCACTTTGTGCGAACGGTTAATCATGCAGACGTCATCGCATAGCTTCTCGGCGATCTCCATCTGGTGTGTCGAAAGGATCACAGTTTTGTTAGCCGACTTTTGCTCCAGAATGGTGTCCTTCATGACGTCGACGTTCACCGGATCGAGGCCTGAGAATGGTTCATCGAGAATCAGTAAGTCGGGATCGTGAATTACCGAAGTGATGAACTGGACCTTCTGCTGCATGCCTTTAGAAAGATCTTTGGTGCGTTTGTCCTTCCAGGCTGTCAGTTGCAATTTTTCGAGCCAGCGATCGATGCGCAGGTCGGCTTCCTTGCCGCGCAAGTCCTTCAGTTCGGCGAAGAAGCGCAACTGTTCGCCAACCTTCATCTTCTTATAAAGCCCACGCTCTTCCGGCAAATAACCGATGCGGTCCTGCAGCGCAGTAGTCATCGGCTGACCGAACAGCTCGATGCGGCCGGAATCGGGCACGGTAATATTCACGATCATCCGGATGGTCGTGGTTTTACCGGCGCCGTTTGGTCCAATCAAACCAAAGATGCGGCCAGGGCGGACTTGCAAGCTGAGATCAGAGACTGCGGTGAAGTCACCGTAACTCTTGGTGACGTGGTCCACGACCAGCGTGGGTGCTGCGAGTTCCATACGAGGGCATTCTACGTCATTTCGGTGATTACTGTTTCACAGAGGGTCGACAAGAGGGTTCTATCAAATGGTTTTCACTTGAAGGGTTTGACTCGCAGGTTCCACTCGCCGTTTCACTAGAGCACGCCGCGCAACCGTGTTATCTTTTTCTGCGCGCGTGCCGGGGTGGCGGAATGGCAGACGCTACGGACTTAAAATCCGTTGACCGTAAGGTCGTGTGGGTTCGACTCCCACCCTCGGCACCAATACCATCAATGGTTTAGCGGCAGTGTTGCTGCATCGATGAGTTTCGCTACGGAGTTTTAGTCCGTTGCGCCCATCGTTTTTGCCCGAATTGCTGAGGAAACTGCAGCTCACGCGCCTGCGAATAGTCCTCCATCCAGTGACTTGATGGTCTTGCGTGTACGACGGCAGTCGGTGTGGACCTGCCTGCACTAGCGGCCGAATCGGGAAAACGACCGGCTGAGGAACGCGTATTTGAGCCTATTGAGATGGATGCGTCTTTAGCCATTCTGCTCGCAGCAGAAAACTTCCCTGCACAACGATTCGGTCCCCTACATTTACTCCTTCAATCACCTGATAGAAGCCGTTGCTTTCCATACCAAGTCGAACAGGACGCAGAATGAACTCATTGGTTCTATCCGTAGCAACGAAAACGAACTGCTGATTGCCTATTGCTTGCACCGCATCTTTCGGAATCGTTGGCATTGTCTTCTCGGCAGCACCGAGAGTCGCAAAACCCACATTCACATACATTCCAATCTTGAACATTTGTCGTGGGTTCGCGAGTTCGATTCGGAGCTGCGCAGTTCTCGTGGCGGGATCTATCTTAGGATCGACGTATGACACGCGACCGCGAAAGACTCGACCGGGATACGCATCGGAAGTGACGTTTGCCCCGCTGCCGACGCGAACCGTCGCGAGATCCTTTTCGTAGACTTGCCCGACTACCCAAACCGTTGAGAGATCGGTTACGCGCATCAGTTCCTTGCTAGCTTCAATTACTTCGCCAGGATTCACTGTGCGACCGGTGACGGTACCCGACGATGGAGACGGTACTGTGAATTCAGAACTGATCTGTGACGTTGAATTCAGAGAGTCTATGCGCTGAGCTGTCATTCCCAACAGCAGCAATTTCTGTCTTATGTTCGCCACGTTGGATTCAGCTTCGCGATATTGGGAAGTCGCCATTTCCAAGTCCTGTCGACTTGCCGCGCCGATTTCGACAAGCTTGATCGTGCGCATATGATGACGGTGGTGCTCGTCGAGTGTCGCAACAGCTGTGAGATAGCGCGACTGCGCATCCGCAAGTTCGTTGCTGAAGACGACCGCGACTCGTTGACCTCGCTTCACGTTCTGGCCCAGCTCGGCACTGACACTGCGCACAATACCGCCTACAAGAGAGACGACAGGAGTCTCCTTATATGTATTTGCCTGGACCACTCCGGTTGCCATTTGTCCTGCTGCCTCGGATGACGGTCGCTCGCCCACTGTTTCGATTTTCAATTGCGCCGTCCGCAATTGCTCAGGAGTCAGCGTTAGTTTCTCGCCTCCGGCTGTTGCCGGCTGTGGCGATTCTCCAAATGAAACCGAGCGCGGTGCAGGGACAGGTTTGCCTGCTTGCTTCGGCCACAAGAGCCATGCGGCTAGCGCCACGACGACTATGGCAATCGCCACCACGGCGACGACCTGTACAGTTCGACGGTTAGAAGTCTTTGATAACACTTTGACTTCGGACATCTCACTACTAATTTGCTTCTCAGGTTGTTCGTTCATCGTTTCATCAACTCCGGTGAAGCCGTGGCGCGTGCGATCTCGACCCGCGCGTTGTAAAGAGCCAGTTGCGCCTCAATGAAGTCATTCTCCAATTCAATGAAACGGCGCTGCTCGCCAATAACATCGAGCAGCGTCTTGGAACCAAGCTCGTAGGTTTGCCTGACAACATCGAGGTTAGCCTTGGCCGGATCGCGCGCGCCTACACGAAAGATCTCTTCGGCTCGGACTGCGCGATCATATTGCGCATAAGCTGCCGCAACTTCACGACGTACAGTTAATTCCGAGAACTCGCGCCGAGATTTGGCCGCTGCTGAGTCTGCGACCGCCGCTTCAATTGCTCCCTGATTCTTGTTCCTAACCGGCAGGTCAAGCGAGACTCCGAACTTCAAAAAGTGAAAGACATCCTGGACGGGCTGCAACTGGCCACGTTCATTCACGCCGAAGACTGGGAAACTCGAATTCATCCGTTCATAGCCGGCAGTGAGGCTGGCGTCTAACCGTCCCTCAGCTCGCGCTCGTTCAATTCGTGCCTCCGCCAGAGTTTCGTTCGATCGAAACGCTTGTACATCTGGTCGCTCGCGCAACGCTCGTTCAGTCGCTTCCGAGACGGGCAGCAGTTGATCGATGAGATGATCAAAATTCCCTTTTAAGCGCAGCGGTTGTTCTGGCGTCATCCCGAGCAGATTCCGCAATTCGAACAAAGATACTTCGAGTTTGCCCGCTATGGTCTCGCGGAGCGATTTCAGTCGATTAAGTTCGACAAGCGCCATATTCTGTTCCAGCGGCGGCGTGGCGCCTTCCATTACCTTCGCGGCAATCAGATTGAAGCCATGTTGATTTGCCTCAACCAGTTCATCGGTGAATGAAAGCTTCATCGCTTGCGCCAGAGCTTCGCCAAACTTCATGCGTATTTCACCGGCGAGCAAACGCTCCCGGTTGGCAACTTCACGCTCACGGACCTCGAGTTCCTTTTCAGCAACTGCAATCCGGGCGGGGCGCCTACCACCCAACTCCAGCGGCAACATCGCGCCCGCCATGATGCTGTTGTCTTTGCCCGGAGGAATCTGTCGCGTACCTTCAATATCGAGCTTCGGGTTAGCGCGCAGTCGCGCCTGTTTGACCATCGCTCTGGCCGCGTCGATCTCTTTACGAGCAGCTTCGAGTTCACCATTGTGCGCCAGCGCATACGTAACCGCCTCGTCGGCAGTCATGCCGTTTGTCTGATCGAGATACTGCGAAGAGTCAGACTTGATTTGAGCAGCTTGGCTTGCTGTGCTGGTTTGGGCTGAGACTCTTGCAGTTGGAACTAGCAGGGCGGCTACAATAATTGTCGCTATGACTCCCGTCGCGGCTTTATGACCTCGACTTTCTTCTTTCTTCAGTTCTCGCTCTCGTAGCCAGAAGAAAATCACCGGCGTGACGATCAGCACGTGTAGCAGACTCGAAAGCATTCCGCCGAGCACCGGCGTTGCGAGCGGCTTCATCACTTCCGCACCAGCGCTCGTGCTCCACATGATCGGCAAGAGCGATGCGACGACGGTTGAGACTGTCATCACCTTTGGTCTCAGCCGAAGCAGCGCGCCTTCGGTAACGGCTTCGAGCAACGAAGCCCGAGTTAGTCGACCAACTTCAAGCCGCTTGCGCGCCACCGCTTCCTCAAGGTAAATGACCATCACCACCGCCGTCTGGACGGCAGTTCCGAACAAGGCGATGAATCCAACCCAAACAGCTACCGAGAAGTTGTAACCCAGGAACCAAAGCAGATAGATGCCGCCAGTCAAAGCAAAAGGCACCGCCATCAGGACGTGCGCGGCTTCAAGCGCCGAGTGATAAGTGATGTAAAGGAGAGCAAAGATTACAATCAGTACAATCGGCACTACCAAAAGGAAGCGACTCCTGGCGCGCTGCTGATTTTCGTACTCGCCGCTCCATTCGATGTAGTAGCCGGCTGGCATTTGGACCTGACGCGTGATTATGTTCTTCGCCTCGTCAACAAAGCTGCCTACGTCTCTCCCGCGCACATTCAGCAGCACCGTGCCGCGCAGCAGGCCATTTTCGCTGGAGATCATCGTCGGCCCCTGCACCTGCGTAATGTCCGCAAGCTGCGACAAAGGAATAGTCGCGCCAGTCGACGAGGTGATGGGAATTTGCCCGATAGCTTGGACGCTGGCGCG
>Ga0068866_10000705_pt1 | contig 15220 bp, 12 predicted proteins | sample KBSMisM22_FD_66587 | JGI IMG/M metagenome (GOLD analysis project Ga0068866, IMG submission 66587) | Miscanthus rhizosphere microbial communities from Kellogg Biological Station, Michigan, USA - KBS Miscanthus M2-2 | ecosystem: Host-associated > Plants > Roots > Rhizosphere > Soil ... | reverse complement strand
ACGCTGCAGGTTGGAGGTGACGGCCTGGGTCTTGGAGATCTTCTTCGACTCCAGCCGCGAACGCTCGAGCATGTTGAGGAAGTCCATGTTGCCGCCGACGTTGAGCTGCATGGTGCGGTCCAGCTGCACGCCGCGGTCCTCGAACAGCTTGGCCATCACGCGGTGGGTGATGGTGGCGCCGACCTGGCTCTTGATGTCGTCGCCGACGATCGGCACACCGGCATCCGTGAACTTCTTGGCCCACACCGGATCCGACGCGATGAACACCGGCAGCGCGTTGACGAACGCCACGCCGGCGTCGATGGCGCACTGCGCGTAGAACTTGTCGGCCTCCTCGGAGCCCACCGGCAGGTAGGACACCAGCACGTCGACGCTGTTCTCCTTGAGCACCTTGACTACGTCGACCGCCTCGACATCGGAGACCTCGATCGTCTCGGCGTAGTACTTGCCGATGCCGTCCAGGGTCGGACCGCGCTGCACCGTCACGTTGGTGGGCGGCACGTCGGCGATCTTGATGGTGTTGTTCTCCGACGCGAAGATCGCCTCGGACAGGTCGAAACCGACCTTCTTCGCGTCGACGTCAAAGGCGGCGACGAACTTAACGTCCCTGACGTGATACGGGCCGAGGCGCACATGCATCAGACCGGGCACCGTCGCGTGCTCGTCGGCGTCCTGGTAGTACTGCACACCCTGCACCAATGAGGACGCGCAGTTGCCCACGCCGACAATTGCGACCCGCACGTCGGTGTTTCCCGTCATGACGACTTCTTCCTCTCCGTACTTACTTTGGTAGTGCTCAGCTTGGTTATGGCTGCTCGGCGCGTCCCTGCGCCGTGCGTTCCGCGGCTATCAACTCGTTGAGCCACTTCACTTCGCGCTCGCTGGACTCCAACCCGAGCTGGTGTAGCTGCCGGGTGTAGCGGTCGATCGAGCTGCTGGCCCGCGCCACCGCTTCACGCAGGCCTTCACGGCGTTCCTCCACCTGACGACGGCGACCCTCCAAGATCCGCATCCTGGCCTCGGCCGGGGTGCGGTTGAAGAACGCGAGGTGTACGCCGAAACCGTCGTCGGAGTAGTTCTGCGGGCCGGTGTCGGCCACCAGTTCTGCGAAGCGCTGCTTGCCGGCGTCGGTGAGCTGGTAGACGCGCCGTGCACGGCGCATCTTCGGGATCCCCTCGGGTGCGGCGTCCTCGACGATCAGGCCATCGGCCTGCATGCGCCGCAGCGCCGGGTAGAGCGAGCCGTAGGAGAACGCCCGAAAGGCGCCGAGCAAGCCGGTCAGCCGTTTACGCAGCTCGTAGCCGTGCATCGGCGATTCGAGCAGAAGACCGAGGATGGCGAGCTCCAGCATCGAATCACCTCCTTTGCTTCACCGCTACGACGGTTCGACACCTCGCGTCATAGTATCGCGCCGATATATTCGGTGCCAACAAAGGGTTGCGTACGGCTGACCGGCAGTGGACGTCAGCAGCCCCCGCTGGGGTAGTTGATCTGTTTCACCGAACCGTCCGCGCCCAGCTGGATGTACCCGCTACCGAAGTCGCTGGAGACATACACATCGATCGACACCGCGTCGGGCGTCGTCGGATCCCTGCTGGGATCGATGGTCAGGTACGTGCTCTTGACGTCCGCCTGCTTCATGCAGAGGGTCTCAGGTGCTCCGCGCATCACACCGACGACGGTCTTGATGTCGAATTTGCCTACGTCGACGAGTCGATCGTCGTCACTCTTCGCGCTCGTGGTCGGGTCGCCCCAGCCGCCGCGATAGGTGTACGAGAGTTGGCGGCGGTCGTCGTTGGGATCGGGCCGATCCAGCGACGCGTAGTCCGGGTACACGATGAGCCGGTAGCCGTTGGTGTCGCCGAACTTCTGCTTCATCTGCTCGACCAGTCCGGTGAGCCCGCCCAGCGAATGCAGTTGCTTAGGAGGCGTCAGCACCACAGGTGTGATCCCGTCGGACTTTGCGCCGGGGTCGGTGGTGAAGCTCAGAGGCGAGCTCGTGTTTCCGTAGAGACCCCAGCCGATCGCGATGCCGAGCACGACCAGCACGCCCGCCACCGCGGCGCGCATGCCCCAGCCGCTGCCTGCGCCCGGCTGGGCCCACAGCTTGCTTGCGGACTGGGCTCGCTTCTTGAGGTCGGGTTGGGCCCACAGCTTGCTAGGGGATTGCACGGGCGTGCTGCCGGTCTGCAAGTCCGACACCAACGACTGCAGATCGCCCAGCGTCTCGGCGTCGGTGGCGAGCGCCACCCTGGTCCGGTGCTCCTCCATGGACAGCTGTCCGTCGGCCAGCGCACTGTCGAGGATCTGGCACGTGTCAGTGCGGTCGCTGTCCTTCGCCCGGGTTGCCGGTGTATGCCGCGTCGCCACGACGATGATCGTAGGAGTTCGGTTGCTATCGATGCAGACCAGATGACCTAGCTCGGAGCGTGGCGGCGTAGTCACGCCTCGGCGGTCGCGGGGCCGACGTACTCTGGTCACCGTGCGACTGCAGCGACAAGTGGTGGACTATGCGCTTCGGCGCCGGTCCCTGCTGGCCGAGGTGTACTCCGGCCGCACCGGCGTCTCGGAGGTGTGTGACGCCAATCCGTACCTGCTGCGGGCCGCGAAGTTCCACGGGAAGCCCAGTTCGGTGATGTGCCCGATCTGCCGCAAGGAACAGCTCACCCTGGTGTCGTGGGTGTTCGGTGACCACCTCGGCGCCGTGTCGGGTTCGGCCCGCACCGCCGAGGAGCTGGTCCTGCTGGCGACTCGCTACGACGAATTCTCCGTGCACGTGGTGGAGGTATGCCGCACCTGCAGTTGGAATCATTTGGTCAAGTCATATGTGCTCGGAGCGGTTCCGCCACCAAAGGGATCGCGCGGCTCACGGACGGCGCGCGGTCGGGCGCGCACGGCCAGTGAATAGCGAAGGGCGCCACGACCGGTCAGCCAGTGATGTCCGCGCGGGACGCGCGGCTGATGGCGTGGGTTCGCCCCCATCCAACGTAGCCGGCGGCCCGCGCCCACAACCTCGTCAGGACGGCCCGGCAAGGCATCGCGGCGCCGGCGTCCCACCCGACGATCGACGGACCGCAGTGCTGCCGTCGGTACGTGCCACCACACCGCCGCATCTGCGTGACCCGATCGACGTCGTAAAGGCCGTACTGGACGGCACGCCGACGTCGCCGCCGAAGCAGCCACCCCCACCGCCGCCGCGGCCCCCACCGGGCGGCGGCGGGCCACGCGGAGGACCGCCACCGGCGTCGAAACCCGGCTTCCGCCAGCAGATCAACTGGATGTGGGTGCGCCGCGGGCTCTACGCAGCGGTGGCCGTGCTGATCGTGCTGCCCATCGTGACGTTCGCGATGGCGTACCTCATCGTCGACGTCCCCAAGCCGGGCGACATCCGCACCAACCAGGTGTCGACGATCCTCGCCAGCGACGGCAGTGAGCTCGCGAAACTCGTGCCGCCGGAAGGCAATCGCGTCGACGTCAACATCGACCAGATTCCGGTGCACGTGCGCAACGCGGTGATGGCCGCCGAGGATCGTGACTTCTATTCCAATCCCGGCTTCTCGTTCACCGGCTTCGCCAGGGCGGCCAAGAACAACCTTTTCGGCGGTGACCTCCAGGGCGGGTCGACGATCACCCAGCAGTATGTGAAGAACGCGTTGGTCGGCGACGCGCGTTCGGGTATCGGTGGTGTGGTCCGCAAAGCCAAGGAACTGGTCATCTCGACGAAGATGTCCAGCGAATGGTCGAAAGACCAAGTGCTGCAGTCGTACCTGAACATCATCTACTTCGGCCGCGGCGCGTACGGCATTTCGGCGGCGGCCAAGGCGTACTTCGACAAGCCGGTCGAACAGCTGACCGTCACCGAGGGTGCACTGCTCGCCGCCCTGATCCAACGGCCGTCCGGCCTGGATCCCGCCGTCAACCCCGAAGGTGCGGCCAAGCGGTGGAACTGGGTGCTTGACGGCATGGTCGACATCGGCGCGCTATCAAAGCAAGATCGCGCGGCTCAACAGTTCCCGGTGACGGTGCCACCGGAGCAGGCTCGCTCACAGAACCAGACCACGGGCCCGAACGGCTTGATCGAGCGGCAGGTGCAACAAGAACTCCTTGACCTGTTCAACATCGATGAGCAGACGCTGAACACCCAGGGTCTGCAGATCACCACGACGATCGACCCGAAGGCGCAGCAGGCCGCCGAGTCCGCGGCATCGGAGTACCTCGAGGGTCAGGACCCCGACATGCGCACCGCGATCGTGTCGATCGACCCGAAAACGGGTGCGGTGAAGGCGTATTACGGCGGCATGGACGCGCAGGGTTTCGATTTCGCGCAGGCCGGATTGCCGACGGGGTCGTCGTTCAAGGTGTTCGCGTTGGTGGCCGCACTGCAGCAGGGTATGGGCCTGGGCTACCAGGTGGACAGCTCACCCGTGACCGTCAACGGCATCAAGATCACCAACGTCGAGGGTGAGGGCTGCGGCACCTGCAACATCGCCGAGGCGTTGAAGCGCTCACTCAACACGAGTTACTACCGGTTGATGCTGAAGTTGAAGAACGGTCCTCAGGACGTCGCCGACGCCGCGCACAAGGCGGGCATTGCCGAAAGCTTCCCTGGTGTGGATCACACGCTGTCCGAGGACGGCAAGGGCGGACCACCCAACAACGGAATCGTGTTGGGCCAGTATCAGACCCGCGTGCTCGACATGGCGTCGGCGTACGCCACGCTCGCGGACTCGGGTGTGTATCACAAACCGCACTTCGTGCAGAAAGTGGTCAACTCGCGGGGCGAGGTGTTGTTCGAGGCCGGCCAGCAGGACAACAGCGGCGAACAGCGGATCGACAAGGCGGTGGCCGACAACGTCACCTCCGCGATGCAGCCGATCGCTGGATGGTCCAGGGGTCACAACCTCGCCGGTGGCCGGCCGTCGGCGGCCAAGACTGGTACCAATCAGCTCGGCGACACTGACGCCAACCGCGATGCCTGGATGGTGGGGTACACCCCGTCGTTGTCGACGGCGGTCTGGGTGGGCACCACGGAGGGCACCAAGCCACTCGAGACCGCCTCGGGCGCTTCGGTTTACGGGTCGGGTCTGCCATCGGACATCTGGAAGTCGACGATGGACGGTGCGCTCAAGGGCAGCGAGAGCGAGTCGTTCCCGAAGCCGACCGAGATCGGCGGCTATGCGGGCGTGCCGCAGGCACCGCCCCCGCCGCCCACCATCACTGCGCCGCCCCCACCGTCGGAGACGGTCGTTCAGCCGACGATCGAAGTGGCGCCGGGCATTACGATCCCGATCGGCCCGCCGACCACTGTGCCCGTCGGGCCGCCGGCACCCGTCGGACCCGCGCCAGGGCCGCCTGTAGCACCGCCGCCTGGACCTCCCCCGCCCCCGTGACCGAGCGGGAACTTGTTTCGCCGGCTCAGCCGGCCGAAGACCGGCGGAGCTTCGACGCCCGCGATCTGCCCAGCCGCACCGATGCGATCGGCGCGGCGCTGTCCGGTGTCATCGGCGGGCCGGTCGGCAGGCACGCGTTGATCGGTCGTCAACCCATCCTCACCCCGCTGCGGGTGATGCTGGTCATCGCGCTTGTGTTCCTCGCTCTGGGCTACTCGACGAAGGCGGCATGCCTGCAGACCACCGGGACTGGCACCGCCGATCAGCGCGTCGGCAACTGGCAGAACCAGAGGGCCTACTACGAGCTCTGCTACTCCGACACTGTTCCGCTCTACACCGCAGAGTTGTTGAACCTGGGGAAGTTTCCGTACAAGTCCAGCTGGATCGAGACGGACAGCGACGGTAAGCCGAAGACCCAGTACGACGGCAACATCGCCGTGCGGTACATGGAGTATCCGGTGCTGACGGGGATCTATCAGTACGTGTCGATGGCGCTGGCGAAGACGTACACCGCGCTGACGAAGGTGGTGTCGGTGCCGATCATCGCCGAGGTGGTGATGTTTTTCAACATCGCCGCGTTCGGGTTGGTGCTGGCGTGGCTGACCACCGTGTGGGCCAGTGCGCGGCTGGCGGGGCCGCGGCGGGTCTGGGACGCGGCGATGGTTGCGGCGTCACCGATCCTGATCTTTCAGGCGTTCACGAATTTCGACGCCCTGGCAACGGCTTTCGCGACCGGGGCGTTGCTCGCTTGGGCACGTCGAAAACCCTGGCTTGCCGGCGCGCTGATCGGACTCGGCGTGGCGGCCAAGCTGTACCCGCTGTTGCTGTTCGTGCCAATGGTGCTTCTAGGCCTGCGTACTGGACGCCTTCGGGAGGTGGGCAAGGCGGCGATCGCCACGGTGCTGACCTGGCTGGTGGTGAACCTGCCGATCATGGTGTTGTTCCCGCGCGGATGGTCGGAGTTCTTCCGGCTCAACACGCGCCGCGGCGATGACATGGACTCGCTGTACAACGTGGTGAAGTCGTTCACTGGTTGGCGCGGCTTCGACCAGAACCTCGGCTTCTGGCAACCGCCGACGGTGCTGAACACGGTAACCGCCGTGCTGTTCGTATCCTGTTGTATCGGAATCGCTTACGTCGTGTTGACGGCCAAGCAACGGCCGCGGTTGGTGCAGGTGGCATTCCTGGTGGTGGCCGCGTTTCTGCTGACGAACAAGGTGTGGAGCCCGCAGTTCTCGCTATGGCTGGTGCCGCTGGCGGTGCTTGCACTGCCGCACCGCCGGATCCTGCTGGCGTGGATGACGATCGATGCACTGGTGTGGGTGCCGCGAATGATGTTCCTGTACGGCGAGCAGAACCGCGGGCTGCCCGAGCAGCCGTTCACCGTCACCGTCCTGCTGCGTGACATCGCGGTGATCGTGCTGTGCGCCCTGGTGATTCGACAGATCTACCGACCCGAGTTGGACCTGGTGCGGTGCCGTGGTCAGGTCGACGACCCGTCGGGCGGAGTGTTCGAGAGGGCGCCCGATGCTCCGCCGAACTGGTTGCCCGACTGGTTGCGTCCGCAGGCGGACCGGACCCGTGTGACACCGGCGCCTGATCAGTCGAATGCGCCGGAGGACGAACCGGACTTGGCGCGAAGTACGTAGTCGAGTGCCTCGAAGCCGACGAATCGCGATTTCGCAGATCAGCGCCCGTTCGTGTAGCCTGGGCCGGTTGCCGACGCAGGTAACCCTCCTGCCACGGAACGACCGTGGCCGCACTAGACCGTAGGAGGTGGTGAGGTTCTCATGCGTCCATACGAAATCATGGTCATTCTCGACCCCACTCTCGACGAGCGCACCGTAGCTCCGTCGCTGGAGACATTTCTCAACGTCATCCGCAAGGACGGCGGCAGTGTCGACAAGGTCGACATCTGGGGCAAGCGCCGGCTGGCGTACGAGATCGCCAAGCACGCCGAGGGCATCTACGCCGTCGTCGATGTGAAGGCGGAGCCCGCGACGGTGTCCGAACTCGACCGTCAGCTCAACCTGAACGAGTCCGTGCTGCGGACCAAGGTGCTGCGGACCGACAAGCACTAAAGGGTGCCGGTCGTCGGAGCTGCTGCGTAGGCTCGCCTGCGACCAAGCTTCGCGCACACCGCCAACGCCCAGGAGGAACTCGTGGCTGGTGACACCACCATTACCGTCGTCGGAAACCTGACCGCCGACCCCGAACTGCGCTTCACCCCGTCGGGTGCGGCCGTCGCGAACTTCACGGTCGCGTCGACGCCGCGCATTTACGACCGCCAGAGCGGGGAGTGGAAGGACGGAGAGGCGCTGTTCTTGCGGTGCAATATCTGGCGTGAGGCCGCCGAGAACGTGGCCGAAAGCCTGACCCGCGGCTCGCGAGTGATCGTGCAGGGCCGGCTCAAGCAGCGTTCGTTCGAGACCCGTGAGGGCGAGAAGCGCACCGTGGTGGAGGTCGAGGTTGACGAGATCGGCCCGTCATTGCGGTATGCGACCGCCAAGGTGAACAAGGCGAGCCGCAGCGGCGGCGGTGGCGGCGGATTCGGCGGCAGCGGCGGCGGTTCCCGTGGCGGTGGCGGCGGCTCGGAGGCCAAGCAGGACGACCCGTGGGGCAGCGCCCCGGCGTCGGGCTCGTTCGCTGGAAGCGATGACGAACCGCCCTTCTGACAACAACTTTTGATCAGCAATTTCAGAAAGAGATAGACATATGGCCAAGGCCACCAAGCGGCGCCCGGCGCCCGAGAAGCCAATCAAAACGCGCAAGTGCGTGTTCTGCTCTAAGAAGGGGCAGGCGATCGACTACAAGGACACCGCGCTGCTGCGCACCTACATCAGCGAGCGCGGCAAGATCCGTGCGCGTCGCGTGACCGGAAACTGCGTGCAGCACCAGCGTGACATCGCGATCGCGGTGAAGAACGCCCGCGAGGTTGCGCTGCTGCCGTTCAGCTCGTCGACGCGGTAAGGAAGGGACGAGAGATGAAACTGATTCTTACTGCTGAGGTCGACCACCTGGGTTCGTCCGGCGACATCGTGGAGGTCAAGGACGGCTACGGCCGCAACTTCCTGCTGCCGCGTGGACTCGCGATCGTCGCGTCGCGTGGCGCGGAGCGCCAGGCCGAGGAGATTCGCCGGGCCCGCGAAGTGAAGGCCGTGCAGGGCCTCGAGCACGCCAAGGAACTCAAGACCACGCTCGAGGGTCTCACCGGGGTCCAGCTGTCGGTGAAGGCGTCGGCGGACACCGGAAAGCTCTTCGGTTCGGTGACGGCCGCGGACGTGGTCGCGGCGATCAAGAAGGCCGGCGGGCCGAATCTGGACAAGCGGACGGTCCAACTGCCCAAGGCGCATATCAAGTCGGTCGGCACCCACCCGATCGCGGTCCGGCTACATCCGGACGTAGACGCTGCGGTGTCCCTGAACGTCGTCGCGGGCTAGTTACTCGCGCGTAAATTCGGCCGGGTGAGGACCATGATCAGTCTTCACCCGGCCGTTGCTGTAGACACTGGCGAACTTTGCCTCCCATTCGGGTGGCAGCGAACCTAACGAGCTGTTAACCTGTTCGGCCCTTGCCTGAAACACAACACGCCCGAGATCGCAACCCGGGCCGACACGCCGAGGCAATTGTCATCCACAGATATCCACGTAGGTTGTGGTGCGCTTATCTGCGGGGATGCACTGAACAAAGTCGTTAGTCCACAGGTTCTCCCCAGCGACTCAACATGGCTGCCCACGGATATCCACATCCCATCCACAAGTTCATGAACAGGGGGCCTTGGTAGGGCTCCCAGCAACGTCTAGCGTTGGCCGTCGCAAGGCAGACTTGCGGTTCGCGAGGTGGCAGATGTCGGTCGGCTGACTTACGCTCAGGTGAGCGGTAGACGAACATACGTTCGACTCATGAGGGGAGGTGGGACGCTTCGTGGCTGTCGTGGATGACCTCGGCCATTCGGGTATGGACGTTCCGTCACCCAGTGAAGACTTCGGTCGTCAGCCACCTCAAGACGCCGCCGCCGAGCAGGCGGTCCTCGGGGGCATGCTGCTGAGCAAGGACGCCATCGCCGACGTGTTGGAGCGGCTGCGCCCCGGCGACTTCTACCGGCCTGCGCATCAGAACGTCTACGACGCGATCCTCGACCTGTACGGCCGCGGCGAGCCGGCCGACGCGGTGACGGTGGCCGCCGAGTTGGACCGCCGGGGCCTGCTGCGCAGGATCGGCGGAGCGCCGTATCTGCACACGCTGATCTCTACCGTGCCCACCGCCGCCAACGCGGGCTTTTACGCGGGCATAGTTGCGGAGAAGGCGCTGTTACGCCGGCTGGTCGAGGCGGGCACCCGGGTGGTGCAGTACGGCTACGCGGGCGCCGAGGGCGCGGATGTCACGGAGATCGTCGACCGCGCGCAGGCGGAGATCTACGACGTCACCGAGGGCCGCACATCCGAAGACTTCGTGGCGCTCGAGGATCTGCTGCAACCGACGATGGACGAGATCGACGCGATCGCGTCCCAGGGGGGTCTCGCGCGCGGCGTGCCGACGGGGTTCGTCGAACTCGACGAGGTGACCAACGGCCTGCATCCGGGCCAGATGATCATCATCGCGGCGCGACCCGGTGTCGGGAAGGCGCTGGCGCTCAATACGCCGCTGCCGACTCCGGCGGGCTGGACCACCATGGGTGACGTTGCGGTCGGGGATTGCCTGCTGGGTGCCGATGGTGAGCCGACGCGGGTGGTCGCGGCGACGGACATCATGCTTGGCAGGCCGTGCTACGAGGTCGAGTTCTCTGATGGGACAGTCGTCGTCGCCGATGGGTCGCATCGATGGCCGACTGGCTACGGGATTCGCACCACCGCGGAGCTCCGGTGCGGCATGGACACCATTGCGGCGGCGGGGTCTATGGGCGGCTACGCCGGCCGTGGCGCGACGACGTTGATGGCGCCGGTGCTGCAGATCGACGCGGTGCGTCGAGTGCGCACCGTTCCTGTGAGATGTGTTCAGGTGGACAACGGCGCGCACCTCTATCTGGCGGGCCGCGGAATGGTGCCGACGCACAACTCGACATTGGGCCTCGACTTCATGCGGTCGTGCTCGATCAAGCATCAGCTGGCGAGCGTCATTTTCAGCCTGGAGATGAGCAAGTCCGAGATCGTGATGCGGCTGCTGTCGGCGGAGGCCAAGATCAAGCTCTCGGATATGCGGTCGGGTCGGATGAGCGACGACGACTGGACGCGGCTGGCCCGGCGAATGAGCGAAATCAGCGAAGCGCCTTTGTATATCGACGATTCGCCGAACCTCACGATGATGGAGATCCGCGCGAAGGCACGGCGGCTTTCTCAGAAGGCGGGCCTGAGGCTCATCGTTGTCGACTACATGCAGCTGATGACATCGGGCAAGAAGTACGAGTCACGGCAGCAGGAAGTGTCGGACTTCTCGCGAAGCCTGAAGCTGATGGCGAAGGAACTCGACGTTCCGGTTGTTGCGATCAGCCAGCTGAACCGCGGTCCCGAACAGCGCACCGATAAGAAGCCGATGATCTCCGACCTTCGTGAGTCGGGCTGCCTGACCGCGAACACGCGAATCCTGCGGGCGGACAACGGCGCTGAGGTGACGTTCGGTGAGCTGATGCGGACGGGCGAGCGGCCGTTGGTGTGGTCGCTGGACGAGCGCAAGCGGATGGTTGCGCGGCCGATAACCAACGTGTTCCCTAGCGGCCACAAAGAAGTCTTCAAGATGCGGTTGGCGTCAGGCCGCGAAGTGGAGGCCACCGCTAACCATCCGTTCATGACGTTCGATGGCTGGACGCCGTTGGGCGAGTTGAAGGTTGGCGACCGCCTCGGGGTGCCGCGGCGAGTACCTGAACCCGTTCATACGGAGCGGATGGACGACTCCGAGATCATCTTGCTCGCGCACATGATCGGTGACGGATCGTGTGTGAAACGCCAGCCGATTCGATACGCGAGCATCGACGAACAGAACCTGGCGGCGGTGACGACGGCCGCGCAGTACTTCGGGGTGACCGCGGTGCGCGATGACTACGCCGCGGCGCGAGTTACAACCCTCAGACTGCCCGCCCCGTATCGACTGACTCATGGCAAGCGGAATCCCATTGCGGCATGGCTCGATGGGCTTGGTCTGTTCGGCAAGCGGAGCTACGAAAAGTTCGTTCCGCAAGAGGTTTTCGCGCTGCCCAACGATCAGATCGCCTTGCTCCTAAGGCATCTATGGGCAACGGACGGCTCAGTGCGGTGGGACGCGAAGGTACGGCAGGGACGCGTCTACTACGCCTCGACAAGCCGGCGTCTGGTCGACGACATCATGCAACTGTTGCTGCGGTTCGGGATCAACTGCCGGATCTATCGCGCACGCAAAGCGGGCTACCGCGAATCATGGCAGTTGCACATCTTCGGTGCAGAGAACCAACGAAAGTTCTTACAACGAGTCGATGTCAAAGGAGAGAAGTTCTTCGCGGCGCGCGAAGCCCTCGCCCAACTCGAGCGAGTCACGGCGAGGGCCAATTCAGACACAGTGCCGGTAGAAGTCTGGAATGAAATTAAGCATCATATGTCCGAACGAGAATGGACAGACCAGGATTTCGCGCTAGCGACGAATACGAGGTTCGACGGCGAGAGGATGTGGACCCACGCTCCAGGCCGTAAGAGGCTACATCGGATCGCGAGGGTATTCGATGACTGTAACTTGCATGATCTGACGACTAACGATGTGTTCTGGGACAAGATCGTAGAGATCACAAGTATTGGCGAGCATGATGTCTACGACGGAACCGTAAGCGGCACACACAATTTCGTCGCTAACTTAGTCAGTCTACATAACTCGTTAGAGCAAGATGCCGATATGGTCATACTTTTGCACCGGCCCGATGCGTTCGAGCGTGACGACCCACGCGGCGGTGAAGCTGACCTGATTCTGGGCAAGCACCGGAATGGGCCGACGAAGACCATCACCGTTGCGCATCAGCTGCATCTGTCGCGCTTCACCAACATGGCCAAGGCGTAGGCGCTGGCTGCCATGATATAAAACAAAAAAATATCTGGTTCTCAAATTAGATGTCCTATTCTCATTTGACTTGGCCACCGCGTGGCCAATTGGACATTTCATGTGAGATTTTTCGATCGCCGCTCCGCCTGACGTCGGTGGTTCGCCCCCCGTTCGGATCCAGTCGTCTGGGCACGCCGAACATTTTCGTCTCTGCCACTGGATAACCAGGCAGGATGCGCTTAGCGCGCAGACGGCCCGGCCTTCTTCTGGCGCGCACGAACTGGCCCGCGATACGGCTCCCCGAACGTAGACTGCGGCTAGCTGCGGTGGGTGCATCGTGGCGTAGTGCATGGGGATCCGGGGCGCCCCGAGGTGGGGGGTGTGGCGTGTGCCGGAGCGGCGTGTGAGCCACCACCTTGGTGTCGGCCGCCGCGCGGTTCGAGTGCCCCACGGCGCTGGTGCCGCCATCGACATCGCGGTGCCCGAGGATCGTGCGGTACTGCGCACGATGTTGCGGATCTCGAATGCGGTATTGCGCGCCAACTACTTCGACGAGGTCCTCGAAGTCGTCGCCGAGCAGGCGCTGGCCGCGCTGGGTGCCTCGTCGTTGTCAGTCAGCCGGTGGGAGCGCGACAGCGACACCCTGCGCACGTTGATCAACGTTGGGGATCTGCAGCCGGGCGACCAGCGCTGGCCCGACCACGACATCTATCCGATCACCGACGATCCGTACGTCGCCGGCCTGCTGCAGCACGGGCGGCCCTACATGCACGCCATCGACGATCCGGCGATCACCCCTGCCGACTTGGACTACCTTCGCCGGGCGGGCAAGGAGAGCGAAGTCGCCGTGCCGGTGATGTTCGACGACACCATGTGGGGGGAGATCTGGGCCACCGGCGTCGCGGGCCGGCGCTTCGGCCATGACGATGTTCAGCTGCTGCAGGCGATCGCCGCCTACACCGCGGTCGCCATCGGCCGAGGGGAACTCTTCACCACGGTCCGGCGACACGCCTACCAGGATCCCCTCACCGACCTGGCCAACCGCCGCGCGCTCGACGAGCGGTTCGCCGAGATCGATTGGCACAAACTCCTTCCCACGCTGCTGATCGGTGATCTCGATGGTCTCAAGGACATCAACGACCGTGACGGGCATCCGGCGGGTGATGCCTTGCTGCGCGGGGTCGCCGCGGTGCTGCGCGAAACGACGGCCGCCTTCGATCAGGCGATCGCGGCGCGCCTGGGCGGCGACGAGTTCTGCGTGCTGCTTCCCTACGGGACGCTGGTCGACGCCGAACAACTGGCACATACCGCCAGCCGAACCATCGGTGCGGGCCTCGGCCCGCACGTCACGGTGGCGTGGGGTGCCGCCGAATCGGGTCCGCAGGTCCGTTCGGGACAAGCGCTGATGGCCGCCGCCGACGCCGCGTTGCGGCACGCGAAGGCGCTGGGGCCGGGCCGGTTCAGCGCGGGCGCCGCCGCGCGCCTGGTGCCGGGCAGCCTGGGCCGGCGGTCGGGCGCGAATCGGCGGACCGCCGACACTCTGGTGCCTCGGGTGACCGAACTCGTCGACGCGCACCGCCCCTGTTCGACGCTGGCGGCGTTGGAAATCCTTGCGGTGCAAGCGCAGAACGCGATCGACGCGGCCGGGTGGGCGGTATCGGTGACCGCTGCGGACCACACCAGCCTGATCACCTACCGCGGCGTCGACAGCGCTCGCGACTCGGTGTCGGGGCTATGGGTGCTCAGCGCCGACGCTGCCCCCGAGGGGTATCCGCTCAGCCACTACCCGATGACCGCCCGGGCGATCGCCACCGGGTCCTCCTTCATCGCCGCGGTCGACCTCGACGGTTCCGACCCAGCCGAGACCGTGTTGCTGGAGCAACTCGGGTACCGCGCGGTACTGGCTGCGGGGGTCAGCGACGCCGAACACGGCTACCTGCTGGAAATCTATTCCGCCGACACACATACCGCCCTGGCTCAGATCGCCACCTCGGTGCGGGTGCTGGCGCACTATTGCGTCAGCGTCGCCCGCTCACCGTCCAGCTGAGCACGCTGCACCTTTCTTCCCTCAGCGTGAACAGGGCTGGCTCGACGAGCACACCGTCGCCATCATTGCGGTTCGACACCGGCCGTGGATGAGCACGCTGACCACAAGCATCCAGCCGGGGGAAAAACGCGCCGAGGAACTATGAGCTCCTGACGGGCGAGACCGTGGCGCTGATCTGGCGCGAGTCGCCCGCGCCGGGCGGCTCACCCGCGGGACAGCCGCCGGGCGTTGCCGCGCACCCGACGACGCACCGGGGTCAGGATCCGCCCGGCCGTGACTGGGCCGGGTGGCGCGGTCGCTGCGGTGGTCGCCGCCTGCGTGAAGGCCGCTACTTTCTCCTGCCACATCCGCGTGTATTCCCGGCGGTCCCGGGCGCTGGGAGGCCATCCGCCTGTGAGCATCCGCGTCGTCCTGTACCCGATGACGAGCGGCGCCGTGCAGGCGATCTCGCACATCTGCATCCAGGGGGCGATCCAGTCGGTCGCCGACGGCGCCCGGGTCACGTGACGAGAGGGGGACATCGCCCGAAGCCTACGGTGCCGGCGCGCCCGGTGCCGGGCGGGCCTGGCCTGGCCGCTCCGGATTCTGCGGCCCCGGAACTGCAGTGCCCTCCCTCACCTCTGCCGAGGTGTCACCGACTGCGTGAACTTCGAAGTGGTCATTGTCGATGGTGGGTCACCCGCTGGGCCGGGCCGGCTCTCAGTTAAGCGTGTCCGGTGCGTGAGTCGAAGATGATGCCAGAAGGTCTGCGCAACCGCATCGACGTCCTCTTCGACCCCGACCACGC
>Ga0068866_10000684_pt1 | contig 15437 bp, 23 predicted proteins | sample KBSMisM22_FD_66587 | JGI IMG/M metagenome (GOLD analysis project Ga0068866, IMG submission 66587) | Miscanthus rhizosphere microbial communities from Kellogg Biological Station, Michigan, USA - KBS Miscanthus M2-2 | ecosystem: Host-associated > Plants > Roots > Rhizosphere > Soil ... | reverse complement strand
ACGTGAAAGATGCCGCCACCGGTCTTGTTGATGTCCTCCCACAACATCTTCCAGCCCAGGCCGCCGTTCAGGATTACCAGCACCGGTGTTAGCAGCGCAGCCGTGCGATTCCGCAATAGTTGCAGACCCATGCGGTGCAAACATCCCACCAGCGCGACGCCAATGATCCAGTTTTCGATGAACATCGAATTGCGCAGGCTGGCGCCCGCGCGAACGAACATCGCGGAAATAAAGTCAGTAAGAAATGGATAAGTGAAACGCGCGCCCGCGTAGGTCGGATCTTCCGGCGGAAAGTTTTGCCCATAGGCAAAACGCGTGATTACGCTGAGGTGAAAAGGCAGGTCGCCATAATTATTCAGGACCCCGGTGTAAATGCCTTCCGGCTTTTCCAGAATCGCGCGGTCAAAGATCAGCCACATGCCGATCATCACGCCGGCATAGAAAATAAAATAGATGAAGGCCCAACGATCCGGCTTGTGTGTGGCGCGACTGACGGCCTTCAAAACCTCGTCGATATCCGAATTGATCTGATTGCGTTTAGGTTTATTGCCCAGCAACAGCCCGGGCAGGGCTATCACCATTGCCGTCAAGCCGAGCGTGTAAAGATTCAGGCCAAAGAGAAGAGCGATGATTAAGCCAACCAGACCCATCGCGGCCAAACCGATGCAGGCGCCACTGCACAAACGCGAAGCCAGGGGGGCTCCGTCGTCGTAGGTATAAGTGAGAAGTGTGCCGCTGGCGATGGCCAGGATCGTTAAGGCGAGAGAAATGATCATGGTGACACAGACTTCTGTCTGGGCCGCTAGACACTCATAATTTCGTGTTCTTTCGATTTTGAGAGCTCATCGATCTTCCCGATGTGGCTATCAGTCAGCTTTTGGATTTGATCCAGGCCGTCGCGTTCGGCGTCTTCCGAGATCTGCTTGTCCTTCAACATTTTTTTCAGTTTGTCGTTCTCGTCGCGGCGAATATTCCGCACGGCGGTCCGATGTTCTTCCGCGATTTCATGAATCTGCCGGGCGAGCTGTTTGCGGCGTTCCTCAGTGAGCGGTGGTATGGGAATGCGCACCAGTTTTCCGTCGTTTGAGGGATTTAATCCGAGGTCAGCTCCGCGCACTGCCTTCTCGATATTGCCGAGCTGTGTCGGATCCCACGGCTGCACAGTCAGCATTTGAGGTTCAGGAGCATGAACGGACGCCATTTGATTCAAAGGGGTGAGCGTCCCGTAGTAATCAACCATCACGCTGTCGAGCAAGCTTACTGAGGCCCGGCCGGTACGTACGGTGGCCAGCTTGCGACGGAAGTCATCGATGGCCGATTCCATGCGCGGACGCGTTTCTTTGATAACGTCTTTTTCACTCATAGCGGTCGTGAATAGTAATTGGTAAATGTTGATTAGGCAATCAGAACGATTGACCGGGATTCGACTAACACGCACTCAGATATTCAGGTTTTAGCCGGGAATCAGGAGGTCGGTCTTTCCAAACATACACGAGTGCCGATTCCTGATTCGCTGGTCACGACCCGCGCGATATTTCCGGCGGTGCGCATGTTGAAAACTATGATCGGAAGATCGTTGTCCATGCACAGAGAAATGGCGGACGCGTCCATTACCTTCAATTGCTTCTCCAGCACCTCGAGATAGGTGATGCAGTCAAAGCGAGTGGCCTTCGGATCCTTCATCGGATCGGCAGAATAGACACCGTCAACTTTGGTGGCCTTCAGGATAACGTCGGCTTTGATTTCCAATGCCCGCAGGGCCGCGGCTGAATCAGTCGAAAAGTAAGGATTGCCGGTACCCGCGGCAAAGATGACGATCCGGTTTTTCTCCAAATGGCGAATTGCGCGGCGGCGGATGAAAGGTTCGGCGAGCTGCGGAATATCGATCGCCGATAGCACGCGGGTGTGGACGTCGAGTTTTTCCAGCGCATCCTGCAATATGACCGCGTTCATCACCGTCGCCAGCATGCCGATGTAATCGGCGGACGAGCGGTCCATATTGCCGGCGCTTTTGGAGATGCCACGAAAAATATTGCCGCCGCCCACTACGACTGCGACCTGGATTCCAAGTTCGTGGGCCACCTTGATCTCGGCGGCGACGGAGCGGGCCACATTGAGATCGATGCCAAACGATTGTTCACCGACAAGTGCTTCTCCGGAGATCTTCAGTAGCACGCGGCGAAATGCGGCCTGGCCTTGACGGGTATCGTTGGTCATCTAAGGATTGGTCGATCGGGCTTTCCGGGACAAGTTTTAGGTCAGCGCAGGGCGCAGGGATTAGCTTGCGCCCGGCACAATGCGAAACAATTAGTTGGCGGCGAGTTTAGCTACCTCGTCCTCGAAATCGTCTTCGCGCTTGGCCAGACCCTCGCCCATCTTATAGCGAGAAAATCGGCGGACCGTGACTTTCTCGCCGGTCTTGGCGATTTTTTCAGTAATCAACTCGCCCACGGTTTGAGAAGGTTCCTTGATGAACGGCTGATCGAGCAGGACAAACTCTTCATAGAATTTGTTCAACCGGCCTTCGACTATCTTATCGAGGACCTGTTCCGGCTTGTTGGCGTTCTTTGGATCATTCTTCGCCTGGGCGCGGGCGATTTCCCGTTCCTTGTCGAGCACCTCGGTGGTAACTTCATCGCGCGATACGTAACGCGGCTCGGCTGCGGCGATATGCATGGCGATGTCCTTCACCAGTTGCTGAAACTCTTCGCCACGCGCCACAAAGTCCGTCTCACAATTCACTTCAACCAGGACGCCGACTTTACCGCCCATGTGGATATATGAACCGACGACACCTTCGGCTGCCACGCGTCCTTCTTTTTTCTTGGCGGAGGCGAGGCCGCGCTCGCGCAGGATTTCAATAGCCCGATCCTCGTTGCCGGCCGCCTCAGTGAGCGCCTTTTTGCATTCCATCATGCCGGCCCCGGTTTTCTCTCGCAGCGTTTTAATATTGGCTGCGCTAATTTCTGCCATGATTACTTCTATTCTCCCGATTCTGTGACACAGACTTGCGGTCTGTAATCTCACTTTTCAAGACCAGGAACAAAACGTCCCTGGTCATTTCATGAAAACGCGCAGCCCGGCGGAAGTCCGCTTTTGAGGCTGCGCCGATAATCGATAACGCTTTGATTGTTAGCTGGCGGCGACGACTTCCGCGTTTTCGCTCTGTGCTTCTTCGTCCGTTTCGGAAACCTCTGGAGTTGTAACCGGCGCGGCTTCAGTTTCAGCAGCGGCTGTTTCAGCCGCCGGCGCTTCGCTCTCCGAAGTCGTCGCTGGCGGCTTGGTTGTCTCCGACTCTTCGGCTTCGGCGGTCGCGCCGCCCTCGGTCAGCATCTGCTGGCCTTCCAGGACAGCATCGGCAATCCGCGAAGCAAACAGACGAACTGCGCGCAAGGCGTCGTCGTTTCCGGGAATCACATAGTCGATGCCTTCCGGAGAGCAGTTGGTATCGACCACAGCGATTACCGGGATACCCAACTTATTCGCTTCGGCGACCGCAATCTCTTCTTTGCGCACGTCGATGACGAAAACGGAATCAGGCAAGCGCGCCATTCCTTTGATCCCGGAGAGCGTTTTGTCCAGACCCAGGCGTTCGCGGTCGAGCTTAATTCGTTCCTTCTTCGTCAACTTTTCATAGCGGCCGTCGGTCTGCATCGCTTCCAGATCTTTAAGCCGTTTGATCGACTTCTGTACGGTCTGAAAGTTAGTGAGCAATCCGCCCAGCCATCTTTGATTGACGTAGTACTGGCCCGCGCGTTCCGCCTCTTCCCGGACCGCATCCTGCGCCTGTCTCTTGGTTCCCACGAACAAAACAGTTTTGCCGCGATCTTCCGCGACCATATTGGTCACGGCCTGCAATGCTTCGCGAAACATCTTCTGCGTTTTTTGCAGATCGATAATGTAAATCCCGTTGCGTTCGCCAAAGATGTACTCTTTCATCTTTGGGTTCCAACGGCGCACCTGGTGGCCGAAGTGAACACCGGCCTCCAGCAATTCTTTCATCGTAACGGTTACCAAACTACTTCTCCTTATCAAATTGGTTTATGTACTCGCCGCAACCTTAGTCCCGACATTCGGGACAGCCAATGACGATTGCGGCAATGGACTGTTGGCGATCTCAAAAAATTGAGATCGGGGAAACTATCGCTTCGAGAACTGGAAGCGCTTGCGAGCGCCCTTCTGCCCGTACTTCTTCCGTTCTTTGATGCGGGGGTCACGCGTAACCAATCCCGCTTGCTTCAAAGCCGGCCGCAGATCGGGATTGTATTCAATCAGCGCGCGCGTAATTCCGTGACGAATAGCTCCAGCCTGACCGGACGGACCTCCGCCGGCGACATTAACCAGCACATCAAACTTGGCGCCGGTCTCGGTCAGATTAAGCGGCTGGCGAATGATCATCCGCAGGGTCTCGTTGGGGAAATACGACTCAAAAGCTTTGCGATTAACTTGAACGTTGCCGCCGCCTGGTCGCAAATAAACTCGGGCGGTCGATGTTTTGCGCCGCCCGGTTCCATAGTATTGAATATCTGCCACGTCTTAAATCCTTCTGATTTACTGTTTTCTGTTTTTGCGGGAAGAGAAGCTGAGGACTTGTGGTTGCTGCGCCGCGTGAGGATGTTCGGCGTCGGCATAGACTTTTAATTTCTTCGCCATCGCGCGCCCAAGTTTCGTCTTGGGCAGCATCCCTTTCACTGCCAGTTCAATTACCCGTTCCGGATGCTTCGCGAACATTACGGTCACCGGAGTCTCACGCAGTCCGCCCGGATAGAGCGTGTGACGGCGATAGACTTTGTCCGTTGCTTTCGCGCCGGTGAACATTGCCTGGCGAGCATTGACGACGATCACGTGATCGCCCATATCCATAAACGGCGTCCACTGCGGGTTCCTCTTCCCTGAGAGAATTGCGGCTACTTCGGACGCGAGATGGCCAACAGTCTTGCCGGTCGCATCGACTACGTGCCACTTTCTGTTTTCGGCCAAACCCCGACCGCTGGGAAAGTAAGTTGACATAGATAAGTCCTTCTGAATTAAGCGCCTAAAACGCGAACGGTTAGAATAGAAAACCGACTAAACCATTGTCAAGTTAAGCACGGTTGTGTCAGTCGAATGATTTTTGTAAGTCGGCGACACTTTGAAATCCCCTCTGTCATCTACTCGTGAATTCGTATGCGGAGTGTGCGCTTCATTTTGAAAATGCATATGCTAAGATGGCGACACCCGCGGGCCGGCGTAGCTCAGTTGGTAGAGCAACTGATTTGTAATCAGTAGGTCGGGGGTTCAAGTCCCTTCGCCGGCTCCATGAATCAGAGGTTAAAAGCGACGTCGCGCACGCTCCTCATCGCAGCTCATGTTTCGAACTGCTGCGCGCTTGCCAAACGCATCTCACTCAGTTAAAGTTACGAGTTTGCGACTGGGGCCGGAGTGCGCGCTGATGAGGGTCATCTTATCTTTCTCACCGGTTCATTTTCGCATTGTCAATTGACTACAGGCAGGGGTGGTCGAGTGGTTAATGGCACCGGGCTGTAAACCCGGCGGGCTTCACTGCCCTACGTAGGTTCGAATCCTACCCCCTGCACCATCTGAGATCCGAGATCTCAGATTTGAGATCTCAAAGGGCGGGTGTAGCTCAGTTGGTAGAGCATCAGCCTTCCAAGCTGAGGGTCGCGAGTTCGAGTCTCGTCGCCCGCTCCAAATAGGTGAACGCAAGCGATTGCGTTTTGAGACTTGAACCTTAACGCAATTCGATAGATTGCGTTACAGCCCGCGTAGCTCAGGGGTAGAGCGCCTCCTTGGTAAGGAGGAGGTCATGAGTTCAAATCTCATCGCGGGCTCCAGAGAATCAATAATGCGTCGTTCGGACTAAGGAGATTCAAGCAGAACAATGAGCAAAGAGAAATTTGATCGCAGTAAGCCGCACGTGAACATCGGGACGATTGGGCACGTGGACCACGGCAAGACGACGTTGACGGCGGCGATAACGAAGGTGCTGGCGAAGAACAATCCGAAAGTGCAGTTTGTGGCTTTCGATCAGATTGACAAGGCCCCGGAAGAGAAGGCCAGAGGCATCACGATCGCCACGGCGCACGTGGAGTACGAGACGCCGAACCGTCACTACGCGCACGTGGACTGTCCGGGACACGCCGACTATGTCAAGAACATGATCACCGGCGCGGCGCAGATGGACGGCGCGATTCTGGTGGTGGCAGCGACCGACGGTCCGATGCCCCAGACGCGTGAGCACATCCTGCTGGCTCGCCAGGTAGGTGTGCCGTCGATCGTCGTGGCTTTAAATAAAGTGGATGCGGTTGACGATCCGGAATTGCTGGAGCTGGTGGAATTGGAAGTTCGCGAGCTGCTTAGTGCATATGAATTTCCCGGCGACGACATTCCGGTGGTCAAGGTTTCAGCCTTGAAAGCTCTGGAAGGTGACGAGAACTGGGAGAAATCGATCGTCGAGTTGATGGATGCGGTCGACTCATACATTCCGACTCCGCCGCGCGACATCGACAAGCCCTTCCTGATGCCGGTGGAAGACATCTTCACGATTCAGGGCCGCGGCACAGTGGCTACGGGCCGAGTCGAACGCGGCAAGGTGAAAGTGAACGAAGCGGTGGAAGTAGTGGGCATCCGGCCGACGTTGAAGACGGTGGTAACGGGCGTGGAGATGTTCAAGAAGTTGCTGGATGAGGGGATGGCGGGCGACAACGTTGGGTTGCTTTTACGCGGTGTGGAGCGCAAAGACATCGAGCGGGGACAGGTAATCTCCAAGCCTGGCTCAATCACGCCGCACACGAAATTCAAAGCGGAAGCCTATGTGTTAACGAAAGAAGAAGGCGGACGGCACACGCCGTTTTTCACGGGCTATCGGCCGCAGTTTTATTTCCGGACCACGGACGTTACTGGCGTAGCGCACCTGCCGCAGGGAGTGGAGATGGTGATGCCCGGCGATAACGTGCAGATGGAGATTGAGTTGATCGCGCCGATTGCGATGGAAAAAGGATTGCGTTTCGCTATTCGTGAAGGCGGTCGCACTGTCGGCGCCGGCACGGTTTCGGAAGTGGTCGAGTAAAACATACGACCTATAGGACCCATAAGACCTATGCTTAACGAGAAGATTCGAATCAGGCTTAAGGCTTACGATCATCGCGTGTTGGATCAGTCGACGACTGAAATCGTCGAGACGGCAAAGCGCACCGGTGCGCGCGTGGCCGGGCCGATTCCCTTGCCGACGGTGAAGAACAAGTGGACTGTGCTGCGTTCACCTCACGTCGATAAGAAGTCGCGCGAGCAGTTCGAAATTCGCACGCACAAGCGGTTAATGGACATTCTCGATCCCACGCCGCAAACGGTGGATGCTCTGATGAAACTCGACTTGCCCGCAGGCGTGGACGTCGAGATTAAGGCTTTCGGAAAGCAGTGAAACATTGCCGATTTCCAATTGCCGGTTTCCAATTGGCAGTTGGCGGAAATGAATTGATAAATCGGCAATCGGCAATTGGAAATCGACAATGATTAACGGAATCATCGGCAAAAAAGTTGGCATGACGCAGTTGTTCGCGCCTGATGGCACGGTCACTCCGGTGACGGTGATCAAGGCCGGGCCGTGCGTCGTCGTGCAGAAGAAATCCGCCGGCGGCAAAGATGGGTATGACGCAGTGCAGATTGGCCTGGTCGAGGACCGGCCGATCAAGCTGAAGAACGTGAACAAACCCATGCGTGGCCATTTTGAAAAGACCGGCGGCGGCGTTCCGCCCACGCGGGTCCTGAAGGAATTCAGACTGGCGGCCTCAGACGACAGCACCAACGTTGGCGACAAGATCCTGGTCGACCAGTTTGCGGATGGCGACATTGTGGAGGTCGTCGGCAACTCGAAGGGGCGCGGATTTGCCGGAACGATCAAGCGTCATAATTTCAATCGCGGACCAGAATCGCACGGCTCAATGAACGTGCGGGCGCCGGGTTCGATCGGCGCGTCGGCGTTTCCATCGCGTGTGATCAAGGGCAACCGCTCGTCGGGTCACATGGGCGATGTGCGCGTTACGATAAAGCGGCTGACGGTAGCGCGGGTCGATGCCGAAAACAATTTATTGATGATTAGGGGCGCTGTGCCGGGCGCAAACGGCAGCGTGGTCGTAGTCAAGAAAGCGGCTCGCCAAAGCAAGCAGTAAGAAGTAAGACAATCCCGAATTGTCCGCACGGAGGTTCCGTTATGCCAACAGCAAAAGTACTGGATCTGGCCAGCCAAGAAGTTGGCGATATTGAATTGCCCGAAGAGGTATTCGATGTCCCCGTCAATGAGCCCTTAATCCACGAAGCGGTGCGGAGTTTTCTGGCTAATCGTCGCGCCGGCACGTCTGCCACCAAAACCCGTGGCGATGTTTCCGGCTCCGGCCGCAAACTCTGGAAGCAAAAAGGCACGGGCCGCGCGCGGATTGCCAGTTTGCGTTCGCCCCTCTGGAAAGGCGGCGGCAACGCGCACGGACCGCAGCCGCGTGACTGGTCATACAACTTGCCCAAGAAGATGCGTAAGCGCGCTATGTGCGCGGCCATCTCTGAGCGTTTGCGGGAAGGGAATCTGGTGATCATCAGCGATTGGACGCTGGCGGCGCCGAAGACCAAAGACTTTATCAATATGCTCGGCGGCCTCAAGCTCACCGGCAAGACTTTGATCGTTGATTCGCTGAAGAACACTAACCTGATGCTGGCGTCGCGCAATGTGCAGACGACCAAAGTGGTGAACAGCTACGGCGTGAACATTTACGATCTGGTGAATCATCAGAAGCTGGTGCTGACGCCCCGGACGGTGGAAGAGCTGACGGACATTTTGAAACCGCGCGCCAAAGATGACGGTGAGACGGTCCGGCCGCGGCCCGAGGACAATGATGGGCAGCCCGCGCGGCGAGGGCCCAGAAATAGAGGAGCAGCGGTCTAGCGATGCGAACAGTTTGGGACATTATCAAGTCGCCGGTGATTACCGAAAAGGCCCTGGTCGCCAAGGAAGAGACGCAGGATCGCCGGCAGTTGCTGACGTTTCGTGTTGATCGGCGCGCGACCAAGCCAGAGATTAAGACGGCCGTCGAGACGATCTTCCAGGTGAAGGTCGATCATGTGCGGACCGCGCAGTTCCTGGGCAAGATGGCCCGGCGCGGCCGGTTCGAAGGGCGCAAGCCTTCGTGGAAAAAGGCCTTTGTCACGCTGAAGGCGGGCGAAAAGCCCGTGGATTACGGCGAAGCAATCTAAGTGATTCGAATTTCGAATTCCGAACTTCGAAATGAGTTGATATGGGCATCAAGAAACTAACACCTACATCGCCGGCCAGGCGCTATCAAACTTATCTGACGCGCGATGAGCTGACTGCGGGCGCGGTGCCGGAGAAGTCTCTCCTGGAACCGAAGAAGCGGATTTCCGGCCGCAACAATGATGGCCGGATTACGGTGCGCCGCCGTGGCGGTGGTCACAAACGGTTCTATCGAATTATCGATTTCAAGCGCGACAAAGACGGCGTGCCCGGACGAGTGACGCAGATCGAATACGATCCGAATCGTTCGTCGAACATCGCCCTGATAACTTATCTCGACGGCGAGAAGCGCTACATCGTTGCCCCGGTAGGTTTGGAAGTGGGCAAGACGATCACCAGCGGCGAAGACGCTGACATTCTTCCCGGCAACACTCTGCCTATCCGAAACATTCCGCTGGGCACGCAGATTCACAATATCGAGCTGCGGCCGGGCAAGGGTGGTCAAATGGCGCGCGCGGCCGGGTCGTTTGCGCAGTTGTTGGCGAAGGAAGGGCTATACGCGCAGTTGCGCATGCCTTCAGGAGAAGTGCGACGCGTGCCGGTTGAATGCCGGGCCACCGTCGGCCAGGTCGGCAACGTTGAGCACGAGAATATTTCGTTGGGTAAAGCCGGCCGCACGCGCTGGCGCGGGATTCGCCCGCATGTGCGCGGCGTGGCCATGAACCCGGTCGATCACCCGCACGGCGGCGGCGAGGGCAAAACCTCGGGCGGTCGTAATCCGGTGACGCCCTGGGGCCAGCCGACGCGCGGCTATAAGACTCGTCATAACAAGCGAACGAAGAAGATGATCGTTAGAGATCGGAGAGTTAAGTAATTTCGAAATTGAAAGTTCGAAATTCGAAATCAAAAGCATATGCCACGTTCAGTAAAAAAAGGACCCTGGATCGATAAGGGAGTTCGCAAGCAGGTCGAGCGCATTCGCGCCGGCGGCCAGCGGCCGCAGGTGATTCGCACCTGGTCGCGCCGCTCGACGATTACGCCCGACATGGTAGGGCTGACCTTTGGCGTGCATAACGGCAAACGGCACATCCCGATCTACATCACGGAAAACATGGTGGGTCATAAGCTGGGCGAGTTCGCGCCCACCAGGACTTTCAAGGGCCACTCGGGCACCAAGGCAGAGAAGACCGCGAAGGTGTCTCCGGCTGCTCCGGCGCCCGCGGCGTAAGACTATCAGGACCTTAGGACCTATATGGAAGCAATAGCGAGTGCAAAATATCTGCGCGGTTCGGCGCAAAAGGCGCGGCTGGTAGTCGACATGATCCGCGGCAAGAACGTCAATCAGGCTTTGGCGATTCTGCGTTATTCGAATAAGCGCGCGGCTTTGGGAATTGAAAAGTGCGTCAAGTCGGCGATTGCGAATGCGAACGAAGCGGCCGAGAAGGCCAACGTTTCGGTCGATCCGGATGAGCTGTGGTTGAAGGCCGCTTATGTCGATCAGGGGCCGACCAAGAACCGTCGCCGCATGCGGCCCGCGCCGCAGGGACGCGCTTACAAAGAGCGCCGGCACTTCTGCCACGTGACGATTCTGCTTTCGAGTGAAAAGGAAGAGGCGAAGAAAGACGGTAAGTCTGCCGAGGCCAAACCGGCCGTGAGCAAGCACGCGCGGCGTGGCGGTGCGGCTGCGGCGCCGCGAATGAAGCGGACCGCGAAGCCGGCCGGCACTGAAAGTTCAGCCGCGGAAGAGACGCCGAAAAAGAAGTCGAGCAAGGCTGCGTCGAAACTGGGAAGCGCACTGCGCAGGAAAAAGAAGGAAGAGTAGCGGGAGGTCTTGAATTCAGGATTCCAAATTCAAGATTCCAAATTCAAGACAAATTCACGATTGGAGTAGAGATTGGGCCAAAAAGTTCATCCATACGGCTTTCGCCTCGGTTACAACAAAGACTGGCATTCGCACTGGTTTGCGAAGAAACAGTTCGGTGATTTCCTGATCGAGGATCTCAGGCTGAAGCGCGATCTTAAGCAGCGCTTCACCGGCGCGGGTGTCTCGCACATCGATGTCGAGCGCGCGGCCAATCGCCTGAAGATCATCATCTACACCTCGCGCCCCGGGATCATCATCGGCCGCAAGGGATCGGAAATCGACAAGCTGAAGAGCGACATCTCGTCACGCACGGGCCGTGAAGTTCTGGTTTCAATCCAGGAAATTCACAAACCGGAATTGAATGCCCAGTTGCAGGCTGAAAAAATTGCCGCCCAGCTCGAGAAGCGAATCGCTTTTCGCCGCGCCATGCGCAAGGCGGTCGAAGAGTCGCTGCGGTTCGGTGCTCAGGGAATCAAGGTCAAAGTCAGCGGCCGTCTGAATGGCGCCGAAATCGCGCGCAGCGAGTGGCACCTGCAGGGACAGCTGCCGTTGCACACCCTGCGCTCGGACGTTGATTACGGCTTTGCGGAAGCCCACACGACCTTTGGCGTGATCGGAGTAAAGGTTTGGATTTATCGCGGTGTGATTCTGGATGCCAATGCGGCCATGGCCCGGGGCACGGGCACTGACCCGATTAATGACACACGGCCCGGCCAGCGTGAGGGACGTCCGCGTCCGGCGCGCGCGCGCCGCGAGCGTCCAGAGCGGCCGGACAGATAGACCGCGCGGATTTCAGGTTTCAGATCTGAGATTTGCAGTCGCAAGAGTGAGAAATTTCTATGTTGATGCCGAAAAAAGTTAAGCATCGAAAACAGATGCGTGGGCGTATGAAAGGCGTCGCTAGCCGCGGCAGCGCGATCAGCTTCGGCGAGTACGGCCTGAAGTGCCTGGAAGCTGCGTGGATTACCGATCGTCAGATCGAGGCGGCGCGAATTGCGATGACCCGCCACATCAAGCGCGGCGGCAAAATCTGGATTCGCATGTTTCCTGATAAGCCGGTCACCAAGAAACCGGCGGAAACTCGTATGGGCAAGGGCAAAGGCGCCCCGGAATACTGGGTGGCCGTCGTCAAACCGGGCCGCATCCTTTATGAAATCGAAGGTGTGGATGAAAAGACCGCGCGTGATGCGATGAAGCTCGCGTCTCAGAAGCTGCCGGTGAAGACCAGGTTTGTGACCAGAGCCGAGCAGGAAGGGGGCGCGATCTAGATCAGTTGCGAGTTACGAGTTTGGAGTTTCCAGTCACAAAGCGAAACTCGAAACCAGAAACTCGAAGCCGTGAGCGAAGCGAACCATGAAACGACGGGAAGAAGTAGACAAGTATCGAGATATGGCAGACGACGATCTGGCGGCCGAGGTGGATCGCTTGAAAGAGTCGCTGTTCCGTTTGAATTTTAAGTTGGCGCTGGGCGAGGTCGACACGATCAAGAAATTGCGCCAGGAAAAGAAATCGCTGGCGCGGATCCGTACCGAAGTGCGGCAGCGCGAACTACAGGCAGCGAAGTAATCGATTGTTACGCACTCCTTCAGAGTGCCGGCACGCGGGGGAGCGTGAGTAACGAAAACAGCACGTCAGGGCGTGCGTACCGAAAGTAACCAATGTTTAGAAGGAAAAAGAAAGACGAACCAACAGACGCGCCGGCAGCGCCCCAACAGCAGGGCGAGGTTGCGGAAACCGTCGCGGCCGACGAACCGTTAGCCGCAGAGGCTTCCGCTCCGGCCACCGCTGAAACTGCGGCTGACGCTCCCGCTACGGCGGCTGCCGAGAAGCCGGTTTCCACCGGTCGCAGCGGCAACCGGGTACAGAAGGTCGGGACCGTCTCGTCCGACAAGATGCAGAAAACGGTGGTGGTGCGGGTTGACCGTCTGGTCCGGCATACGAAATACCGCCGGTACGTGCGCCGCACGTCGAAGTTCATGGCGCACGATGAGCTGGGAGCAACCACCGGCGATCGCGTGCGCATTGTCGAGACGCGACCGCTCTCGGCGAAAAAACGTTGGCGCGTAGTTGAGATCGTGCAGAAGGCGGCTAAGTAGTCATGATTCAAATGCAGACCTCGCTCGAGGTCGCTGACAATTCGGGCGCGCGACGCGTCGAAATGATTATGGGCATCGGCGGCTCGACCGGGGCGATTGCCAGTCTGGGCGATCGCATCAAGGTCACGGTGAAGGAAGCGTCGCCGGACGGAGCTATTAAGAAAGGCACCGTTCAGGACGCAGTGATCGTGCGCACGCGCAAGGAAGTTCGCCGGCGTGACGGTACCTACATCCGGTTCGATCAGAATGCGGCCGTGCTGATCAAAGAAGACGGCACGCCCATCGGGACTCGCGTTTTCGGTCCCGTGGCCCGCGAGCTGCGCGACAAAAATTACATGAAGATCGTTTCGCTGGCGCCGGAGGTTATCTAAGGCGACGCGCCGAAACGATCCTGAGGTAGAGCATTGAAAGAACGAAAACGAGCAAAGATTAAGAAGAACGATCAGGTCATCCTGATCAGCGGGCGCGACAAAGGCAAGCGCGGGCGCGTCCTGGCGGTCGCTCCTTCGCGCGGCAAGGTCAAAGTCGAAGGCGCCGGCGTAATCAAGCGTCATCAGCGGCCGGCCGGAAATAAACCGGGTGGGATTATCGACCGCGAATCCTGGATAGATATTTCAAACGTGCAGGTGGTCGATCCGCAGTCCGGCAAGCGTTCGCGCGTCGGTTACAAAACGGACGGGGACGGAACCAAGTTTCGAGTGGCGACCGCGAGCGGACATACATTAGAGAAATAGGCACGACAAACTTCCGGTTTGTCGCACGAATATCATGGCCAGATTGAAAGAGCGTTATCAAAAGGAAGTTGCGCCGGCGATTGCCCGCGAATTCGGGATTAAGAACCCGATGGCGATCCCGCGTCTCGACAAAATTGTCCTCAACATGGGCATGGGCGAGGCGATTGCGAACGCGAAAGTGTTGGACACGGCGGTCGATGAGCTGAAAGCCATCGCCGGCCAGAAGCCGGTGATCACTCGGGCGAAGAAGTCGATTGCCAGTTTTAAATTGCGCCAGGGTATGCCGATCGGCGTGATGGTGACTTTGCGAGGCGAGCAGATGTACGAGTTTTTCGATCGGCTGGTCTCGATTGCGTTGCCGCGCGTCAGGGATTTCCGCGGCGTCTCGCCCAAGGCCTTTGACGGGCGCGGCAATTACACCATCGGCATCCGTGAACAGCTAATCTTCCCGGAGATCGATTTCAACAAGGTGGACAAGTTGCGGGGGATGAATATCTCAATCGTGACTACCGCCCGCGAAGACGATCAGGCGCGCGCCCTTTTGAAGGCGTTGGGAATGCCGTTTAGGACGTAGGGCAAAGAGTTAAGAGCAAAGAGCAAAGAAGAAATGGCAAAAAAATCATTAATCGCGAAAGCCAACCGGAAGCCGAAATTCTCGTCGCGCGCCTATACGCGCTGCCGGCGCTGCGGCCGTCCGCGGGCTTACCTGCGCAAGTTTCACTTGTGCCGTATCTGCTTTCGTGAGCTGGCGTTGGCGGGTCAGATCCCCGGCGTCGTTAAATCAAGCTGGTAAGACGTTAGTGGTCGGTAGTCAGTTGTCAGTTGCAAGAACCGGCAGCGAACTACTGACAACTAACAACTGACAACGGACATTTTTTGGAGTAACGAATGACTGATCCTATTGCCGACATGTTGGCGCGAATTCGGAACGCCGTTTCCGCTAAACATTCACGCGTTGATATTCCGGCGTCCAAGTTGAAGCTGGAAATCGCGCGCATCCTGAAAGAGGAAGGCTACATCAATAACTTCGTCGTTAAAGGCGAAGGCCCGAAGAAGGTCGTGCGCATCTTTCTGCGTTATGACGCGCGTGGCACGTCCTCGATTACGCACCTGGCGCGCGTGTCGCGCCCGGGACGCAGAGTGTATGTGGGCTCGCATGAAATTCCGCGCGTGCTGGGCGGCTATGGCGTGAACATCGTCTCAACCTCGCGCGGCTTGATGAGCGGAAAAACAGCGCGCAAAGAGAACGTCGGCGGCGAGCTGTTGGCGGAAATCTATTAAGAGAAAACGAACTTTGATCTTTGTACTTTGATCTTGGATTTCCTCTCAAAGTACTAAGCACAAAGCACAAAGTACGGTCTAAAAAGTTATGTCTCGCATTGGCAAAAAACCGATTACGATTCCCAAAGGGGTCACTGTCAACATCAAGCAGGGTGAGCTGGAAGTGAAGGGCGCCAAGGGCCAGCTCACGACGCCCATTCCCGAAGGAATCACGTTCAAGCAGG
>Ga0068866_10000607_pt1 | contig 16367 bp, 17 predicted proteins | sample KBSMisM22_FD_66587 | JGI IMG/M metagenome (GOLD analysis project Ga0068866, IMG submission 66587) | Miscanthus rhizosphere microbial communities from Kellogg Biological Station, Michigan, USA - KBS Miscanthus M2-2 | ecosystem: Host-associated > Plants > Roots > Rhizosphere > Soil ... | reverse complement strand
GCTTCAGCCCGCTGCCGGCGATGGAAATGATCAGCCCAATCCCGTTGCTGGTCATTCAGGGGGACCGGGACTCGATCGTTCCGGTGCATCACGCGCAGCGTCTCTACGATGCTGCGCGAGAACCGAAGCAATTATGGATTGTGCCCGGCGCCGGCCATATTCAGGCCCTGAGCAATGAAGTTCAGCGGGACCGGCTGGCAAACTACTTCAAACAAGCGGCAACTGGCAGTTAGCCGCGCGGGACCTGACCTTTCGTCCTTTACCGAAGCGCAAAAGTGCATAACCCATGTACCCCTACACTTTTGTTATCTATCTCCCCGGCTGCTCACGGCATAGCGAAGCCCGTTTCCCGGAGGGGCGGTAGCGGAGCAGGTTGGCATTGACTGGCGTAGGCTGCGCGTTGGGTTCAATGGGGAGCCCGCAGATTGAGGAGGTGGACGAGTGTCGATTGAGAAACGGATCCAAGAGCTCGGATTGGAACTGCCGAAGGTGCCAGCGCCTGCTGCCAACTACGTGAATGCGGTGCGAATGGGCAACGCGATCTACCTGTCTGGGACCGTACCGGCGAGGGCGGACGGAACTATTCCCAAGGGAAAGGTCGGCGCCGACGTTTCAACCGAGGAGGCTGTAGAGCACGCACGGCTGGCTGCGCTCAACATCCTGGCGATTCTTCGAGGGGAGCTCGGGAGTCTCGAGCGGGCCAGGCGTGTCATCAAGCTACTTGGCATGGTCAACGCAGTGCCGGACTTCGGCGAACACTCGCGAGTGATCAACGGGGCCTCTGATCTATTCGAGCAGGTCTTCGGCGCCAAACATGCAAGATCCGCCATCGGGGTTGGAAGCTTGCCGTTTGGAATCACCGTCGAAGTTGAAGTGATCGTGGAAGTCGAGCCTGAGTAGTCATTGACCGGCGGCCCGGCAATCGATCTGATTGTCTGATAACGATAACGGTTCTTCGGGGTCGGACCACGTTATGTATCTGTACTTTCAATAATACCGTTCCAAATATAGGCGTTATTCTGGCTTAGAGCATTATTTTCCCACCTAAATGGTGGCCATAAGAGGAGGAGGATTCCCGAATTGTATAAGTCATGTCTTCTGCTGTGATCTGCCGTCGTCCGGCGGCGCTGCCCAGTTCGATCTTGACCTGCTCGATGAACCGTTCGCCTCCAACAGCAATGGATTCGGACCACCGATCGTCTCTCGCCGTCGCACCGGCCCGTAGGGCTACCTCCACCCACTGGCGATGTCCCAGTTGAAATTCCTCGACATTGCCGAAACCACAGAGCGAACTGAGCGCGCTCAGATCGATGAGGCGATACCGCTCAGGCGGATTTTGGATTTCGCCGTATCCTCCGTGCTTCCACTCCGACGGATGGCGCACCGCGCCGGCCCGTACCATGTTCAGATCGATGTACACAAGACAGCGATGCAGGTGCGCACCGGCTTCGATGGCGGTGGCGTGATAGCGGTCTTCCCAGAAGGCGCCCAGGCGAGACTTCCTGCGGTTGTAGTCCTGCGCCGTTCTCCCCGCAACGAGTTGCATGCTCCGGGCGATAACCCCTTCCTGCGTGTCCTTGACTAGCAGATGGACGTGGTTGGAGGTCACCGCATAGTTGAGAACGCACAGCCCAAATCGTTTGCGGGCTTCATAGAGCCAGCGCAGATACTGTTTTCTGTCGCGAGCAAACTTGAATAAGAATTCCCGTTCATGGCATCGATGCGTGAGATGCCAGACATGACCAGGCAGGAAGTGCCGATTGGCACGCGGCATCGCTGAACTCTCTTAAAACAATCTTTTTGGCGCCATAAAAGTGGATCTAAGCGTCAAGGAGAGCCTTATTTTACGACCTTGTCCGTGTGGATCAATGTGTTGTGGTGGTCCGACCCCAAACTATAACCGTGGTGTCGCTCAGCAAGGTTTCCGTTCGCCTCGAACTGAACACGGGGGCGAACCTGCTGCGTGGGATAGCCCTTACACCTTGAGCCCGCCCGCTCCATGCGCCGCCAGGCTGGAGCCAGTCGTCAGCGCCAATGCATAGCACTCTTCGAGGTCCCTTGGTGCTTCCATCGACATCTTCAGGTCCCGTATCACGCCGTCACTCAGATCGTAGGCCCAGCCATGCACGGTCAGGTCCTGCCCGCGGGCCCAGGCGTCCTGGACGACGGTTGTCTGGGCAACGTTCACCACTTGTTCGATCACATTCAGTTCGCATAGCCGCGCAACGCGCATTTCGCGGGTCTGGAGTGCGTTCAGCGCGTCCCGATGTTTCTGCCCGACGTCCTGCACATGGCGCAGCCAGTTGTCGATCAAACCGAGCTTGAGGTTATCGTGCGCGGCCGTGACGCCCCCGCAACCGTAATGTCCGCAGACTATGACGTGCTTCACCTTCAGCACATCGACGGCGTACTGCAACACCGACAGGCAGTTCAGGTCGGCGTGGACGACGATGTTGGCGACATTGCGATGTACAAAGACTTCACCCGGCGCCAGACCCGTTATCTGGTTCGCCGGAACGCGGCTGTCGGAGCACCCGATCCACAGATACTCGGGCGCCTGAAGCCGGGAAAGTTTGGTGAAATAATCCGGCTCCCGGCGGCGCTCCCCTGCCGCCCAGATCCGGTTGTTCGATAACAGCTTGTCGAGTCGTTTCATGCGACCTCGTGCGAGTTCAAATCGCTATAGAGAATACACCCAACGCAGCGGCGCAGAGGACGCAAAGCTCGCAGAGGAAACGGAATGAAACAAACTGCAAGCGTTAGTTACGGATTCCATATTTTGGGCTATTGGCCAGGAAGCGATCGAGCTTGTTGGCGAAAGCCTGCCGGTCGGCATTGCCGAAAGTCGCAGGGCCGCCGGTATCGACGCCGCTGCTGCGCAGCTCATCCATGAGCTTGCGCATCGCCAGCCGCTCCTTGATGTTGTCTTTGGTGTAACTCTCGCCGCGCGGATCGAGGGCGTGGCCGCCTTTGTCGATGACGCCAGCGGCCAGCGGAATATCGGCGGTGATCACCAGGTCGCCGGCTTCGGTCAGTTCGACAATTTTGTTGTCGGCGACATCGAATCCCGGCGGCACCTGGAGTGCCTTGATGTACTGCGAAGGCGGGGTTCTGACTGGCTGGTTGGCAACCAGCGTCAAGTTAACGCGCGCCCGCTCGGCGGCGCGGAACAGGATCTCCTTGATGGCATTCGGACAGGCATCGGCATCGACCCATATCCGCATGCAGCGATCTCCAGTTCAGCCTTGCGAGGGGGTTTCTCCTCCAGACGGCGGCGGAGTGGTGCCATCTCCGGCGGCAGGCGTTCCCGCTTTTTCCGAAGCTTTGCGCAGGCGTTTTTCCTCCTGCTTTTTCTTCTTCGCGATTTCTTTCTGACGTTTTTCGAATGAGTAGTTGGGTTTGGCCAATCTGTCACCTCTCAAGAAATGGTTGAAAATGAACTGCCCCCCACCGGCAAGCTAATTATCGCCTTTTATTTGAACTGTTTGCGTCCTTTCTGCAGCCCTGTTTCTAGGTATTATCGCCCCCCGGAAACGTCGATAAAGGCACCCGTGGTATAGGACGCCTCCTCTGACAATAGCCAGAGAATGGCGCTCGCCACTTCTTCGGCCGTCCCCCCGCGCTTCATCGGCGCGAATGCCTTGACGCGTTCAACCCGGTTGGGCTCTCCCCCGCTTGCGTGCATCTCGGTATAAATAAACCCCGGCCGCACGGCATTAACCCGTATGCCCTCCTCGGCGACTTCTTTCGCCAGGCCGACGGTCAGCGAATCGACTGCGCCCTTGGACGCCGCATAATCGATGTATTCCCCCGGAGACCCGATCTGGGAAGCACGCGACGAAACGTTGACGATTCCCCCGCCGTCGCCACCGTGCCTGGTCGACATCCTGCGCACCGCCTCGCGTGAGCAAATGAAGGTACCCGTAACATTGGTCGCAAAGACGCGATCCAGGCGCGCGGCGTCGATCCCCTCCAGGCGCGTTTGTTTCTCGAGAATGCCGGCATTGTTGACCAGCGCGGTCACGCGTCCGAGTTGCCGGTCGACCGCTTCGAACAGGCTCATGACCTGCGGCTCGGACGCGACGTCGGCGGCAAGCGCAATGGCCTGCCCTCCGATTTTCCCGATATCGCGCACGACGGCATCGGCGGCTTTGCGGTTTTGCAGGTAGTTCACGCAAACGGCATAGCCGCGCCGGGCTGCCAGCATCGCTGTTGCCGCACCGATGCCACGGCTGCCACCCGTGACGATCATGACTTTGTTCATGGGGTTCCTGGCCGATCATCCGCCGGGTTCAGAGTGTTCGCGCGAGCCGGCGTTCCGGGCGACGAACGCTGACTGTGTGATAGCTCGAGCGCCCGCGCCAGCAACGTGTATTTGGTGTCGAGCGCCGCGCCGAGATTCCGCGGCCATTTGTCTTCGTCGAGATAAGTCATGAACGTATGCAGGACTGCCGCAAAGTGCTGCTCGTGCGTGGTCCGCAGAGCCTGGGGAATCTGGATGCGGAAACCCGTGCCGGCGGGCTCGAACCCGAGTCCGGGAAATTCCTTCTGCATCCCGTCCAGCCACTTTGCCAGTGTGTCGGCGTAAGCCTTGGTGCTCGCGACCGGGTTGACGCTCAGGGTTGTCAGAAACTGCGTTTCCGGCCCCTGTGTGATGATCAGCTCGCATCGCGTGCCGCGCAGTACCGAGCGATGCAGATCCCCTCCCCCCGGCGCTTCCTCCAGGCCCCACAGCGTTTCGATCTCCACCGGGATGCCGCGCAACCGGTATGACAACGCCGCGTTGCAAAGATAGCGCAATTCGCCGTCCACGACGCGCTCATGCAGGAACGCCGGGAAATCCACCAGCCCGGTAATGCGCGAGAATATTTCGCGCGGAATCACCGTGGGCCATTGCCGCGCCGCGAGCTCTTCGACATCCCGTTCGAAGTCGAAGCGCGTGCCGTCATCGGTTAACCAGTGCACGAGATCCACCAGATGCGTGGTGACGTCGGTGATCCCCTCGCCCTGTTCTGCCGGATCGAAGTACCATGCCGGCCGTTGCAACGGCTGTTTATTGACCAGCTTGTAGAGGTGGTGGACGCTGCGGATGGCGATGGCAGGCTCGTCGCCCTCGACACGAAAGACGCCGAATATGGCGGGCTCGCGTGCCAGCGCCCTTTGCACCCGGTTCGCGATCTCATGGCGTTCAGTCATGATATCCATCGCCAGCGGCGGGGACGAGGTCACCTTCCGCAGTGACGCCATCTGCCGGCCGTCGATCAGCCAGGGCTTGTCGCCCAGCACGAAAAAACCCTGTTCGTGCAGCAAATGAATGAACGGCATTTTCTCGCTGTTCCTGCCCGCGACGATGACGACCTGGCCGGGACGCTCCACGAGCAATTTTTCCAGGAAATCGGCTCCCCGATAAACGTACAGTGTCCAGTGGGTCGGATTCTCCGCACGGTCGTTGAAAGCATGGACGAGTTGTACGAACTGGTCCACATCGGGCCCGTCCTGGGCGAAAACATGGATGTCGTCATTGATGAGCGGATGGCGTTCCCGCAAGGTCAACGCGGCGTGAAAATGGCCGGGGTTGAGGATGACCAGGGTGTGTTTTTTCGACAAGGTTGATTACCCGTTCACGGCAGTGGATGACAACGATACCGGCTTGCCGCTGCGCGCGCACTCGATCAATGCGTCGATCAGCCGATGCACCCGCAGCGCTTCTTCGCCATTGACGCGCGGCTCGCGGCCGTGGTCGATTGCATCCAGAAAATCCCGCCATACGCTGCGATGATAGTCATGGGGGAAAGCCATCGGGTCGGCGCCCGTGCCGCCCGACGAGGTGTCCCCGGCGAAGGATTCGACACGGCCATCCTGCCAGCGCACCTCCAGCGCAGTACCCAGCAGCGTCGCGCTGCCGCGTGTGCCGATCAGCTCGATGCGTTCGGCCGTTCCGGGATAAGCAGCCGTCGTTGCTTCGATGACGCCGTAAGCCCCCGTCCGCCAGCGCACTGCTGCGCAGACAAGGTCTTCGCTTTCCATGCGGTGCACGGGCGTGGTCGCGGCGAAGCCTGTTACTTGCACCGGATCGCCCGCCAGCGACAGCAGCACGTCCAATGTGTGAATCGCCTGGGTGATCAGCACTCCACCGCCGTCGCGCGCCAGCGTGCCGCGGCCCGGCTCGTCGTAGTAACTCTGCGGCCGCCATAGCCGGATACTGGCAGATGCGCCCACTGGCGTGCCCAAGGCATCACTGCGCATGAGTTCGGCCAGGCGTTGCACGGCGGGCTTGTGCCTGTGCTGAAGCACGATGCCGAGCGTGACACCGGCCGCGCGGCATGCCGAGACCATTCTTTGCGCACGCGCCGTACTGATCTCCAGCGGCTTTTCGAGAAGCACATGTTTGCCCGCAGCCGCACAACGACCGACGATGTCCAGGTGCGTGTTCGGCGGGGTCAGCACCGCGACGGCGTCGACCGAAGCGTCGTCGAGTATGGTTTCCAACCTGTCGCACTGGGGGAACGGGAATTTTTCGGCAAAGGAGGCGCGCCGCGCTGCGCTCGGGCTGCAAGCATAGGCAACATCCAGGCGCTCGGCGAGATCGAGCGCGCTTTTCGCGTGCGGAACGACGGCCATGCCAAGCCCGATGATCGCAACCCGCGTCTTGCTCATTCCCGAGGTTCCTGTTCAACCACGTCGCAGCCTCGCCAGCCGGCTCGCCTTGTCGGCATTGACCGCGCCTTTGGGCACGTGCCCCTTTAGGATTTCGGCGACCTGCGCGACAGTCTCGAGGGCCTGATGCGCGGTCGCCTGCGGCGTAAGTCCGCCGATGTGTGGCGTGGCGATGACTTTCGGGTGGCGCGCCAACTCGGGAGAGGGCATCTGGTCCGGCGCGCGGCCGACATCCATGGCACAGCCGCCAATGCGCCCTTCATCCAACGCACGCAGCAAGGCCGCTTCATCCACCAGATTGCCGCGGGATGCATTGACGAACAACGCGCCAGATTTCATCTGCGCAAAGGCTTTTTCGTTCATCAGGTTTTCCGTTTCAGCCGTGGCGAGCGCCAGGCAGACAACGAAATCGGCTTCCTCCAGCAATTGAGCCAAGCCGACCTGAGCCAGTGCGCCGTTCACAACTTTCACGTAAGGATCGGCTACGAGCACACGCATGCGCAGTGCGAGCGCCATTTCGCAAAGGTAGCGCCCGATCTGGCCGTAGCCGATGACGCCGAGGATCGCGCCATTCAATTGGCGTCCCATCACGGAAGGCGGCACCCTTCCCGCGTGGTAGTCCGCGCTCGACGTGGAAATGTGACGGCCGAGGTCGATCATCGAACCCAGCACCCACTCGGCGGTCGCCGGAATGAAACCTGCACTGGCCTGTGTCACCAGCACGCCCTGGGCCGAGGCGGCCCCCACATCGACGTTGCGAATGTCGATGGCGCAGCGGCAAAACGCCACCAGCGCCGGCAAACTGGCAAACAATTCCTGCTCGCCGGCAACATGGCGATGGGTGACGATGATCTCGCATCCGCGTGCCGCCTCGATCAGTTCGGGCGTGCGCAACTCGCGGCCGAGCGGATTGCGACGCACGTCACCCAGCGCCTCCAGCGCGGCAAGCGCCTGGTCGCTGTAATAGTTTTCCCGCACTTGCGGGGGGTGAGTCAACAGGATGGTGGTCACGGTGTCCCGCTATGCTGCCGGGAAGTTGAAAAATTCGGCGGGATTGCCGGCAAGAATCTGCCGCCGCGTGTGCTCTTCCGGAACCCAATCCAGCAACAGGTCGAGCAGGTCTGCATCGTCGGGTTTTTTGTTCGCCGCAGCGCCGGGATGGGGCCAGTTGCTCGCCCAGATGATTCGCTCCGGCGCGTGCCGGACCAGCGCCTTTGCCAGCCGCGCGACGTCTGCGTAGGCCGGCGCGCCGCTCTTCGAGGTCTCGTAGTATGCCGACAACTTGACCCAGCAGCGGCCACAGTCGAGGAGCCGCAGCAGCGCCTTGAACGCATCGTGCTCCGGTGCAACCGGCTCGAGAAATTTGCCGACATGGTCGATCACGAACCGGCCAGGCAGGCGTTTGATTTGCGCCTCGTATCTGGGCAGATCGCGGCCATCGAGCTGGATATTCGCGTACCAGCCGAAAGGGTGCACACGCGCCATGACCGCATCCATGGCATCCAGTTTCACGGCGCCGCCCGGCAGATTGAAAATTCGCTGTCCGCAGATACCCGCCTGCGTCAGGCGCTGGAGTTCCTCATCGGCAACACTGGTCCTCACCACCGCCACACCCCTGGCGTCTGCGCCCAGTTCCTTCATCGCGGAGAGCGTCACCCGGTTGTCGTCCTGGTATGCGTTGGGCTGCACCACGACCACCCGCGACATTCCCAGGCGCTTCTGCAATTCGCGGTACATCGGCACGGAATAATTTCCCGGAAGCGCAGGTCCGCCCGGCGCCGATGGAACCGAGGTGTCGTAGAAGTGCATGTGCGTGTCGCACATGCCCGGCGGAGCTACAAGCCTGGAGCGGCGCAAGTTCATTTCTTCTTTTTCGGCTTGACCGGCTTCTTCGGCTTGGCCGGCGCTTTCCTGTTCGATGGCTTCTTCGGTTTGGCTGACTTCAGTTGCGGTGCCGCCCGGGAGGGATCGCCGCCGATCTCGGCAAACACGAAATTGCCGCCCTGGTACATCTCGGCGCGCGGATCGCCAGGTTTTTCCCTGGCTAGAACTTCTTCGGCGTAGCGTTCGGCGTCGTCCTGCGGTTGATAACCCAGCCGGTGCGCGTTCGAATTGTCGTACCAGCTGCGCTTGTTGTCGGACACACCATAGACGATTTCAAAACCGATATTCGGATTTTCGATGCCCACCGAAACCAGTCGCGCGAAATCCCGCGGGCTGATCCAGTTCGACAACCGCCGCTTGTCGGGTGGCGCGACCGTGACATTGCCGATACGCATGCAGAATACTTCCATGCCGTATTTGTCTGCGTACAGGCTGCCGAGCTGCTCTCCGAAGGCTTTCGATACGCCGTAACGGCTGTCGGGTTTCGGCAGCACGCGATGATCGATCTTTTGCTCGCGCTTGTAGAAGCCCGTGGCGTGATTGCTGGACGCGAACAGCACGCGTTTGACCCCGTTCCTGCATGCCGCCTCGAACAGGTTATAGCAGCCCACGATATTGGCGCGCAGGATCATGTCCCAGGGACCTTCCACCGAGAAGCCCCCGAGGTGGACGATCGCATCCACGCCTTTGGTGACCCGCAGCATGTCGGACATCTTTGCAATATCGCCGGGTGCGGATGTTTCTCCGGCGGCGAGCGCCTTGATCGGTTTGATGTCCGACAGGCGCAGGTCATACTTGCCGGCCAGTTCACGGCGCAAATGGCTGCCGACGTCGCCGGCGGCGCCGGTAATGAGCAGAGTCTTCATGATTCCATCCTTTTCCTTCAAACGAAACGGCCCGCAGGACGTCCTGCGGGCCGGGTATGCGGGGCGATCTTCAGCGCCTTACTTGAACAGCACTAGCGCTTTCGTGACAGTCGTCCACACACCCCACGCCAGGGGGATGCCGACGAACAGCCAGAACAGCACAACCAGTAATTGATTGCTGCCGGCTCCGCTGACACCAGCCGCGTCGCCGCCCACCGCGTTCCTCGCTGCGGCATCATGGGCCAGCTTGCGCTCCGCTTCCAGTTCGGCTTCGCTCATAAACCATTTGGTCGCGACCGGCCTGACCAGCAGGTTGCAAATGAACCCGCCGACCAGTAGCGCCGCAAGTATGTACATGGTGGTGTCGTAGGCTGCGCTCCTGGGCGTGCCGTGCTTGATCTGGTAGTCGTTGATGTAGTTCACGATCACGGGGCCGAGCACGCCGGCAGTCGACCATGCGGTCAACAGCCGTCCGTGAATAGCACCCACCATCTGTGTACCGAACATGTCCGCAAGATAGGCGGGAATGGTTGCGAAGCCTCCGCCATACATGGTCAGGATGACGCAAAAAAATCCAACGAAAAGTGCCATATGGCCAGCATGTCCTGCCCACGGAGCAGACGCGTAGAGAATGAATCCCAGCACAAAAAAAGTGAAATAAGTCGGCTTGCGGCCGATGTAGTCGGAAAGAGAAGCCCACAGGAAACGTCCTGCGATGTTGAACAGGCTCAGGAGGCCGGTAAATGCCGCCGCGATCACAGCGATCTGGCCCAGTTGTTCCTTGCTCAGTTCATCGAATTTCAGGTTGAGGCCGATCAGTTCGCCGCCGAAGATTTCCTGGAGCATGGGCGAGGCCATACCGATAACCCCTATGCCAGCCGACACGTTCAAGGTGAGAACGCCCCACAGCAACCAGAACTGCGGTGTCTTGTGCGCGTTCTTCAAATGCACATGACGAGCCGTGATCATGGCATTCCCGGCAGTGCTCGCCGGCGGTGTCCAGCCTGCGGGTCTCCAGCCAGTTGGCGGCACACGATACGACAACGCACCAATGATCATGAACACGAAATAAATAACCGCCATGGTCACGAACGTCTCCCACACACCCACCGAAGTCGGTGTCGCGTAATACTTCATCAGCAGGGCCGCGAGCGGCGAACCAATCATCGCTCCGCCGCCGAAACCCATGATCGCCATACCGGTGGCCATGCCGCGCCGATCGGGAAACCATTTGATCAACGTCGAAACCGGGGATATGTAGCCCAGTCCCAGTCCAATGCCGCCGATGACGCCCGAGCCCAGCCACATGAGCCATAACTGATGCGTGTAGACGCCAATCGCAGAGAGGATCAACCCCCCGCACCAGCACACTGCAGAGACTACCCCGGCCTTGCGGGGTCCCGCGCGCTCAAGCCAACCACCCCAAATTGCCGCGGCGGAGCCGAGGAAGACGAAGAACAGGGTGTACATCCAGCCCAGAATCGGCTTGTCCCAATCGCAGGTGCTGGTGAACAACATCGAGATCCAACTCATGTCCGCCGGGCAATCTATCGATTTGCCAATGCCCAGCGACTTGGTCAGGGGGATCCAGAATACGGAAAAGCCGTAGGCCATTCCGATGCAGAGGTGAATACAGAGAGCCGCAGGCGGTACCAGCCAGCGATTGAATTTCGGTCCCGCGATAATGCGTTCCTTATCCAGAAATCCGGCCATGTGGCGGTTCCTCCTCGTTATCTTTTTAGTCCCGCGCTTCTCGCACCGCGCGGCGCACGCAGTGCTGGCGAATAATACCGTAAACCTTCGGCGGTCCATACCCGGGCGTCATCGCTGAATTCGGTGCTAACCTCCCGGTCTGTAATAAATTTGGCCATCGGCACTCCACTTCATAAGCCACCCGACAGACCGTGTCCCCAGCGGAACCCTCTACCAAGCGCCCCGGTTTGTCGCCGGTCACAGCCGTCATACTCGCTGGCGGGCTGGGTCGCCGCATGGGCAACGTCGACAAGGGTTTGACGCTGCTGGAAGGTCGTCCTCTCGTTGCCTGGGTGCTGCAACGCATCGCGCCGCAGGTCGAGGAAGTTCTCATCAATGCCAACCGCAACAGCGAGAAATATTCGTCATTCGGATATCGCGTCATCGCAGATCGCATTCCGGGCTTTGCCGGGCCGCTGGCGGGAATGCACAGCGGGTTGTCGGAATGCAAACACGAATTGATGATTGCCGTGCCGTGCGACACGCCGTTTCTGCCCGACGATCTGGTAGCGCGATTGGCCGCGCCATTGAACGACGAGGAATTGGACCTTGCGGTGGCCCGGACCGGGACGCAATCGCATCCCGTCATTTGCCTGACACGCAAACGCGTGCTGCCGCATCTGACGGCTTATCTCGAAGGTGGGGGGCGCAAAGTCGACGCATGGTATGCCTCCCTGCGCATTGCCCAAGTCGCGTTCGATGATCGGCCGCAGGACTTTCGCAACATCAACACTTCCGACGAACTACGCGCGCTTCAGCGATCTTCGCGCACTTAACCTCCTGCAGCCTCGCGCAGGTAGCGAATGTAAAAGCGAATGAACTCGCCATAGTTCTCCACGCCGACCCTTTCGTTGACGCCGTGATAGCGCTTCAGGTCCTCGCGCCCGAGCCGTGCCGGAAGAAAACGAAACAGATTGTCCGAAAGCGCGGTGAAGTGCCGGGTGTCGGTTGCGCCGAGCACCAGCGAGGGGGACACGATCGCATCCGGGAAAGTGCTCTTTACGGCCCGATGCAGTTTGCTGAACGCATCGCTGCCAATACTCGAGACGGGCGAAGGTTCGCTGCGCGACGTGCCGGTCGCCGCGATTTTCACCTGCGGATCGTCCACGATCGCAGACACGCGCTTGATGGCTTCGTCGCTGCTCATTCCCGGCAGCAGCCGCAGGTTGACGACGCCGCGAGCCCGCATCGGCAGGACATTTTCCTTGATGCTCCCCTCGAGCATGGTCGGAGCGATGGTCGTGCGCAGCATCGCATTGGTCGATGGGGTTTTCTCCATCTGCGCGATCACCAACGGCGAGAACAACCACAGGTTGGCAAACAACAAACGCCGCAGCCAGCCCTGCTCCGGGCCGAGGAAGGCAAGCTGGCTGCGCACGGGATCGGATAGCGTCGCGGGAAACGGGTTTGTCTCGAGACGCTCAATCGCCCGGCTCAATAGCCCGACCGCGGTATGCGGCGGCGGCATCGAGGAATGACCACCCTCGGCTTCGACGACGAATTCGAGGCTCAGGTAGCCTTTCTCGGCAATTCCGATCAGGGCAACTGGCTTGGCGACCCCGGCTACGATGCCTTCGGTCACGACCTGTCCCTCGTCGAGCACCGACTCCAGCTTCAGGTTTTGCGACAGGAGCCATTCGGCAACTTTCGCGGACCCACCCCGGCCGCCGACTTCCTCGTCGTGGCCGAACGCGAAATAGACCGTCCGCTTCGGCCGGAAGCCTTGCGCAAGCAAGGTTTCGGCGGCTTCATGCAACGCCATGACAGCGCCTTTGTCATCCAGCGTCCCCCGACCCCAGATGAATCCTTCGGCAATTTCGCCGCCAAACGGTGCGTGGGTCCACATCTGCGCACTGACCGGATCGATCGGCACCACATCCTGATGCGCCATCAGCAGAATCGGTCGCAATGAGGTGTCCGTCCCGGGCCATTGATAGAGCAGGCTGTGCTGACCCACGCGGAGTTTTTTCAGCGTCGACTCTATGTGCGGGTAGGTTTCGGAAAGAAATGCCTGAAAGCGGTCGAATTCAGAAACCGGGAATTGCGACGCATCCTGGTGAGATACGGTCCGGAAACGTACGGCCTGCGCGAGGCGTTGTGCGGCTGCCTCTATCGCGGGGGCCGTTTCATCATTGCGCGGGACATCGATCTGCCGGCTGCCCATGCGCGCCGCGTTGATGCCGAGAACAGCCAACGCAATGGCAACGGCGAATGCCGCTACGCGCACCCATTTTTTCATGAGGATTTGCGCAACCACGCCGGGTGGAACAAGCTCAGCGCTTTTCCGGGATATAAGCCGTCGCAGCACGGGAGGGCTGCAACAACTGGTAGAACACCTCGTCTTGCTTGACCATGCCGAGTTCGGAGCGAGCCCGCTCTTCGATGGCGTCATAGCCCTGTTTCAGGTCGAGCACCTCGGCGTCGAGCATTGCGTTGCGTGCCGCGAGCTTCGTGTTGGTCTCGCGCTGTGCTTCGACCTGGGCATCGAGTTCGTGCACGCGCAGCCATCCGCCCTTGCCGAACCACAGCGGATTCTGGATCAGGGCGATCAGCAGTACCAGCGCGAGCCCGAGGAAACGCATTCGATCAGCCGCGATTCAACTGGTAAAAGGCGTCGCGGCCGGCATAGCTCGCCGAGTCACCGAGGTCTTCCTCGATGCGCAACAGCTGGTTGTACTTGGCCACGCGGTCGGAGCGCGACAGCGAACCGGTCTTGATCTGCAGTGCATTCGATCCTACCGCGAGGTCGGCGATGAACGTGTCTTCCGTTTCGCCCGAGCGGTGCGACACCACGGAGGTATAGCCTGCGCGCTTGGCCATTTCGATGGCGGCAAGGGTCTCCGTCAGGGTGCCGATCTGGTTGATCTTGATCAGGATCGAATTGGCGATACCTTGGCGGATGCCTTCCGCCAGGATCTTGGTGTTGGTGACGAACAGATCGTCGCCGACGATCTGTACTTTCTTGCCCAGCCGGTCAGTCAGGATCTTCCAGCCTTCCCAATCGCCTTCCGCCATGCCATCTTCGATGCTGATGATCGGATATTTGTCCACCCATGCCGCCAGATAGCTGGTGAATTCCGTCGAATCCAGCATGAGATTGTCGGAGGCGATGTCGTATTTGCCGTCCTTGAAGAACTCGGAACTGGCGCAGTCGAGGCCAATCGCCACCTGGGAACCGGCGGTGTAGCCTGCCGCATCGATGGCTTCCATGATGAGCTGCAGTGCCGCCTCATTGCTTCCCAGGCTGGGCGCGAAACCGCCTTCGTCCCCGACCGTCGTGGACAGGCCTTTCTTGTCGAGCAGTTTTTTCAATGTCTGGAAAATTTCTGCGCCACAGCGCATCGCCTCGCGAAAGGTCTCGGCTCCGACCGGGATGATCATGAACTCCTGCAGGTCGAGACTGTTGTTCGCGTGGGCACCGCCGTTGATGACATTCATCATCGGCACCGGCAACTGCATTCTGCCGGCCCCGCCCAGGTAACGATACAACGGCAGGCCCGACTCCTCGGCCGCGGCCTTCGCAACGGCGAGCGACACCGCCAGCAGCGCGTTGGCGCCGAGGCGCGACTTGTTTTCCGTGCCATCGAGATCGATCAGCGTCTGGTCGATGAAGCATTGCTCGACCGCATCCAACCCGACGATCGACTCGCAGATTTCGGTGTTGATGTGTTCAATCGCCTTGAGTACGCCTTTGCCGCCGTAGCGGCTCTTGTCTGCGTCGCGCAATTCAATCGCTTCGCGCGAGCCGGTCGATGCGCCCGAGGGAACGGCTGCGCGCCCGCTGACGCCGGATTCGAGCAGGACGTCGGCTTCGACGGTAGGGTTGCCGCGGGAATCGAGAATTTCGCGCGCAACGATGTCTACGATGGAACTCATCCTGATTCTTTCCTGTTCTCTATGGATCGTTGGGTTATCGGCCGGGCTTCGGCAGCAACGCGTTCTCGGCAAGCCCGCGCGATTTCACCATCTCATCGAGCGTCTTGAGTAGTTCAAGCAGCGACTTCATCAGGTGCAAAGGCCATGCATTCGGACCATCGGACAAGGCCTTCTCCGGATTCGGATGCGTTTCCATGAAAATGCCGGCAATCCCCGTCGCCACTGCCGCACGCGCCAGCACGGGCACGAATTCGCGCTGGCCGCCGCTTGAAGTACCCTGCCCGCCGGGCAACTGCACCGAGTGCGTGGCATCGAACACCACCGGGCATTGCGTTTCCCGCATGATCGCCAGCGAGCGCATGTCCGAAACGAGATTGTTGTAGCCGAACGATGCACCGCGCTCGCAGACCATGATGTTGTCCTTCCCGCTCGCCTCGCGCGCCTTGTCGACCACGTTCTTCATGTCCCCTGGCGCCAAGAACTGCCCTTTCTTGATGTTGACCGGCTTGCCGCTCATCGCAACGGCGCGGATGAAATCGGTCTGGCGGCACAAAAAAGCCGGCGTCTGCAGCACATCCACCGCGGCGGCAACTGCAGGCACTTCGTCCTCCGCGTGAACATCGGTGAGCACCGGCACCCCGATCTTCTTCCTGACGTCAGCCAGGATCTCCAGGCCTTTCTCCACGCCGAGGCCGCGGAATGATTTCCCGGAACTTCGGTTGGCCTTGTCATAAGACGATTTGTAGATGAACGGAATGCCCAGCGCCGAGGTCATTTCCTTGAGCTTGCCGGCGGTGTCCATCGCCATGTCCCTCGATTCGACAACGCAGGGGCCCGCAATCACGAATAGTGGATGATCGAGGCCAACGTCGAAACCACAGAGCTTCATGGTGACCTCATCGATGCGGGCCTCATGAGCATCTCCGCGGTGCGGCTGCGACTCGTTAGCCGCAGGCCCGTTTGCGGGAGCAGCCGCATTGCGCCCCATTCGACGACGTTCGACCGCAGCCTTGTGCGCCCCTTCCCGCACTCGCGCTCCGCGTACCGTGTCCGGGGCGCATCCCCGAAGGGGCCCCTGCTCCGCGCTGCGATGCTCCCCGCAATCACGAATAGTGGATGATCGAGGCCAACGTCGAAACCGCAGAGCTTCATTGTGACCTCATCGGTGCGGGCCCCTCATGAGCATCTCTGCGGTGCGGCTGCGACTCGTTAGCCGCAGGCCCGTTTGCGGGAACAGCCGCGATGCGCCCCATTCGAAGACGTTCGACCGCAGCCTTGTGCGCCCCTTCCCGCACTCGCGCTCCGCGTACCGTGTCCGGGGCGCATCCCCGA
>Ga0068866_10000602_pt1 | contig 16402 bp, 10 predicted proteins | sample KBSMisM22_FD_66587 | JGI IMG/M metagenome (GOLD analysis project Ga0068866, IMG submission 66587) | Miscanthus rhizosphere microbial communities from Kellogg Biological Station, Michigan, USA - KBS Miscanthus M2-2 | ecosystem: Host-associated > Plants > Roots > Rhizosphere > Soil ... | reverse complement strand
CCCGGCGCGACGACCCGGGCGACATCGACCACATAGGTGATCGTGCTTCCCAGATAGATGGTGTCGAAGATCGCCTGGTGTGCGTTACCGATCAGGGACCCGTCGCCCCGGAAGTGTTCGCCACGGATGTTGACGAACTCCGTTGCGTCGGAGAAGGCCGCGCCCGAGGCCGCGCCATCCGCTGCGTTCCAGGCTCGCTCCATGTGCTCGAAGCGGGTCGAGGCGATCGCCAGGGCGTCAACTGTGACGTGATCGATGTCGGAGGTTTCGACGATGCTCATCACGCCTCGCTCGAACGGATCATGCGCACGCCGGTTGCGAACAGGAAGATCAACCAGATCAAGAAGCCGATGCCGGCCACGCCGAACAGTGGCATCGCGTCGCCGATGGCGATGGCGGGTCCGGCCAGGGCTCCGACCACGAGCATCGCCGAACCGATCGGAGCGAGACGGCGAAACACCTTTGGCGTCATGCCGGCGGCGATACCGGCCCGGGAGAGGCCGAGCAGCGCTGCCGCGATCGACAGGTCGAGCACCGAGAAGACGCTGTTGTGCAACATCCACAGCGATTCGATGGCGCCACCGACGTTCGGTTGGCCCCGGGTGGCCACCGCTGACAGGGCCTGTTCGGCGGCAACCACGACTGTGAACAGCGCCAGGATGCTGGCTCCGCCAAGTAGGCCGGTGAACGCCCATCCTCGACGTGCGCTGCCCACAAGTCGACGCATCGCTCCACCCAGGAACACGAACAACCCGGCACCGCTCACGACGTACGTGGCGACGAGCACGAAGGTGAGAGCCCGATGGTCTGCATAGTGGGTCAGCACTTCCGCCGTGGTCGCGCCGTTGCCGGGCGCCGATCCCCCGCGAATGAGGTTCTGCGCCAGAACGGTGACGGCGAAGGTGATGGCACCCGCTCCCGCCATTCGTGAGCTGATGTCGCCGAGCGCTCTCGACGTCACGGGCGAGGTCGACGTGCCGTTGAAGCTTGCGGCAGTCGGAGCTTCGAGAATTTGGTTCATGTCATGTCTCCTTTGATATTGACTGGATGTTTGTTCCAGTGACTTGAATGACTATAAACTAAGTTGAATCATTGTCAAGTGATAGACAGGACACCATGCCGGACAAGCCACCCAGCCTGCGAGAACGCCAGGCACAACTCACACAGGCGGAGATCCTGAAAGCCGCCCGCCGGCTGTTCGCCGAGCGCGGCTACACCCGCACCAGCGTCCGCGACATCGCCGAGGCGGCCGGCGTTTCGGCCCAGACGGTGTACGACAGCATCGGCTCGAAGCAAGTGCTGGTGCTGCGGCTCAACGACCTCATCGACAGCGAGGGCGGCGTGCTGGCGATCGTCGACGCGGCCGTGCGGTCCGACGATCCCACCGAGGTCGCGTCGATGTCGGCAAGGATCACACGGTCGATCGTGGAGCATTGCAGTGACATCCTGCGTGCGCTCGTCACGGGCGCCTCGGCCGAACCCGATCTTCAAGTCGTGCTCGACGAGGGTCGCAAGCGCCACAGAGGTGGCGCCCGCGCGGTCGTCGAACGGTTGCGTGCGATGAACGCGCTCGACGAGTCGGTCGATGTCGACGACGCGTCCGAGAAGCTTGCCGCGATCACCGACTTCCAGTTCGCCCTGATGTTGCGCGACAGCTACGGCTGGTCGCTCGACCGCATCGAGACGATGCTCGCCGAGACGAGCCGGGCGATCCTGCTGACGCCGCCCGGCGACTTCACCCCTGCCGGGTGACGGACGGCGCGTGTGGTTGGTCGATAGTCGGTAACGACACACAAAGGAGCGTCCTGTGGCAACGACGAGGGCAGCGACAAAGGCACCGGCAAAAGCGACGAAGGCGACGAAGGCGGCGAGCAAACGGCCGACACCACTGACCCCGGAACAACGTGCCGAGATGTTCGGACTGATCAAGCAGGCCAAGACGGTCGAGATCAAGGTGACGGTGCCGGAGGGCAGCTACCGCTCCACCGCCAAGGCGTTGGGACTCGATCCGTTGGATTCACAGGTCCGCCAGGTTGTCTTCTTCGACACACCCGACCTCGCGCTCAACAAGGCCGGTGTGGTCGTGAGAGCGCGTCGAAGCCAGGGCAGCCCCGACGACACCGTCGTCAAGCTGCGCCCGGTGGTGCCTGCTGATCTGCCGCCGAAACTTCGAGCCCTTCCCGAGTTCGGTGTGGAGGTGGACGCCATGCCGGGTGGCTTCGTGTGCTCCGCCTCGTTCAAGGCCGAACTCAGCAAGAACCACGTTCGTGCAGCGCTGCTCGGGGAGCGAAAGATCAGCAAGCTCTTCTCGGCCGGACAACGCGAGTTCTACGAGGCGAACGCCCCGAACGGCCTCGAGCTCGATGACCTGTCCATCCTCGGTCCGATTCACGTGTTGAAGATCAAGTTCGTGCCCGAGGACTTCGGGCGGCGACTCGTGGTCGAGCTGTGGCTGTACCCGGACGGCAGCCGAATTCTCGAGCTGTCGACAAAGGCCGACCCGACGCAAGCGTTGAATGTGGCTGCCGAGGCGGCTGCGTATCTCACCGATCGCGGCATCGACCTGACCGGTGAGCAGTCGACCAAGACCGCGACCGCTCTCAAGTTCTTCGCAGCCGAGCTGAAAACCTGAGTCGCACGCGGCCCATTCACAATGGGGGCGGGCCGAGATCGGCGACGATCCGGTCGACCTGCACCAGCACTGCGGCGTAGTTCAGCCACTCACCCTCGACCACCGTCGGGTCGGACTCGTCGTCGACGTCGATGGCCAGCCGCGCCCGCCGCGAAGCCGCCTTCCTGCACACGTCGCGTCGGGCGTTCAGTTCTTCGAGAACCGGGTCGATGTCCGACTTCTGCGAGGGGTCCAGTACATCCGCAACCACGGCGCGGACCGCGGCGGCGAGCGCTATCAGCAGTTCGCCCATGCCCTTCATCGGCTTGTGGACGGTACCGGTGATGCGCGCGTAGTCGTCGAGTCCGCGGGCGATCACCGACACACCGATCGCGGTGCGCTCGAGACGCGGCATCAGCTCCTCCAGTGTCGTCAGCTCGGCGATGTGCCGACGATCTCTGACGTTCCATCGCGCCGACTCGCGACCGTTGCCGACGGCTTCGACCGCCTGTTCGACGAGCGGACCCCGGCTCATGTGAGCCTGATGCCGCCAAGATTCCGTCTGCTCGGTGGACCAGCTCTGTTGCAGACCGGTCCCCATGGTGTCGAGCGCGTTCGCCAGGCTTTCGGCAAGGCGATCGATCGTCTGACGAGCATCGACGAGCCGAGACGCGGGGAACGCCAACGACACGACGACGCCGATCGCCGCACCGATGATCGTGTCGATGACGCGGTGCCACGCTTGCCCGTTGTCGGAATCAGCTGCGGCCAGGACGACGAGGATGCTGACGGGCACCTGGCGGGCCGCCGAGCGCGGCAGTCGCAGCACGAGCTCGGCGACACCCAGCGAGGCCGCGACGAGCAGAGTTACGGTGACGGCTGTCAGGTCGAGCGTTCGACTGATCGCCAATGCGGCGAGCACACCGAGCACGACTGCGAGGCTCCGCTCGAGAGCGGTTCGTACCGACGACCGCACGGAGACCTGCACGACCACGATGGCCGAGAGTGACGCCAACACCGGACTGCCGACTCCGGTCACCAGACCGGCGACTGCCCACGCAACGCCCGCGGCAACTGCCGATTTGACGACGAGGCCGATCTGCGTCGAGGTCGGTCGCGTCCACGGGCCGTGCGACAATCGGCGGCGCAACCTTCGGGCGAACGTGCCGTCCACCGCAGCAGGGTACATCGGCGCCCTCGCGCCGATGCCGGGTCGATGTTGTCAGCGCACCAACCCGCGCGACGTCATGCCGGTCGTCTCACGCAACCGCGCGCCAGTCGCCCGGGTCGTGATGCGTGCTCACCACACCCGCGGCGCCGCGCTCGTAGAAGTCCATGCTCTGCAGCGGCGGCGAGTACACGTGCACGCTGGTTGCTGGACGGTCGCCGTCGTTGCTCACCGCGTGCACGTGATCGATGCCGAACCTCGACGTCTCGCCTGCCCGCAGGCGGTGCGAGGTCAGCGCTGCGCCGGCAGCGACCGTCTCGTGCAACGCTCCGGCCACGACTGTGAACGCCCCGGCCGAACCTCCATGATCGTGGAGATCGAGACCTGTTCCAGGTGGCCACCAGATGAGCCAGGCGTCGTAATGATCCGTGCTCAGCAGTTGGCGGTACCGCCGCGTGTCACCGGTGGTGCCCTCCGGCTCCCACGGAACCTCCGACATGGCAAGGCCGGATGCGATCTCGGCGAGCAGATCGGGAGCCAACGGACACGCTTCAACCGACCCGAGGTCAGCCGCGATGCGGCCCTCGTGACGTTCGGCAGTGGCCAGTTGGATCATGACGTCGACGATATCTTGATAAATCCGATCTGTCTAGTCATATTTAGGCCCGGACGGTCAGGAATCCTCGCCGAGCAACGCCGTGACCACCTTTTTCGGGTCGTGCTCTTCGAGCCGTCGGGCGACGATCAGCAGCGGTCGCACGAATGGAGACGGCTTGGTGATGAGATACGCCAGCACCGAGACGAGCCGGTCGAGCTCCACGGAATAGGCGCGCCGGCCGTCTGCGGGCAGCGGGTACATCGCCGTGGCCGCCTGCCACGCCCTTGCCCGCGCCAACGTCAGCGAGAAGTTGAAGGCCCGTCCGCCGCCGAGTCGGGCCGCGCTGTTCGCCCAGCGCGAGACCCGATCAAGGTCCTTGACCACGTCGGTGTAGGTCGCGGCCAGCACCTCGTTGACCGTGTCGAAGTCGTGCCGCAGCGACAGCAGATCGCCGCGCTCGTCGGCGAGTTCGACGACGACACGCGGCAGGTCGTAGTTGACATGCGCGTTGATGCCGAGCAAGAGGTGCTGAACGATCAGCAGTTGCCGATCGCCGGCCACGTTCCAGCACGCCTGCCACGACTTGGCGCAGTGTGCGCGGTCATGGGCGGCGGCGATGTAGTGCGAAGCGAACCGAGTCGCGAACCGGTCGAGGGCCGGGCCGTCGTCGAACGTTCCCTTCGCGATCGACTCGGCGATCCGCGTCGTGACTCGGCTGTAGAGGGCCGGGAAGTATCCGGAGCAATCACCTGCCGCAAGCGCCGCAGCCCGGAGATCTCGCGCCGTGTCGGCGATCATCGCGAGTCGTGCGCGCCCGCCGCGCTGACGCGCATGGAGTCGCCAGCCGCGACCTCCGTGATCACACCATCAGCAAGGATCGGAACGGCCTTCCCGGATTCGACGATGACGGTGGCGCCGGTCGGATCGACATCGATCGCGATGTCGCCACCGCGGCGGTGCAGACGGAAGCGCATCCGCTGCCATCCGGCCGGGAGCCGCGGCTCGACGCGAACGTGGGTTCCCGAGTCCCGCACTCCCCCGAACCCGTTCACCAAACATGCCCATACTCCGCCGACGTTGGCGAGGTGGGCGCCGTCGACCGTGTTGCCGTGGGTGTCGGCGATGTCGAGGAACAACGACTCGCGGAAGTAGTGCATCGCCAGGTCGCCGTGACCGACCTCCGCGGCCATGATCGCCTGCACGCACGCGGACAGCGACGAATCGCCGGTGCTGATCGGGTCGTAGTAGTCGAAGTTGCGCCGTACGACGTCGGCCGGGAAATCGTCGGGACGCAGGAAGTTGGCCAGCACCACGTCGGCCTGCTTGAGCACCTGATGGCGATAGATCACCAACGGGTGGAAGTTGAGCAGCAGCGGATACTTGTCCTCGGGCGTACCCGCCCAGTCCCACGCCTCGTGACCGAGGAAGGCGTCGTCTTGGGGGTTGATGCCGAGCTCGGCGTCGTACAGCACGCACATCGCGTCGGCGGCGCGGGCCCACTCCTCGGTCTCGTCATCTTCGAGACCTGTGGCCCCGATCAGGGCGCGGTGGGCATCTGGGTCCTCTGAACGGAGCCGGGTCACCACGTCGACGGCGAACCGCAACGTGAACCGCGCCATCACGTTGGTGTAGACGTTGTCGTCGACGACCGCGGTGTACTCGTCCGGGCCCGTCACGCCGTGGATGTGGAATGCCGGCGGATCACCCTCGTCGTAGAACCCGAGGTCGGCGAAGAGCCGAGCCAACTCCACGAGCATCTCGGCGCCCTCGCTGCGGAGGAACTCAGTGTCGTCGGTAGCAGTGAGGTAACGGTCGATCGCATAGGCGATGTCGGCATCGATGTGGTACTGGGCAGTGCCAGCCGGGTAGTACGCCGAGGCCTCCTCGCCGTTGATCGTGCGCCACGGGTACAGCGCGCCGCGCTGCGACATCTCGGCCGCGCGCTCGCGCGCCTTCGGAAGGGTTCGATGTCGGAAGTGCAGTAGCTCACGCGCCGCGTCGGGATTGGTGTACGCCAACAGCGGCACCATGTAGATCTCCGTGTCCCAGAAGTAGTGGCCGTCGTATCCCGACGCGGTCACCGCTTTGGCGGCGATGCCGCGTCCGTCGATCTGCGCCGATGCTTGCGCCATCTGGAACAGGTTCCAACGGATCGCTTGCTGAGCCTCGTCGTCGCCGTCGACGACGATGTCGATGCGTGCCCAGAACCGCTCCAGCCAGTTCTGCTGCTCGGCCATCGCCTGCTCCCAACCGGCGGTCGACGCCGCGTCGAGAGTGGTGTTGCACCGCGCTGCGAGTTCCTCGATCGACGTGGCATCGCCTTGCTCGGGGATCTGGCTCGACGAGTGATAGGCGAGGTACTTGAGAAACGTCACCGGTGTGCCGGGCTCGACGTGAACGCAGATCGTCGTGGCGGCCCGATCGCCGTCGAGGTCGGTGTCGCAATTGACGTCAGCTCCGGCCGAGATCGAATGACGGTAGGCGACGGCGATCTGCATCCCGCTGCGCACCGAGCGGTAGCCGAGTGTGACAGTGCCGCCGCCCGGCGACTCGGCACCCGCGTGAGTTTGCAGCACCGGTTCGAGGACCCGCCGCTCGAACACGCGTGATCGGCGCGGGTCTTCGCCCCTCGGCCCGGTGTCGGCCGACGCGATGTCCTGGCGATTGACGAGCTGGGAGGCGATCGCCACCTCCGCCGCGCCGTCGAGCAGTTCGACCGACATTCGCAGGATCGCCAGATGACGATGCTGAAGACTGACGAGCCGTTCCGAAACGATCCGTACCTTGCCCGCTGCCCGTGTGTGCCAGGTCATCTCCGAGCGCAACACGCCGGCGCGGAAGTCGATCTCCCGCCGGAAGTCAGTGACCTGCGAGCGATCGGGGTGGTCCGCGGCGAGCCGCAGCACCTCGTCGCCGACCCTCAGTTCGATCGCCTTGCCCTCAGGGGCGTTGAGCATCGACTGACCGGTGCGGGCCAAGGCGAACGCGTTCTCCGGGTATTCGATCGGAAACGTCTCGTGAAAGCCGTTGACGTACGTGCCGGTCGAATCGGGGTCGGGTGCCCAGTCGGCGCGCAGTCCGAGATATCCGTTTCCCGTCACGAACAGCGTGCCGTTACGGCCACCGTCGTCATCACCCAGGCCCGTCTCCACCAGCCGCCAGACGTCGACCGGAAACCTGTCCCGATCGATCGCGATCGTGCTGCTCTTGCGAGTCATTGAAGCGTCTCGTCGAGATCGTCGACCACGATGCTCGCTCCCGCAGCCATCAATGCCTCGCGGTTCCCTCCGCGGTCGACGCCGACCACCAGTCCGAAATCGCCGGCGCGTCCGGCGGCAACGCCCGAACTCGCGTCCTCGACCACGACCGCCTGAGCCGGCGTGACTCCGAGCTGCTGCGCCGCGTACGTGAACATCGCCGGCTCGGGCTTCCCGGCGAGATGGTGCTCGACGGCGACGAGACCATCGACGACGGCGCGGAACCGCCCGACGATCCCGGCGGCGCGCAGCACAGTGCCGGCGTTCTTCGACGACGACACGATCGCGCTCGGAACGCCCGCGTGGTCGAGCACATCGAGCACCTTCAGCGTTCCCGCGTACGGCTCGATCCCTTCGCGGGCGAGCACGGCGTTGAAGTTCTCGTCCTTGCGATTGCCCATGGCACAGATGGTGCCGTCCCCGGGCGGGTCCGAAGGGTCCCCCCACGGCAACTCGACGCCACGCGAGTCGAGAAACGCCTTCACCCCGTCATAGCGCGGCCGGCCGTCGACGTAGGTCAGGTAGTCGTCGGCGTCGAAATCCCATCGGGCGAACAGATCGGCCCATGCCTTCTCGTGGATGGCGGCGGTGGGCGTGACGACCCCATCGAGATCGAACAGCACCGCCCCGAACGACGTCCAATCGACCACCGTGTCCGTGCTCACCTGCGCATGGTAAGCGGCCCGGGCAATCGTGCGGGAAATTGGTCGGACCGAGCCGTCAAGAACCTCGCAAGAGGTATCGATCTCGAGTCTCACGTGAGAGTTGAGAGTTCACGATCCGTGGTTTCAGCGCTACAAATCAACGCTGTGACCTGGCAGTTTGCAACACGAATGAGCCATACGGCCCATACCGCTACTCGGAGTGATGGCGTACGTTGTGGTCAGTTCCTCGGCGGGAACCACCCTACGGGCATAGGAGCACACAAGTGGACGGGAATGGCGCTCGGCGGAGCGACCGGCGGATCTGGCTGGTCGCGGTAGCTGTGATGGGAATGGCACTGTCGGCAATCGGGCTGGTCATGCCCGACGTTGCCCAAGCAGTGACCGTGGGCGTGGTGACCACGCGCATGGAGATCGACGGCGACAAGGCCAACGCCGCCGGCTTCGACTGGAACGACATCCAGGACGGGACGTTGCCTGGCGGCTACGTCGTCAGTCCGGGAGTGGTCTCGGCGGGCGTCGTCGCCCAGACCTATCAGATCGACGGTCCTTCGATCACCCAGTCCTGTGGTGTGCAAGACGCCGATTCGCTGGTCGACGGCTCGAAGCTCAACGACAACCCGTGGCCGGTGCAGGCGGGCCTTCCCAACTCGAAGAACGACATCTGCTCGGGCGGGGCAGCCGTCGAGGCGGTCAACGTCAACGGCGCCGTCCACTACATCCTCTACCAGTACTACACGCGCACCCCGAGTGCCACCGGCGACCAGTCGGTCGTGATGTCGCTCGAAGGCCCGCTTCCCGGTCGCTGTGACGACTTGTTGATCGACTACAACTTCGGCCCGTCGAGCGGACTCGTCACCTCGTTGTACCGGTGGACGCCGTCGGCCCCCGATGCGTGCGCCAACCCCCTGGGCGCAGGCTCGTGGGGCAACGCGACGGTCGTCGCCGGCGGCCTGGTTCAGACGGCGAGCGGTGCCAATCCGGAGTTGACTCCGGCGACGGCCAACCCGTCGACCTTCGGCGAGTTCGCCATCGATCTCACCGGTGCCGGTGTCCTGCCGGACAATCGTTGCGTCACCTTCACGACTGGTTCGACCGTGACGTACACGGGCAACAGCACGCAGGCCTCGTTGAAGGACATCCTCCAGTACTCCAATCCGATCGTGCTCAACAACTGCGGCAAGATCTCGGTCGCCAAGGTCACCGAGCCCGCCGGTTTCGGTGCCGGCCAGAACTTCGCCTACAAGCTCACCCAAGCGGATGGGCAGGCGGTGCACGACAGCACGCTTTCCGTCAGCGGCGGCGGTTCCGACACTGACGCGTCCAACGTGTCGATCTCCTCGTTGATCCAGACAGGGCAGACGCACGTGTGGTCGAACGTCCTCGCCCAGCCCGACTATCAGCTGCAAGAAGTCACACTGCCGGCCAACTGGCAGGTGAAGGACATCAGCTGCACGTATTGGGATCCCTTCTACGTTTCGAACGGAGTCGTGACACCACAGCTTCGAACCGTCTCCACCACCAACGCGGCGCTCGGCGCAATCGGCATCCCCTCGCCGCAGCTGAAGCCGGCGGCTCAACCGAACACCAGCTGCACCATCACCAACAACACCTCCGGCATCCGGCTCGTCAAGGCGGGCTCCGGCGACCCGAATCAGGCCTTCACCTTCTCGATGACCGGACAGACGGTGCCGGCGCTCAAGCTCGGTTCCTCGGCCGACTTCGCGTTCGCCCCCGGCACCAGTGTCTCGATCAACGAGACCCTGCCGAGCACCACGCCTGCGTGGCAGCTCACCAAGATCGAGTGCAAGCTCCCCAACGGTGACCCCGTCGGAACGGTCAGCGGAACTCAGGTCGCCCTGCAGACCGTTGCCGGCAAGGTCGTCACGTGCACGTACACCAACGATCAGAAGTCGCGCATCGTCGTCAGCAAGGCCGGTACCGGTAGCGCGGCTCAGACGTTCCCGTTCGAACAGAGCTGGGACGGCAACACGACTGCGCCCGCCGACTTCTCATTGTCGATCGGCCAGAGCACCAACAGCGGCGACATCGCTCCCGGCACGTACACGGTCAGCGAGCTCCTGCCGTCGACGAGCCCGGCGTGGGTCTTGAACAACATCAGCTGCACCGACGATGCCGCCGGCGGCAACCATTCGACGTCGTCGATCGCCAACCCCACCGCGACGATCACGTTGGCGGCCGGCGACACGGTCTCGTGCACGTTCTCCAATGCTCAGCAAGGCCGCCTGGTGCTCGTCAAGAACACCGTTGGCCCCGACGGAACGTTCTCGTTCTCCGGACCGATCTCCTCGGTGACCACCACGTCGAACACGGGAACCGTCGGCCTCGACGTCTCCCCCGGCACGTATCCCGTTGCTGAAACGGTTCCCGCCGGCTGGGCGCTGACATCGGCGAGCTGCGACCAGGGTCGTACGTTGCCGAACGTCGTCATCAACGCCGGTCAGACAGTGACGTGCACGTTCAACAACACCAAGCTCGGCAAGATCGTCGTGACGAAGCAGGCACTCCCCGACGGTTCGCCGCAGCAGTTCACCTTCGACGGGAGCTGGAGCGGCGTCGGCACCGATCTCACGTTGTCGGACGGCCAGTCCGGCGACAGCGGCTTCATCGCTCCAGGCACCTACTCGGTCGCGGAGACCAACATCCCAGCGGGCTGGGATCTGTCGTCGGCGACATGCAGCGACGGTTCTCCGATCACGGCGATCTCGGTCGCAGCCGACGAGACCGTCACGTGCACGTTCACCAACACCCAGCGTGGCACCATCGTGATCGTCAAGAACTCCGGTGTTGCTGCGGGCACCTTCGCCTTCAACCAGACGTGGACGTCGGGCACCGGCGCGACGACACCGTTCGGCATCACCACCGTCGCTCCGGGCAACACGGGCCAACAGCAGTTCGACAACGTCGCGCCAGGCAGCTACAAGGTCAGCGAGACCGATCCGGGCGCTTCGTTCGACCTCAAGTCGCTGCAGTGCGTCGACGGCGCGAACAACGTCAACACGTCGTCGCCGTCGACCCCGCAGCTGCAGGCCTCGGGTACGGTCAACGTCGATCCGGGCGAGACAGTCGTGTGCACGTTCAGCAACTCCAAGAAGGGCACGATCGTCATCGTCAAGGACGCCCAGCCGAACGTTCCGGCCGCGTTCGACTTCACCGCATCGGCGCCACTGTCGAACTTCACCATCAACGGCAGTGGCTCACAGTCCTTCGGCAACATCACCGCGACCGAGGTGAGCGGCACCACCTATCCGGTGGTCGAAGGCACGACACCCGGCTGGACGCTCGACTCGATCAGCTGCAGCAATCAAGCGACAGCGACGGACCTCGGCGCGCACACAGCCACCATCTCGGTCGGGCCTGGCGAAACGGTGACGTGCACGTTCACCAACATCGCCACCCCCGCAAGCCTGTCGCTGACCAAGTCGGTGTCGGGCGTCGACCCCACCTATCCGTGGAGCTTCGACTTCACCTTGACACCTCCAGGCGCTCCGTCCGGCACCAAGTCGTTCGCCGGGACCGGCGACAGCACCACACCTGCTCAGACGTGGACCGGTCTGGTCCCCGGCCAGAGCTACACACTCGACGAGGGAGCCGCCCCGGGTTGGAACTCGTTGATCTCGTGCACCTTGACGGCTGCCGACGGATCGATCACCGGCAGCACGGCGCTGCCGTTCACGTTCACCGCCCAGCCCGGCGAGGCCATCTCGTGCGCGGCCATCAACGCAGCTGCGCCGGCCACGTTGAACGTCACGAAGTCGGTGACCGGTCTCGCTCCCGCGGCGGACTGGGGCCCGTTCACGGTCACGCTGACGCCCGGGGCAACGCCGGCCAGCGACGTCGTGTCGAAGGCGGATCCTGTGGCCCAGTTCAGTGGCCTCGTTCCTGGCACGACCTACACGCTCGACGAGGTGTTGGTCCCGGGATGGACGGCCGGCACGTTCTCCTGCTCCGTGACCCACGCCGGATCCAACACGGCGACACCGGTCGGCGCTCCGCCGCTGTCCGTGCAGCCCGGTGATCAAATCGCCTGCGACATCACCAACACCGCACGGCCGGCCACGCTGCAGGTCATCAAGACGGCAATCGGTGCCGGTGGCGACTTCGCCTTCCCCGTCAGCGGACTGGACTCGACCATCGGCATCTCGCTGTCATCACAGGGCATCCAGGGCTCGACTCCGGTCGACCTCATGCCCGGCACCGAGTACGGCGTTTCCGAGACCGATCCGGGTGCGACGTGGATCAAGGGCATCATGACCTGCAACTTCGTCGCCGCGGACGGCGCAACGGGCTCGGTCGCCCCTTCGGCGTTCACTCCCGCACCCGGCGAAGCAGTCACGTGCCGGATCACCAACACCAAGCGCGGCACGATCACGATCGACAAGGTCGTTGTTCCTGCCGATGACACGACTCAGTTCGCCTTCACGTTCAACGGCCAACCGTTCGATCTCACCGGCGCAGCGGCGCCGTTCACGTCAGGTCCGGTTGATCCGGGCACCTATGTCGTCGACGAACCGGCAGTGGCCGGTTGGAAGCTCACTTCACTGGAGTGCGCCGGACAGCAGGGCTCGAGCGTCGACATCGTCGGATCCACGGCGACCATCGGCCTCACGCCGGGCGAGAACATCACGTGCACGTACACCAACAACCGACGTGGTCCGGTGACCGTTCTCAAGACGCTCACCGACGGCCCGACGCTTGTCAGCGGCACCGTATACACGGTCGGTTACGACCTCGCCATCACGTCGCAGTCGACGATCGACGAGCTCTACAACCTCTCCGATGTCATCGGCTTCGGCGCCGGCACGACGATCGAGTCGGCAACGTTGACGACTGTCGACGGCCCGGCACCGAACGTCGTCGGTTGGGACGGCGTCAGCCAGACCCAGATCCAGGATCAGGCGCTGATCAATCCGGCGAGCGTCGACCCCAACGGACACACCTATCACGTCGTCGTGACCTTCTCCGTCGCCAGGTCGATCACCGACTCCTCACGCGACTGCGTGCTCGACGAACGTGAAGCCGGCACCGGCACGTTGAACACGGCGTCGGTGTCGTCCGACCTCGGCCAGAACACCTCGTCCGACTGCGGTGTCGTTCCCAAGCCTCCGACCATCACGGTGATCAAGAACGTCGTCAACGACGACGGCGGCAACGCGGTCGTCGGTGACTTCCCGCTCTTCGTAGGCGACACCGCCGTCACCAGTGGGGTTGCCCTCGCCGTCAACGCCGGCCAGAGCTACGACATCTCCGAAACGCAGAAGGATGGCTACGCGCTGACCTCGTTGACCTGCGTCGACGCAGCCGGTGCAGCCGTTCAGAACCCCGTGGTCCCGAACGACGGTGACGCCATCACCTGCACGCTGGTCAACGACGACAAGCCGGTCGATCTGCAACTCACCAAGAGCGATGGTGGGGCGGAGCCATTGGCCGGTGAGACCTTCACCTACACCATCACGGTCACCAACGTCGGGGCTCGCGATGCGGATCTCGGCGAACCCGTTGTGGTCACCGACCAGCTGCCGGCCGGTGAGTCGTGGGTTCTGCCGATGCCGGCCAACTGCAGCGCGGCCGGTCAGGTTGTGACCTGCAATGTGAACCCCGCCGAGTTGCACGTCGGCCAGTCGGTGGTCATCTCGCTGCAGGCCCGGATCAACGACATCGTCGCGGCGACGACGTTCACCAACGAGGCGTTCGTGACCACCGCCGACGACCCCGCCTGCCAAGGTGAGGGCTGTGTCCCACGGTGCACCTCGACGCTTGCTGTCGAGACCCTCACCGGTGCCGACCCGACGAACAACGTCGATTGCGAGGACACCCCGGCGGGAGTCCTCACCGATGTGCAGATCGACAAGTCGACGACGACACCGTCACCGCTGGTCGGCACCGTGGTGTCCTACACACTGACCGTTTCGAACCTCGGCCCGAACACGGCCCGCGACGTGACGGTCACCGATCCGATCCCAGCACCTCTCCAGCTGCAATCGGTCGTGTCCGCCGACTTCACCTGCACATCGGCCGACAACAGCATCAGCTGCTCGAGGCCGACGCTGAAGGTCGGCGAGGTCGGCACCATCACGGTCACCGCGTTGGTACCGACGACCGCGGTCGGCGGAGCGAACGTCGTGAACACGGCGACGGTTCACACCACCACCGCGGAGACGAACCTCGCCAACAACACCGACTCGGCCACTGTCGTGCCGTTCGTGGTCGAGTCGGAAGCACCGACGATCCCACTGATCCCACCGACCGCCGAGCTTCCCCGCACGGGCAGCAACGTCATCGACATGTTGCGGCTGGCCGGTCTGCTCGCGGTGCTCGGCGCAGGCGGCATCGTCATCAGCCGGCGCCGCAAGCGCGGCGAGCAGCAGGACGTCGCTTCCTGAAGTTCAGATCGTGGAGAGCCGCCTCCGCCGGCGGCTCTCCACTACATCTGGTGATACGAACAACTACCTCGATACTGCGGCGAGTGCGTTGACGGTGCCCGCGCCGAAGAACGACGTGTTGCCCGCACTGCCCGTGCACTGACGAGGATCATTTGCCGGCCAGCCCGCGGGGCACGGTGTCGACGTTGCCGACGAGCGAAGCAAGGCAGCGACAGCACCCTGCGGCATGTTCGGGAACTTCGAACGGATCAGCGCGGCGACACCGGCGACGTGTGGGGATGCCATGGACGTGCCGCTGATCCAGACGTAGCGACCGCCACCGCTGACGACGGCGCGGTTCGCCGGGATCAATGCCTCCCACGTACCCGTAGCGTCGGTGCTCGACCAGCCGGCGAGGATACGCCCGCGCCCGAAGACCGTTACCGGGGTTTGCGGCGCGTCACCGCCGGGAGCGGCGACGTCGACGGGTGTCCCGGTGTTCGAGTAGCTGGCGAGCGTGTTGACACCGAGTGCCGACACGGTGACGACGCCGGGAAGCTCCGCCGGTGCGACGCGGCAGTTGTTGCGCACGGTGCGCACGACAGCGGTGTCCGGCGGCCAGTCAGGGCTGATCGTGTCCTCGGTGGGATGTCCGAGGTCCTGCGCTTCGTTGCCGGCCGCGGCGACGATCACGACGCCTCGCTGCTGGGCATATCTGGCGGCCTTCTGCAGGTCCGCGAGGATCGCCCGTTGGCCGGCGTCGTTCGAGCAGTAGTAGAGGAACGGATCGGCGAACAGGCTGAGGTTGACGACATCCAATCGGTTGTCGCCCGCGTAGCGAAGGGCCGCGGCGACCGAGTCGGCGAAGCAGAACCCGTCGATGGTGCATGCCTTCAGCGCGACGATCGTTGCCTGCGGCGCGACGCCGGCGATGCCGATGCCGTTGACCCGACCGGCGATCGTGGTGGCGACGTGGGTGCCGTGTCCTTCGAGGTCCTGCACGGCTCCCTTGTTCGAGCAGTCACCGTTCGCGATCTCCGCGGGGTCCGCGGTCGGCGTGTTGCTGAAGATGAACGAGCACGACAGCCCGACATTGATTGCTCCGGCCAGATCCGGATGGGTGAAGTCGACTCCACCGTCGATGACACCGACCTTTACGCCGGCGCCGGTTGCCTTGGCCCATGCCGCAGGGCCCGACTTGATGACCGACATGTCCCATTGGCAAGGCGACAGCGGCTCGGGTCCGCTCGGTGCGCCGGGATAGTCCGTGACACACCGCCCGTGTGCCGTGGCCTCGTCGAACAGCGCTGTTTGGCCGGCGCTGACCGGCTGGGTGTACGCAAGCAGCGAGACGACCGCGGCCGCTGCGACCGCAAAGTGCTTCTTGTTCATCAAACCCTCCTGATGAGTTGCCGATCGCCGTTGATCGGATCAACGCGACCGTATTCAGCTCATTTTTGGAATGCAAGATCCAGACCGCAGGGACCGAAGACCCTGGTGAAACAGGAGCGGCGGCGAGATGATGTGTTCATGGATGCCGATGGAACCGCCCTGGATGCACCAATTCGAGACCTTGCCGCGCCCGACGGCGGACACGACGAGCTCCTGATCAACGGCAGGCAGATCCACATCGCGCCTGCGCAGTTGGCTGATCTCGACCGACTACGGAGTTTCTACCAACACCTCAGCGACACCTCCACCTACTTCCGGTTCTTCGGGATCC